>JAABUY010006754.1_pt1 | contig 11121 bp, 7 predicted proteins | sample 5560271 | NCBI WGS metagenome assembly JAABUY01 (sample SAMN10711886, study PRJNA513374) | rock metagenome | isolation source: Antarctica rocks | place: Antarctica: Victoria Land, University Valley
CCATCTGCGATGCCACCGACGAGCTCGCCGGTGAGGGTGACGGCGACGTTCTGGTTTTCCTCTCCGGTGAACGCGAGATCACCGATACCGCAGAGGTTCTGCGCGCCCACCTTGCTTCCCGGCCGGGGCTGACCGAGGTGCTGCCGCTCTACGGCCGGTTGTCGGCCGCGGACCAGCACAAGGTGTTCTCCGCGCACTCCGGCCGACGGATCGTGCTCTCCACGAATGTCGCCGAGACGTCGCTGACGGTTCCCGGCGTTCGGTACGTCATCGACCCCGGAACCGCTCGGATCTCCCGCTATTCACTACGCACGAAGGTGCAACGGCTGCCCATCGAACCGATCTCGCAGGCTTCTGCCGGGCAGCGTGCCGGCCGCTGCGGTCGCGTCGCGGATGGAATCTGCATCCGGTTGTATTCGGCGGACGACTTCGCCGGACGGCCGGAATACACCGATCCGGAGATTGCCCGCACGTCGTTGGCGTCGGTCATCTTGCAGATGGCCTCGCTGGATCTCGGGGACATCGCCTCGTTCCCCTTCCTTGAGCCACCCGATGCTCGCCAGATCAACGATGGCATAGCCGTTCTCAGCGAGCTCGGTGCGCTCGATCGCTCCAACGACGATGGGCGCGTGCGGCTCACTCGAACGGGGCGCTCACTCGCCGCGCTGCCATTGGACCCGCGACTGGCGCGAATGATCGTGGAGGGCGACCGCCGGGACTGCTTGGCAGAAGTGCTGGTGATCGCGGCGGCGCTGGCAATCCAGGACGTGCGCGAATATCCGCTGGAGGACCGGGACCGAGCAAGTGCCTCGCATGCCCGGTTCGTCGATCCCAAATCCGACTTCCTGTCCCTGCTGAACCTCTGGAATTATCTGACCGCCGCGGCGAAGTCTCGTTCGGGTAACGCTTTTCGACGTATGTGTCGGGCCGAGTATCTGCACTACCTGCGTATTCGGGAATGGCAGGATCTGCATGCCCAGCTTCGATCGGTGGCGCGCGGGCTGAAGATGGACACCGATTCACAGCCGCCGGTCGGGGCGCCGGTCGCTGCAGTTGCCACTGCGTCGGCACAGTCCACTGCGGTTCGGTCCACCCTCGGCCGCAGCTCGGCGGCGGGTGGTCGGCGACGTGGTCGCAGCGTGCCGGAATCTGTCGGGGCCACCCCGAAGACGTCGATCAGCCCGCCGGGTGACGCGGCGCAAGCAGCCGGGGTCGACAGCGAAAGAGTGCACACCGCACTGCTCGCCGGTCTGCTGTCCCACATCGGGCTGCGGTTGGAACCGGGCCGCGAATATCAGGGCGCCCGTGGCAGCAAGTTCGTCATCTGGCCAGGGTCGGCACTGGCGAAAGCCGGTCCCCGCCTGGTGGTGGCCTCCGAACTGGTCGAGACCTCCAGGTTGTGGGGTCGGATCGTGGCCTCGGTGGACCCGACCTGGGTCGAGAACGTCGGTGGAGACCTGTTGCGGCGTAGCTACTCCGAGCCGCGCTGGGATGCCAGGCGCGGGCAGGTCACCGCTACCGAGAAGGTCACTTTGCTCGGAGTGACGCTGATCGGTGCGCGCTCCATCCAGTTCGATCGCATCGATCCGGTGCTCAGTCGGGAAATGTTCATCCGGCACGCCCTGGTGGAGGCGGACTGGGAGACCCGGCATCTGTTCTTCGCGGCGAATCTGGCTGCCCTTGACGAGGTCGCCGAGCGGGAGGATCGGGCCAGGCGCCGGGACATCGTCATCGACGACGATTCGCTGTTCGCGTTGTACGACGAGCGGATCCCCGCGCAGGTGACGTCCGCCCGTCACTTCGACAGCTGGTGGCGCAAGGCTTCTCGGACCGATCCGGCTCTGCTGACGTTCACTCCCGACATGCTGCTCGCCGCGGGCGCCAAGGACGTCGACGTGAGCGCCTATCCCGACACCTTCTCCACCGGTGACGCCGATCTCGGGCTCGACTACGTCTTCGAACCCGGCCGTCGTGATGACGGCGTTACCGTGACCATTCCGCTGGCCGTGCTGGCGCGGATAGATCCGGCGGCGTTCGACGCCCAGATACCGGGCTTACGAAAGGATCTGGCGGTAGCGCTGCTCCGCTCCCTGCCCAAGACGTTGCGCCGCAATTTCGTTCCCGCCCCGGATTTCGCCGCGGCAGCCCTGTCCCAGATTCCGGACCACGGGCCCGGTTCGCTCAGTACAGCGCTGGCCGGCAGGCTGACCGCGATGACCGGAATCGTCGTCCGGCCGGAGGATTTCGATCAGGAGAAGATTCCGGATCACCTGCGGATGGGCTTCAAGGTGGTGGACGAATCCGGTCATCAGGTCGGCGCCGGAAAGGATCTGGGCCGGTTGAAGGATGAACTGCGAGCAGACGGGCGCAAGGCGGTCGCCAAAGCCTCCGGAGCGGTGGAACGGACCGGCCTCACCGAGTTCCCGGTCGACGGAATTCCGAGAACCGTCGTCAGTTCCGTTGCCGCCCAACGGGTCGACGGATATCCTGCGTTGGTCGACGAGGGCGCAACCGTAGGAATCACCGTTTTCACGTCGCCGGCAGAGCAGGAGCTGGCCATGCGGGCCGGCACGCATCGGCTGATCGCCAGGGTGGTCAAGCCGCCGTTGTCCCACGTGCGAAACGGCTTGTCCCGGCAACAGATGCTGACCCTGTCGGTGACGCCTCATGGCAGCGTCGCCGGTCTGCTGGCGGATGCGACGGAAGCCGCCATCGATGCGCTGCTCGATTGGGCTGGCGGACCCGCCTACAGTGCGGCTGAATTTGCCACGTTGGTGAGGAAGATGGCCCCACAGATTCCGCGGGCGGTACTGGACATCATGCTGGCAGCCGAGTCGGCACTGGTTGAAGCGCGCGCAGCAGAGCTGGCCATCGACGCCGTCGCGGGCACCGCCCTGGCAGAACAGGTGGCCGACATGAGAATCGCGTTGCGGCGATTGCTGTTCCCGGGATTTCTGACCGCGACGACGGCTGCCCGGTTACCGGATCTGACCCGTTACCTGCAGGCGCTGACGATCCGCGCCGGTCGGGTTCGGGAGAACCCGGAGCGGGATCGGCAGCGCATGGTTCAGGTGGACGAACTGGCGAGGACCATCGAAACTGCGGTCGCAGTGCTGCGCCCCGAGGAGGCGGCGCAACATTCCGGAGCTGTGCAGGCGCTACGCCGCTCGCTCGAGGAGTTCCGGGTGGCCACCTTCGCCCAGCCGATGCGCACTGCAGTTCCGGTGTCGGAGAAGCGTCTACGAGCTGCTGTGAGCGCACTGGGCAAGTGAGAAGCCAAGTCTTCGGCGTGCGCGCGCAGTTGACGAGCCGGCTGCCGTCGGTAACTGTCGACGTCGTGGGACACCTCGACATCGCCGGTATCAGCTACTCGCTCGCAGACGGACGGCCGCTGCTGGCCGATGTCACGTTCCGGGTCGGGCAGGGCAGTGTCACTGCGCTGATCGGCCCGAACGGGACCGGCAAGACGACCTTGCTCCGAATCATCACCGGCGAACTCGACGCCGAGGACGGCGCCATCGGTCGTTCCGGCGGCCTCGGCGTCATGCCGCAGTTCATCGGTTCGGTTCGGGACGACTCGACCGTGCGGGACCTACTGCTGACCGTCAGCCCTCCGGCGTTACGAACCGTCGCGGCGGAGGTCGACGTCACCGAGCTGGAGATGATGGATCTCGATGGCGGACCCGACGACGACGCGAAAGCCATCCGATACGCGCAGGCGTTGTCCGACTGGGCAGATGTTCGGGGCTACGAGCAGGAGACCGCCTTCGACGTCGCGTGCGTCGCAGCGCTGGGGGTTTCCTACGATCGAGCGAAATACCGTGCGGTCACAACTCTTTCGGGTGGGGAACAGAAGCGACTGGTTCTCGAGCTGCTGCTCGCCGGCCCCGAGGAGGTGTTGCTGCTCGACGAGCCGGACAACTATCTGGACGTGCCCGCGAAGATCTGGCTCGAAGGCAGGCTCGCCGAGACGGCCAAGGCGGTGCTGTTGATCAGCCATGACAGGGAGCTGCTCGCCAGGGCGGCAACTCGAATCGTGACGTTGGAACCAGGAGTCGCCGGAGCCGTTTCCTGGGTGCACGGCGGTTCGTTGGCGACCTATCGGCAAGCCCGCGCCGACCGGAACTCCCGCCTGGAGGAATTGCGCCGGCGGTGGGACGAAGAGCACGCCAAGCTCAAGGCGCTGGTGCTGATGTACAAGACCAAGGCCGCGTTCAACGATGGTCTGGCGTCGCGCTATCAGGCCGCCAAGACCCGGCTCTCCAAGTTCGAGAACGTCGGCCCACCGCAGGAGCTGCCGCTGACCCAGAAGGTGACCATGCGGCTGGCAGGCGGCCGGACGGCGAAGCGGGCGGTGGTGTGCACGCGGCTGGAGCTGACCGACTTGATGGAACCGTTCGACCTCGAGGTGTTCTACGGCGAGCGGCTGGCCGTGCTCGGCGCCAACGGCTCCGGAAAGTCGCATTTCCTACGGCTGCTGGCCGCCGGCGGGTCCGACCCCGACATCGAGCACCAGCCCGTCACCGACGCGCCCGCCGAGCCGGTCCGGCACACCGGCACAGCCGCGCTCGGCTCGCGGGTGCGGCCCGGCTATTTCCGGCAGACCCATTCCCACCCGGAGCTCGCCGGGCGCACCCTGCTCGAGATCCTGCATCGCGGGGACGACCATCGCTCCGGCATGGGACGCGAGCAGGCAGCCCGCGCGCTGGACCGATACGGCCTGGCCAGGGCAGGGGAGCAGTCTTTCGACACGTTGTCCGGAGGGCAGCAGGCCAGGCTGCAGATCCTGCTGCTGGAGCTTTCCGGGGCAACATTGCTGCTGCTGGACGAACCCACCGACAACCTGGACCTGCATTCGGCGGAGTCCCTGGAACAGGCGTTGGATGCTTTCGACGGAACCGTGGTGGCAGTCACGCACGACCGTGCGTTCGCCAGGACCTTCGACGCCTTTCTCGTCTTCGACGCCGACGGCACGGTCGGTCGGTACGACGAACCTGTCTGGAATGTGACCAGGGTGCGCCGCGTGCGCTGAAGGTCCGCGTCCGCAGGTCGTACCGGGCGTTCCGACGAGTGCGGGCGTGTCACCATGAAAGGGTGCGAGCAGATCAGGACCGACGAGCCGGAGTGGCACAGGCGCGCCAAGGGCCGAGCCGGACCGTCGTTGCGAATCGGCCCGGGCCCAGGTTCGCCGGCCTGCTGACCTCGTCCATCTGGTTCGCGCTGCTGGTGGTGGCGGCGGGCGTGGTCACCGCGCTGGTCGGTACCTCGGTGACCGACGCGGCCGCGGTTGCCGGGATCAGTTCTCCCCCGTGGATCGTCCGGTTCGGCATACCGGTGCTCCGAACAGTGCTGGACCTGGGTGCGGTCTCCGTGGCGGGGCTGGGGCTGCTGTCGAAGATGGTCGGTTTCGACCGGCCGGACCGGACGGAACCGGTCGTGGCGCGTGCTCGTCGACTCGCAGTTCTCGGCTCCGCCGTCTGGGGCGTCGCGGCGCTGTTGTCGATCGTGCTGCTGTCGGTGGAGCTCGACCCGGGTCGGGCACCGACGCCGGCATCGGTGTGGAGCTACATCAGCAACATCGCTGCCGGTAAGGGACTGCTGATGTCGGCCGGCTGCGCGGGCCTTTCCTGGTGGCTGGCCCGAGTGTCGGTGCGCCACGGTGAGAAGGTTCCCGCCGAGCTACGGATCGGCATTGCGTTGTTCGGCCTGCTGCCCCTACCCCTCACCGGCCACGCGGCCAACTGGTATTACCACGACCTTTCGATGGTTTCCATGGAGTTGCACGTGGTCGTGGCCACGGCCTGGGCCGGCGGATTGGCCGCGGTGGTGATCTTCCTGGCGCGAGAACCTGCGCTGCTGGCCGATGCGTTACCCAGGTTCTCGAAGTTGGCCACCTGGTGTGTGTTCGTCGTCGGCGCCACCGGGGTGGCCAATGGGTTGCTGGAATTGGCGTTGTCGCCGATCACGACGCTGCCCGGGTCCCTGTTCACCACCCGCTACGGAGTCCTGCTACTGGTCAAGGCGGCGTGCATGGTGATCGTCGCGGTCATTGCGATCCGGGTCCGCTCGCGCATCGTGCCGCAGGTCGCGCTGCGAAAGCGGACCGCCGTGGCGTTCTGGTGCGGCTGGGAGGTCGTGACCCTTGGCGTCGCCTTCGGTGCGGCGGTGGTGCTGACCAGAGCGTCGGTGACGCCTTTCTGAGGGCCGTCCCAATATCCGTCGCGAGCTGTACCGGGCAATCGAGAATCGGCGGCGACATCAGCTCACGGCGAGATCGACCTTCGTCCCCGGCGGAAGGGAATGGACCTGCTGGGCGATCGGCCCTCGGATGCGCATCGCCTTCGCCGAATCCACGGCCATCAGATTGGTCAGGACACGGGTGCCGCCGGCAACGAAGAACTGTCGCGGGATGAGCCTTTCGTCGGGTTGGAGAGCACCGTTCGCCTGTTGCCAACCCAGGGCGAGCGCAGCCGCTCCGTTGAGTGCCTCGTCCTCGAGAAGCCACCCGGCCCAAGCTTCCAGAGAATCGCCGAGCACCCGCCGGTTACCCGTCTCCGGCTCGAACGCGACCACCGAGGCGTTGCTGTCCAGCCCGAACTGGCTGCCCAGGAGATCCTGGCCGAAACAGAACAGATCCTCCGCCAAGCCCGCATAGGTGTATTTCCAGGTCACCGGAGAGTTCCATTGGCGCAGCTCGGGTCCCCACCCCGAGTCGCCGACCCGGAATACCTGAATTCCGGCATTGAAGGCGAAGAAACCGTTCAGTGCGGAAATCAGCCGCCCCAACTCGTTCCAGGCAGGACGGGTGTCGCCGAAGTCGATTTCGACGGCGGATCCCGTCGCACCTCGGGCTCGGTCCAGCAGTTCGGCAACTTTCGATCCGGTCATCGTGGCACCATCTCTCCGATCGGCATCGTGAAGTATTCCGTGCGGACGCGGTCGGTGACAACGGGCCGTAGCCCAGGGTTGAGGACCGGCGTGGTGGGCAGCGTCTCCCAGATCGACATCGGATACCAGACGACCCGGGCGTCCAGCAGCACCTGCTCGGCCTCGAACGGTCGACCGGCCTCGAACAGGGTCTGGGCGAAGGCGTACATCACCGGCAACTCGTGTGGAAGCGGTGACCCGGCTTCGTGCAAACCCATCAGTACATCGCTGCGACCCGCCGAAGTTGCCCCCAGCCACAGGCTTCTCGCCTCCGCCTCGGTGAGTCGGGCCGGCCCGCGGTCGAGCAGGACCGCCTCGAACTGCAGCAGTTCACCGGACGGACGCAAGGCGTGCGGCATCAGGGCGGCTGGGCCGTGCTGGGCGAAATGGCCTGCTGCCCAGACGAGGTCGCGGTGCAACTGGTGCGTCGGCGGCAGGTGTTCCGCCATCCCCAGCAGGCGCGGAACGCCCTCCGACCCGTCGTACAGGGTGCCCGCGGCCACCGCCATGGAGAACGGAACCACCGGCGACAGGTTCAACTCGCCGGCAACCGGCCCGAACCGCTCGACGACTCGTTCGACCATGTCGGAGGCTTCGGAATGCGCGCCCTGCCACGACATTCCGGGAAAGGCGGCCGCTGCGGCGAGCCATACGGTGGCTGGGTCCGTACCGCCGGTGAGGTCCAGGAGTTGCCCCAGTGCCTCGTCCTGGTGGCCGGCTGCCGCCCGCAGAACGATGTCGCGGACGGTCTGCGCCGCCTCGTCGTTCTCCGGTTTCCTCGGGTCGGAGCTCATCGGACCGCGATCCGCACCCTGGCCCCGTTCGGCAACCCGGCCCCGCCGTACTCGGCCCACCCCCGCCGCAGATCATGCCCCATCGTGGACCCGGCGCCGCGGTTGTCGGCCGGTTTAATGTATTTCAAACTCGGAGTCTTGCCCGCATCGTGGCCGCCTTCGGCGAACATGGCCGGCGGGTACTCGTCCCGATCCTTACCGGGCGTCGTCGGCACGTCGTTGCGGGCGCTCTGCCAATCGGTTCGGCGGCCGTCGGCGCCGGGTCGATCGATGGTCACCACGTCGCTCCGTGCTGGGCCGTCGACCGAAGTGCTCCCGGACCAGATCGTGCCCTTCTGGGCCTCCTGGACATGCCGCGCCGATTCCGGATACTTCGCGCTGTTGACCTTGATCTCGTAGATCTTGTTGTCGACTCCTTCCCGGAACTTCGCGCCGGCCTTGGAAGTCAAGATCGCGGGCACGTTGATCTTCCCGGTCATCGGCAGATTTCCGGCCGAAGTCGCCAGCGCCCGGTTGCCCAACGGCACCTCGACCTCGACCCTGGACAGAACGTTCTTCGTGCCGGCCATAAACCGGCCGCCTTCATAGGCCGTGCGGTTCTTGACGGCCGACAGCGCGTAGTGGGCGTTGCCGGCCACCTTTGTGTCGCGAAGCATGTTGCCCGCCTTCGACGCCACCTTGACCACTGAAGATCCGGCCCTGGTGCCCTTCAACAGCGCGAGACCGTTGCCAAGTGGCAGCATGGTCGCGCCGTCGAGCAGCAGGTCGCCCCACGAGCCCTTCCCAGTGGTGAGCTTCACGGTGGCATCGATCAGCAGCGCGCCGCCCCCGGCTACCAGTGCTATCGGACCCATCACAGGCGCCAGCACCGGGATCATCGCCAGCAGGCCGGCAATTCCGGAGATCGTCTTGAGCACACCCGAGATGGATTTCAGGACGTCGGCGTGATCGGAGATCCAGCCGGTGGCCGAATTCTTCAGTCGACCCCAGAAGCCGGGCGGTTCCTCGAACCGCAGACCCTTCGCCTGGTGGATCGCCGTCACGCAGGCGTCCACTGCCGCGATGTGTTCCGACCGCAGCGTGGTGGCCGCAGTGATGGTCGACTGCAGGGCCCCGTTGGCGCTGCTCAAGCCGTTCGCGGCACCGGAGGTCTGTGCGGAATAGGTATCTGTCGGCAAGGCCTGACCAGGCTTGCGGGCCTTCGCCGCGGCCTCTTGAGCAGCGGTGTGGTGGGCGTCGGCAGTCTTGGCGTCCGCCACCGCGCTGCCCGCCGAATTCACCGCAGTCTGCTGATCAGCAGCCCGGGACGCCAGCACCTTCATCCGGGACTGCAACGATTCCAACGCCTGGGAATAGGTGGTCAGAGCCGTCGCGACCATCGACCATGCTTGGGACGTGGTGTCCAGGTGAGGCGGCAGATCCGTGTTCAATCTGTCCCGATATGTTTGCGCCTCGTCACCCTTGAAATCACCGGAATCGATCCGGCGAATATCGCCGGCGGCGGTCGACGCGGCCGCTCCGAACGACGACCATTTGCCGGCCGATGACCGAATCGAATCCGCATCACCGTTCAACGCAAAAACCGACGAATCCAGCACTGCTCGTTCACCCCACCACGACGGTCAGAAAATCAAAATGGACGTCGTCGTACTTCGGCCCGCGGGCCGGAACGACGATGCAAACGACGACGAGCTGCTCGGTGTCAATGTGCGGTGAGTGCGTTCCGGACCTGTCCGCGCATGTCCTTCACCCCGGAAGTCGTGGACGACAACGACTTCGACACGGCCGACAGGATCTCCTGCACGGTCGCAGCAGCCGAATCCCACTTCGCCTGCACACCTGCATAGCTCTCCTGCTCATCGCCCTCCCACGACGACTTCACACTCGCCACGAACCCACCCAGGTCCGACAACGACGACTCCAAACCGGAAATCACCGAACCCAACGAACCGCTCGCCGAATCAGCCGTCGCCTCATTGTACGAAAATACGCCACCGGACATTTTGATACCCCAATCAAGAGAAAGCAGAATACTGCGGGACGAACGAGCGCCGGTCGAAAAGGGAACCGGCCGAGATCAGAACCGGAACTTGGTGCCGTCCCAATCGGCGGAACCATTCGCATTCGACAATGCTTCGGTCATCTGCGTCTCGTACGTGTCGTACAAACCGCCCGCATTCTTGACATTGCCCTTGATCGACGCCAACGCACCGTTCAGGTCTTTCATCGCCGCCGTCCACGCCGCCGTCAGCTGCTCCCAGCTCGAGAAGGACGAACCTTTCCAATCCTGCGGAAGCGGCTCGATCGCCTGCAGGAACGCCGCCGCCTGCGAGTTCATGGCCGACTCGGACTGTTCCAGATTCGACGCATGGACATTCACCGCATTGTCGTGCACCGCGAATTTCGGACCCATAGCAACCACCCCAACCAGATCGATAACAGCCGGTGGCCTACCCACCGGCAACGAACACACCTACGACGACGCTGATGGCCATCGGGTTCCAGCCGATCTGCACGAAATCTGGAACAAGTCAGGCCCGGTCGACGTTCGGGTCACCGGCGCTGTGGCGCGGCGAGTCTTTGGCGTGGGCTCAGCGACCCGAGCTGCCGGCCAACGGCCCTGGTCCTGAGCTCAGCGAGGGCTCCGGCCAGCCGTCCAGGAATCCGGAGCGATCTCGGAGTGGTTCCGGCCCGAACGCAACAGCGACCCGGGGAGGTCGGCGCACGGCCGTGCCACCCGTCCGCAGGCCCAGCCAGGTGGCGAACACCCACAGCAGGATTGAAACGGGCAGCGCGACCCAGATCGAGCTCCAGGCGACCGGCGGCGTCAGCAGGTGCGAACCGTGCTCGAAGGATGCCCTGATCTCGGCGATCGGCATGTTCGCGAGGTTTGTCGGCGTGCCGGTGACCACCGTGCTCAGCCACAGGGCACCGTAGCCGAGCCCGGGAAGAACCAGCCCGCCCACCGCGGCGCGGACGTACGGTTTGCGCCTGAGCAGGAACAGCAGGTCCACGGCGATGCCGAGCGGCAACAGGTAGAGCGGAAGATAGCTGGGCGGAAAGGCTCCGACGGTCAGGATCGGCCAGATCACGCAGCGGTAGGCCACGTAGCCGGCGATCACGACGGAGGCCGTCCAGCGCCGGCCGACCATGATCCTGGCGGTGACCAGTAGTGGGACGCACACCGCCATGACCCACACCGGATATACCCACGGCGGAATCGGCATCGCGAAGTGCTGCAGCGCAACGTCGTCGACGGGCCGACCGAGTTGGCCGGCGGCGAAGGACAGCAGCGACGGTTCGGCGTACGGCGTGCCGCGGAGCCAGGACGCCACCTCGAGGATGCCGTACTCCTCCTGGCCGGTCGGGAAGTAGAGGTCCTCGAACAGAAAAGTGAAGA
>JAABUY010006755.1_pt1 | contig 11121 bp, 11 predicted proteins | sample 5560271 | NCBI WGS metagenome assembly JAABUY01 (sample SAMN10711886, study PRJNA513374) | rock metagenome | isolation source: Antarctica rocks | place: Antarctica: Victoria Land, University Valley
GAAAGGCGAATGCGAGTGGACGCCACGGACCGCTACGCCCGCTACACGAGACTGGCCTTCGACCGCCCGCACCCCCGCGTGCTGCGCATCACCATGGACAATGGCAAGGTGAACGCCGCCGACCGCGTCATGCACACGGAGCTCGCTGAAATCTGGCGCGACGTGGACGCGGACCCGACCGTGAACGCGGTGATCATCACCGGCGCCGGCAAGACGTTCTCGGCCGGCGGCGATTTCGCCATGATCGAGGAGATGGTCGCCGACTACGACGTGCGCATGCGGGTCTGGAAGGAGGCGCGCGACATCGTTTACAACCTGGTCAACTGCGGCAAGCCAGTGGTCAGCGCCATGCGCGGCGCGGCGGTCGGCGCGGGCCTGGTGTGCGGCCTGCTCGCCGACGTCTCGATCGCGGCCAAGACCTGCCGCATCGTCGACGGCCACACCCGGCTTGGCGTGGCGGCGGGCGACCACGCGGTGATGCTGTGGCCGCTGCTGTGTGGCATGGCGAAGGCAAAGTACTTCCTGCTGCTGTGCGACCCCTTGCTGGGGGAGGAGGCCGAGCGGATCGGGCTCATCTCGCTCGCCGTCGCCGACGAGGAGCTTGACGAGCGCGCCGTGCAGGTGGCGACCCGCCTGGCGGAGGGCGCGCAGTCGGCCATACGGTGGACCAAGTACGCCCTGAACAACTGGCTGCGGCAGATGGGGCCGAGCTTCGACGCCTCCCTCGCGATGGAGTTCCTCGGGTTCGGCGGGCCGGAGGTGAAGGAGGGGCTCGCCTCCCACCGCGAGAAGCGGCCCCCCTCGTTTCCGCCGGACGCGCCGATCTAGCGGATCAGCCGGGCACCGCGCGCGCAGGCTGCGCCACCGCCGCCGTGGCGGGCTTGCGGGCCACCCCGTTGCGGGCATAGTCGCGCGCCAGCGCCTTGCGGTAGCGCCGCGGGTCAAGCTCCAGGCCATAGCGCGGGCTGTCCGGGAACTGCTTCGTGGCCCAGGCGTGGTCGGCGGCGATAGCGGACTTCATGCCAGCCTCGTCCGGCAGCCTCACCGCGCCGCTCGCGACCGCGGCGATATACTCCGCCTGGTCGTCCATCATGCGGATGTTGCTGCCGCCGCTCACGTCGAACAGCCCGATGAAGAACAGGCCCGGCACCATCGGATGCACGACCCGGTTGTACAGCTCCGGCCGCGTCCCGGACAGCGGCAGGCTGCCCGGCGGCAAGTAGGGGTACTCGGTGACATAGCCGGTCGCCGCGACGATGCTGTCGAATCGCTCCGAGGCGCCGTCCACGAACCGCACCTCGTCGCCCGAGATCGACTCGATCCCCGGCCGCACCACGATGCGCTTCCAGGCGATGTGCGCCATGAGCGTCGGGTGGCTGATCGGATGGGTGCGCGTCTTCGGCGTGCGGAAGCCCCACTGCTCCATGGAACCGTGGAAAATCCGGGTCAGCAACGCCCGCGCCCAGATGCGGACCGGCCACGGCACCCAGGGCTTCTCGATCCTCATCAAGGTGCGCGAGTTCGGCACCCCGAACATCATCCGCGGCATAATCAGCACGGGGGAGCGGGCGCACAGCGCCGTCTGTTCGGTGACGGTGCAGAGGTCGGCGGCGATGTCGACGCCGCTGTTGCCGGGTCCGATCACTAGCACGCGCTTGCCGGCAAACGGCTCGGGGACGCGGTAGTCGTGGGCGTGCAGGTACTCGCCGGTGTAGGCCTTGACCTCCGGCGGGTGCCGCGGGCTGCTCTGGTGGCCGCTCGCTGCGACAACGCCGTCGAACACGTCCTCGGCGCCGTTCTCCAGCCGCACCATCAGCCCGGCCCCGCGCGGCTCGACCGCCGCCACCCGGCTGTTGAAGCGGATGCGGCGCACCAGGTCGAAATGCGCGGCGTAGTTCTCGAAGTAGCGCTTCATCTCGGCATGGTCGGGATACAGCGGGGCGTCCGCGGGGAACGGGAAGTCGCCATAGGCGCTGACCCGCGCCTCCGAGTTGATGCGCAGCGAACGGTAGGCCGAGCTGAGCCCGTTGTCGTTCTGGTAGACCCACAAGCCGCCGATCTGCGACCCGGCCTCGAAAATTGTCACGTCGAAGCCGCTGGCAACGAGGGTCTTGGCGGCGCAAAGCCCGCCGGCCCCGGCCCCGATGACGGCGAACCGCTCCTGCATCCCTGTCTCCTTGCGCTGCTGGGTCACATGTCGCCGATCAGGCAGGCCGTATTCTGCCGGGCGCCGGGCAGCGCCTCCAGCCTTGTGGCCGTCTCGGGCACGCTCCCTCCAGCTTCTGACACGCTGGAATTCTTCTACACATGTATTGCTACCGACAAGTGTGTTCTTGTCATTGCTCGTTAGTCAAGCCAAGTGTCGTGCCGGCCATCCATACCAGCCGCCACCTGCTCTGCCTCTTACGTCGCTGCATTCAACGAGACGCCGTCATTGCGATTAAGCATCGTCATTGCGAGGAGCGCTTGCGGCGCGGCAATGACAAAAGGGGCATGACGAGCGGAGGGGCAGGCAGACCGGTCAAAGCATGGGACGGTTGGTGTCAGCTTGGCCCAGTGGCCCCCGAGCTTGTCGGCGCGCCTTGTCAGCGCACGCGGGCATAGATGAAGCAATCACGGGGGGCATCGCCGACGCTTGGATGCACGAGCCACCGCCGCAGCAGGCCCTCGCGGGACAGGCCAGCCTTCTCCATCACGCGCGCCGATCCGACGTTCTCCACGTCGCACACAGCGCCGATGCGGAACACCGACGGCTGTTGCAGCGCCCATTGCACGACTTCGGCGAGGGCCTCCGTCATCAAGCCCTGCCCCCACCAGGAGCGCGCCAGCACGTAGCCGAATCCAAGGCCATGCGGGCCGGCCTGGCGCAGGTCAAGGGCGCCGCGGACTGCGCCGTCCTCGCGGCCAGTCAACGCATAGGTCCGGGCCTCGTCCGGAGACGTGGCGACGCAGCGGGCGATGTAGGCTTGCGTGTCGTCGAGGTGTTGGTGAGGCCGCCAGATTAGGAACCGGGTCACCTCGGGGTTCCCGGCATAGGTGTCGAAGATGGGAACGGCGTCCTCGGCGGCGATCGGCCTCAAGATGAGGCGGGCGGTCCGAAAGGTCTCAAGGAACATGCGCCAGTCAACACCCCGGCGCCCAGTGTTGGCAAGCTCCCGTCCGCGCAACGGGACGCCCGCCGAGGCAGGCGTCCCAGCCGGGTCAGCTACGGTTTTGGTGTGCGTTGTCGCCGGCGACGCGGGTGGCCTGCTTGGGCGCGAGATGGGCGTAGACTGGCATACCCTGCTCAAAGCCGCGTGGCAGGGAGTTGACAGTCTGGATCGGCTGCTCGTTGCCGGTGTCGGGCACCAGGCCCACGGCCGCCACGGCCAGCGACGAGCCGGGCCGGCCCGCAACGTCCGGATAAGCCTGCGAACCCACGTCGGCGCGCTGCGAGACAACCGCTTGGGTGGTCGAGTTGGTGGCGTAGTTCGGGAACGGCTCACCGTTGCCCTCGGCAGCGAGCGCCGGCAGGGCCAGTGCGCCCAGGGCAACAACGGCAAGCAAAATAGTCTTCATGGTCTAGCTCTCCTGGTGGCAGGAGGTCCGTCGGAATAGGCGGGCCTTCGATCCTGCGGGCGGCGGCCCCTGGATGGAGCCGCCGCCCGCAGGCCATCATCTGGCCCACCGCCAGCTATGCAGAATGCTGCACCCGCGAACAACAGCTATGCCTGGAAGTATGGGCCCGACCTCACCCAACCCTCGTGCCACCTGGAGGATCCGCTTCCCATGCATCATCCCGGCCGCCGTCCGACATCGCAACCTAGGCGGCAGGAGTGCTCAGGTGTGGCCCAACGCCCGGCTGTTCTCCAGCGGGCCACAGGCATGCGGCTCGAAATCCACGCGGCGGTCCAGCACATCGGTCGCATTGTCCTCCCCGGTGCCGACGATTGGATCGCGCGAGCCGCGCCCCCTCCGCCTCTGTCCGCACCCGCAGCACCGGCGCACGCTGCACAAGCTGCCCGCGCACGAACTGGGCACGCTGCTCGGAGAGGGCATCGTTCACCGCCGGCGTGCCGGTGGGGCTGGTGTGGCCGAGCACGAGCAGGCAGGTGTCCCGCGCGATGCTGCGCTGGGCGATCTGGCGCAGCCACGCCGGATACTGCCCGCTCACGGCCTTGTCCGACCAGAACTGGACGGAACCTGGGCGGAACACGAACTTCACCCCAAGCTTGCCTTGCGTCAGCCCAGCGTCCACCATCCGTCCAAACGCCTGCTCCGCCTCCTGCGACCGGCCGAGCGCCAGGTCGCTCAGGTACATGCCGTTCCATACCCGCATCTGATCGCCTCCCGGCAGCAGGCTCGCCTGGGTGTACAGGGCCAGCGCCTCCGGGTAGCGTCCTCCCTCGTAGGCCGCGATCGCGTCGTTCACGGCGGCGGCGGCCTTGATGCCGTTCAAGTAGGCCGCGCTGACCGTGTCGCCCATGTCGCCAGCGCAGGCTTGGAGGTGCGCCGACATGCCGCCGCTCACCGTCCACGCCGGGCTGTCCTGGAAGAACGGGGTGGGCGTCATGTCCATGTCCTCCGGGCGCACCCAGGCCACCTCCTCGTTCGAGATGAACTTGCCGGTGCGCAAATCCGCGAGCGACGCCCAGATCCGGTAGGCTTTGGCCCGTCCGCCAGTAGGGGGCATCGCCGTCCCAGGCGCGTCCACCGAGGTGGTGCAGCCCACGAGCACGATCGGCTGCCGGTCCAGCGCCGCAAGGTTGAACGCTGCCGGCTCGATGTGCGGGTAGCCCTGGCTCACCGCCCGCAGCATGCGCGGCTCCATGGCGCGCGTGACCGCCGCCTGGTTGCCCGTGGCGCGGTCGATTACCGGGTCGACCACGAGCACGCGCTTCTCGGCGCCGTCTACCCGCGCGCGGGCGAGCAGCTTGGTGGTGAGGCTCGCCACGGCGTCATCGAGCGACTGTGCCTCGTTCGCCGGACGCCCGGCGGCTTGCGGCGGCGCGGCGGCGCAGGCGCCAAGCGCGGCGGTCGTCGCCACCGCCGCAGCAAGCAGCCAGCGCGGCCTACTTGGCGTGGCAGCCGCTGCGGAGGAACTGTTTGTCAGCATCGGACGGGTCCTTTCCCAACTGAGCACCGAACACGATGTCACGGCAGCGCCGGTCGTCAATGGGACCGGGCCGGTCATCCGCGGGGCGGGCGTCCGCAAGGCGGGCAGGCAGAGCGGCCACGGGCGCCGCAGCCCGCTGCGCCTCCCTGCGCGTGCGCCGCGCCGCAACCGGAGCATCGGGCGGCAAGCCAGCCGCCGGCGCGCCAGCCTTGGAAAGCGGCGTGGCTGCCAAGTCGGCGTCCACAGCCGGCGCTGCGTCTGGCGCCTCTGCCGCCGCGGCCGGCCCCGGCACCTGGACCGCGGCGGCATCAGCGGCCCGGACTGGATCGGTGCGCCCAGGCGCTGCCGGGGCGGGCAGCCTGTCGGCAGGGGCTGTGCTGCCCACGATGGACTCGGCCGGCTGCGCTGGCGCCTCGGCGGCGGAGGCATCCGGAGCGGCGGCAGGCAGCGCCGGTTTCTGCTCCACGGGTGGGTTGACCGCCTCGGGCGCTTCGGGCAGCGGGACGGGTACGAACGCGACGAGCGGCTCTTGCGCCGTTGCGGCAGGCCCGGTTGTTCCAAGCTGGGCAGGGAGCGCGGCCACGGACGAAGCCGGCTGGTGACGCCACGCTATTGCCCCCACCAAGAGCACGAGCGAGGCAACCAGGCCCCACCTTACCGACGGCCAGGAGCCGTTCCGTCGGGACACGGCCGGCACCGACGCCAGCCTCGGCGCGTCCGCGAAAAGGCTCGACGAGTAGCCCGCAGCAGGATCGGGCAGCTCCAGCATACGCATGCTGCGCCGGAGCGGGGTGAACTCGTCCGCCGCCAAAACATCGGCCAAGCCGGGTCCGCCAACCAACACGATGCGCAGCTCCGGGCTGGACCGGTTCGCGAGCTGGAGGTAGCGCACCGCCGACGGCTGCAGGTTGTGCGCCTCAGTGACCAGCAGCGCCACCGCGGCATAGCCCTCCCTAGGGCCGGTCAACGCCATGAACCCGGCCCTCAGGTCATCGTCCGTGAGGGCGTCCGGGTCGGGCCGGCCGACGATCTGCGTTATCAGGTCCTTTGGAGCCAACCCACCCGACGAGGGGCCGTAAACGCGGATGCAGCGGATGCGGCGGCTGGACAGCTCGCGCTCCATCTGGATCAGCAACGTCACCGTGTCGGCGCCATCCCTGGCCACCACACCCACGCATCCGCCCTGTCCGGCGACAGCATCCGCCAGCTCGACAGCGGTTGGGGCCTGACTGGAAGAAGCACGGACAAGCGAGACGTTCATATTAGGCCCAAAACATTGCTGAAACGGTATGTTGCCAGCACGACGGAGTACCTCCATTAGCTATGCTGGTACTATTGTGCCCGGCAAGGGCTACAATAGCCAGCCTTGGAAATATTTTGCCAACACTGGATGACAACGACGCAAACACTTTATTCTTATAACATTTCTGCTGTCTGAGACGCATGATTGTTTACCACATTGTATCGTTATATTTTTAACGATGCTTCTTTCGTTCAAGTGCCCCTGCCAGAAGATGCCCCTGCCAGAAGCTGTGCAGGCCGCGGCATGCGGGGAGGCAGGCCTCGAATCAAGTCTCGCCATAGGTCGAGATGGCCGGGTCGAGCCGGAACTCGTCCAAAAGGAAGTCGATGACGGCCCGTGTCCGCGGCGCCAGGTTGCGGCGGGACGGGTAGACCGCATGGATCGGCACCTGCTCCGCCTGGAAGCGTTGCAACACGGCCTGCACCCGCCCGCTCGTCAGGTCGGCGCCGAACACCCACGACGGCACCAGCGCAAGGCCAACGCCGGTGACGACGGCCTCGCGCACCGCCTCGCTGCTGTCGCTGCGGAACCGGCCGCCGACCTCGACCGACACCGCGCCGCCGGGGCCGTCGAAGCGCCACTCGTTCGGCGTCGCGTTCTGCAAGTGGATGACGCACGAGTGGCGCGCGAGGTCGGACGGGTGCGCCGGAACCCCGTTGCGCTCCAAGTACTCGGCCGATCCGACGACATAGCGGGCCGACGCGCCGATGCGCCGGCTCACCAGGCTCGCCTCGTTCACCGTCCCGCCGCGTATGGCGAGGTCGATCCCCGAGGCGATCATGTCCATCACCACGTCCGACATGTGCAGCTCGATCGACAGGTCGGGATAGCGGTCCAGCAGCCGGCGCATGCGCGGCGCGACGTAGAGCCGGCCGAACGCCGAGGGCGTGGCGATGCGGACCAGCCCGCTCGGCGCCCCTTGGCGGCGTCCAACCGCGGTTTCCGCCTCCTCCACGCAGTCCAGCACCCGGCGCGCATGGTCCAGCAGGTCGCGCCCGTCCTCGGTGAGCGTCAAGCTGCGCGTGGTCCGCTGGATCAGCCGGGCGTCGAGGTGCTGCTCCAGTGCGCCGATCTGGCGGGAGATCGCGGGCTGCGTCGCCCCCATCTCGCGCGCTACGGCCGAGAACGACCCGGACTCGGCGACGCGGACAAAGGTGCGGAGGGCGGCAAGCAGGTCCATCGGCTCATAGTGCAGTGCATGAGTGTTATGGGGGGCGGCAACTTCCCAAGCCTTCGTGCATAAACCATTTTAGAAAAAACAAATATGCGAGGAGGCAAGCGATGGGCGATGGGCAGCTATCTCTGGCAGAGCAACTGAGTGGCTTGTACCAGGGCATGCAGAGCCGCATGGCGCCGGCTGATTTCGAGACGATGCGGCACGCAGAGGCCCAGGTTGCGGCTGACAGGGCTGGCAAGGCGCTGCTGCGGCCCGGCGATCCTGCACCGGGGTTCACGCTGATGGACCGGAGCTGCACGCCCGTCCGGCTGGCGGACCGGCTAGTGTCGGGTCCAGTGGTGCTGCTGTTCAGCCGCGGCGGCTGGTGCCCGTTCTGCACGCTTTGGCTGCGCGCCTGGCAGGATGCCCTGCCGCGGCTGCACAGGGCCGGCGGCAACCTGCTGGCCATTCTCCCGCAGCAGACGGAGGCTTGCGGCCGGACTGCCGAGCGCGACCTGCTGGCCTACCCCGTGCTGTCCGACCCCGGCGGCAAGGTGGCGGACAGCTACGGCGTGGCCATCGACTTGCCCGAGGTGGTCCGGCCGCTGTTCCTGCGGCTGGGGCACGACCTGCCCCGCATCAACGGCACCGGAACCTGGCGGTTGCCGCTGGCCGCCACCTTCGTGGTCGCGCCGGACGGCGCCATCGCGGTGGCCCACGCCGACCTCGCCCTGCCCAACCGCCTGGAACCTACGGCCGCCATCGAAGCCGTGCGCCGGCTGGCCGCGGCGTAGCTGCACGCTCAGGTCCGAGGGATGGAAACCCCAAGCAGCGTCTCCGCCCGGATCGGCAGCTCGCGGACGCGCACCCCCATCGCGTGGCGCCAACCAGGCGTGGCACTCGGATCTTCTGCCTTTGCGCGTGTACTCTGACTTCGGCGAACTGCGCGCCCGAAGGCGAACTGGATACGGTCCTCCAGCTTGGCGCCGCCCATCAGCGTGGCCTGGCACTGATACAGCTTCTTCAACGCCCCATTCTTCAACGTCCCGTCCGGCATGGGCCGGACTCGCTGGGCGCCAAGTTTTCCAAACACGATGAACCTGGCGCTCTCGCTCGGGATCTCCGAACTGCCTGCCGGTCTTGCCCAATCGCGGCAGAGGTCGCGGCAATAGCCCCCGCAGCAGTTTGTTCTTGATTTGTTCAGGATGCAAGTCCTAGACATGCCGCCGGAGAACGCTGGAGGCCGCCATGGAAAACCCAGACCCAACCGTCACCAGCGAGCAGGCTTGGCCAACGGAACAGGCTGGGCCTGGCCCAGCGGCGACAGAGCGCCATACCCGGCCGGTCTTGACATGGGGACAGCGGTGGCTGGTCCGCGCCACCGCCAGCGCCGTTCTTTTATCTGGCCTGAACGCGCTGCTGCAAGTTTGGAAGGTGGTCATCGAATGCTGCATCCGGCATTGGTGAGCGCCAACGGCCCCAAGGCATGGCCACAACCAGGGCACTGCCACGAGATGCACGGCAGGGCGGTCAGCATCGGTGGCCTGGCGGGCGAGCCGAAGCTGATGGCGGAGTTCACCGCGGCCGGGGCGCACTACGCGGGCGCGGGAGCCGACCTTGGCCTTCTGCTTGCCTCCGGAACGGCGTGGGCGGAGGAAATCCGGACGCTCAAGCCCGGCTGAACGCTGACCCGTGTCGGCCCGGCCCATGTGACAAGGCAGCGTCGCCACCGCTATATGCCCTGGTGGTTCAACATTCGAAGGCGATGATCTTGCAGGGTTCAGACACGACGACAGGCCTACCGCTGGCCACGCAGCGCCGTTTTGGCGCCGCATGGGCGCAAACCCTTGCCGCGGCGGCGGTCGGCAGCGCCCTGCTCGCCCTGTCCGCCCATGTGCAGGTCCCGTTCTGGCCGATCCGGCTCTCAATGCAGAGTTTCGTGGTGCTGGCCATCGGCGCCGCCTGTGGTGGGCGGCTTGGCGCGGCGACGCTGCTCGCCTACCTCGCCGAGGGGGCGCTCGGCCTGCCCGTGTTCCAGGGTGGGGCGGGGCTAGCCTACATGGCCGGGCCGTCCGGCGGCTACCTGCTCGGCTTCCTGCTCGCCGCTGCTGCGGTCGGCATGCTGGCGGACCGCGGCGCCATGCGGTCCCCGCTGGGTGCGGCGTCCGTGCTGCTGCTCGGCGAGGCGCTGATCTATGCGCCCGGCGTCGCCTGGCTCGCGGTACTGTTCGGGCCAGCCAAAAGCGTGGCGTTCGGCCTCGTGCCGTTCCTGCCGGCTGAGGCCCTCAAGCTGGCGCTCGCGGCGGCGGCAACGCCGTTCCTGCGCCGCCGGGCACGCTGAGCGCCCGGCATGATGCCAGCCTGCCATCCCGTGCCAGCCTGCTATCCCGTAGCGGACATCGGCCGCTTCCTGCTCGGTGCCTGGCAGGTGACGCGGCTGGGGTGGGACGGCGTGCCGGCACGGACCATGCGGCTCCGCGGCACGGCGCGCTTCTCCGCCTGCGCCGCGGGGCTGCTGTTCGAGGAGCGCGGCACGATGGCGGCGGGCGGGTACTTGGGCGAGGCGGTGCGCCGCTACATCTTCTGCCTTAAGGGCGCCAGCGCAGCGGACGTTTGTTTCGAGGATGGCAGGCTGTTCCACCCGCTCAACCTTGAGGGCGGCATGGCGCATGTGCGGCACGATTGCCCGCCCGACCGATACGAGGGCCGCTACCGCGTGCTCGCCCCGTCCTGCTGGCTGCTGAGCTGGCGCGTGACCGGGCCACGTAAGAACTACAGGATGACCAGCCGATTTATCCGGACGGCATCGGCGGGTCCCAGCGACGGCCAGCCAGCGTAGCATGGCGCTGCTACGGCAGGTGTTGCGGCGTGCAGAACCCGAAAGCCACCACTAAGAAGCGTCAAGGGATCAGCACGGTGCCACCAGTGGTTTTGCGCGCCTCAAGCGCCCGGTGCGCCTCCGCGGCGTCTTTCAGGGGAAAGGTTTGATTGACCTTGATCTGGACTGCGCCAGACGACACGGCCTCAATCAGATCTTTGGCTGACGCTTCCAGGTCTGTCCTCGAAGCGGTGTAGGTCGCCAGCGAGGGCCTGGTAAGGAACAGGCTGCCCTTGGCGCCGAGTATGCTGATGTCCATGGGAGGAACCGGACCAGACGAGTTGCCAAAACTGACCATGGTGCCGAATGGGGCAAGACAATCCAGGCTTGCCCCGAATGTGTCCTTGCCGACGCTGTCGTAGACAACCGGGACCATGGCCCCTGCCGTCAGCCGCTTGACCTCCGCCGCAAGCCGGTCGTGGCCAATGATCACATGCGAGGCGCCATGTTCACGCGCCAACTGCGCTTTTTCCTCCGTTGAGACGACGCCAATCACGGTAGCGCCCAAGTGTTTCGCCCATTGGCAGAGGATCAACCCGACGCCGCCGGCTGCGGCATGGACCAAAACGGTCTCGCCGCTTTTCACCGGATGCGTCCGGCGCAACAGGTACTGTGCCGTCATGCCTTGCAGCATCATAGCGGCGGCCGTTCGGTCGTCGATGCCGTCGGGCAACTTGATCAACCGGTCC
>JAABUY010006757.1_pt1 | contig 11120 bp, 9 predicted proteins | sample 5560271 | NCBI WGS metagenome assembly JAABUY01 (sample SAMN10711886, study PRJNA513374) | rock metagenome | isolation source: Antarctica rocks | place: Antarctica: Victoria Land, University Valley
CAATAAATACACTCGATTTATCAATGCGTACGAAAACGGTCCGATAAGATTCCTCAGGTATTCTAACATCCCTTGGCATTATGACTCTTATTGCGAAAAACGGAACGAGGGAGTCATAGTGGAAGGGGGTTGGCACGAAGAAATGGGAAGGAAAGCTTTTCGGATGACGTTTATAATTGGGGTTTATAATCGGTGCCCTTTTCGATGCTTTACGCTTCCCCCCCCCATATTTATAATCTTATATAATCTCATACAATTCATATCTTGAAAAAGTTCCAAGTCCTTTTCATTGTGTTCCATTGACCCCGCCTACCACCATTGCCATCTCGGTGAAACCCAGTTCTTGAACCGCTTCCACGCAATTGTCTCACTGATATCCAAACACCCCAATCCTCGAATATTCACAATGTTTGGCCATCAGCCTGGCAGCGATTTCTATCGCCAGCGGGCTGATACTGGGGGTTGGCTGTCTGCAAACGTCGCATTGAATCCCATCTCACTAACATTACCTAGATCCCGAGGCTAACCTTCACAACATCGATCCCAATGGCGAGAACTTCAATGATGAAGAAATTACTCACAGCCCAGACCCTCTGGCGACAGCAACAACGGCCACTGCTGTTCCAAGTACAGAGGCGTCTTCGACCTACCAAGCCGACGGGACATGGGGTGAGCGAGATGTCGGCGGTCCCGTGAGCCATCGCGAGGCTATGGAGGATTTTGAGGCCATGCGGAGGGAGCTTACCCAGCTCAGCCAGGTTCGCTCAAAAACGTCTGCAAAGACCGAACGAGGTCGGTTTGGTCGATCAACCACGAGCAGAAGCAAAAGGTCTGCAACCCGAAAGGCTCGGCGGACGCCATCTGCGATGACGGCAAGCGAAGCTAATGACGATGACCTGGAAGCGGGTGACGCAGAGGCGATGGCAGAGAAAGAAGTAGGTTTCGAGCTTGGAGGCTTTATCAAAGAAGGTCACTTCGAAAAGAGGAACCAGGACGGTGGATCCGCAAAGAAGGTGGGAGTCGTCTTCAAGCATCTCACGGTCAGGGGAGCGGGGAGCACGGCAAATTACGTTCGTACCCTGCCAAATGCAATTCTCGGGACATTCGGGCCAGACTTGTATCGAATTTCAACCCGCATTTTTCCTAGTCTCAGATTTGGGAGCTCAGAGCCGACGAGAGTGCTTCTTAATGATTTCACTGGGGTCGTTCGAAATGGAGAAATGATGCTTGTCTTGGGACGTCCTGGATCGGGTTGTACAACATTCTTGAAAGTCATCGCCAATAAACGTGGTGGCTACGCCGAGGTACAAGGTGATGTTCTCTACGGGGGAATTCCTGCCGCCAAACAACTTGCCCACTACCGTGGTGAAGTTAATTACAACCCCGAGGACGATCAGCACATGCCTAGCTTGACCGTGTGGCAGACGTTGAAATTTTCATTGCTCACCAAGACGAAGAAACGGGAGAAGCGGGAGATCAACGTGATTGTGGAAGCATTGCTGAAAGTTTTTGGGATTGACCATACTCGACACACGCTCGTTGGCAATGAATACGTACGTGGGGTCTCAGGAGGAGAGAGAAAAAGAGTGTCAATCGCTGAGACACTGGCCACGAAATCCACCGTAGTATGTTGGGACAACTCCACAAGAGGCCTGGACGCAAGCACAGCACTAGACTATGCAAATTCCCTCCGAATTATGACGGACGTCAGCGACAGAACCACTTTAGTCACTCTTTACCAGGCAGGCGAAGGCATTTACGAACTGATGGACAAGGTCCTTGTTATCGCCGACGGACGAATGCTGTTCCAAGGCCCGGCTAACGAGGCGAAACAGTATTTTATCGACCTTGGCCTCGACTGCCCGGTCCGGCAGACTACTGCAGATTTTCTTACTTCTGTTACGGATCCTATGCAGCGCATCTGGCGCGAAGGATACGAAGCTCAGGCTCCAAAGACCGCTGAAGATTTCGAAAGGGCATTCAAGAACAGTCCGAATTACAAGCGTGTTCTTCAGGATGTCGAAGATTACGAAAAGCATCTTGGGAACACCGAGTACCTTGATGCAAGAGAATTCAAGCAAACTGTCAAGGAACAAAAGTCGAAGCATGTTTCTAAGGGCTCAAGCTATACCGTAAGCTACTGGAGACAAATCATCGCATGCACTAAGCGGGAATTTTGGCTAACTTGGGGCGACCCAACCACACTTTACACCAAGTTCTTCATCATTGTTTCAAACGGTTTAATCGTTGGCTCTTTATTCTACGGTCAACCAACAAATACGGAGGGTGCTTTTACCCGCGGCGGAACCGCTTTCTTCTCAATCCTCTTCCTTGGCTGGCTTCAGCTTACCGAGTTGATGAAAGCTGTCTCTGGACGGGTAGTCATCGCTCGCCATCGAGACTATGCGTTTTATCGTCCGAGTGCCGTCTCAATCGCCCGAGTTATCACGGACTTGCCCCTAATATTTGCCCAGGTCGTCATTTTCGGTATCCTGATGTACTTCATGACCAATCTGGATCGCAACGTTTCGAAATTCTGGATTTATATGCTCTTCGTGTACACAACTACCATCTGTATCACTGCTCTATACCGCATGTTTGCAGCACTGTCCCCAACCATCGATGATGCAGTAAGGTTTTCCGGTACCGCTCTGAACCTCTTGATCATCTACACAGGCTATGCGATACCTAAACCCCAGTTGCTTCAGCAAAAGATTTGGTTCGGCTGGCTCTACTACATCAACCCCGTCTCGTACGCATTCGAAGGAGTCTTATCCAACGAGTTAACTGGCCGTGAAATGGAATGTGCCCCACAGCAGCTCATTCCTCAAGGTCCTGGGATTCAATCACAGTACCAAGGCTGTGCTATCAGTGGAGCACAGCTTGGCAGCACTACCGTGACCGGAGATCAGTATCTTCAGACGACCTACCAGTACGCACGCTCACACCTGTGGCGCAACTGGGCTGTCGTCATTGCCTTTACGGTCCTTTATATATTGATCACTGCAGTTGCCTCAGAGATATTTTCATTTGTCGATGGGGGTGGAGGAGCTCTGATCTTCAAGAAGAAGGCCAAGAAGGAAGTGAAATCGGGCTCCAAAGTCGCTGATCTCGAAAAAGCCGGGACTTCCGGAGACAGCAGTGTATCGAGTGGTCAGCTACCAATTAACCTATCCGAAGAAGTTGACATGCCAATGAACACGAAGGCTGAAAGTGTCTTTACCTGGACCGACGTCGTATACAGCGTGCCGTATCAGGGAGGTCAACGTAGGTTGCTTAATCACGTTCATGGCTACGCAAAACCTGGCGTTCTGATCGCCTTGATGGGCGCGTCCGGAGCTGGAAAAACCACGCTTTTGAATGCTCTAAGTCAGCGACAGAGAGTCGGCGTCGTCCTTGGAAATATGCTGGTCGATGGCCGCCCCTTGGGTCCAGAGTTCCAAAGGTTGACTGGTTTCGTCGAACAACAAGATTTGCATGACCGTACCGCAACGATTCGCGAGGCCATTGAATTTTCTGCCATCCTACGGCAAGAGCGCAATGTTCCTCGAGAGGAGAAGCTTGCCTATGTCGAAGAGATTATTGACCTACTTGAATTGCGCGAGCATCAGGATGCTTTACTTCTGTCTTTGGGAGTAGAGCAAAGAAAGCGAGTTACGATCGGGGTCGAGCTGGCCGCGAAGCCTTCTTTGCTGTTCCTCGACGAGCCCACCTCTGGTCTCGATAGCCAATCGGCGTACTCCATTGTTCGCTTCCTTAAGAAGCTGGCTCGAGCTGGCCACGGTCTTATTTGCACAATTCATCAGCCCTCATCGCTTCTCATCCAACAATTCGACATGATTCTAGCACTAAATCCTGGAGGTAATACGTTCTACTTCGGCCCTGTAGGCGAAAATGGTAGCACTGTCATCAAGTATTTTTCAGATCGCGGAGTTGTCTGCCCACCTTCAAAAAACGTGGCAGAGTTCATCTTAGAAACTGCAGCTAAGGGTGGGAAGAGAGCTGACGGCAAAAAACTGAACTGGAACGAAGAATGGAAGAAATCTCAAGAGAACAAAGATCTTCTCATGGATATCGAAAAGGTCAACGCGGAACGGAGCAAGATTCCACCCCCAGCGATCGATACACAGCACGAGTATGCTTCGCCTATATGGCTACAGATCACAATGTTGACCAGGCGAATGTTCACACAATATTGGCGGGATCCTTCCTATTTATATGGGAAACTGTTTGTTGCGGTTATTATCGGAATCTTTAACGGTTTTACCTTCTGGAAACTTGGCAATACCGTCCAAGACATGCAGAATCGCATGTTCACTTCGTTTCTAATCATCCTCATTCCACCCACCATCGTCAACGGTGTGGTTCCTAAGTTCTTCCAGAACCTATCGCTCTGGGAAGCTCGTGAGAATCCTTCTCGCATCTACAACTGGGTGGCGTTCTGCACAGCATCAGTTGTAACCGAGATACCGATCTCCATAATCGGTGCTGTCATCTACTGGCTGTTGTGGTATTACCCTACTGGACTGCCAACAGACAGCTCCACTGCCGGCTATGTCTTCTTCATGGTCATGCTCTTCTTCCTCTTCCAAGCAAGCTGGGGCCAATGGATCTGTGCTTTTGCACCGTCCTTCACAGTCATCTCTAACGTCCTTCCCTTCTTCTTTGTCATGTTCGGCCTTTTCAATGGCGTGGTAAGACCTTATTCGATGATCCCGGTGTTTTGGAGATACTGGCTCTATTATCTCATCCCCAGCACATACTGGATTGGTGGAGTAATCGCTGCTACTCTTAGGAATATTCCGGTTATTTGTGGGCCGGGCGAAGCCGCATATTTCAACCCCCCTCCTGGCCAGACTTGTCAGCAATACGCGGGGGCCTTTGCTGCTAATGCTGGAGCTGGCTACTTGACCAATCCAGGCGCGACAAGCAATTGCGGCTACTGCCCGTACAGCAATGGAGTGGAATACATGGCTGTTCTGAACGTGGTGCCTAGCGACAAGTGGAAATACCTGGGCATCTTCACGGGTTTTGTCTTCTCAAACTGGGCGCTAGTGTACTTTTTCATTTACACTGTAAGAGTCCGTGGCTGGAGCTTTGGGATGTCGACGATATTTGGCACATTGGGCAAGGGGGCTGATATCATAGAGGAGGGGGTGAAAAAGATTATAGGACATGGTACGGAAAAAGAGTAGACTCCCAGGGGTGTTCAGCAGCATTTTGACATTACAGCAGTCAGAATCTCTAGACAACAGTTAGAATAGAACAGTATCACAGCAATGGCTTTTAGCATACTAAGCTTTTGGTCTTGTTTTGGTCTATCCTTTCGAAAACGGTGCTGGCAACTGCATGTGTTTTCTATACAAATAATCATATTCAATCGAGCAAAGAAAAGACAGCGCAGGACCGCCGCTGTAAGGCTTAGCGGCATCTTTTAGACATCACGTCTCACCATGTCGATAACTCTGCCGACGAATCCCGCGGCAATGGTCCAAAGCCGTTGTGTGTTGGGGCCGATTGTATTGGTCCTCATGATCTGAAACTGATGGGTTGATATGCGCTCTCATGCCAACCTTGCAAGGTACGGGGTGGCTGTGTCTCTAATAGCCGCAGTTGAGATGGATGTACTACGTATTTCAAGTTGCTCTCCTGGGCAACCAAGGTCGTCTTAACTGCTCAGATCCTTCCTCTCACCGTGGAGAAAGCTACCCTACTTTCAATCAGCAATGCATTTCCACCCCAACGACCTACCAGTTCGACCCTCCAAAGCTCGCGATGGTGTCTACCGAGAATTCTACCATAACTCCACCGCCGCGCGTATCAACACAGATGAGGTCATCGTCGAGGCAATTCGAAAGCAATACCCAGACCTCCATCTATCTATCACAGTTCAAAGTAACTGCGACATCCTTGGTTACGCTGCCTCAGGCCACGCTCAGGCCATTCCTACTGACGCGGACGATTCGCTATCTGCAAGCCTCAAATGGAAGTTTTACTATCCTCCGGCACGCCGCAGTGACGAATCCTTAGGAGTTTTGGCCGAGTCCGTGCAGTTTGGAAAATACTTCTACACATGGAAGGACCAAGAATACTTAGTGTACATGGTCGTTGGGGAGCGATTTGGATATGGTCTTGGGATGCTCTATATTCTTGGATCATCGAGGGAATCTACCGAATCTTTGATGCTTGAAGCCTCGAAATGGACGGTTGATCTCCATGACGAGATTTTGGTCTTCGATGGAGGGTATTGGAACAAGAGTCGAGAGCTTTGGCAAACCGTGCAGGACTCATCTTGGGATGATATAATCATGAACCCAAGCAGGAAGAAGGTAATTACCGGAGTAGTTGATCAATTCTTCAATTCGAAGGAAAGGTATGCGAAGCTGCAAGTACCGTGGAAACGAGGCTTGATAGCTTATGGTCCCCCTGGGAATGGGAAGGTTTGTTTTACCAATCTACGCGAATAGAAAAGGTGCAGACTAACAAGATCCACAGACAATTTCCATTAAAGCCATGATGCATTCTCTTTCCGACCGATCCGACCCAATTCCAACACTATACGTCCGTACTCTCACAAGCTTTAGGGGGCCAGAGTATAGCCTTAAGCAAATATTTAACAAAGCGCGGACAACAGCACCTTGTTTCCTAGTCTTCGAAGATCTCGATAGCATCGTCACTGAATCAGTCCGCAGTTACTTCCTTAACGAGGTCGATGGTCTCAAGAGCAATGACGGTATTCTTATGCTTGGAAGCACCAACCATCTCGATCGTCTGGATCCAGGTGTAGCAAAGAGACCAAGTCGTTTTGATAGGAAATATTATTTCCCTAATCCGGATATGTACGAGAGGGAGCTGTATTGTGAGTATTGGCGCACTAAACTCGGTGAGAATGAGGATATCGAGTTTCCGGCTCGTCTAAATCAAGCCATTGCATCCATCACCAAAGGCTTCAGCTTCGCCTATATCCAAGAGGCTTTTGTAGCCAGTCTGCTAGCTATTGCAGGCGAGAATGAAGACGATCAGGACGGTGAAGCAGCTATGGAATCTCTAGATGGGCAAAACTTCTCTGAACTTGTCCGCGGTCTGAGTCTTTCTGGGGGCAACGAAGACCTAGAGAAGTACGTCCTATGGAGGCAGATGAAGAAACAAGTCAAGATTCTGCGTGAGGATTTGGAAGAGGAGGATTAGGTAAAGGTAAAGCAGCTGGAAAGGCTAATGGCCTTGCTGCAGGTTGGAGTGCAGCACATTTTCAGACCAGTATATCTGACGGGATCTTCAGCGGTCATTTTGCTCTTAAATGCCTGTACTGTTTTCACTTTGGGCCATGGTATGACACATTCAGCATCACTCATTTGCAATGTTTCAATCTTGCAGGTTGGTACAATTACTGATCTAATGACCACGTTTTCTCCAATGTTGAAATGTGAGCAGGTAAATGGCAGTATTCATATACGAGCATACTGATATGTATGACTATGAACAGCGTATGAGCGGTATTTCCATAACCTTGAGACCTAGACATGCCGGTGTCTGAACAATGGCATACCCAGAACAAAATTGCTGTAAACCACTACATCACATAACGCTGCATCCACCTTGCGACAATGCACCGTCTTCTGTGGTCGTCTTCGCCGCAACCTTCGCGATATCCTCAAACACCTGGTTCATCAACTCCCCAGTCACAGCCGAGCATTCCGCATAGCGATCACACCTCATTTCCTGCGCCACCCTATGTCCCTCCTGCGGATAAATCGTCCCCTCCCCCTCCACTCTCAAATCCCGCTTCAGCCCCAACAGCATAACCGGAATATCCTCCGTCCCCCTCTGCGCAAACTCCCCCCTCACGATCCCCTCCCTCCTCAGGTTGTAGTGCCGGATGGCTTCCTTCCTCCACGCATACTGCGCGTTGACCAAGCTCCGCCGGTCGCTGATGTCGTAGCAGATGATGATGGAGTCGGGGGAGAGGAGGGTGTAGTGTTCCGGGGACGCGGTATCGGAGAATTCGAAGCGGTAGGGGCGGTTGTACATGCGGATGTTGTAGACGAAGGGTTGGTCTAGGTCGTGGAGGGGGGCGAGGGTGGTGGAGGGGGTGGTGAGGGATGATTGGCCATGGCTGAGGCGGCTGGGGTGCGAGGCTTAGCGGGGTCTTGAAGGGTCTTTGACGGGTTGAAAAGATATCGGGAAAGTTCGCAAGGAGCTTGGGCTGGGTAAGGTAAGGTAGGCATGGGATGGAAAGGGCGGAAGAAGTAGAGGGAGCGTGTTTCGGCGGGGGCGGGATGGAGATATGTACTTACGAGAGGAATGTCGATTTACCGCATTCTGGGTCGCCGAGTAAGAGGATTGAGACTGTAGGGGTCTCACGATCCTCCATCAATTGCTGTTGTTCCCAAGGTGGGGCATGGTTGCGGGATACTAAGGTATGACCCTGACTTGCGGGAACAGATAGCCGAGCCGAGGGCGTTTTAGGGCTTCAATAATATTTCAAAATTTTTAACCAAGTCCATTTTACCAATTGCAAGAGGGGCGTGTAATGATTACTTGCCCATTCGCCAAACGCGTGACTGCAATACAATCAAGACTACACCAGAGCAGCAGAATCAATGTCAAGGCCCGGTACTCGCAGTACTGGAAAGATACAAGGGGAGTAAGTTCGAGCATGGCGGAAAGAGAAGGCTACTCTGAATGGAGCACGGAGCAGCTTATTGACCGTGTCACGTTCTTGGAGCAGCAGTTGAAAAAGCAGGCAGCTAGGTGACGATCCACGTAACTGCGACTGTTCCTTTGAGCCACTAATTTGAGAAAAGATACAGATCTTCGCTGTCTAGCTCAGCGTCCCGCCCATCTCCACAAAGACCTAAGAATTCCCGCGTTCATCGAGAGTTCGATCCTGCAAAGTATTCTACACGTCTCATCGCCTTAAAATTCGCGTACCTGGGTCAGCGCTACAACGGCCTTGAATATCATGCGAACAACCCAACGCCCCTGCCCACGATCGAGGAGGAGCTATGGAAGGCATTGAATAAGGCACGCTTGATCTTTCCAACACCGAATCCTTTGTTAGGCGATGGCGATGTCAATTGGGAGGGTTGCGATTTCTCGAAGTCCGGGAGAACGGACAAGGGGGTCAGTGCGTTTGGTCAGGTTGTAGGGATAAGAGTCAGGAGTAACCGTCCTGTGAACAGGGTCAAGTCGAAAGTCTCGGATGGAATACAAGAGGACGATGGAACTGGGAGCGATGTCGAACTGGCCTCATTGCCTTTAGAGGAAAGAGACAACGAATTATCTTCACCTTTCTCATTGGCTAACTCCTGGAGCGAAGAGTCGCTTTCCTTTCATCCCATCGATGACGAGATCCCGTATCCTCAAATTCTCAACCGACTTCTACCCCCCGATATTCGTGCTCTGGCATGGTGTGCTTCTCCGCCAACAGATTTCTCAGCTCGCTTTTCCTGCAAAGAACGTCGATATCGATATTTCTTCACCAATCCAGCTTTTACCCCAACGCATGGTTCTCCAGGTCTCGCCGATCGCTTGGCTGTGCGTATGGAATCGGGCAAGCGGAGAAGGGAAGGTTGGCTCGATATCGAGGCAATGAGGGAGGGTGCAAAGAAGTTTGTGGGGCTTCATGATTTCCGCAATTTCTGCAAACTGGATCCGTGCAAGCAGACTGGTAATTTTAAAAGAAAGATGTTTCGTGCGGACATTGAGGAAGTTGATCCAAGGACGGGTCCAGCAGGATACGTCGGGCTGCCCGATTTTCAAGAACATGAAGAATCAAATATGGGCATATTAGAAGGCGGCACAGATGTAAAGAACTCGCCAAGGATCTTCACGTTCACACTTCATGGTTCGGCATTTTTATGGCATCAAGTGCGGCACATGGTGGCAGTCTTGTTTTTAATCGGACAAGGCCTGGAATCTCCAGATCTCGTAGACAAGCTCCTCGATGTCCAAAAAGTCACGGAGAAACCTACATACGAGATGGCAGACGACGCTCCCCTCGTGTTTTGGGACTCTATCTTCCCACGAGAAGGAAGTGGCAGCCGAGAAGACGCACTTGAGTGGATGTACATTGGTGATTATACGGGCCACGAGAAGGGCCTAGCCTTAGCATTTAGTGGCAAGAATAGTGGCAAGTACGGATCAGGCGGCGTGGTGGACGATATGTGGAAAGTATGGCGGCACAGAAAAATGGACGAAGTGCTAGCTGGCTCATTACTGAATGTCATCGTTGAGCAAGGAAACTGTCGCAGCGACGGCAATGCCCCGGTCAGCAATAATGACACCTTGCGGCCAGAAATGAGATCCTCTAGCCAGAAGGTCTTCCAGGGCGGCAACGATCCCCGTTTTGCAGGCAAATATACTCCTGTGCTTGAAAAGCCGCGAATGGACAGTGTAGAGAAGGTCAACGCCCGATGGGCTAAGCGAATGGGCTTCGAGCAACAGGAGAAAGTGAAAGAAAAGGGCTTTCGAACGATTTGGAAGGACCCATCGGGCTACGATGCTGAACAGTCACAAGGCTGCATTTAATTCATGGGATATAGGCAAGGGCTATCAGACATAGATTGAGACTTTGATTGCGCGCTTCACCAGGATAAACGAATGTACGTCAGTCCCAAAAAACCTTCGGATCACCCTCCTGGTCGGCCGATACGCATCATCCACATTCCACAAGTACACATAAATAAAATATAGGCGCTAAGATACAAAATTAGTACTCTAGCGTCAGTAGAACTGAGTATGTACAAATAGAACCAGAGTTGTGAGCGCAGGTATTAAACTACTGTAGGCATGCATTAAAACCAAGGCATTCAGCCAAACCGATGAGATTTGCACTTTCGTCGCTGCTGGTACCGATAGAATTCACGGATACCATTACAGCAATGAAGCCACCTCTCGGCTCTTCTACAGTACGTAGCAACCTTCAGGGTAGCTAGTGGGTTGGATCCTAGCTAAGATAGTAAGTAGGGAACTTCTACGTACGGTTGTATAAGCAGGGTCAATCTGGAAGAAAATGTACGAGTGTGTACCTTGGTGGCTCACTAATCAAGAGACATAGCAAAGCGTTGTGAGACTGCTGTAGTTGTTAATTTGTGATAATACACTAGTTGTTTTCAAAA
>JAABUY010006758.1_pt1 | contig 11118 bp, 8 predicted proteins | sample 5560271 | NCBI WGS metagenome assembly JAABUY01 (sample SAMN10711886, study PRJNA513374) | rock metagenome | isolation source: Antarctica rocks | place: Antarctica: Victoria Land, University Valley
TGGTGGCAGTGCGCGACGACGCTCACGATCGTGCGGATGAGCTGCGCGGCGTCCTTCTCGCTGCCGCGCGGGCGCGGCGCGGCGCACTCAGTCACCGCGCAGCCGGGCCTGAGACGGCTCTGGAGCCGCCACAGCCGCCCCGCCAGCCCGCTGTGCGCCGCGCAGAGCTTGCAAGCAGCGGCCCGCAGAGTCTGCACAGAGCGCGCGGGGCGACACAGAAACCTCGGCGGACGAGCCCATGGCGGCCTGTCGCCCCACCCGCCTGGCTCCTGGTGCATGACATCAGCGGCCTCGCGGGCGTGCATGCCCTGGCGCCCAGCGGTGGGCGCACGTTGTAGTGGCCCCGCGCGACGATGCGGTCAAACAGCTCGCCGCCCGAGCACAGCTCCATCACCTGCAGGGCCAAAAAACAGGGTTAGGGTAAGGACTGAGTCGGGGACGGAAAGTCAAACAACTCCATTCCACGTCGTCCGCGCGCGGCCTGAGCAGCCTGGTCTCGTCATTCCTCGCCCGACTCCAGGCGCCCTGGCTCATGCACCCGCATGGAGGCGTTTCGTTTGCCGGAGCCGAAGGCGCCGAAGCCGCAGCGCATGCGCAGCCGCATCAATGACACACGCGCGGGAGCCGGGCAGCGCCAGGTGAACGCTGTGCTTGTCCTCGTATGCGCCAAAGATCTTCACAATGTTGGCGTGCCCCTCCAGGTGGTGCATGATCTGCACCTCCCGCCGCACGTCCTCCACATCCTCCGCCGTCCTGCGCGGCGCCCGCCACACCCTGGCCACCTGCCCCGCTGCATCCTGCCCGGCTCGCAGGCCGGCGCGCGGACCCCATGCGCCCTGTGCCATGAACGCCGCGCGCAGTGCCAGGCATCAGACACAAGACCGAAACGTCCCCAGGGATGCTCATTGTCCTCTCCTGCTGCTGCCGTCTACTGTTGCGCCCACCATCTGCAGCCCTACCATGCGCTTTCAGACCATACGAGCAACCACCTGAGAGCTCTTGTATCGAACGCGGCTTGATGACACGCAGACAGTGGCCGCGCTGCGCATGGTGCAGACACTCACGCCTCCTCAAAGTACAGTCGCGCGCAAGGCAGAGCGGCTGGCACTGCCCCAGACCGGGCGCCAACAACAGGCCGGCGCGAGGCAGCACTGCGCATGGCCGGCACGGCGGGCGGCGCCGCAGGGCGGGCGCGCACAGCAGCTTGCGCTTGCCGATGGACTTGCACGCGTACTCCTGGCCGCTCGCCTTGTGCACCGCAAGGCGCGTGGTGCCAAACTGCCCGCGCCCGAGCACGCGGCCCAGGGTGTACACGGTGCACACATCCTGCGCGCGCAAAATATAGGTGGGACTGTGCAGATGTGGAGGGGGGGACTGTGGACCGGCCGCACCGCCCGCGCCCGAGCACGCGGGCCAGCGCATACACGCTGCGGACGTCCGGCGCGCACATATTCCCAACTGCATACAAATGTGGACCAGCCGGACCGCCCGCGGCCGCGCACGCGGCCCTACACGCACACAGCGCGCGTGTCCTGCGCGCCTGCACCCCCCACATGTGAGACACCTTCAGGGCCGGCCAGCGCTGGCGGGTTTGTGTGCGGCCCGGCGCGCGCGCGCTGCACAGCTCCTGCGCGCAAGCTCCTGCGCGCATGCGTGCGGTCCGTTCGGTGCCCTGTATACCCTATACCCTATCCTATACCCCAATTGGTGCCAGGCACGCTCCCTGGCAGCCGGGCGTGCCCGGCGTGCGTGCGCTGCCCACTGGCCCGCGATCAAGGTGGACTGGACTGGTGTTGACCAACCCCCTCACCGCCGCACTTGCAAAGCCGCTCACAGCTTCCCAGTGCTGCGGGTGCTTGACTTGCGCGCCCGCCAGGCCCGCTCAGCAGCAGAGCTACGGTGCTGCATAGCCAGTGCATGCGCCCAGGTGCGCAGGTGCACAGCGCCGCCCGGGACTGCGCCCGGGTGCGTGCCGCGGCTCTCGCGGTGCCGCAGCTCCCCCTTATTCCCCGTCTCGTGCCCCTGCCGTTGCGCTGCCCGAGGCCCCAACTGCGGACAGAGTTCTGACACCTTGACAGCTCCCCGCTCCACACGTCCAGTGGCCGGGCTGCAGTGTGCAGCTCAGGGTGGTGGCCACCAGCGCGGGCAGCAGCTCGCGCACCGAAAGCGCTGCGCTCCAAAGTGCCGGCACTGGCGGCACTGGATTGCAGCTGCGCGAGCTGCCTGCTCACCAGAAGTTTCAGCAGGGCCGCCCTTTGCCACACAGCTCCCCAGAGCGCGCCACGCGCACTGAGCAGCGCGGCACTGGGCGTTGATGCATGCATGCCGCGTGCCGCGGGTGGGTCGGGGCTGCCCTGGGCGACCGCAAGCGGGGCGGCACCTCTGTCTGCTTCCCCAGCACGCTGTTGGTCAGCTTGCCGGCCCCCTTGGCCGCGGCAGGCGCGCCCACCTGCCGCTCGCGCGGCACCCGCTCGACCAGTGCGAAGCTTTCCTGCTCTCCTCTTACCTGCAGGGCAGGGCGGAGCGCTGCCTGCAGGCAGGTCGGCACGCCAAGCGGTGAGGCAGAGCAGCAGGCGCATGCGCGCGGCCCACCGCAGCATCGTCCTTGGGCTTTCCACCGCCTGCTTTGACGTCCGGCTTGGAAAATCCGCAGCCCATCCCTGGCGATGGCGCGGGCTGTGAGTGCGCTTGACTTAGCGCATCATCGCGTCAGGGCGGAGCCCGCATGGGTCCCGCACACAGGCTCATAGTGTTGACCAGTACCCTTGCTCGGGATCATTGCACACGGTACCTTCAGCCTATGCTTGAGACCTTTGTAGCACTCTCCTCGTTCAACTGCCTCACCCGGCCCGAGGAGCCCGAGGACCCTAGCCCGTAGGTCTGGTGAACCCCTGTGCACTCGGTGGCGGTGGCGGCCTGGAGGAGAGAAGCACAGGCGCTGCCTGCGTATCAGAGCGTCGCTATGAGTGGGTTCCGTATGCAGCGGTCGCTGGCTTGACAGGGGAGGAGACGCGTCACAGAAAGGGCCGCCTGCAGCAACGTGAGCTGGCGGCACGAGGCTGGAACCGATTAGTGCAGCCAGGCGTGCCCTCGGCTCGTGCGGGCTGTTGGGGACCTGCTGGCCGCGGGCGAGCGGATAAGTCGGTCGCGGCCTGGCAGCTTCACTGGATGCCTGCGCTGCTGTGCCACCCCGGGCTGCGCGCGACGCGTATGGAGCTCGCCCCGGGCCCATGGGAGCGTACTCCGGGAGTCGGGAGGCAGCATGCAAACAACCCTAGCGATGATCACAAGCGTTTTGGGCTGGGAAGGCAGCCCCCAGGCGCACGCAGCCGCACCAGCTGGCCCTGTGCGGCGAGCGCGTGGCGGCTGCTGGGGCGCGGGGCGCTGCGGGGCTCGGCCATGCCAGCGCCTGCCCACCGCAGGAAGTGACAGGATGTTTGCCGCGCCGGCTGATGTGGCGGCTTTCAGGCCAGGTCTTTGTGTTCTCCTTGGTGTGTGGCACGTCCAGGGCGATCTCGTGCGGTAGGCAGCTTCAGGTGGTTGCGGCGCGGACACAGTTGGCGGATCAGCGCCAGCTTTTCCCGCAGGCCGCGTGAACGAGGTATGGATGCGCAGCGTTGCTGCTGTGCGCTGACACAGGCACCGGGCGGCCTGCAGGGAAGGGAGGGCTGGCGTGCGTGGGGGCTGCGGGAGACCCGCCGAGCAGCCGGGCGCGGCGGCTGGCGTGAAGGAGTGCCCAGCAGTGCGCTCCCTGCCCTCCTCAGGGGACACTCTGGCCGGCCGCCGGCGTGCGTGCCAGCTTTCCGCGCCAGCTGTGCAGCTGCGCGCGCGGGCTGTCCCGGTAGCCGCTGGCGTGCGGTGCACGAGCGGGTGGGCCGCTGCGGGCTGCGCACGGCCTGGCGTGGCTGGTGCTGAGCCGCGTGTGCGCGTGCAGTGGGGCTGACGGAGCGGCAGGCGCTGGCGCTCGCGCTGGCTGAGAGCCGGCGCGCCGCGGCAGCGCCCCGGCCGCAGCCGCAGGTGCAGCCCCTGCGCCGGGCGCGGTCGTTGTCTTGCGGTGCCCTTGTTGGTCCAGACTTGTCGAGCATGGCTGCACGTGCGTGCTGGCGGCTCTGCCAGCTGTCCAGGTTGCGTGTGGAGGTGGGCTGCAGACGAGCCGCTGTGCGTCTGGGACCTGCATGCGGTGGCGAAGAGTCATTGCGGCGCACCGCAGGCCTAGCACGAGCGCAGAGGGTGCACTTGTCCAGCTGGGCCGGGCAGGGTTTGTGGAGCAAACCTGCGTGCGCGGGCGCAGGCCAGCGACAGCGACGACGAGCAGAGCGGGGGCGCTGTGCGCACGCCGGCCGCGCCCAGGCCGCCAGCGGCGCACCCTTGCTCGCCCAAGCCCAGGGCCGGCGACGGCAGCGGCGGCGGCGACGGGGACACCTCTGCAGGCCTGCGGCCTGGCGACAAGGTGCGCGCGGCGCGCCCGGCCGCCGCCCCTCGCTGTCCGCACAAGGGCTGGGCGACCAGGTGTGCTTGTGCGGGGACCTGTCTGAGCCTTAGTGTGTGTACACTCGTACTCATGGCCGTCGCACCCGTTGTCTGCCTTGTCTGCCTGCCAGCGCTGGCTTTTGCCGGTACGAGGGGAGCTCTTTTATCGGTAAACCCACTGTGCCCCCCGGCTGTGGTGCAGGTGCGCCGGCGCTCGGGCGAGTTCGCGGCGCTGCCCGCGGCCGCAAAGCGCCGCCGGACGGGCGCGGAGGGCGGCGACGCGCGCGCGCAGCACGGCAGGGCGGCGCCGTGCGCGCTTGTGTCGGTGTCCGCCGCCGACACGGGCAAGGTGTCCACGTCCTCCGACAACTCCAAGGCCTCGCGGACGACGTCCGCGGCGCTGCCGGCGGCGCGCGCGGCGGCGCGCGGCGGGCGCCCGAGCGAGGCCGCAGGCGCCGCCGCCGATAAAGCTGCGCTGGGTTTCAAGCCCTGCGTGGCCCCGCCCAGCGAGGCGTCAAAGGCGGACAGCAGCGCGAGCGAGGGCGACGCCGGGCGGCGCGCTGTGGGGCCGGAGCGCGAGGCGGGGCCGGCGTCTGGGTCGGGCGGCGACTCCGACGGCGAGGGCCGCTCCGCGCGGTCGTCGCGGGACGTGGTGCGCGCAGCCGCGCCGCGCCGCGCCGCCGGCGAGTGCGAGGGCGACAGCGGCGACGGCGGCGCCAGCGGCGCGCGGCTCGCGGCGGGCGCCGGCGGCGAGCCTGCTGATTGCCTCGGTGCGCGTGCCTGCACAGCGCCTGCTCGGCAGGTTGCGGCCGCGACGTGTTGAGCGCTCGCTGGCGTGCTGAGCGTGAGCTTTGGTGGTCCAGCTGGCAGTATGCACCCACAGCCTATTGCAAACAGTAGGAGCCCTTTCTGTCAACAGTGCCCCTTGTGCTGGTGCACAGTGCCCGTCATTGGTGCACTGCGCGTCAGCTGCACCGCGCCCAGGATGTGCGCGCCTGAGCCGCGAGCGCGCGCCCTAACCCTACGCCCGCCGCAGGCGAGGATGCGCTGGACGGTCTGGGCCCAGACGCGACCAGCGTGCGCGCGCAGCGCCTGGCCGTGCGCCAGGCGGCGCAGTTCCAGGCCGCACGCTCGCCGCGCGGCTGGCCGGGCGCTTGCCTGGTCGACCCTCCCGCCCCGCCCGCCGCCGCGCCGCCCGCCAGGCGGCTGTCGGCCGGTGCGGAGCGCGAGGGCGGCGGCGGTGCCGCACACGCCTGCCAGGCGCCGGGCGGGGCGCCCGAGAGGCTGGGCGCGGGCGCGGGCGAGCGGCGTGGTGCAGGGAGGGAGGACGATGCGCGGGCGGGTGCGGCGGGCGGCGCGCGGGCGCCCTATGTGGCGCAGCTGCTAGAGGCGGAGCTGTTTCCGGCGCCGCGCTCGCGCGATGCGACGGCCGGTCGGCCCGCGATCGCGCCCGACGTGCAGGCCGGCGTGCCCGCCGGCGGCGCCGTGGCAGATGGCGCGAAGGCGGGCGGCAAGCCGGGCGGGGCGCCGCTGCGCATCCGCGTGGACGCCGGGGCGGGCATTGCGGCGAACGTTTGCGCGCCGCTGTCGCCGTTGGGTGCGCACTCCGCGGCGCTTCTGCAGCTGCACCCCAGGCTGAACCTTTCGCCAGGTTCAGGGCACAATCGCTACTGTTTGACAGGTCACTGTTGGGCTGGACGCTTGCTGTGCCTGTCAGCGGCGCGTGTCAGCACTGCGGCGCGCGTAGCAGCGCCGCACGGCGTGTTGTTGCATTGCTAGGGCGCGTTGGCTGGGCGGTGCCCAGGCCCTGCTTGTTCACAGGCGCGGGAGCGCGCAGGCGGCGCCGCAGCATCGGACGACTGCCTGCCGCCGCGCTCCCCCCTGGCGGCGCCTCCGCAGCGCAAGGCGGCGCGCAAGCGCAGCGCTGCCGCGGCCGCCGCCGGCCCCGCGCCCGCCGCCGCCGAGCGCGCGCCGCGGCGCGCGCAGCCGCGCCGCGCGCGCGCGGAGCGCGCGCCGATCGTCGACTCGGCGGGCGAGGACGAGGGCGACGGCGAGGAGGGGTTGGAGATCCTGGACGATGCGCTGTACTGCGCGGAGGCGGGCGGGCTGGAGGGCGGTGCGCTCGAACCGCGTGCGGGCGGGATCCCGGCCGCAGCCGCCAGGGACGCGCCCAGGGGCCCGCGCGTGGCCGCGGTCAAGCCGGAGTGGGCCAATCCCTTCGAGGCGGCTGCGGAGGCGGGTGCCGGGTGGCCGGACCGCGGCGGCGCCGCGAGCCCGAGCCCCACGCCGAGCCCCAAGCGCGCGCGCGCGCGCCCGCCCACGCGCGCCGCGCGCTCCGCCACGCGCGCGCCTCGACCGTCCGGCCGCTGGGCGGCTGCGCCGCTGGGCGGCGCTGGGCTGGGGCTGGGCGCGGCGGCCGGCGTGCCCAGCCGGCGCACGCGCTCCTCGGCGCCCCATGATGCCGCGGCGGAGCTGGAGGCCGCCGTGTTTTGGCGCCCGGCGCCGGCCAAGCGCGCGGCTCGCCCGTCGCCGCTGCTGTCCGCCTGCCAGCTGCTGCGGCGCTGCGACGAGGGCGGCGGCGGCGCGGCGCCGCCGCCGACGCCGCTGGCGCCCTCGCGCTCGGCGCCCGCTGCCTGCCTGGGCGGCCTGGCGTCGCCGGTGCCCGCGTCGCCATTCCTGCCGGCGTCGCGGCTGCTGCCGGGCGAGGCCGGCCCAGACGGGGCGCGCGCCCTGCCGCCGGGGCCCGAGGCCCCGCCGCCGCATGCGCACACCGCCATGCTGCCTGGCTCTCCCGCGGGCCCAGGCTGCCCCGCCTCCCACCCCGCGACGCCGCCGCCGCCGCCGCGCCCACAGGCATCCGCCGAGCGCGCGCCGTCGCTGACGTTTGCCGCGCCCGCGGCGGCGGCGCTGGCGCGCACGCCGACGCTGACGCCCATGCGGTCGCCGCACGCGGGCGCCTCCGCCGCGCCGCCGGACCTGGCCGCCGCAGCCGCCAGGCTGATGCGCGGCAGCCCCGGCTTGCTGGCCGGGAGCCCGGCGCCGGCCGGGCTGGCGACGCCGGGCTCTGACAGGGTCTTCTCAGGGCTCCACGGCAGCCCCAGCCTGTCCGGCAGCCCGGCCAGCCCCGTCGCCGTGGCCGCGCTGGCGACGTGCGCCGCGCTGCGCGAGCGCCACAATTCCGAGGCGTTGCGCCTGCAGCGCTCGCTGGCGCTAGGCGCGCCCGATGGCGCGGGCGAGGCGCCGCGGCTGGGGCCGGCCCTGACCCTGCCCCTGCCGGGCTCGCGCCTCGGCAAGGCGCTGGCGAGCGCGGCGGGCAGCCTGGGCGGCAGCGCCGGCTGCGCGCGCGCGGGCCCGGCGTCGCCGGGGTCGTCGGGCGGGACGGGGTCGGCGTTTGCGCGCGCGTGCAGCGCGCTGCGCGCGCCAATGGAGCGCGCCGCGTCGCCTGCGTGGGGCAGCGGCGGCTTCAGGCCGCTGCCGCGCTCGGGCGGCTCGGCGACCTCCCTCAGCTCTGCGCCCAGCGCGGCGCTCCTGCAGCAGTGCGCGCCCGCCCGCCCGCCCGCCCAGCCCTGCGCCGCGCAGGGTTCATCAGAACGTAGCAAAGCCTGCGCCCATGCCGCGCAGGTTTTATCGAAACGTAGCAAAGCGAGACTTTTGCAAAGGGCAAGGCCATGTTTTAAAAAGTGCACATGAATTAAAATGTTCACCCTCTTTGTGCATGGAGGGCCCTGCCAGCGCGCGTCGCCGAGGCGGTGCGGCGCACGTGAGTCCCCGGCGTGTCGAGCCTGATTGGCAGCGCCAGTGCGCCCGCGCCCGCGGCCTGCCCCACTGCTGACACGCCTGCCGCCTGTGCGCGCAGGGCGCGCAGCCAGAGGCTGCTGGAGAGCACGTGGGACGACCTCCTGGCGCGCCAGGCCGCCGAGGCGCAGGCCGCGCACGCGTTTGCGGCCTGGATTGCGCCTGAGCTCGTTGGCGCCGCTACCGCCGACCCCGCCTTGCCCTGACCCCCGCGGCTGTGTGGTGGCGGTGGGGCGGCTGGCGTGTCGGGGCTCTTTGGCTATGGCGCGGCAAAGCGCACGATCGGCGACAGTACGTGTTGCGGGCAGCGCTGCCGTGTTGTTGGCGGCATGCTCGCACAAATCTGGGCACGTTGGGGGGAAGCGGGGGCTGTAGGCCCGCCATACAGGTGGCAGTAGAGCAACTGCAGTGATCCGCGTTGTCGAAGCGTGTCCTTCACCAAGCGCCCACTGCGCAACGTGCTGTGCTGCGAGCGCTGCTGCCGCCCTGCAGCGCATCGACAGCCGTGCAGTAGTGAGCGGGCGGGTCGCAAAGCTGTGGTGCGAGTGTGGCATGTCGGGTTGCAGAGGGGAGGGTGTTTAGGTATCATGCTCAGCTGTCAGGCGTGCTGGGCGGCCAAGAGGGGTTTGCTGCTGAGCGGCCAGAGGGAGTCTCTTGGAAGTGCTGTGTCGCCTCGCCCTTTCAGGATTTTTCTGGCGGGAACCTGCATGCGCAGGTGCTAGCGATGTCGGCCTGTGTTGCCGCTCGCAGGTGCAGGGCTCCTGCCTCGTATATAGCTTGGCGTTGCTGCTTTGGGCCGCGCAGACAGCCGGGCTGGCGCGCGGTAGGTCGCGCGGCCCAGAGCGCGCCCTGGTAAGGAATGCCTCACGTTTTAGTTGATGGCGTGCTTGCGTGCTTGCACGGGTGTAAAGTATGCAGCCTGGCTGCCGTGGCAGAGCCGCGGGTGCGCGCTCGAGGGTGTGGAGCAGGGCGCAGCTGCAGCCAAGGTTGGAAGGCAGGAGGGGCTGTAGGCGGCTTCAGGGTGCTGCGCATGCTACCTCAGCTTGCAGTTGCTCCCACCTAGGCCTTTGTAGTCATGCACGGTGTGGTCAGGAGCGGTGTGTGCCAGGAAGCGTGAGAGACAGACTGTCTCTTCCTTGTTGGTTGGAGTGGCCCTCGCGCCTCCTCTTGCATGATCGCATGTTGCCACTCTCACTCACCCGCAGCTCACCAGTTTCGCGCTTGTACACCACATGTTGTGCTACAGACACACATTAGCAGCCCAGTTTTGGCATACACACCATATGATGTTACCGGCAGACGTTGGTATGGTACAAGCACGCACTCTCTCCTGCACACGCGTGCCTGTCACTAAACAAGTTATAAAGCATGCAACTTTGCTGCGCTGATTTTCCAGCCGACTGTGCGCGCCTGTGAGCCACAGGTAGCGGCCATGCCAGCCAAATTTACCCCCAAAGCATCTGACTGGCAGGCACGCAATACCCACTCAGCCCCACAGCCTGCCATATGACCACCATGCGAAGACCAGGCCAGCCAGCGGCGTCAAGATGGACACAGCGGCAACCACAGTGAGCACGTTGAACCTGCTCCCTTTGTAGACATCGCCGTCCCTGTGCTCCCGTGCACACAGCAGGCTCAGCAGCCCTCTTGAGAAGGGCATTGATGTGGCAGCCACGCACGGCACGTTCTTCCCGACTCAGCGGTGTACGCTTGGGCCCTGTGTCGGACCGCACTCATCCACAGGCGTGCAAGTAGCCTGCACCAAACCCACCCACATGCTTTCTCACATCGTTGCCCTTCCCTCGGCGCGCCAGGCAGCAGACCGCGCACCACACCTCAACAAGCTGCCCCTCCAGCAACATGTCAAAGACACGACGTAAGAAGTCAGACCTGGGAAGCCCGCCGCGGCACCGTCTGTGGCTCCGTAGGCGGCAGCACAGGGCGCAACCCTGCTGGCGGGGGTCACCTCACACGACCCACGACGAGTTGTGCTGCAGGCGCTGTGCAGACCAGGCGCACCAGTTATCAGTGTACAAGTCCTTGCGGTCGCGGCCCTTGTTGGCCTCCCGGTTGGCCGTGCGCCGCCACTCTGCAGTGGAGCACAGGTTCTCAAGTCAATAGTCTTCCCGAACTCGGGACAGGATCCCAGCGCCTGTACTTTCAAGTATTTTCCAGGCTCATGCTTGTACGTGGACACAAGCTTGGGCGGGCATTGATGGCGCACCAAGCTCCTCCTTCACGGTCCGGGAGGGCTGCTCTGCTCCCTTCTGCTGCTGCGGCTGCACGCCATTGCCCTTTGCAGCCACGGGTGAACAGACCAGCAGCCTGCGCCGCACTGTGCGGCCCATGGTGGCGTCAGTGCACCCGTTCGGGCCTCAACATATTTGCTCCTCACCGCCAGACAGGTGCAGCAGGGCCGTGCACGCCTCTGCTGTGACACACTGGGGCGCTCTGAAACAAGTGTGTGGCTGCTCCAAGCGCCATGACCTCTCCGCGTGCTGGCTGAGGCACCAGTTTTCCCTGTATGGGCTGCCCGAATCCGAAAACGCTCAGCTCACTGACTTGCACTTCTTTCAAACGAGTTGAAGGTGCGCCACATCCACTAGACTGCAGCTCAAGGTCGTATGAACCCTAGAGTCCAAGGAAAAGTGTTCAGCCCGCTTGTCGTCCGCAGCTAAAGGCCCTTGCTGTTACTTGCGCCCCGTGTGTGTTAGCAAGGCGCAGGAATGGCGCACGCCTTTGCCTGCCTGAATGCGCTCGGTGCGCCGCTAGCACGCCCTGGACGGCCAGTGGCGCAGCGCCGCAGGCTGGCAGCGACAGGTGTGTCCCAGTCGCACGGGGTCTACCTGTCTC
>JAABUY010006759.1_pt1 | contig 11116 bp, 12 predicted proteins | sample 5560271 | NCBI WGS metagenome assembly JAABUY01 (sample SAMN10711886, study PRJNA513374) | rock metagenome | isolation source: Antarctica rocks | place: Antarctica: Victoria Land, University Valley
TTTCAGTCTATTGGTCAAATGGTCATAGCTGGCACCAACATTCTGTGAATCTAACGAATGAATGAATGAATGCATGAATGCAGCTCGTGCTGACATCACTACGAGTCTGAGCCGCGACTTTGATATCTAGGTGAAGTGGATGTGTTGTAACAAGTGAGAAATGCCACTGGCAATTTGCCAGCAAGTTTCACAAAGTATCAACAATGTGCATCAAGTTCTGTGCTCAGCAGGCTCTCATTCTGTAACGAAGTGCGTTCATTTCTGGAATTGTGCCGAAGACCATGTCTAGTGACCAATCAGCCTCATTCAGCTTTTAGGTCTGGCTTTAGGTCTGGTTTTAGGTGCCGTGGCCTGCCGTTGACCACGGCAACCACAGTGGGGAAAGAGTCCGTCATCAGCTGTGCGACTGCGCACTTGCTACCGGCACCTATGCATCTGGTGCCCATACTGCTTGCGTGACACGGTGTTCCTCGTTGTATTACAACGCTGCTGGTGGTGTTGCTGAAGCCGAATTGTTTGTGGTCGCATACTTGTTGCGGTCCTTCACCAGTGTGGCAGTCACGAAGATGCTCATAGCGTACAGTTGAAATCCTGCATAGGCTGACAATACCCACCTAGCCACTACCGTGGCATAGGGCAGCTCTTCGTCGAAGCTTCAACGCCATGAGGTCGCCTGGATCGAAGAGTGCAGAGCCCTGCACGTCAGTGCAAACCCACTCTTTGAGCTTCACTTACCCTGGAATAGGCAAGCAAACCCGTGCACTGTTATCTCGCATTGCTGCGAGCGAGAACAACAGCAGCTCGCACAGACAGCTGCTGCTGCTTGCAGATGGCAGGCCTTTAGCAGGAATGGCACCAGTAGTGCGTGACTTGACACTGCAAGTACCCAGGGGCAGTTCATGTCTTCTGATTGGGCCTAATGGAGCAGGAAAGACCACTTTTTTGAAAATTTTGGGAGGCAAGCACATGGTCCCTGAGACTGCTGTGCATGTTTTGGGGCAGCCACCCTTCCATGCCACAAGCCTGACAGCAGATGGCAGGTTGGCTTACTTAGGAGGCAATTGGGAGCGTGACATTGCCTTTGCTGGCTACAGTGTGCCACTGCAGGTACCTATGTTCACACTTGTACGTTCTCCGGCAAAGCTGCAATGTTGCTGCGGCATGAGTCAGCATTACGCGCTCATGATGCCTATGCTGTGACGCCCGGCATATTTCCATCAGCATAAATTGTTTCATCAAGCATATTTTTTTGACGCATTTTCAGGGTGACTTTCCTGCATCAAAAATGCTGAATGGTTTTCCTGGCGTTGATCCAGCGAGGCGAGCTAAGCTCATGGAGGTGCTTGACATCAATCCTGACTGGCGCATGCACACTGTCTCAGACGGACAGCGGCGCAGGGTACAGATCTGCCTTGGCTTGCTGAAGCCCTTTGATGTTCTTCTTCTTGATGAGATCACTGTCGACTTGGATGTGTTGGGTCGTGCTGACCTGATGCAGTTCCTTAAAGAAGAGTGTGAGCAAAGAGGAGCTACTATCATATATGTAGGTTGCCATGTTACATATCACACCAGTCATAGCGTGCCAGCCACTCTATGACGTGTCAAACATGCTCACCTTGTGTTTTGGCATTTGTACTGTTTTGTGTGTTGTGGTCATCTTGACGTGTGTGCCAGCATGTTCTCATGTTGACACCAGGAAGCAACACAAATGTGCTTACTCTCAATGTCCAACCTGTTTGCTTAAATGATGAAATCTGCCAGTATTGTAGTGCGCAGCATCCTGCCTTGGTCATACACATGCCACCAGCTTAACTTGCTTTTGCAGGCTACCCATATCTTTGATGGACTAGAATCATGGCCAAGTCATCTGATGTATTTAGCGGGCGGCACAATGCATCTGTTCAAGCCTGCCAGTGAGATTCCAGAGCTTCAAGAAGGGCGCTTGCTGCAACTGGTTGAAAGGTGTGTGTTGTCTGTCAATATGTCTTGCAGAAGACAGCTGATGCACATGTTCTTATGTTCTTCTGTTTATGTGTGCTTTTGTCAAGGCTTTGGATACCCTTTCTGAAAGCGCCGAGGATTTGTTGTTTGACATGTGATGGTAGAGATACCAATTGTATGCATGAACAAAACCTGAGTATGGGGATGGCATGCTGCAGGTGGCTGCGAGAGGAGAAGAGAGAACGAAAACTGGCAGCCAGGAAACAGACAAGTGATAAAGACACAAACAAAATTGACCTAGCACAGTGGAGCAATGGTTGGGCGCCAGGACGCATGACAGCGTCTATCAGGGATAGCAGCAATACTGTCATGCGTATGTAGACACACTATGGTCAAGCACTCATGATCTGAGTGCTACACATATATCATAGTGTGCAGATGTTCTATGCTTTACCCGTAGGCTGCTCTCATGCTAGCAATCAATATTGCAGCAGTCACGTAAAACTGGGCATTGTGTGTGAATGCAGATACAGTTGTTGTATTGATTGATACTTGACGTTAGCTGAGGGTTTACAGCCAGCTAGGAGGTGGCCACTTGTCAGTTAGCTATGCTTGCACAAACTTCTGGAGTTAACTCGAAACGGCGGGTGTTAACTGCTGATCATGCTTGCAAAGAGGTTGGCACAAGGCATGCAGCTACACAGACTGCATCACGTAGTAACTTTGCCTGCAACTAAGCTAGCAGATAAGGTGCTTGTATTGGCAATGCAAGAAAGACAATGCAAGAAGAACAAAGCAAGAGCACAGATGCATACTTAAGAAAAAAATCCACAGCTGCCGTTAGTGCTGGTATGACAGCTTGGTTATTAGCGTATCAAGGTGTCACAGCATTCAGCGTAGGCTGTGCATTGACGCAAGCTTGTGCCGCTGTAAGCAATTGCTGATCTCTGCAGCATCAAATGCTTTCCTGGCTGGCTGATACCCTCTCCGTTGACCTGCAAATAAGTCAGCAGGGAGCTATTCAGGACTGTATGTACCTGATCCTAGGGGACGACAGATATTTTGAAAGAAACAAATGAAACATGTCAGCTGGTCTGATACAAGCTCAACCTGGGGGTGAAGCCTTGCAAGGGATGAATTCAGCCTATTGATCACATACACCGGAGCCTGCAAAGTTACTTTGCATTCCAAGGACATGGAGGCAGGCATGGGTGTGTCAGGGTACGCCCATCGCATGCACACCTGTCAGCATGAAATCATCCCTCTTTCTGCAGTCTACTTTATGCCAGCATTGCTATGTTGCCACCGTGCCACAACAAGGAGCACGCTGGGCGAAGAGCAAGCGGTGCTGACCTGCTGTACTTGGGCGTGACAAAACAGAACAGGGTGTCTGAGCAGGGGATGGGGTAGCCCCAGTGCTGCCACCAGAGACGGGGCTGACAGACCGGTAACCTGACTGCTGCTGACCCTTACTTTGTACCAACTGCGTAACATGTAAATGACCATTGTCCATACGAACGACTGCTGCAGCTGCAGAGACAGGAGAGCCTGGGCTGTGTGCTGATGCGTGACCAGCGGTGAGTCTACCAGTATGGTCTCGGGCAGATGCAGGGCGGGGGTGGGAGCCTTGGTGGGCTGCCCGGGGGGTGGCAGGGTGGGCTGTAGAGGGGCGAGAGGAAGAGGTAAGTGGCCTGTAGCTGACGCCAGAGAGCGTGGTGCTAGTGTAGGTGGTGATGTGTGAAGACCAGCCGCTGTCAGATGGCTGAGGCACACTTACAACCTGTTGCACATGGAGTGATGCATTAGTGCACCTGAAATGTGTAAAACCGCCCGAAAATGCTGTTCTGCAGTGTTCATTGCTTATGCTATGCGAGGTTGATGATGATTTGCCTTTGCAGGAGGGGTGACTGAGGTGTGTGTGGGATGCACATTGGGCGTGGTGACACAAAAGGGAAGTGTTGTTCCTGAATACACTTCTGCTGTCATGCCTGGCACATCTTCACATCACACGATGCAGCCTAGCCCACAAGCTCTGCAAAATAGGATGCTGCAAAGTGATCATTTGCGCTTCAAAAACAGCCATTGCATGATCCACACCTGTTGCTCACTGCTGTCATGGCGTACTCTGGAAGCAGACTGAGGTCTACTAGGCAAGGCTGCCTGCCTGATCCTATCTAGGGCCTGCTGAGCAGATGACGCAGATGTGCGAGTCTTAGGCGGCGCCGGCCAAGCCCCCCTGACCGGCCCCTTGCTTGCCCCACCTGCACCCCCATCCTGGGTGTTGGGCCAGGGGTACTGGTCAGGCATTAGGTCTGGAAACGCTTTGTGCAAGGCTTCTGTCAGTGCGCTCATCTCCACTACTCGATCCAGGTTTGGCGTTTCCGGGACATAGTTGACTCCAATTTCCATCTTCTCGGCACACAGCCTGTACAGCACAGATGCAGCTTGATGTGGCCAAACCACCTGTCAAGAAACAGGTCAACACTGGAGCCACCCTGGAGCTGAGCAAGCATGCTATTATGGTGACATGTTCGGCATGCCACAGCAAAACACATAGCAATGAGTAACAGCAACAGACTGCTCGCTATGTTGCACATGGACTGTCATGAGATATGCCTGGCCATGCCTTTGGCGAGTGCAACCGGCAAGGCATCCTCTAGCATTCTACAAATCAAATCCTTGTTGGTCCAGATTATGAGTAACAGGTCAGTGTTAGGCACCCAAGATTTACATGTTACCAAACTGTCACCAGACAGAATTGCAGGTAACGGGCATATGTTTCCAAGCAGGCACAGGCTCGCAAGACCTGGTCAGACCCACGTCTTGCTTGTGAGCCATGGCCTCACCTGATGTGCTCAATGAAGCGCTCAACCCTGTGAAGCTCCCCTTGGGCCGCCTGAGCTATGCTGACCTGAGGCCAGATGGCTTCGTTGTGCTTACGCACCTGGTCACACACCACATCGTGCTGTGCCTGCACGCCTTCACACACTCGCGCGTGAGCCTTCTGCAAGCGGCTGATCTCCCCACTGAACCTGCCTCTCGCTTCAAGGGTGGCTTGGTCATTCCAGCGGGCCACCACTGCCTGCACAGCATCACGCTGTTGCCAGGTGTGACACCATCAGCATAATGGCTTAGTCATTCCACCGACCCACCACCGTCTGCACAGCACCACTGCATTGCCACATGCGCACACCATCAGCATCGAGAGGATATGCTGTACAGGTGGCAAGATGTCAGCAGTGACTTGCAGAGCCTGCACTTGCATGCATTGCCACGCCTACTGCTTGCTGTTACATAACCTGCGCCAATCCCCAGCATGACTTGATCATGTTGGGCGCGCTGTGAGTGCTGTGACAGTAGACAGACAGCCACTTGTGCGACTTTCACACAGACTGCATGTGTGTTCAGAGGTAGCGCCTTCCCCGTGTGTGTCTGATAGCCAAAGCAGGGGGAGTACATGAAGGCAGCAAGGTGTGGCCAGGTGACCTTTTGAATAGCATGCTCCTGTAGGGCTGCTTGCTGCAGGGCAGCGTGCTCCTTCTGCAGCTGCATGCACACATCTGCGTGCTGCTGCCGCGCCACCACCAGCTGTCCGCTCAACGCTGCTTGAGCCTGCATTGACAGGCTTGTGTGGGTTGGGGCTTTGCCAGGCCCAGACAAGAGGTTACAAGTGCCGCTGCATGCTGCTATGTACAGTGTGCACCCTGGGAGACCAAGGCCTGTTGATATGCAATACAGAAGCCATGATGCACAGTGCACACAGCAGCAAACTATGGCCCAATTCGTGAGTGTAACCTGCAAACGGGTTGTGACACCAGTAAGTTGCTTCAATAGGGATTGCATACGTCTTGCGCTGCGTCAAAGGGTTGCTGATATCAGAAGCAGGAGTAAACCTGTACTCAAATGGTCAACAGACTATGTCTGCAATACATATAGCTCTGTGGTAGCTTGCATATGTGCTGTGTGACGCGCTGTGCTGTGCAGTTGAATGTGTCAGCTCATTTACACAAAAAAATGTGCACCTCATACAGCCTCTGCTGATGCAGCTGCTCTGCAGCCGCCACCAGGTCGTCATTGGCCTTCTGAATGTGGCGCTGTTGCTCCCGGCGGCGCGCAGCTGCTTGATGCCGCTCTGCATTGCGCTCCCTCACCGGCTCACACACCACCTCATGCTGAGCTCTCTCAATGGCTACTCGCCTGTTGTACTCAGCTTGCAACACCTATGCCATGACACTGCATATGTCATGGGCTGCACATGAGGCCTTGTAAAGCACACTGGTGTAGCTGGTATTGGCATGTGTGATCTGTTGCAGGTGTGATCAAAGCCAGATTGGCAACATTTGCAAGATGCCAGCACTGTATAGGAGACTGTTAAGGACAACCGGGTAGACAAGTACCTACTGGCCAGTGCACTGTACACTCAGCAGTGTGATCACGCTCTGCATGAAGCATTGTGCAGGGCCAGGGCCCAACCCAGCAGTAGGTGTTGGCATGTGCTTTACAAGCAGCACTCATGGGGGTCATGCAGCGCCAGAGTGGATCATGCGTTGCCAAACAGAGCAGCAGACCTTCTGTTCCTTCTCCCACTGCCGCCTGATCCTGGCTACATGCTGTTGGTGGCTGGCCTTGGCCTCTGACAGCTCATTGGCGTATGCAGTTTCCAAGTCAGCCTTCGTAGCCTTCCATCTGAATGCACATTTCTTACGTTTGCACCACAACCAATGCACTGTGCGGTCATGTCAATGCAATGTACTGACAGATTGGCAGATTGTACAACATTGTGACATGTATAATGTCACAATGTTGTTTTGGCTTCATGACAAGGACTTCAAAGCTGGAGATTGAAGTGGCTGCTGCCTGCATCTCTGATCAGTGCTGCTGTAGGTTCCATGATAAATGCCAGCATTATATGGTTGCAGAGCGAATGTGATACACAGCGTGTACACAATAACTCATCATTGCTTTGCATATCCAACGCAAACTTGTTACGTATCCTTTGCTTTAATGGCTGAAACTGACGCACTCTTGAAACAGAAGTCAGTACTTATCTCTGAAGGGAACACTGACATCAACCAAGTCAGGCTGGACACATGAGTATACCTCTTGATGTTTGCTTCATGCTCCTCCCAAGCACCTCTTTCAGCCTTGACCTCATCCAGGTGGCGTTGCTTGTTCAGTGCATTGCACCGCCGCATGTCAACCAGTGCTTGCTGGTGCTGCTGAGCCACCACAGCGTTAGCTGCAGCAGGCAACACTTGCTGCATCATGACCTCTGCCACAAAGCTGCTGGCATACGCCTCCACAACGTCTGCTTCATACTGCTCAAGTACAGTCAAGTCACGTGCTGCATACAGTGACTCTCCATGACGACCTTGACCTGGTGCTGCTGTATGGCTGGAGGATGCAAGTGGCCCACTGCTGTCAGAAGCTTGTTCAAACTCAAGCTCTTCCTGCTGTGCCTGCTGAGCACCCATGTCGTTCTGCTCTGCCTGCTGGGACTGCTGAAAACCTGTCTCCTGGTGCTGTGCCTGCTCAGGTTCAACCCCTGGCTGCTGCGCCTGACTTGCTTTGAGCTCTAGCTGCTGTCTGCTCGACAGCTGCCTGCTGGATTGGCCGAGCACGCTACCACCGCCGCCCTGCTCACCAGTCGTACTTGATGCGAAACCACCAGAGCCTTCTGAGCTTGTGTCCACTCCTGTCTGTGCACTCTCCAACGCTGATGCTCTCTTCTGCTCAAGCATTGCATCACGTGGCTGCAACGCTGTGCCAGAGCCTGGGACAGTTTGTAACTGCTGGTCAAGAGGTCGAAGATGGTCAGCAGCAGCAGCAGCAGCAGCAGCAGCAGCATGGCTGTCCCTGTGCTGTGCACGCTGAGCAAGCTTGACTTCAGCATCAGACCTGCTGGCGCCAGCAGATGCTTCAAGTGCTTGCTGAATGTCCTGTGCAGGCAGTTGTCTATCTGTTGTAGAGGTGGCCTGCCTGCCAGGCATGGCAGAGTTGCTCAGCTGCTCGGCAGAGTCTTCCGGCTGCAGGGTAGCAAGTCTGGGGAGCTTGGCTTTGCTGTTGTGTCGCTGTTGGAGTGCAGGTGACACCTCCTACAGCAGAGCGCTTTTCTACTGAGTGCAAGGTAGAGCCACTATTGCATGCAGTGGACATGCCTGGCAAGCCGTTTATAGAGCACACTTTCTCAACTTCTATGCTTGCTCATGGCAAACAAAACAGCACACAATGTGCTTGATGCAACAGTGGGGCAAGCCGCAAGCAACATAGCAGGAAGACTGACGGTACGCCCTCAAACAATTTTGGACTGGGTTTGTGAAGGCAGCAAAAGGCAAGAGGATCCAGCAATGCAATGGCCAGCATCCAGCATCAGTGGAATGGCAAACACCTGCAAAGACTCCCACTCCATCACAGCCAGGCTGTACTCTTGCTGCCACTGCTGCATTGCAACATCATGTTGCTGCTGAGCAGCCGCCATCAGCACCTCATTACGAGTCCTCGACGGCTCTGTCATTCTGAAATACTCTTCATCGCTCCGTCTGCAGATGCAATGCACACATCTTTGCAAGACATTGGCATGCCAGGGTGGGAATATGCACAATTGCACTGCAGCTGGAGTTTGAAGCACTCGGTGCAGCCTTGAATGCTGTCACTCTGTAGGTAGGCAGGTCATCGCTACAGGCAGTGAGGCAAACTTGGCATGAGGCTTGGCATAGAAGCTTACAGCATAGCAGATTTTCAAAAGCAGGCAATACCTGCCGACAATTTGAACAGGCTGCAATGGTGTTTGCAAATTTGTACAGTACCTTTGGATGTCTGCATTGAGCTTCCTGACAATGGCGCACTCAGCCTCATGAGCAGCTCGCAGGACAGCTGCCTCCTGCTCATAAGCAGCTGCCTCGGTAGCTGCCCTCTGAGCATGCAACTTGGGAAGGCGAGACATGAGGTCCAGGAAGCTTTCCTCCAAGGAGAGCCTGCATGCACTTCACAGATCAGCTGGGTACGTGTTTGCATGCAATGTATCGCAGCATTCAACTGCACTACTGTGTAAAATTGCAATGGACTTAGCAGAATGATCTTCAGAGCGTGGACAACAATGGTGATGCTTGAAGGTCCTTGCAGGCTGCAACACAGCTGCACATGTGTGACAGATCTATGATTGTCACTGTGGCTCACTAGGCAATTCTAGTCGCCAGAAGGACATACAACCACTGCTTAGCTACGCCTGCATTGCTGCACTCAGCAGCTTGTCACAAGGCAAAGGCATCGGCTGCCCAGTAGCAACTGTCTGACAAACAGCGAGGGCATGCTTGACGGACAGTTACAGGTGGCAATACAGCGCATGGTTTGGCATGAGAAGAACCTGGCGTTGTTGCGGCGTTGTGCTTGCAGTGCTGCTTCAGACCACAGCCGCTCTGCCTTCACTGCTGCAGTCTCCCTAGCCAGGTCATACTCCAGCCATTCACCCTCGCTCCAAATTTTCCATACCTCTGGCCTGTATTCCTACAATTGCAAATACACCAACATACTGCAAGGGTGTAACCAAGCAGCACAGCTCAGCAGGAACAACATCATCACGACCGGCCAGCTTGTCTGGCAGCCAGGAAGAGTGTGTGAAGCAGATGTGGTGGTAGGACGTGGTAGACATGGCAGGCAGGTTGCATGCAAAGGGGACGAGGTGCATTGTGAGAGGCAGGTACAGCGTGCCGTGGCACCTGCAGCCTGGCGTAGCCCAGGCCAGCGGGGCAGAGCAGTACAGATGGGCATAGCATGGTAATGCAGAGGCTGGACAGGGCAGGACAAGGCTGGCCAAGGAAAGGCAAGGTAGGGCAGGACAGGACAAGGGAAGGCAGGGCCGAGCATGGTATGGCAGGGCAGGACAGAGCAGGGCAGGGCAGTATGACAGGCAGCTGACCTGGAAGGTGCCGCCTGTGAGGGCTGAGAGCTGACGCAGGAAGCGCTCGCCTGGGCCTCCCCGTTGCTCTTCAGCAAAGAAGCCAACAGTGTGGATGACAGGGACCCTCTCCCCTTGCATCACTCGCTTCCTCAGCTTCTGCAAACACCACAACCCAATGTACAGCAGCTGCACGTGACAGGTGCATTTTATGTCATGGGCATAACCCTGGAGATTCTCAATCAGATGCCACAAAGTTGCTGATCGCATCCTGTTTGACATCTCAACAATGCGTCCTCTCCCAATCACCACATGGTCACAGATGGTGCTTGAAGCAATGTTCACAAGACAGCTCAGTGTGCACAGGTGCCTCTACAAGCTAACGCATACTGTGCCAGCTGTTGGTTCAAACCCAACAGACACACAGCGACCAGAGGTGGCTGTGTCACATGGTACAGACAGCAGCACACACTTAGGCAGCTGACATCCTGACCAAACACTTGCTGAGCTGACAGTTTGTACCTCCAGAAGCACCACAGCATAGTCTGAGAGGCCGTCAGAGAAGATGTATTCACAGTCGGCCTCCAGGAAGCGCTCAGCCATTTGCAGGGCAGCATCGTAGTTGGTGTGACCTGTGGGCTCCTGCCAGCTGTCCACCCAGCGAGAGGCTTCTGCTAACAGCCCTGGCTCTGCAGGGACCAGCTTGGCAGACTGCCCTTTCTGTAACATGGACAAACAAGCCTAGAAACAAGTCTATTCTAAATCTGCATGTTGGACTGACTTTCTGAGTCACAAGCTCAGCTGCAGGACGGTCAGGCTTTCGTGAGACAGCAGTGCTGCAATCGCCACAGAGCAGCATGCATCGCGCTGGAATCGTTGCTTCAGACAGACTCAAGGCAGTTTGTGACTCGGTCAGATTCAACCTGTCTGAACTGGGACAACTCATGACAAGGCTTTGGCATGCAAGGGTGATGAGGATACAACTTGGAGCTGACATGATGATTGCCCAAAGACATACACTTCTTGTCTTTCCACAAGATGCAAGCTTTCAATAGAACACTCCAAATGAGCCACACAGCTCAGCTTTCAGAGACATGAGGTACCTGGAGACGCATGCAGCCTGTGTTGGCAGAGTTGGGCCTGTAAGCCCTGCGGCCATTCTGTCGGCCCATTAGGGGTCTGCTGGCCCCCTCTAGCAGGGTGAGGTGGCCCTCATAGCAGGCTGCCCAGCTGGTGGGGGCACTGCTGAAGGCTATGACATCAAAGCCTGATGCCACTGCT
>JAABUY010006760.1_pt1 | contig 11116 bp, 11 predicted proteins | sample 5560271 | NCBI WGS metagenome assembly JAABUY01 (sample SAMN10711886, study PRJNA513374) | rock metagenome | isolation source: Antarctica rocks | place: Antarctica: Victoria Land, University Valley
TCGGACAGCCGCACATCGGCTCGCCCAAGGCGTACTCCTTCAACGTCCCCTCGATCAGCGGAGCGGGCGCGGTCACGCTCGAGCGCGCCGGACGGACCGTGAAGGAGCGGCGCAGCTTCAGCATCACGGGCGGCATGTGCCCGCGCTGCGAGGGCATGGGCAGCGTGACCGACCTCGATCTGGCCCAGCTCTTCGATGACAGCAAGTCGCTCTCCGAGGGCGCGATCACCGTCCCGGGCTACAGCGCTGGCGGCTGGAACCTGCGGCTCTACAAGGACTCGGGCTTCCTCGACCCGAACAAGCCGATCCGCGACTACACGAAGAGAGAGCAGCACGACTTCCTCCACCGCGAGCCGACCAGGATGAAGATCACCAACATCAACATGACCTACGAGGGACTGATTCCACGGATCCAGAAATCGATTCTCTCCAAGGACAAGGAGGCGATGCAACCGCACATCCGGGCCTTCGTGGACCGAGCAGTCACCTTCACCACCTGTCCCGACTGTGCCGGGACCCGGCTCAACGAAGGCGCCCGTTCCTCAAAGATCGAAGGCATGAACATCGCCGACGTCTGCGCCATGCAGATCAGCGACCTCGCCGAATGGGTCCGAGGCCTCGACGAGCCGTCAGTAACGCCGTTGCTCGAAGCACTGCAGCAGACCCTCGAATCGTTCGTGGAGATCGGGCTGGGCTACCTCTCCCTCGACCGCCCGTCCGGCACGCTCTCGGGCGGCGAGGCACAGCGCACCAAGATGGTCCGCCACCTGGAGTCGTCGTTGACGGACGTCACCTACGTCTTCGACGAGCCGACGATCGGGCTGCACCCCCATGACATCCAGCGGATGAACGACCTGCTGCTGCGGCTGCGGGACAAGGGCAACACGGTGCTCGTCGTGGAGCACAAGCCGGAGACGATCGCGATCGCCGACCACGTCGTCGACCTTGGCCCCGGCGCCGGTACGGCGGGCGGCACCGTCTGCTTCGAGGGCACGGTCGAGGGGTTGCGGGCCAGCGGCACCCTCACCGGCCGCCATTTCGACGACCGGGCCGCCCTCAAGGAGGCGATGCGGACACCCACCGGCACACTGGAGGTCCGCGGCGCGACGGCGCACAACCTGCGCGACGTCGACGTGGACATCCCGCTCGGCGTGCTTGCCGTCGTCACCGGCGTCTCCGGCTCCGGAAAGAGCTCGCTCGTGCACGGGTCGATCCCCGCCGGAGCGGATGTGGTCTCGATCGGCCAGGGGGCGATCCGCGGCTCGCGGCGGAGCAACCCGGCGACGTACACCGGACTGCTCGAACCGATCCGCAAGGCGTTCGCGAAGGCCAACGGCGTGAAGCCGGCGCTGTTCAGCGCCAACTCCGAGGGCGCGTGCCCCACCTGCAACGGCACCGGCGTCATCTACACCGACCTGGCGATGATGGCCGGCGTCGCCACCACCTGCGAGGAGTGCGAGGGAAAGCGGTTCCTGGCATCGGTGCTGGACCACCACCTCGGCGGCCGCGACATCAGCGAGGTGCTCGCGATGTCGGTGGCCGAGGCCGAGGAGTTCTTCGGCGCCGGCGAGGCGCGCACGCCGGCCGCACACGCCATCCTCGACCGGCTCGCCGACGTGGGGCTCGGCTACCTCAGCCTCGGCCAGCCGCTCACCACGCTGTCCGGCGGCGAGCGGCAGCGGCTCAAGCTGGCCACCCAGATGGCCGAAAAGGGCAGCGTCTACGTCCTCGAAGAGCCGACCGCCGGCCTGCACCTCGCCGACGTTGAGAGGCTGCTCGGCCTGCTCGACCGGCTCGTCAACTCCGGCAAGTCGGTCATCGTCATCGAGCACCACCAAGCGGTCATGGCGCACGCCGACTGGATCATCGACCTCGGCCCCGGCGCCGGCCACGACGGCGGCAGGATCGTCTTCGAGGGCACACCCGCCGACCTCGTCGCCGCCCGTTCCACCCTCACCGGCGAGCACCTCGCGGCCTACGTCGGCAGCAGACCGAGGCCCTCACGAACAGCCTGAGACGCAGTCTCTCACCTGTTCGACCGTCCCAGTGAACCGGCACGGGACGCGTTCGGCAGGGCCGAGTGGCTCCATGCCCGTGCAGCCGCCACCCGTAGGTGCGCATCTAGCCGGTCGAAGGGGCCGGTTCGGTCGAGCCGGACCCGTTCCCGGGGTCGGTCTTCGAGTCGATGTACCAGCGGCCGCCGATCCGCAGCAGGTCGACGTCGTTCTGGAAGCCGTCCGGGACGTCGGCGATCTGGGCGGCCTTGACGGTCGCCATGTCGCCGTCGACCTGGGCCCCGGTGACCCTTGCCGCCTTCAGCTTCTCGAGGTCGCCGGGGTCCTGGACGTCGGCCAGGACCTTCGTGAGGCCCTCGCGGCACTGGTCGAGCGCCGTCCCCGCCAGCCGCTTCCCAGCCGTGGAGACCTGCGCGCAGGCCGTGTCGGGCTCCTTGGCGCCGATGGCCCGCATGAACGTCTGGACGGTCTGGGCAGGCCCCGTCCCCGCCTCGTCCTTGCTGCAGCCACCGAGCGTCAGCGCGATCACGACGGCGGCCGCGGCGGCCGGGCGGCGCGTGGGGTTCATGGAGGCATCCCATCACGCCCTGCGAGGATGGTCCGGTGAGGGATCCCCACGAGCACGACCACCATCTTCGGAACAGCCCTGTAGCGGATGCCAGCGTCCGGCTGGCGAAGGTCAGCGACGCCCCGGCGGTGGGCTTCGTCCAGGCCGTCCTGTGGACCGAGGTGTATGCCGGGTTGCTAGCGCCCGAGGTCACGGCGGACTTCGCGCCCCGGTCCTTCGCCAAGGTGTGGCGCGACTCCCTCGAGACGCCGCCCTCCCCCGCCCACCGGCTGCTCGTCGCCTGTGCTGGTGAGCAGGTCGTCGGCTTCGCTGCCGTCGGGCCGTCGACCGACCCCGACGCGCAGGACGGGGACGGCGAGATCCTCGTCCTCGGGATCCACCCGGAGGCCCGACGGGTCGGTCACGGCTCGCGGCTGCTCAACGCCTCGGTCGACACGGGCCGCGGATCGGGGTTCCGGGCCCTGAGTGCGTGGCTGCCGGGTGAGGCCGAGGCGACGCGGGCCTTCCTCGTCGCCGGCGGCTTCGCACCGGACAGCGCCTTCCGGGACCGCGTCATCGGCCCCGACCAGTCGGACGTGCTGCGTGAGGTCCGGTTGCGGAGTGCCATCCACCCCTGACCCGCTCAGCTCAGACGTCGAGGATCAGCCGTCGAAGAGCTCGGACAAGAACGACTTCTTTCTTTTGCGGTAGGGCTGACCCCCGTGGTAGGAGCCTTGATAGTCGCGGTCGTCCTCGTAATCCCGGTCATGGCGGTGGTCCTGCTGCCGTTCGGGATACGGCCGGTCCTGGGGCGCTGTCGGCGTGGGAACCGGCGCTGCTACCGGGACCTGGGCGTGCCACTCCTGTTCCGCGGCGACGAGCCTTTCCAGCTCACCCTGGTCGAGGAACAGGCCACCACAACCGGTGCACTGGTCGACCAGGACCCGGTTGCGTTCGTAGCTGCGCATCTCGCTCATGCACTTCGGACAGGTGAGGGTCGTCGTCATGTCCGGCCAACGAGGGGATCACCGCCCGTGTTCCATGGCCGGCGCTGCGAGCTCGCGCTCGTGCTGCGCGCTCGTCGTCTCGTCGGGGGTAGAGGATTGCCGATGAGGAAGGATGGAACCGGGCAACTGATCGACGGCGGGAGGCGGAGGTGTCGTACGAGCTCGACGAGCCGTCGATGATCTGGCGGGTTCCGCCAGCCGAGCGTTGGGGTGGTCATCTGTTGGTGTTGATGCACGGAGCCGGCGGGGTGGAGCAGGATCTGGCGGCCAGCTTCCCCGACCTGCCGCGCCAGGTCGTGACAGTGGCGGTTCGGGCTCCCGTCCCCACCAACGGTCGATGGTCGTGGGCTACTTCGACGATGGGGGAGGCGGAGCGCTTCGACTCGTCCGTGCAGGCAGCGTCGTCTTGGCTGGACCGGCTTGATGGATTCGCATCTGTGGGTCTGCTGGGTTTCTCTCAGGGGGCCGCGGTGGCACTACAGCTCCTGCGCCACTTCCCACACCGGTTCGCTTACTGCGTGCAGCTTGCCGGCTTCGTTCCCAGTGCCGCGCATGCGGGGGATGCCGAACTGGCCGGGCTGCGTCCGCCAGTCCTTTCAGGTCGCGGGGAGCAGGACGACGTGATCCCTGCGGCCGTCGTTCAGCGAACGGCGCACTGGCTGCGCGGTCACACAACGCTCACCGAGCGTCGTTACTCGGCCATAGGTCACGAGGTTTCCGGACAGATCCGACCCGACGTAAGCGCCTTCGTCAGTAGCCAGCTGCCGGCTTGACGGACGGCCCAAACCTGGCAATCTCGACAAGATATCCGCGAAGAGAGGCGACGCGGGGCTGAGGATTCGGACAAGTTAGGGGGACGCCTGCAGTCCCGTGATGGTGTCACGACGCAGGTCAGAGATCTGCGGCCGCGACAGATGTCGAGGGAACTTACATGCGCGACGGCCCGAAGTCGGCGAGGATCGGGGCAACGGACCACGAGATGAGACGGAGTCCCGTGTCGACAGGACCACAGCTGACGCTCACCACGGTCACCCTCAACGCACCGGATCCGGGAGTCCTCGCCCGGTTCTACGCCGCGCTGCTCGGGTGGGAGATCACCGACGAGGAGCCCGACTGGGTCATGGTCCGGCCGCCGAACGGCGGGGTGGCCCTCTCGTTCGAGCGGGACGTGAGCTACGCGACGCCCGTCTGGCCGTCTCCGGCCTCCCAGCAGCGGATGATGATGCACCTCGAGGTCCGGGTGGAGAACCGGGCGAGCTCGAGCGCCCACGCGCAGGCGTCTGGCGCGACCTCGCGACGTACCAGCCGCCACGAGGTGCCCCAGATCCTCAGGGAGCAGGAGGACCACGGCGCCGGTCACCCGAGCTAGCGCTAGTGAGGCTCCCGCGCTGACGGCCGCTCGGTGACCGTGTCTGCCTGCAGTTCGGTCCCCGAGGTCTCCGCGGAGACGACGACGCAAAAGGTCGTCAGGGCAAGCACTGCCAGGACGTAGAGCGAGACCACGAGCGAGGTGTCATAGCGGTCGAGCAGTCCCACGGAGATGATCGGGGCCAGTGCCCCGCCGAAGATTCCAGCCAGCTGGTAGCCCATGGACGCCCCGCTGTAACGGATCTTGGTGGGGAACATCTCGGCGATGAACGAAGCCTGGGGACCGTACATCGCTGCGTGGAACAGCAAGGAGATCACGGCCGCGAGGACGATCAGGGCGAAGTTGCGTGTGTCTAGGAGCGCGAAGAACACGAAGACCCAGATCGCAGCGCCAACCGCGCCGAAGAGGTAGACGGGTCGACGTCCGAACCGGTCGGACAGCCTGCCAAACCAGGGGATGAGGAGCACCTGACAGGTGGCGGCGATCAGGACAGCGTTGAGCGCATAGCTGCGCGGCAGTTTGAGGTAGGTCACGACATAGGTGGTAATGAACAGCACAAAGGTGTAAAACGCGACGTCGACGCCGATCCTCGCGCCGATGGCCAGCAGCACCTGCTTCGGGTAGCGGCGTAGGACGTCGATGATCGGCGCCCTGACCTTGACGTCACTGACCTCGATCTCCCGGAACAGCGGGCTCTCCTCGATCGTCAGGCGGATCCACAGCCCGACGACGACCAGCAGACCGCTCAACAGGAAGGGGACTCGCCAGCCCCACGACAGGAAGGTTGCATCGGAGGTCACCGTCCCCATCAGCGACAGCGTCCCGTTGGCCAGAAGCAGACCGATCGGGGCCCCGACCTGAGGCCAACTGGCGTTGAGCCCCCGTCGGTCGGAGTCGCCGGACTCGAGGGTCATCAGCACGGCGCCCCCCCACTCCCCCCCAAGGCCTAGGCCCTGCAGGAAACGCAGTGCTACCAGCACGATCGGCGCCCCCACCCCGATCTGGCCATAGGTTGGCAGCAGGCCGATGGCAAACGTCGCGATGCCCATGAGCAGAAGGGTGACGACAAGGACGTTCTTGCGGCCAATCTTGTCGCCGTAGTGCCCGAAGACCACACCACCGATAGGCCGGGCGACGAAACCCACCGCGAACGTCGCGAAGGCCAGGAGCGTGCCCACCAACGGCTCGAAGCTGGGGAAGAATAGCTTGTTGAAGACCAAGGCGGCGGCGATGCCGTAGATGAAGAAGTCGTACCACTCCAGCGAGGTTCCGATCAGACTCGCGACGATGACGCGACGGACAGACGAAGGTGCCACGGTGGCGGGTGGTGGACTCGGGGGGGACATCGGGCCTCTTCCGGAAAGCGCCGGGATAGCGGGGGGCCACGCATTGCTCGAATGTTACTTGGGTGGCCAAGAAGGCGACAAGATCAAGATCACGACGGCACCCCCGCGCCTGTTGGGAGATGCCCTCCGTAGTGTTCACAAACGCGTCAGCTGCATTGCGGCCTGCTCGATAGACTTCTCGCCCGACGAGGACGTGGCAAGCGGCGCTGCCCAGTGGGGTAAGGGTGTCCTGATCTGTCACCCTCCTAATGGAGCCAGTAGCCTCCGCTCGAAAAGGTGGGCAAGACCCCCTCGGAGGCGAGCGACGAGTCTCATCGACGACGAGCGCCCTGCCGGTGACCTAGGCCTCACGGAGGATGTTCTCGGCCGGCAACAGGAGCAACCAGCGCAGATCCAGGCTCCTCGAGCTGAGCTTAGACCCCGCAAGTCGTCGAGCCGCCCGCATCTCGTCAAGTAGCTCGGTCATGACCGGGTCAGCTCCAGCGGAACTGCAACCCGGTGCCCGGTACTGCCTGGCCCGCATAATCCAGGTCCTCGTCGCATACGACACCCAGGACCGGATATCCGCCGGTCGTGCCGCTGTCTGGACCAAGCAGGATCGGCTGTCCGTCGGCCGGCAGTTGGACGGCGCCGGGCATGGTCGGCTCACTCGGGAGCTCTCCCACGCGCCGGCTCAACACGGGCCCGGACAGCCGCAGGCCGGTCCGATTACTGTCCGGCCGAACGGTCCAGACCGACGATGTCAGCAAGGTGAGCGCCTCGGCGCTTGCCCACTCGTCCCTGGGCCCGCGGCTGAGCCTGAGCACTGGCTCGGTCACGTGGGGCGCTACCGGGGCTGGCTCCCACCAGACGGCGCCTGGGGCGTCTCGGCCGACGACGAGCTCATCGCCGGCGGCCAGTGGGGCCGGGCCGATCCGGCCGAGCTCGTCGTAGGAGCGGCTGCCGAGGACCAGCGGGGGGACGAAACCACCTCGGACCGCGACGTAAACGCGCAGTCCTTGTGTCGGCGTCCCACACCGCAGCCGCTCCCCTGCGCGCAGTGCCAAACCCAGGTGCATACCCTCTCGCCGGGAGCCGAGCGAGACCTCGCACGAGGCACCGGTCACCGCCACCACCGCATCATCAACAGCCTCCAGCACCAAGGAGCCGAAGAGTGCCTCGACGCCGGCTGCATCCTCGGCGTTGCCCACGAGGCGGTTCCCCAGACGCATTGACCGCCGATCAGCTGCTCCCGACCCGGGTACCCCCTGGTGCGCTCGGCCGCGCCGCCCGAGATCTTGGAAGCAGGCATACGGTCCGGGCTCGACCACGATGAGCCTGCTCACGGCGCGACGGCCACGAACCGCACGGTGTCGCCAATGTCCAGCAGGTTCGGCGGGTCGCGAGTCTCGTCGAAGACCGGCAGGTCGGTGCGGCCGATCAGCCTCCAACCGCCCGGCGAGGCCATCGGGTAGATGCCGCATTGGTCCAGTGCGATGCCGACCGAGCCGGCCGGCACCTTGGTCCTCGGTGTAGAGAGGCGGGGCAGTCGCAACTGTTCCGGGAGCCCGGTGAGGTAGGGAAAACCGCGGGAGAAGCCGAGCAGCACGACGACATACTCGGCTCTAGCGTGCAGCTCCACCACCTCTGCCAGGGTCAGCCCACTCGCCTCGGCGACGTCGGCCAGATCCTCCCCGTCGTAACGGATTGGGATCTCGTGGTGCTGGGTTGCGATCGGCGTCGCTGTCGTCGTGTCCAGCCGCTTGACCTCGTCGACCAGCGCCCTGGGGTCGCCGTCGGTCGTCAGCAGCAGGGTCCGCCAGCCGGGCACCACCTCACGTCCGACGTCGGCGGCCAGTGCCGCGGCCCGCAGCCGGTGGACCTCGGCCGGGTCGTCCAGCTCGACCAGGACGGATCGGTCGCCCATCGGAAGGAAGCGCACGAGATCAGGCGGAGGTGAAGGCCCGCACGCCGAATCCTGCTTCCTCCAGAGCGGCGCGGACGGAGCGTGCCAGCAGCGGGGCGCCAGGGGTGTCGCCATGCAGACACAGTGAGTCGATAGACCCCGAGGTAGCGAGACGTACCGCCTGTCCCGCAACGGCGCTCGGGTCGGTGAGCAGCGCCCCCTCTCGAGTCCGAGGAACCAGTCGGCCGTTCTCATCATAGGCACGGTCAGCGAACCCCTCGAGGATCACCCTCAGCCCAGCCGTCCGGGCGGCGGTCTCCACCTCACCGCCCGCCATTGTCATGATGGGCAGCGAGCGGTCGTAGTCGACGACGGCCCCCACCAACGCGCCGGCCTGCACAGTGTCCCTGAGGGTGCGGTGGTAGAGCGCCCCGTGGGGCTTGACGTAGCGGACCGCGGTCCCCGCCGTCCGGCACAGGCCCTCCAAAGCCCCGATCTGGTAGAGCACGTCGGCGGCCAACTCGTCAGGCTCGACCTCCATCTCCCGGCGGCCGAACCCGGCGAGGTCTCGGTAGGAGACCTGCGCCCCAACGGTCACGCTGTGCTCCGCAGCCTCTCTTACGGTCTTTCGCAGCGTGAGGGCGTCACCGGCGTGGAAGCCACAGGCAACGTTGGCACTCGAGAGCGACGGCATCATCGCGCTGTCGTCCCCGAGTTGCCACCGGCCGAACGACTCCCCGACGTCGGCGTTCAGGTCGATGCGGCGGTCTGTGACGGTCATGCGCTGTGTTCCCCTCGGTAGATGCTGCCGACTGGACGACCAGCGTATCCGTCGCGAAGCTGCGCCCACCTGCGGGCGGCACACCCAGCACGCGACCTGGCCTGCAGCAGAGCGGCCATGGCCACCGGCGCACGTCAGTCCCCCTCATGTCGTGAGCGAGGCGGCGACTCGGAGGGCGGCCACCGAAGCAATCATGTCGACCTCACGGCTGCGGGAGCGCAGCACCGACGACGGATGCGATGTCGCGACCACCACTGGGACGCGGGCAAACTTGCCGTAGTCAAGTAGGACTCCTTCACCTTCATCGCTCGAGCTCTCAAGGTCGTCCACCCGGACCTCGAGGTGCTCATCATCCGCTGCTCGGAAATTGTCGCCGGCCAGACGGACGTCGCGTGATTCAGTTCTCTGGCGCGACTCTCGCGACGACCCAGCGGCAGGACGACGTCCGGGTCCACCTGAACCCAGCCGGCCGCCCCTTCTGCCTCCGGGTCGCGCAGGACGCGCGTCGGGCGAACTGCGAGTCCCGCTGAAGAGCAGGAGCGACAGGACGACGGTCTGCCAGGTGTCGAGGCCCGAAGCCACGGAGAGCGCTCCGAAGCTGATGCCGTACGCGCCCGTGGCGAGGCCGCCCGAGAGAGACTGGCACACAATGGCGCGTCGCTGACGGGTTCGAGTGCCTCCTGCTCGACGCCCTGCATCGTGGCAGACCGCCTGCGGCACATAGCATGCGAGGTCAAGTGGTCGACACGTCGTCGTGCATGCGTTCGCGGGCACCGAGCGCCCGCTCGTCCTTGACTCGGGCGCGGCCGGACTCGGGGTCGCCATCGTCGCCCTGCTCGTTCGGGCGCACTTTCCCGTCGTCGTCCGTGCTCGCGGCTGCCACCGCGGTAGGGCTGCGGCACCTGGGGCCCTGACTGCCTTTGGGGCCACCAGACTCACGGCCTGACGCGTCAGCCCAGACCGAGGTAGTGCTCGAGTCCGACGGTCACCCCGGGATGGTCCGCGACCCGCCGCACGCCCTCGAGCACGCCCGGCATGAACGAGGCCCGGTCGAACGAGTCGTGCCGCACCGTGAGCAGCTCACCCGCGTTGCCGAGCAGCACCTCCTGGTGCGCGACCAGTCCTCGCAGGCGCACCGAGTGCACCGGTATGCCGTGGACGCGCCCTCCCCGCGCCCCTTCCGGGTCGCTCGTCGTGGCGTCCGGTACGTCACCCCGCCCGGCTGCCTCGCGGGCCGCGCCGAGAAGGTCCGCGGTGCGGGCGGCCGTGCCGGAGGGGGCGTCGACCTTGTCGGGGTGGTGCAGCTCAATGATCTCGACCGACTCGTAGAACCGCGCCGCCTGCTGCGCGAACGACATCATGAGGATTGCGCCGATGGCGAAGTTGGGAGCGATGAGGACGCCGACCGCGGACCCGGATCGCGACGATGGGGCGTTGGCCAGCCGGGCCTCCAGGGCCTCGAGCCGCGTCGAGTCCCATCCGGTCGTCCCGACGACGACGTGGACGCCCCGGGCGACACAGTGGGCGACGTTGGCCAGCGACGCGTCCGGCACCGAGAACTCGACGACGACATCGGCCCCCGCCAGGTCGCCGAGGTCGTCACCGACGTCGAACGTGCCGACCAGCCGCAGGCCCGGCGCCCCTTCGACGGCCCGGCACACCTCCGAGCCCATCCGCCCCGACGCACCGATCACCGACACCGCAGTCTCGTCGCTCACGTAGTGAACCCTAACGAACCACACCGGTGCGAGCGCTGACAGCCTTTGGTCACGGACGGCGCACGCAGCAGCCACCCGGACGGCAGTTCGGTGTTCAGACTCCGTGGGCCGGGGGGTCGTCCCGGGTTCACCATCGATCCCTAGCGTGACCAGTGACGGTGTGTGACCCGCCCTGTGACCCGCCCACTGAAAGGCGTCCGTGAGCATCACCCTGACGCGGAGCACGAACTCCACCGTCACCGCGGCCGCCGTTGTCGGTGCTGTCCCAACCCTGGACCGGACCCCGACCGCTCTGGCCGAGGCCTTCCACCGGGTCGACCACACCACCAGCTGGGAGCTAACGGACACGCTGAGGCTCGACTTCCCGACCTTTCACACCCAGGGCATGGCGATCACACCGGAGCACATCTTCCTGTCCTCGGTGGAGGTGCTCGAGCCCACCGCGCGG
>JAABUY010006766.1_pt1 | contig 11109 bp, 13 predicted proteins | sample 5560271 | NCBI WGS metagenome assembly JAABUY01 (sample SAMN10711886, study PRJNA513374) | rock metagenome | isolation source: Antarctica rocks | place: Antarctica: Victoria Land, University Valley
GCCGAGAATTCTTCCACCAAATTCCTGACCGACATGCAGATCTCTCAATTCCAAGGAGACTCCTCGAATCACATCAGACTCCATGCCGTCAAATACCCCGGCTATTTTCATGCGTAACCCCTGGGGTCCAGGTTGCGAGCTTTCGTCGGAGTCCGCGCGGCTTATACCACCTCCCGCTGATCAGTACGCATTCGCCCAATCGCGCATTCCAATCGACATGATGGTCCATGGCCTCGCAGCGAGTTTGTTCCACGCGCCCGCGCAATGGTCGACGATATCGTCGTAGGCATCGAAAATGCGGTCTGACAGCCAGTTGGCGCGCATGAACTGCCAGACGTTCTCAATCGGGTTCAGTTCCGGGCAGTTGGCCGGCAGCGGCACGAGCGTGATGTTGGGCGGCACGATCAGCTTGTCCGATACGTGCCATCCCGCTTGGTCGAGGATGAGGACCGCATGCGCGCCCGGCGCAACAGCGGCAGCGATCTCGGCCAGATGCAGGTTCATCGCCTCAATGTTGCACTCGGGCGGAGATGGCAAAGGTTCCGCCCGCACAGCGGGTGGAAGGCCATCGGAGGGAGGATCAGGCCGACCGCCTTGCCGTGCAGCGGGCAGATCGCGCCGAATATATAGGTCGACGCGGTGCGCTGATCCAAAGCCGCCACCGGCCGGGTGCCGAGCTTGGCCCAGCGGCGCCCCAACTGCGTCTTCTGACCGACGCGGGCGGAGCTGCCGAACGTTCCATCCGGCGTAGCCGGATGGAATGGCAGTGGAGGGTTCATCGCAGAACCAGACTTCTAGGCGGCCCGCGTCGATGCCTTGATCGCGCGCGATCTGCTCCAGCAAGCCGGGGAAACTCTTTTAAAAAGAGCGATTGCTCCTTCGGCCTGCCCATGATGGCGCGGTCGCACGGAGAGCTTACGGTAGTCCATCGCGCGGAGTTCGCGGCTCATCGTCTGCGGCGAGATGCTGATCCGGAACATCTTCCACACCCATTGGCACAGATCGACCAGCCGCCATCGCACCACGCCATGTACTATTGGCGTCGAGCCACTTTCGACCACCGCGGCCAGAGCCGCACGCTGCGCGTCGTTCAACAGTGATGGCTGGCCTGGACCCTTGCCGTCGATCAGGCCGGACGGGCCACACGCGTTGAACTTGACCACCCAGTCCCGCACGATCTACAGCGTCACTCCGCCGGTCTTCGCCGCTTCTGTCCGCGTTCCACCCTCATAAATCATCGCCAACGCAAGCAGGCGCCGAGCCTGCCCGGCATCCTTGCTATGGCGCGCCAGCACTCGCAAACCAGACGCGTCGAAATCACTGGGCAGCGGCGTCGTCATGGCAAACCTCATCCGTTCGCCACCTTGAATCAAATCGTCGTCGCGTCGGGCAAAACACGATTGCGTCAACTGCTCAGGGACTTGGTATTACCTGCACCGAGATCAAATCAGACCCCCGGTGGTGTGCCTACGGGATTCACACATTTGACTGGGCGGGTGATTGGGCGGCGAGAGCGAACCCGGCGGCCATGGCGGCGAATTGTGCCCATCCGGCACGCATAGTCTTGGGTCCGGGGGGTTTGTAGTAGCAGTTCCATCCGCCGAGCCGCGCGATGATCCAGGACAGCCAGGCGAGAGAGTGGCGCGGATGCGGATTTCGCTGGCGCGCAGTCTTGCCCTCGAGTGTTGGGGCGATAGCTTCGGCAGCTGGCAACATCGACGCGTCGACGACATCCGTGGCCGGTCGCGGGCTGCCATCGCGCGCATCGACCAGCTGCATGGTCCGGGTTGCCGCTGCAAGCCCGACCAAGGCTAGCTTGAACAACCGTCCGGCGTCCTGCATCTGGGTGTCTTGCAGCCGCATGCCGTCAGCCTTCAACGACCGGAAGATCTCCTCGATCCGCCATCTCAGCCGATACAGGCGCACAATGTCCGCAGCCGCAGCGGCGTCGGCGACATCGAGCGTGGTCAGCAGGCGCCACAGCAGCGGCTGGCCGTCGCCGGGGCCATCCACCTCGCGGGCTTCGACCATCGTCAGCTTGAGCTGCGGCGGGGCACCGGGATCATGGCCATGGCGCGGGCGGCAGATCACCACCGGCCCGGCACGCAGGGCAACCGTCGCGACCCGGCCGCGAACGCCGGCTCGGGACGGCGCCACAGGGACCTCGGTGCGTGCCAGTTCCGGCCATCCGGCCGTCGCGGCGAACAAAGACGCTCCGTCGTGCAACGCGCGATCCTGCGCGGCCCGTACGATCAGGTCGACCGATGCCGGTCGCCGCGCGAAACTCGCATAGATGTCGCTTTCACGATCGGCCACGACCACCACCGAAGCCGCCTGGGTCAGATGCGTCCCTGCCTGCACCCCGCCGTCCAGCCAGCGGACGCTCTCTTTGTCCTCCAGGGTGCGTGCCCGCACGGGTGTCGCGATGAACTCATCCGTGCGGGTCCAGATCCTGGCGTCCAGCAAACCCAGCACAGCCTGCGTCTCACCGTCGATGGCGATCACCGGATGCATGAAGAACCCAGCCGACATGCCGTCGCCCGCCGGCCCCAAGCCACGGCGACGCTCCTCGCGACCGGCGAAATTGATTTCCGTCGTATCCTGCGCCGCCACGATCCGCCGTGCCGTGCAGGCCGCCGCCGTGCGGGTCGCAAGTGTTGCGACCATCTCGCCACACGTCACCGAGGTCGCCGACAGAAACCGGTGGATCGCGATCTCACCCGCACGATCACAGCCGAGTTTGCGGATCACCAGCGATCCTGTTTCCATCACCCGCTCAATCAGCCGGGTTGCCATAGCCGCGCGACGGACATCTCCAAAACCACCAAGAGCGCCTGCTCGACTGACCAACCCATTCCCCAAATCCACGTAGGCCAGAGGGAATCAAAGCGTGGTCATTGCCGCAAGTAGATTGTGTGAACGCCGTAGCCCGGTTGAGCAGGTCGCGCAGCATCCTGCTGCTCGCGAAGGGGAAGTCGAGATGGAGCTCATCCATCCGCCGCATGGTCGCGAGATCAGCCGGCGACACCGCCTTTGGCGAATAGTAGACGCTGTCGCGGCTGATCCCGAGGGCCTTCGCCTGCTTGGCAATCGACAGGCCATGATCGCCATCGATCATCGCTTTGCGCTCAGAAGGCCGGCCTTGCCGAGCGCGTCGGACAAAAAATCGTTGGTCAACGTCAGCTCGCCGACTTTAGCGTGCAGCGTCTTCACATCGACGACCGGCGCCGCATCCGCCTTCGGCTCCGATCCAAATACCCCGGCTGTCCCCTCCAGGAGCTGACCCTTCCAGGACGTGATCTGGTTCGGGTGCACGTCGAAATGCTGCGCCAACTCGGCCAACGTCTTCTCGCCCTTCACGGCCGCCAAGGCCACCTTCGCTTTGAAGGCCGGCGTGTGGTTCCGGCGTGGTCGCTTGCTCATCGTCTCTCCTGTTCCGCAGCCACTCTGGCCGCCGTCAGGTAGAAACTCCACTCATCGAACCTGTGCAAATTTCCCGAGCCATCTCACTATGCCTGGCTCGGCGCGTGCTGGTTGATCTGGCGGACCGACGCCTCCCTGCAAAAGCGCGCCCGCAAGCAAGCGGTGGCGCTGACCTGGGCGATGCTGGCGCTGATCGTCGCCGTTAGCGTCTGGACGCCCTTCCTCAACCCGATGTTCGTGCAGCGCTGGTTCGGCTGGCCCGGCATCCTGCTCACCAGCCCTATCCCCATCCTGGTCGCGGCCGTGGCGCTAGGCTTCGCCGTGGGCATCCGGCGCCGCTACCACCTGACGCCGTTCCTCTGCGCGCTGGCGATCTTCGTGCTGTGCTTCGCTGGCCTGGGCATCAGCTTCTATCCGCTGATGGTGCCGCCCGGCATCACAATCTGGCAGGCAGCGGCGCCGCGGCCGAGCCAGCTTTTCGTCCTGGTCGGCGCCTCGGTGCTGATCCCGCTGATCCTGTGCTACTCAGGCTTCTCCTACTGGGTTTTCCGCGGAAAGGTGCAGGAAGGTGCTCATTATCACTGAACGGGCGCCTCCCCTCGTGTGGCCGCTCGTATGGTTCGCAGCTCTCTGGGCCGGGGGCGTGCTGTCGGTTGGCGCCGTCGCCGAATCCCTGCGTTGGCTGCTCCATGGCTGACGACCGGGCGGCAGTCGGCCTCGCGCAGTTCGACCTTAACCTGCTGATCGTGTTTGAGGCGATCATGCAGGAGCGCAACGTAACCCGGGCTGCCAAACGGCTTGGCCTGAGTCAGCCCGCCGCCAGCCACGCCTTGGCACGGCTCCGCGTCATGCTGAAGGACGACATCTTGGTCCGTGGTCCGGACGGCATGATACCGACGGAAAGGGCCGAGCGACTGGCCGCTCCGGTCCGCGAGGCACTGGCCGGCCTGGCCATCGCGCTTGAACCACAAGCTGTCCGGCCAGAGGAGATGAGCCGCGCCTTCACCATCGCCGCGAATGGCTACACGGCCTATGTCCTGACATGCCGGATCGCCAAGGCGCTGCGTGCGGCCGCGCCGCGGTTGCGGCTGACGGTCTTGCCCAGCGGCACACGCGACATCCTCGACGAGTTGGACACCGGACTGATCGACTTCGCGCTGGCCGGAATGACCAACGGCGGCGACCGTTTCAAGTGCAGCCGAGTCATGACCGACCACTACGTCGCGGTCATGCGCCGCGGCCATCCCGCAGCCGGCGGCACCCTACATGCCGAAGATCTCGCTAGCATGGAGCACCTGACGGTCACCTCCAGCGGGGACAACACCAGCTTCGTTGATGACATCCTCGAGGCACGGGACCTCAAGCGTAAGATCGTTCTCAGCCTGCCGTTCCTGGCCGTACCGGAAGCATTGGCCGGGTCTGACCTAGTGGCGATCATGCCTCAGCGTGTAGCGCAGCAGCTGGCGCGGTCATGGGAGCTGACGGCTTGTCCGCTCGCCTATGACACGCCGCAAATCGAGCTGTATATGACCTGGCACCGGCGGCTGGACAGCCAGGCGGAGCACCGTTGGATCCGGGGCACAATCCGCGAATGCCTGCGGGAGATAGTCGCGACCTGACTTGCTATTCAGACCCTGCATGAGGCTATAAGCCCGGCCTATGCGCCAAATCACCGGTGAGTCCCCTTGTATGGGCGGGCGACAACCGGGGTGCCGTGATGCGCGCGACGTGGAAAATAGGTCTGGGCTTGATGTTCGCTGCGGCAGGGGCGTTCGGCATTGATCGCTACCTCGCGGTCCCAGTGGTCGAAGCCGCGACACCTCCACCGCCCGTTCCCGTGGTGACGGCGCCGGTCGAGCAGGGCAGCGTGCCGATCTTGCTGACCGGGATCGGCACGGTCCAGGCGCTGAACTCGGCGATCATCCGCTCGCAGGTCACCGGCCTCTTACAGACGGTCAATTTCATCGAGGGCCAGAAGGTCAAGACGGGGGATCTTCTGGCCCAGGTGGACCCCCGGCCCGAGCAGGCCGCATTGGAGCAGGAGAAGGCGGCGCTCACGCGGGACCAGGCGCATCTCGCGAACGCCAAGGTCAACCTGTCCCGAAATATCCCGCTTCTCAACAAGGGCTTCGCGACCGACCAGCAGGTGACGGACGAGCAGTCTCAGATCGCGCAGCTGGTGAGCGCCGTCACGTCGGACGAGGCCGCGATCCTGAACGCGCAAACCCAGGTCAGCTACACATCGCTCGTCGCCCCGTTCGATGGCGTGACCGGGGTGCGGACGCTGGACGTAGGCAACATTATCCATCCAACGGACGCGAACGGGTTGGTGACGGTGACCCAGGTGCAGCCGATTGCAGTCCTCCTTACCCTGCCGTCCGGCGACATACTCAAGGTGCAGGACGCGCTGGCCGCAGGCGCCGTGCATGCGGTCGCCTACGACCAAGCCGGCACGCGCCAACTTGACGAGGGCAGATTGCTGCTCATCAATAACCAAGCTGACCCTGCCAGTGGCACGGTGCAGCTGAAGGCGCTATTTCCCAACCTCAAGCGCCTGCTGTGGCCCGGCACCTTCGTCAATGTCGAGCTGACGGTCCGCACTGTCTCGAATGGGTTGACGGTGCCGACTGACGCCGTTCAGCAGGGTACCAACGGCACATTCGTGTATGTCGTCGGAGCCGATAACAAGGTCGTCGCCCAGAACGTTCAGGTGACGGAGCGCGATCATGGCCGGGCACTGATCGGCAAGGGTCTAAAGCCCGGCCAGACGGTCGTCGAGCAAGGACAATATCGCCTGGTGGAAGGAACCGTGGTCGTCGCCGCCAAGCCGGCCGCAGTCGCCAATACCACGCCGGCCTCCTCGGGGTTGCTGCCATGAGCCTCTCCTCGGGCTTCATCCGCAAGCCGATCGCGACCTCCCTGCTGATGGTGGCCATCGTGGCGCTCGGCATCCTGGGCTATCTGGCGCTGCCGGTCGCGGCGCTGCCGAACGTGGACACGCCGACGATCCAGGTGACGGCGCAGTTGCCCGGTGCCGACCCGGAGACGGTGGCCGCCACCGTGGCCACGCCGCTGGAACGACAGTTCGGCCAGATCCCTGGCATTACGCAGCTGACGTCGAGCAGCGGAACCGGCTTCACTCAGATCACCTTACAGTTCGACCGCAGCCGCACGATCGATTCCGCGGCGTCCGACGTGCAGGCGGCGATCAACGCGACTGCCGGGCAGCTGCCGGCCTCGCTGCTGAACCCGCCGATCTACCGCAAGACCAACCCGGCCGACACGCCGATCCTGCTCATCTCGATCTCGTCCGATACGCTGCCCATCACCACCGTGAGCGACTTCGCCAATTCTCTGCTTGCCCAAAAAATCTCGCAAATCCCCGGCGTGGGCATCGTGGGCATCGGCGGCTTGCAGGCGCCCTCCATTCGCATCCAGGTCAACCCGGCGCAGCTCGCCGCCGCCAACCTGGATCTCGAGGACGTGCGCAACGCCCTTGTGACGGCGACAGTCGACCAGCCCAAGGGCCAACTCTACGGCGCGCAGCAGACTTTCGCCTTGCAGACCAACGACCAGCTTGAAACAGTCGCCGGCTTCGACGATACGGTGATCGCCTACCGCAACGGCGCCGCGCTGCGGGTGCGTGATGTCGGCCACGCCGTCGCCGCCCCTGACGACCGCACGCTCGGTGGCTGGTTGAACACCAAGCCCGCGGTGCTGTTGGCCGTGCAACGGTCGCCGGGAGCAAACGTCATCGCAACCGTAGCCGCGATCAAGAAGGCGCTGCCGCAGCTCGAGGCCTCCGTGCCGCCGGCGCTCAAGGTGCAAGTCGTATCGGACCGCACCCAGACTATCACCGCCAGCGTAGCGGACGTGCAGTTCACCCTGGTGCTGACCGTGGCACTGGTGGTGGGGGTGATCGCCGTCTTCCTGCGCAAGTTCTGGGCGACCATGATACCAGCCATCTCAGTGCCGATCTCGCTCATCGGCACGTTCGCTGTGATGTACGCGCTGGGCTTCAGCCTCGACAACCTATCGCTCATGGCGCTCACCATCGCGGTGGGCTTCGTCGTGGACGACGCTATCGTCATGATCGAGAACATCGTCCGCCACATCGAAGGCGGTGCGTCGCCGATGGAGGCGGCGCTGAAGGGAGCAGGGGAGATCGGCTTCACCATTCTCTCGATCTCGATCTCGCTTATCGCCGTGTTCATCCCGCTCTTCATGATGAGCGGCGTAGTCGGCCTGCTGTTCCGGGAGTTTACGGTGACCGTGGCCGTCTCCATCCTTGTCTCTGTCGTGGTGTCGCTGACGCTGACGCCGATGATGTGTGCCTACCTGCTCAAACCCGACCACGACGCCAATCCGGGCTATCTTTCTCGCAAGCTGGAGGCCGGGTTGGATGCGATGGTCCGAGGCTACGATCGGCTTCTGGTCATCGCCTTGCGGCACCGGGCGATCACACTGGCGGCCATGCTGTCGACCGTGGGCCTGACTGTGGCGCTGTTCGTCGTCATTCCGAAGGGGTTCTTTCCGCAGCAGGATACCGGCCTGATTATCGGGATCAGCGAGGGCGCGCAGAACATCTCGCCGGACGGCATGAAGCAGCGCGAGCAGGAGGTGCTCGGCATCATCGCCGGTGATCCAGCAGTGGCCTCCGCTGTCGGCTACGTCGGCGCAGGCGGCACCACGGTCACGGAGAATGACGGGCGGGTGTTCATGACGCTTAAGCCGCAGGGTGAGCGCACCGTGACGGCGGACCAAATCATCGCGCGGCTGAGCAAGGCGCTGCAGCCGGTGCAGGGCATGACCGTCTACATGCAGGCGGCTCAGGACATCACCATCGGCAGCCGGCTGTCCAAGACACAATACCAGTACACACTGACCGACGTGGACTCGGCGGAACTGAACCACTTCGCGCCGCTGGTGCTGCAAAAGCTGCAGGCGTTGCCGCAACTCACCGCGGTGGCGAGCGACCAGCAATCGACCGGACAGACGCTGATGATCGACATCGACCGCACCGCGGCTTCGCGCCTCGGGATCAATCCGTCGTCGGTCGACACCATCTTATACGATGCATTCGGCCAGCGGCACGTGGCCCGAATCTACACGCGGCTGAACGAGTACTACGCGATCCTGGAGGTGAGCCCGCAATACCAGCTCGGGCCGGAGTCGCTGCAGCGCATCTACGTCAAGTCGCAAAACGGCACCCAGGTGCCGCTGAGCCAGATCGCGGCGTTCAAGCCGGTCACGTCGACCCTGGCCGTGAACCACCAGGGCCAGTATCCCTCGGTGACCCTGAGCTTCAACCTCGCCCAGGGGGCCTCAATTGGAGCAGCCGTGTCAGCGGTGAACGCGGCGGCGGCGAGCATGCATATGCCGCGCTCGCTCACCGCCGGCTTCCAGGGCAGCGCACAAGCATTTACCGCCTCGCTGAGCAGCACGCCCATTCTGATCGTAGCGGCGCTGTTCGCAGTGTACCTGATCCTGGGGATGTTGTACGAGAGCCTGATCCATCCATTGACCATCCTGTCCACCTTGCCGTCCGCCGGGCTAGGAGCGTTGGCGACGCTCATGCTGTTCGGCATGCCGCTGGACGTGATCGGCATCATTGGCATCATCCTGCTGATCGGCATCGTGAAAAAGAATGGCATCATGCTGGTTGACTTCGCGATCCACGCTGAACGTGAGCGCGGCATGACCCCGGAGGACGCGATCCACGAGGCGTGCCTGCTGCGGTTTAGGCCCATCCTCATGACCACTCTGTGCGCGATGCTGGGCGGGGTGCCTCTGGCGCTCAGCACCGGCACTGGGTCGGAGCTGAGGCAGCCGTTGGGTTACGCAATCGTGGGCGGATTGCTGGTGTCCCAGGTGCTTACGCTGTTTACGACGCCGGTGGTCTACATCTACATGGACAAGCTTGGTTCGCTGATCCGCCGGGACCGCACCGCGAAGACCCGTGAGGGCCGCCCGGCTCCGCCAGCCCCGCAACCCGTAAAGCAGCCGTCACTGGAGAGCGTGTGATCATGTCATCAAGGCGATGGGGCTTGGCGGCGTTCGCGCTTGCCATCGTGACGGCGGCCGCCATCGCGGCCGAGCCTGGCTCTGCGGAGCCGCAGGTCTACCGGCCCGTCATGAGCGACCTCATGAACATGGTCATCCAGCCCCGCCATACGAAGCTCTGGCTGGCAGGCCACTCCGCCAATTGAGACTACGCGGAATACGAGCGTCACAATATCGGCGGCGCCATGGCGCGCATCGCCGAGGCCACACCGGCATCAGGGCTGTTCAACGCTTTGTCGCTGTCACTCCTGAGTCCGATTTGCAACAGGTGCTGACCGAACGAGGCGGCTGATCTGTTTGAGGGATTTTCGAAGCGGAGATTCTCTGACTCCTAGGCGGGCAACCGAGTTGGAGGCTGCCGTGGCCGCGTTTTCGCCGTTGCTGGAGATATTGGCGGATGTCCCAGATCCGCGCCGAGCCGAAGGCAAGCTCTACCAACTGCCGCACGTCCTGCTGTTCGCCATCCTCGCCATTGTCACAGGCAGCAACTCGTATCGCGGTATCGTCACGTTCATCGACGTGCATCGCCACAAGCTGAATGCCGCTTTAGGCCTGAAATGGCGGCGTGCGCCCGCACACACCGCGATCCGTTACATCATTCAAGGCCTCGATCCACGCGATGTGGAAGCGGCCTTCCGCCGCCACGCCGCCCTTCTCCAGGCCGCGCATGCCACGCCCGGACAGGGCGGAGTTGCTGAAGGTTCCGTCGACGAAGTCGATGGAATAGCAACGGAGGGAGCATCGCGCTCGACGGTAAGACACTGCACGGCAGCTTCGACAAATTCAACGACCGCGCCGCCGCCCAGGTGCTGAGCGCATTCGCCATCGACACCGCGCTCGTGCTCGCCCATGTCGATATTGCCGAGAAGTCCAACGAAATCCCGGCGGCACAGGCGTTGCTCGCCGAACTCGGCGTGCCGCCCGCCACCCTCGTCACGCTCGATGCGCTGCACTGTCAAAAAAACATTTCGAAGTCGCGGCCGAGGCCAACATCGCGCTGATCGTCCAAGTCAAGGACAACCAGCCCACCCTGCTCCAGCGCAGCGAGGCCATCGCGGCCACCGCCACGCCGCTCGGCTCGTTTATTAGCCGGGATAAGGGCCGCAATCGCGACGAGAGCCGCACCGTCACCGTATTCGACCCTGCCGACCGGCTGGCCAACACCGGCTGGCAGGGCCATGTCGCCACCGTCATCCGTGTCGAGCGTCAGGTCTACGCCCGCAATACCGCCACTGGCCTGCTCGGCCGTTCCTGCGAGACCGCGTTCTACGTCGCCAACATCGCGCTAACCGCCGGGCGAGCCGCCGATGCCATCCGCGGGCATTGGGGTATCGAGAACACTTCCCATCACAGCCGCGACGTCACTTTTGGCGAAGACCGCTCGCGCATCCGAACCAATCCCGGCGTGTTCGCCCGCCTGCGCAGCTTCGCCTTCAACATTCTCACAGCCAATAAGGCCGCGTCGCGTTCTCAGGACCGCTACCGTGCCGCTCTCGCAGGCGTCGATCACATACTGGCTATGACCACGCCATCAAAGCGTTGAACAGCCCCAGGGCTGTTCAACGCTTACGAATGGCGGTGAGTGAGAGCAGGTTCTTGATGCCTGCGAGACCGGCGCGGTAG
>JAABUY010006768.1_pt1 | contig 11108 bp, 12 predicted proteins | sample 5560271 | NCBI WGS metagenome assembly JAABUY01 (sample SAMN10711886, study PRJNA513374) | rock metagenome | isolation source: Antarctica rocks | place: Antarctica: Victoria Land, University Valley
CTGGCACGATTGTGGGATCATCCGAAGGTCGTGATACGGATGACGAACTATCCGTGGTGGCGAACAGGGATCAACGCTATTCCGTCATCACTATCGTGAAAGAGTATTAGGCGGAAGAAGGAGGCGGCAGCATGGCAGAGCAGCGGCAACCGGACGCGCGCACGGTAGTGCAGGAGACGACGGGTAAGGCAATGAAGCGGCGGGGTTTAATGGCAGCGGCGCTGGTGGCGGGGATGGTGGCGAAGCAGACCAGTGGGCCTGTGGCCGCCGTCGGAGGAACGAATGGAACGCCGCTGATCATCGGCGGATCTTTTCCTCCAAACAAAGCCACGGAGCCGACAGCACTCGTGATTATCCCCTCGCCTAGAGGCTACAGATTCAGTAGCGGTGATGCATTCGTGGCCGTGGCGGGAGACGGCGGCAAAGGCGTGAAAGGCTTCACGAATACTGGTATAGGCATATATGGCAGCGCCGGCGGCGTCGGGGTGAAAGGCGTCGCGACTGCGGGCACCGGTGTCATGGGCACGTCGTCGGGCGACTCGCTGTCCAAAGGGGTGCATGGGCAACACTCAGCCAGCGGCTACGCGGTCTACGGGGAAGCGACCGCTGCCGGTGGCTACGGCGTCACCGGCGTCTCGGGTAACCAGTTTGGCGTGCTCGGCCAGTCCACGAGCGGCACCGGGGTGCAGGGGCAGATCACCGGCGCCAGCGCCACCAACACGCGCGCGGTCGTCGGCCTCAACAGCTCCACTGGCGCCAACGGCATCGGCGGCTATGGCGTCGTCGGCACCGCCGCCACCCCCTCCTCGATCGGCATCGGCGGCATGGCCTACGCCGACGGCTCCTCCGCCTTCTCGGGCGGCACTAGCAACCCGAACGCCTATGCCGGCTACTTCCAGGGGCAGGTGGTGGTGGCGGGCTCGTTCGACGTGTCGCCGCTGGGCAACAAGCACGGCGTGGCCCCGCACCCGGACGGGACGCACCGGACGTTCTACTCGGTGGAGTCGCCGGAGTGCTGGGTGGAGGACTTCGGGACGGGGACGCTGGCGGGGGGCAAGGCGGAGGTGGCGCTGGACGCGGACTTCGCCGCGCTGACCCACACCGACCAGTATCATGTGTTCATCACCGAGCACGACACGCACCACCACCTGAGCGTCGCAAAACGTGCGGCGGGCGGGTTCTCCGTGACGGCGGATGTCGACGGCGCGAAGTTGAAAGGGAAGCAGGCGGCAGACCTGAGCGGGACGTTCTCGTACCGGGTGGTGGCGAGGCCGAAGACGACGGCGAAGGTGGAGCGGCTGGCGAAGGCGACGTTGCCGAACCTGCCGCTGCCCCCGCTGCCGAAGACGGAGCCGCCGAAGCAGCCGTAGTCGATCCGCGCGGGTCGCGATGCGTGCCACCCGGCTGACGCAGGCGTAATGGGGGCGAGACACAAGCAGGCACGGTCTCACAAAAGAACCGATTTGCAACGGTTCTGAACGCTGTTCAGCATCGCCGGTTCTGATTCTGTTGCGCATTTCGTTGCCCGTCTCCGTATCAGCGGCCCTTCCACTGCTGTTTCGCTCGGTTTAGAGACAGTCCGCAGGAGAATTTCCCGGCAGCGGCGGAACTTGCCTGAAGCGCACCGGGCCGTTATCCTCTGCGCATGGATGAACGATTGCCCGGTGGGGCATTTTCCGGTGACTTTCCCATCGCGGTTCTGCTTTCTGGGCAGGGCCGGACACTTGCGAATATCCTCACCCATATTGAGCGCGGCGAACTGCCCGTCGCCGTGCGCTGCGTGATCGGCAGCAAGCCCGGCATTCGCGGCCTGACGATTGCAGCCGACGCCGGTATCCCGCACCATGTTATCCAACGACGCGACTTCGCCAGCACGGAAACATTCAGTGCTGCTGTGTGGAAGACACTGACCGCCTACGACATCCGGCTGGTCGTGCATGCAGGTTTCCTGCACAAATTACTCGTACCGGCCGGATGGGAGGGGCGCGTGCTCAATATCCACCCCTCGCTGCTGCCCGCGTTCGGCGGCAAGGGGATGTATGGGCAGCATGTGCATGCGGCGGTGCTCGCGCACGGGTGCAAGGTCTCCGGTTGCACCGTGCATATCTGCGACGATGCCTACGACGCGGGTCCAATCGTCGCGCAACAGTGTGTGCCGGTGCGCGACGACGACACGCCGGAGACGCTCGGCAAGCGCGTCTTTGCCGCCGAGTGCGCCGTATATCCGGCAGTGATTCGCGCCTTCGCGGAGGGGCGTATCCAACAGGCCAGGCGACGCGTTACAATAACGCCGGGCACACCGGCGTGCTCGCGGACGTGATCGGAGGAGTCGGACATGCGCTTGATCTGGTTTAACACCCTCCTATGCATCGCGGTGATCGTCGTCGCGGCGAGCATCTATACGGGTGTCGCGGACTCCGTGCGGCTCATTTTCTCGCTCGTGATCGTCGCACTTGGTCTCTATCGCCTCGCGGACATTGTGCGGGAGTAGCGGGGCAGTGGGCAGTAGTCGGTAGTCAGTAGTCAGCCCCGGCGCTACTGACAGTGCGTCCCGTTAAGACTATGAAGCCTCGGACCGATCTGCGATCCGAGGCTTCGTTCTTCTGACACTAACTACTGACTACTACTCCCCCTACTTCTTCCAGGCGACGCGCCACAGCGAGGCGGTGAGGCCGAGGGCAACCACGACGGGGAGCAGCCACCAAGCGGGGATGGTGGTACGCGCTAGCAGGGCAGTGAGGGCGAGGGCGACCACAACGCCAGCCGCAATCGTCCAATCATCGCCGACGATAAAGTCATACCAGAACTGAAAGAATCCCAAAATATACTTCATCCTCTAATCCCCCGCACCGCGCACGGCAGGCGTCGTCGCCACTGTCCGTGCATGTTGCTGCTTGAGCAGCGCCACCAACCCGAATGAGACGAGGATGATAAACGCAAGGACGACGAGAATTGCGCCTTCTCGACCCGGCCAGTCAACATTCACATCCTTCGCGCGCCCCGCACCACGCGCACCTTCCACGCCCCAGAAGATACCGAAAGTCGTCAGCATGATACCGACAGCAAACTTCATCGTGTTCTCCGGCACCTTCGAGAGCGGCGCATGCACAGCCAGACCAACACCGCCAACGATCACAAGCGCCGCCACCGCACCAGCCGCGGCCAGTGGGATACCGCCGCGTCCGTGCGTGGCTCCGAAGGTGAGAACAATGAAGGCGACTTCTAACCCCTCCAGGAAGACTCCTTTGAAGGAGAGGGTGAACGAATACCAATCCATCCCCGCCCGAACGACCGTGCCTGCCTCCCGCGCCGCTGCGAGTTCCTCGCGGTACGTCGCGTCCTCATCGTGCAGCGCCTTGTAGCCGCTGGCTCGCATGATCGCTTTGCGTAGCCATTGCAACCCGAAAATGAGCAGCAGCGCGCCGACGACGAGCCGGAGCCACGCGATCGGGATCAAGACCAACGCGGGGCCAAGCGCGGCAACGACTGCCGCGAGTGCTACCGTCGCAACGCCCACACCGAGCAGCGTGGACCGCCAGCCGCGCGTCACACCGACAGCGAGGACAATCGTCAATGCCTCGACCATCTCCACCGTCGAGGCGAGAAAGGCGGCGAGAACCAGAAAGATCGCACTTGTATTCATCCATCTATCTCCTTCTCCTTTTCTAACCGCTTCATCGTGAGCGGCGTCGGCCCAATGATTGGGAGCCCCAAAACACCAGAAACAGCGTCCGGCGATCCGCCGGGGGTATCATCACTACTGCGCCGGTAGACTTCCTGCTCGAACGCGTTGAGCAACTCCTGGCACTTCTCGATCCAGAGCGCGACTTCATCGTGTCGCCCCGCGCCGAACCAATCCCGCTCGACGATCCGCGCATACCAACGCCGAATTTTCTCGAGGTCCTGCCCAATCTCCTCCGCCTCCTCGAAGGTGTAGTTCTGACGAAAATGCTCGAACTCAATCTCCTTAACGAACTTTGTCTCGCACTCCTCGATGATTTCCGCGTATTCCTTGTCGCGTAACAGCTGGAAAGCCGCGACGATTTTCGCCGCGTCGTCTACCGCGAGGCGTGGCACTTCGAAGCGTGTGTATTCGCCCTCCATCTCTGGGATTTTCGCTGTTACTCGTGCCAGATCGTCCCGGACGGTAGGCAAGTCGGGCAGGATACAGACACACTGTTGCACGTACAGCGCGCCCATCCGTTTCAAATCGCGCCAGATCGCGACCCGCCTGCTCGTTGGCTCTGTTGGCACCCGGTAGACGAGTAGCAGCCATCCGTGTTCCGACATATCATCCTCGTGCGCGAACGTCTGTTGCAATGTAACACCTGTACATACAATAATGATACGCATTCGGTGAGAAGCGTGTCAAGAGAGAACCACCGGGGCCGGGGGCTAGGTTTCTTCGTTCTGCTCCACAGTGACCGTTCCGCCATCGTTTTTGCCCTCAGTTCTCAGTTCTACCCGCGTGGTATACTGACCCTCCGGTTCGCGACCGGCGCTGAGAACCGGGGGTAGGGGGATACCGAGGTGCGATGGATCGCGATCGGATTGATGGCGATAGGTACGCTGCTCTTTCTCGTCTCGCTCTTTGCGGATGCGTTAGGGATTGGAGCGGGCAGCAGTGATTTTGGTTGGAAGCAGTTGATTGGCACGATGCTCGGGACGGGCCTTTGCCTGGGCGGGGTGCGCGGGTGGTGGGAAATGGCCCACGCGCACGAACGCGGAACGGAGCGTGAAGGGTGAAGGGAGTAATCCTCGCAGGGGGGTTGGGGACGCGGCTCTATCCGCTCACCCACGCCACTAGCAAGCAACTCTTGCCGATCTACGATAAGCCGATGATCTACTACCCGATTCAGACGCTCGTGCGCGCTGGGGTAGATGACATCATGGTCGTCACAGGCGGGCCACACGCGGGCGATTTTCTCCGCGTGCTGCGCAACGGGCGGCAGTTCGGCGTGCGCCACCTCGAATATATGTATCAAGAGAACCCGGAGGGTGGGCTGGCGCAAGGGTTGGGCTTGTGCGAGGAGTTCGTGAACGGGGATAGCGTCGCCTTTATTCTCGGCGACAATACGACTGATGCGGAGATTCGCCATGCCATCGAGCGCTTCGGGAACGGCGCGATGGTCTTCCTCAAACATGTGCCGGACCCGGAGCGGTTTGGTTGCCCAATCTTTTCCGCCGATGACCCGCTCCGAATCGAGCGAATCGAGGAGAAACCGGCCTATCCCGGCAGCCCATACGCTGTCACAGGGCTCTACATCTACGACGCGCATGTGTTCGACTACATTCGTGGCATTACACCTTCCGCGCGCGGGCAGTTGGAAATCACCGACGTGAATAACGCCTACTTGCGGGACGGCACGCTGATGTGGGAAGAATTGGACGGCTTCTGGAGTGATGCCGGGACGTTCGAAAGCCTGTACGGTGCGAACAAATACTGGGCGGAAAAGGCTCTCGGCGATTGAGCATATACGAGTGCTGAGTGCTAAGTGCTAAGTGCTGAGTGGCGTCGAATCCCCTCACTGCTCAGCGTTTCGCGCTTAGTCCTTGCAAAAGAAGGCACGGATGTTTGAGCAGGAAGAGAAATACGCTGCGGAAGCCATCGCACGCGCGCTTGAAGAGATGGGCTATACACCGCCCGCAAAGATTGCTATGCGGCCGATTCCGCTCGCAGGAGTGTGGGGCGTCGGTTCGACGGTGGCAATGCAATTGGGAGGCAAGGATAAAGCCAATGTCGCGGTGATCGCGGAAGGTATCGCAGAACGGCTGCGTGCGCTCAATCACTTCGCGGACGTCTATGTACAAAACAATTTCGTCAACTGCATCTTCGATAAAAACAAAATCGTCAGCGCGGTCATCCAGTCCGTACTCATGGCGGGCGATGACTATGGGCGCGGCGCGGCGATCCCCGGTCGTGTGATGATTGAGTATGCCCAACTGAACACACACAAAGAATTTCACATTGGTCATCTCCGCAATGTGGCGCTTGGTGCGGCGCTCGTGCGGATCATGCGTTTCGCGGGGTACGACGTCGTCGCGGCCTCGTACATCGGCGATATTGGTAAGCACGTCATCATGTGCCTCTGGTGCTACCGCGAATTCCATATGGGGCAGGAGCCGAAAGACCCCGTGCAGCGCGGGCGATGGCTCGGCGAGATCTATGTCGAGAGCAATCAGCGGCTCGCGTACCGCAAGGATGTTAGCGATTTCATCGCCCGGCTCGTATTGGAAGACATGGTTTTCAATGGCCAGGTTGATTCCATTATGAAAGAATTGATTCACGCCGGCGTTCCCAATGGGGATGTCGCAAAGCTGCTCGGCGTCCTTGTCAGCCATAAAGCGTTTGACCCCACCGCCTATCTGAATGACGAGATGATCCCGACATTCTGGACACACATCGGCGCGGAGTTGCGCTCCGAGAAGAAGCGGGACGCGATCAAGCATCAGGCGGACGGCCTGAATTCCGAGTCTCTCGCCAGCCTCTGGGCGGAGTATCAGCGGCTCGATGCGCATTTCACTGCGTGGTGGAAGCCGAGCGCGACATGGGAAGCCGAAGTGCGCGCGCTCTTCCTGGCGTGGGATCGCAAGGAGAAAGAGATTGTCGCGCTCTGGGAAAAGACGCGGCAATGGAGTCTTGATGAACTGCTGCAACTCTTCGCGGAACTCGACGCGCCGATTGATGTCTACTTCTATGAGAGCGAAGTCGAGGAACCGGGCCGTGCCATCGTCCAGAATTTGCTCGAACGTGGCATCGCGGAGATCAGCGACGGGCTTCCCGTTGTCAAGATTGACGAGAAGTTGGGTTTGGAGAAGGAGACCTACCGCACGCTGCCGATCCTTCGTTCCGATGGGACGACGCTCTATGCCACCAAGGACCTTCCGCTCGCCGCAGTGAAGTTCGATCATTACCACATAGACCGCTCCCTCTATGTGGTGGATGCCCGGCAGTCATTCTATTTCCAGCAGATTTTCAAGATTCTGGAACTGATGAGCTTCGCGCAGGCTGCACAGTGCCGCCATCTCCCCTATGAATTCCTGACTCTGCCGGAGGGTGCGATGTCTTCTCGCTCCGGCAACGCGGTTTTCTTCGAGGATGTCGCGGCGGACGCGCTGGCCCGTGCCCGTGCCGCCGTGGACGAAAAGAACCCCGATCTGCCGGAGGAGACGAAGGCGGAAATCGCGCGGGTGATTGGTATTGGCGCACTCCTCTATGGCATGCTCGATCGCGATAATACGACGGAAATCGTCTTCGATTGGGAGCAGGCGCTCTCGTTCGACGGCCACGCCGCGCCATATATCCAGTACGCGCACGCCCGCGCGTGCCGCATCCTCGAACGCGCGCGGGCGGAGGACATTGCCCTGCCCGACGCGACGACCGTCATGCATCTCGCGGTGCCTGCGGCCGAAGAGATGAACCTGCTGGAGCAGATCGGCAATTTCCCGACGGAAGTGCGCCGCGCGGCGGAGACAGACAAACCCCTTATCATCTCGAACTACGTCTACGATCTCGCCAAGCGCTTCTCGGACTTCTACGGCGCGTGTCCGGTCATGCAGGCGGACCCGGAAACCCGTACCGCTCGCCTCGCTCTCGTGGACGCCACTCGCCAAACCCTCGCCAATGGCCTTGCCCTTCTCGGCATCCAAGCCCCAAATGTGATGTAGATTCGTTGAATCACGAAGGCGCGAAGAGCACGAAGAAGGGAAGAGGGAAATCGAAATTTCTTTTGATTTTCTCCTCTCTCCTTCGTGCTCTTCGCGCCTTCGTGGTTCAAATCTCCTTGAGGGGTAGTGCGTGTGAGCATTGAGAGAGCGATACGGCAGCGGAATCGGTTATGTGAGGGGCCGGTGGCGCCGGTACTGGCACCACTCTGGTTAGGGTCGGAAGCGCCAGGGGTAGCAAATGGACCGGCGACGCTCGACCGCGCCCTGCGTACACATCTCGCAGGGTGGGGGCCAGACGGCATCGCCCCACGCCTGCGTCCTTCGATCCGTCTCGAAGGGCCGGAGGAGACTCCAGCGGCAGGTGGTGACTCGCACTTCAAGCACCTCGCAGCGGTCTCCAGTTTCTGCCGTCTATTGGCGACAACTGTGACGGAGACGGTACAGGCAGGTGCGCTCGCGCTCATCATCGGCGGCGACCACGCGATTAGCATTGGCTCGATTCCCGGCGCGCGGGCGGCGATCGGCCCCGACGCGCGGCTTGGCATTATCTGGCTCGACTCCCATGCGGACCTCAATACCGCCGAGACAACGCCGAGTGGGCATATCCACGGTATGCCGCTCGGCATTGCCCTGGGTCGGGAGCGGCATCCAGCATTCCACATTACCGGGCCACCGCCGTGGATTCGTGAGGAGGATGTCACGCTGATCGGTATCCGCCTGCTCGATCCGGGCGAGCGATCATACCTGCGGGAAAGCGGCGTGCGCGTCTATCCCGTCGAGGATGTGGACGCGCGGGGGATGGCGACGGTCGTCCGGGAGGCGGTGGAGGCGATGGTCGCGTCCGGTGTGGACGCAGTGCATGTCAGTTTCGACCTCGATGTGCTCGATCCGCTGGCGATGACCGCCGTCAACACGCCGGTGCCGGGCGGCGTGACGGTCTCGGCGTGCGCAGCGGCGCTCCGTCACCTGCTGGACGCGCGCCTGCCCGTTATCTCGGCGGACATCGTCGAACTTGACCCGACACACGATCAGGAATATCGCGGTGTTCTCACCGCTGCCTATCTCACGGGTGTCCTGCTCGGCGCGACAACGCTATAAGGAACGAGGATCGTTTTCGGTTCGTGCCCCCGGCGCGGATAACATTTCACCTTGCTCCTTCCTAATGTCGTTTGCCGCTCATTGCGCTCCGCTGCTATACTAGGCAGCGTGGTCACATGGAGAGCGAACCCAGAAAATCCGCATAATTGGGCGTTCGAGGGGAGTATTCGGCGTGCAAAATCCGTTATCGTGGGACTATCTGACGAATGTGCCAACGCGCGATCAGATTTTCGGCCCTCTCTCCATTACGTACCTCGCGATCTTCGCGCTCGGCCTGCTGGTGACGGTGATCGTCAACAACCAGGTACGTCGCATCTTCCCCAATGACCGACTCAATCGCGAGATGCTGCACAAGATCACCTATCGGGCGATGTGGGGGTGGGTGACGGGACTAATCTTCTTTGGTTGCCGCGTGCTTGGATTGAATTTCCTCGGCTGGCGGCTATGGGAGTACGTCTGCTTGATCGCCGCGCTCGCCTGTATCGCGTACACTGTCTGGTGGCTGCGCGTGAAATATCCCGCGCGGGTCGAGAAGTTCCGCAAGGAGCAACGTCGCAAGGCATACCTACGGCCCGGCAGCGCCGCTGCCTTTGCGCTCTCGAATACCACGCGTGGTGATGGTGGCGCGAAAGCCGATCGTCAGAAACGCCTCGACCGCACCGACTCTGCCAACCGCCCTGCCTCACGCCGTCAGCAAAGTGCTCCGAAAGCATCCGCGAAGAAGTAATGACGCTCCTCCACCGCATGACAGGCGGAAGGGCGGGGCGAGAAAAGACCGGAGGCAACGCGCCTCCGGTTTCGCTTTCGAGAACAGGTCGTGCACCCTTGATTCGATCAGCGACTCTCCAGCTTGCCTGCGGATTCGCGGCTCCAGCCAGGCACTCCTACGTCGCTCAGAAGGGACTCCTTACCGTTGCTACCTTCCGGTCCTGGCGGGGTTCGCAGGCTTCTGACGCATAGGACCCAACTCTCAACGCCGTTCCACCGTAGCAGTCCTACAGAGTCGGACCTCACAGGGGAATTCAACCCCGCTAAAGCGGATTGCGGGTACAGGGCACCGCTAGCTCCCCGTCTAGCACGACCACTGCGGATTCTACGCCCGTTCGTCGTCAGCGTCAAACGGGGATGGCAGCCAGTAGTCGGTAGTCAGTAGCCAGAATCGAAGATGATGCAACGCGAACGCCACCACGGCGGCGGCTACTATTGAGATTGCAACGTTGCTGCGAAGATGCTTCCAGATCGCTGACTACTGACTACTCGCGCGGGTATGCATCTTGCTCAATGATAGAAATGAACGGGCCATGCGATGGAGTGTGGCGACTGATTGAACGGAAGGAACGCCGTGATGCGTATTAACCTCGGCTCGAAAGTGATGACGGCGGACGGCACGGACGTTGGGAAAATCGACCAGTTGGTCGTGGACCCGCGTTCAGATCGGATGCAGGAATTTGTCGTTCGCAAAGGGTTTTTCGTCGAGCACGATGTCATCATCCCGATTGGGGAAGTTGAGGATCGTGTCGGCAACAACGATGATGACACGATCCATCTGCGGATGACGGCGGATCAGGTGAAGCAATTGCCGGAGTTCGTCGAATCTTCATATATGGCCGCGCCGGATGGTATGTATCCGGGCCTCTTCGGCGATTCCATTGGGATGGCGGGCGCGGGCGGTGGGGGCCTCCTCTGGCCGGGGCCGATCTACGAACCCGCCGCGCAGGGCTCATTGGGTCGTGCCGGTCTGCCCGCAGCCGCTCCGCTCGCGGACAGTGGGGGAACGAACAATGTCGCGCCGGGCATGATGGGTGATCGCTTGCGGGAATCGCGGCCTGGCAGTGTCTTCCTCACCACTGGTACGGACGTAAAGATACGCGGCGGCGACAAGATCGGCACAGTGGACGAATTAGTTGTTGATCCCGCGCGGGGAAAGGTGACGGAGATGATCGTCAAAAAGGGGGTGTTTGGCGGCAAGGAAATCCGCATCCCCACCCAGTTCATTGACGAAATTGACGACGATGCGGTCTATGTCACTCTTGACAAGGAGCGACTCGAACGGTTCACCGTCGAGCGATAGACGAACTTGACATACATTCCGCTGTCGGGTGTCCGTGCCGAGTCTGCGGTGGTGGTATTATGGGGTGCGCTTGTCATAGTTTTGCCATGCATCATGCCTACCCGTGGAATCACCTATCATTATCGGACAAAGAGCCCAAAGCAATCAGGGCAATCGCATCTGAATGAGCGGGGTCTCCGGTAGGATGAGGGTCGATAGATCGCTTATCCTACCGGAGGCTTATCATGGCAGGATTGCCCGGCTCCACGCTCACCGACCATTTTGCCGCGCT
>JAABUY010006770.1_pt1 | contig 11107 bp, 18 predicted proteins | sample 5560271 | NCBI WGS metagenome assembly JAABUY01 (sample SAMN10711886, study PRJNA513374) | rock metagenome | isolation source: Antarctica rocks | place: Antarctica: Victoria Land, University Valley
TTGAGCAACGTCTACGGAGACACAGAGATTGTTTGAACTCGGGCGCCCGTTCGGCGAGTGGGCAAAAAGCGAGAGCTCAGCAGCTGTGTCGGGCTCCTCTGCAGCTGCCGCAGACTCGAGCGGGCCACCTAACTGTGAGCCGCACTTTGGACGGACCATCACTCTGCTGGTAACCCTTTATATGCCCCGTATTTTTTGGTTTTGCTCGCTTTTCCATACGTACGACGAGCGTGACAGTGTGCCTCAGCTTGCGCTGCATGCTGGATGGCAGTCATACGCGCCCTGGCGCTGGCGCTCTTCCTCGGCCTCTCCGCCGCGCCTGCCGCAGAGTGTGACGCTGCGGCGAACAGCACCGCCGCGTGCAGGGAGCTCGGGTGTGTGTTGTCAAGACCCGCGCCTCAGCTGGAGCTCGCAGCTGTGCAGAGCCGGGCTTGGTTGATGCGCGATCTGCGCGCGCAGGTTTGCGTCGCCGCTGTGCAGCACGTGTGATCAGCTCGCCGAGGCCGTGGGCGAGGCAGGTTGGCCCCGCGGCCTGCCGATGCGCTCCGCACCGCTGAACCGGTGATCAGGATCAGTGCTGGGCAGCACTGCTGAAGTCAGCTTGCAGAGGCTGCAGGCAGGGCGGGTGCTTGTTCGGGGCCGGACAAGTGGTGCATTGCCACTTATCACAGCCTTGGTCAGTGCCAGGAGGGGAGGCGAGCGCGCATCAGGGAAACCGCGCGGCCCGGGCGCGCAGGCGCGGAGCTGGTGGACGACTGCCTGGGCTGCTGCACGCCGGGCGAGCAGGCGGCGGCCGTGCGGCGCTACCCGCAGGCCACGCTGGAGGTCTGCAAGCACCGCCTCAGGCGCGCGCCCCGCAGCCGGCCGCACGCCCATGCTTGGTGCCATCCTCCGGGGTCTCGCGCTAGCAGACTCTCGGGGAACCTGCTGCGAGCGCGGCCCCCGCAGCCAGCCGTACGCCCACCTCCAATACTGTCCATTGGGGTCTCGTGCCAGCAGACACCCGAGGCACCTGCTGCGAGTGCGCCCGACACACCCGACACCTCTGCCCGCTGGCGGTGGGCTCCAGAAACCGCGCGTCCCCGCGCGCCACCGCGGGCGACCCTCTGAGCTGCGCGTCTGGCAGCAGGTCAGGCTCTGTTGTTGAGATTAACCAGCGGGCGCGCCGCCCTTGTGGGCAGTCGTGGACCAGCCACGGACCCGGGTGGCCTGCCAAGCGCGCACCACCGCTCTGCACAGCCACCACCTGCCGCAGACGGCGACCCCGGCGTGCTGGCCCGCCCGCACTCCCGGCGAGGCCCGGGCGACACCCAGCCACCAAGGCAGCGCGGTAGATCCTATACAACTGATCCTATACAACCGAGTCAATGCCCTTGTTAGAGTCTACACCCTGAGCCGCCCGCGCGCGCGCCGCAGGGAGTTCCCGGCGGTGGAGAAGTTTGTACGCGGGCGCGCGGGCGGCATCGCCGGCCTCGCGCTGTCGCACCGGCTGGGCGCGCTGCCGCGGCTGCGCCTGCACGGCGGCCCGGGCGGCGAGAGCGAGAGCGCGCGCGTCGACCGCTGGCGCGGCGAGGACATCGAGGCCTACCTGGCCGACCGGCTGGAGGGCTATGCGCCGGCCGCGGACGCGTGAGCCCCCTGCCCTACTTTAAGCCTTACTGGCGGGCTACGCGCCCGGCCGCGGACGCGTGAGCGCGCGGCCGCTGCGCGGGGGCGCCCGCGCGCTGACGGGTAGCCGGGGGGACGCGCGAGCATGCGGCCGCCGCGCGAAGGCGCCTGCATGCGGACAGATCGCTAAGAGATGCGGGCGGCGGTCAGCCATTGGCCAGGTTGGCATTCGCCGAGAGGAGACTGAGGCCACACGGGCGACCCGGGTGTTGGCTGCTGACTTGCCGAGGGAGCAGAGGCCGCTCGGGCCAGCCGAGCGGGACCTGTGCCCTGCTGCGCGCGCATCAGCTCAGGCGGCCGCTTTGCAAGCTGGCAGCACCCCCATGCATGCGTCCGCTTCAATAGCTATGTGACACTTTCTGGAGCCTGCTGGTGTAAGTTTGCTTGTTCAGCAGACCTGAGAGATGGCTTAGCACACTTTCCAGACAGGTCAGCAGGCTGTAAGCTCTGCCATGCGTGCTGCATCTGTGCGCTTGGCGCGTGACAGTTACGAACGTCGCTGAAACCAGCATGACACGCTCCTGCTCTGCATGCGTCACCCTGCCTGCACTGCCCTCCACACACGGTCGTACCTCGTTCCTGCATGGACTCAAGAGCGGCCGCTCGCTCGCTGCTCCAGCCCCTGTCGGTGCCACTCACGAGCGCGTGCACGGCGCTGCTGCTGGACTTGCGGGCATGTGCGTCCCGAGACCGGGTGGCGCTGCTCCGCACAGACGCAGGCGCAACAGCCACCCTAACCCTACCCTACACCCGTCAGCCGCGACCCAGGTGCTGCTCCAGCTCGGCCAGCTCTGACCGCTTCTGCTCCACGTGGCTAAGCTTGTCGCGCGCCTGCTCGTCCAGGGCCTGCCGGCGCCACAATGCACAGCTTCTACCAAGCGTGCTGACAGCTGCACCAGCTAATGCTCGCTGTGACACTACCTCCTGAGCTCCATGGACCATGGGTCATGATCATGCAACCTCTAGACCTCCATGCACTGCCTGGACTGCCGGCACCTGGCGCCGCGTGTCGCCCTTCCCGTACACAGCACCGCAGCACCTCGACCACCGCAGGGCCCTACGCCCGGCTCATGTCACAATGCCAGGCCCTGCATGACACTCATAGCATGGCGCAGCAGCCCCCCCGCACCTCGCCGGCAGCCTGCCGCTCTCGCAGCGCGTCGGCCTGGCGCAGCCACTTGGCGAGCGCGCGCCTGCGGCGCTGCGCGTCCTCCTGCGTCTCCGGCGCAGCCGCGCCGGGCGGCGACCGCTCGCATGCGTCACCGTCTGCAGGTGCGGCCGCCACCCGCCCCGCAGCTGGGACGCGTCTCTGCGGCGCCTTCTCCTGCGCCGCAACCCTCGCCAGTCCTGATAGGGTCCATGGAGCTGGCACCGCAGCAGACAGCTCGCAAAGGAGTGCTGACTCTGACAATAGGCAGGCAAGCTTGGCAAACAACGCCCTTGACCTCTTCCTCATATTATGCCAGCGTCCTGTAGCGGTCCATGGCCAGCGCAAGCATGCCTGGTGACGTGCAGCGTGCTAGAGGAGAGGGCCGGGCCAGGTGCGGATCACTCGGGAGCCTCCTCGCATCACCACACAGGCTGCAGAGCCGCCAGCACTCCTGGCAACCTATTGGCTGTGACGCATGCACTGTGGGGCGCGCCAGGGAGGCTGGGGCGTCACCTCAGCCTCCTGGCGCGCGGCCCAGGCGGTGCGGGCCACCAGCAGCTCCGCCCACCTCACGGGCGCCGCCTGCGCGCCCCGGCCGCGCTTGACTGTGCGCGCGCCGCTGGCTGGCACCGCGCTAGCGGGCCAGGCCAGGGCGCCGGAAGCCTGACAGGCCTGCTGCAAGACGCCTCGTCGGTCACTGTGCTGACCGGACTCCCCGCCCCCGACGTCCAGAGCAGCTGCAGGCTGTGCTCAGCAAGAGGGTGTCCAGGGTTGCGGCCTGCATCCTCCAACCCGCTGCTCTGCCTGGCCATACCCGGGCGCGCACCCCGGATGCGGGCGAGCGCAGGCCGGGCGACAGCTGCACCGCCAGCTTAGCCGGCAGCGGCCAGAGCTTGGGGTGGCCGCGCATCTGCTGCGGCGCCAGCAGCCGCTGCGGGCTGGCGCACAGGAAGCAGTATGGCGACTGTACCTCCTCCCGCAGTGCCGCTGGTAGGCCCGGCCAGGCGAGCAGGGCGTCTGCCTGGCTCGCGGCGCAGGCGGTCAGGCAATGCACAGGGGGGTTTGTACGAGGGCTTGCAGGGCTTCCTGAGCACAGGTCTGACACAGCTCTTGGGCTAGCATGGCGAGCACAGCATGAGGCGTGACCCTGCGGCGCGACCCGCAAAGACACAGGCTGTGCTGCTGGGCCCTGCATGTCGTGCACGCCCAGCCGCATCTGGGAGCCTGGCTGCCAACGCGCGCCGGGCGGGGCGGTGGCGCACGGGTAGGCAGTCGACCAGCGTGACGGCGCCGAGCAGCGCGCTGGTCGGGTAGTGGCGCGGCAGGGCGAGCGCGTCCACGCCCGCCAGCGCATGCACGGAGCGGTAGAAGGCCTCCAGCTCCTGCATGCAGCATATGGTATGTCGACTGGCGGCCACACACACCTTGCACGCCAGCCCTTGATGAACCTCTTGTGAACCCTCACACACTAGCCTGCACTCCCCCTTCTTACTGAGGCTGGCCCTGTCCAGCCAGGCGCGTCCCTGTACGCTTCGGCCGCGGGGCCGCCACGGGCACTGCTGCCAGAGGAGCCGTGCGGACACAAAGCGGGTACCCCACCAGGAGAGGTGGGATAGTGCACGTGTGAGCAAAGGGTGTGAGAACGCACTGGCGCGCTGGGCAGCGCACCGCGACCACGTCGGGCTCAGGCGCCTGAGCGGTGGCGTGCACCCACAGCGTGCCGCGGTGCTCGGTCGGCCACGCGCGGCCCTCGACGCGCTTGATGCCGTGCACGAGCAGGCTCGCCCACGGCTGGTGCATGCTGATGCACAGCGCGGCCATGGGCGGCGCCCCCGCCCGCCGTGCCGCGGCCCCGCCGCGACTCGGGGGTAGCCCCTCGCCGCTGGGTCCCCGCTCGGCGGGCCCCCGGCCCCTCAGGAGTTGCCCTGCTCGCTGTACCTCACGCGCACCAGGCGGCCGAACAGGCAGGTGCGGTTCTCAAAGAGCTGCTTGGCGTACACGGCGGACTCCTGCCGCCAGCACCGGCGGCGTGGGTGCGCTGGGCACGCCCTCCAGTATTTTAAACACGTGCTTATGTGAGACTCAGAGGACGTGCTCTTATGAGGCTCAGACCAGGGCGCGCTCACCAGGTCCTCATACTGACAGAAGGCATAGCCTTTATGCAGGCCGGGCGCCTCTTCTGGCAACGACACGCGCGTCACCGGCCCAGCCTGCGTGCCAGTACGGGGTGGCATGCGCGGCTGCGCTGGCAGGGTGCGATAAGTATGCAGATAACAGTGAGGCAGTGCCCCTGGCACAGCGAAATGTTGCCACCATAGACATGTGCAGCGTGACGAGGCTGCATGCCTGGCAGCAGAGCTCATACACAAGCCGACGCGTCACGCGTGAGTCCAGGTTCCCAATGAACAGCGTATCCGTGGCCTGTTGCGGCGCCTGTGACATGTGGCGCTGGGGCCAGCAGCGGATATATGGCTGCAGAGGCCAGCTACGATTTGCTTATTGCTGGGGGCCGCTCCGACCTGCTAGCTGAGCAGCCAATGAGTGCATCTATGCCAAGACTCCTTGGACTCCTTCCTGTTCCCTCATGGCAGCCCCCTAAACCAGTGCTGCACTGGTGTCCCCTCACAAATCACAGCTCACTCAGACAACTCTCAGCTACTCGCCTCCTCTACTTACTCCTTTCAACCAATCTTCTAAGCAACCATGACTGGTGAGAAGTCGCTCATCGACCAGGTGCGAAACCAGCATGCGACGCTGTCCTCTGACTGCCTGGCACAGCCTTTGGCTGTCACTTGCGCCTGGCTTGGCGCCCTGCTCCTTCTTGGACCCTGGGGTTGGCTGATCACCGGAAATGTACAAGTGGTGCACGGATCCTTTGTGCCAATCCAATGCATCAGGGGAGCCAAAGCTGTGCGCAAGGCAGCGTGCTGAAGGAGGGTACTTGTGGAGTGCTGGCTATGTTGTCGGCAGCGCTGACGCAAGTGTTTGCGCGCAGGCCAAGGACGCCGCCGGCGCCGTCCAGGACAAGGCTGGCGACGTCTACAACCAGGCCAAGGACACTGTGGCGGGCACGGTGCGGCGCTTGCCTGGCAGTATGCTTGTTGATCTCAAGTAAGGGTTCTGATTACGGTGCGGCTGGACTTGCTCGTTGGCTGTCTGCAAGCATTTGGTGTGAGAGAGCGGTGCGACCTGCAGGTGCTGAAGCGTTGTTCACACATTGTTTGGCTGTGCAGACCGAGCAGGCCAAGGACCATGGCAGCAACCTGGCCGGCAAGACGCAGGACCACGCCGGCAGCATGACCGACACCCTGGGCAAGAAGGCCGACGAGGCCAAGGGCGCAGCCAAGGACACGGTGCGAATGCACCCTAGCTCATTTTTTGCGCATAGCTGCACCGTGATTAGCTAGGATTTGTGTGAAATATGGAGCAGGGGAATCGTATCAGGACCTGAATGTGTAGGTGGTGTACGTCATTTTACGCACACGCTCGTCGCTGTTTACAGTATTGCTGGCAGCTTGTAGCGAACCTGCATGGTGTCTCCTGTGATAGTGTGTGACGCCGAACATAAGGTTTTGTCTAGGTGTGCTGCGTCAGTGAGTTGACTGGTGGTGTGTGTGCGTGTGCGCAGTACAACCAGGCTGGCGACAAGGCCAACGAGCTGGGCAGCAAGGCGCAGGGCACCGCCCAGGACGCCAAGAACAAGGCGACCAGCTAAGCGCGTACAGTGCTGAGTTCCGACTGTGCTGATGGCTAGGAGTAGGGCATTAGGATGTTGGGTGTATCATCATGGGGCGTGCCGCTGGTGGTGGTCAGGGGCGGCAGGTTCAGGCAGACATTGATGTGATGTATGTATGTGCACCCAAAACTATGTGTGTCCGGATCATGGCTGGTGTCAGAAGTGTCAGACTCGATACAGACAGTTTGAGCTCAGCACACACAGGTTGAGCAAGGACATTACACCGCATCACTCTTCAAACATGACATCATCGTTGTAGTATGAGCTGTCAGACAGCTGCACATCCTCGTCCTCGTACATATCAGGACCTGCCACCTCCCCAGCTTTGCCTGCGCAATGTTGCACACTGCTGCCTGAGTGCAGTGCGCAATCCTTGGATTGCTTCAGGTTCTGCAGTCGTTGAACAAGCCACAGAGCAACATTTGACTGTTAGGGCTGAACCCATAAGCATGCACCAATAGGTAGGGAACACAGATGTATTTACGATACTTCACAATTGTGTCCACAAAGGCACACTCATGACTGACAGGGCCGCCTCACCCAGCAAGAAGGCGCTCTGCATGTCTGCCGCGACGCTCGGCGCCAGGTCCGCGGCGCTGCTCGCCAGAGCTGCCTCCGCCTCTTCAGGCGGGTAAGCGTCCTCAAAGCTGGGCCACAAAGGCAACCAGGTGTTAGATTGCAATGCCAGGACTGCACGCCATGCAGTCCATGGGCTCCATGCTTGGGAACCATGCACCCGACCCAAATTTGTCCGGCATGCCTACATAGGCCTAGCATAGGCATCCCTAGGGGATGAGCACTGTCAGTGAGCCCTGTTAGGCACATCGTTCATGGAGCGAGGTGATGCGCATGTCTGTAGTCCCTGAAGGTGCATTGTATACGGGGCAGGACTGGGTCATGCGACCACGCGACCACACAAGGCTAATGCTAGAAGTGCAGGCCAGACAATGCTTGTCTCCCATGATACCAAGCTGCCGGCGCGCCCAGAGCTCGGTGCGCCCGTTCGAACACAGACCGGCGCTGAGCGCGTCACTTGCAGGCCCGAGAACGATGCAGACCCGCCCGGGGCAGCGGGGTGTCGCGGCCCAGCATCTGCACACAGTGCCGCCCTCGCCGCCGGTGTGTGTGCATCATGGGCCCTGAGTGACATTTGTAACAAGCACCTGCTGTCTGTGCACAGAGCGCGCGCGCCCACCCGCACAATGAGCACACCCTGCACGACACTTAAAGGCACGGTCGCTGCCCTGGGGGTGCGCTGACGCGCGGCGCGCCTGCCGTCTGCGCAGAGCGCGCGCTCGTCCGCGCGCGCGCTGTAGCAGCGCCGCGCCGCGCGCGCGAGCGGCGTGCCCGCCAGCAGCGCCGCGAACGCCGCGTCCGGCAGCCGCGTGCGCTGCGCCGACAGCGCGCCCCAGTCGCTCGCGGCCGCGGCCGCGCGCCAGGCCGCCGCCACCATGTCTCTGCCGCGCGCAGGCTGTCACCTAGCCGTCCTGCGCTGTTTACACCCTGCGGCCTGCGCAAAGGCGGGTTGCTCGCTGCTCGCGCGCGCGCTGTCTGTCGTGGGCACTTATGTGTAACGACAAAGTGACCAGGCTATGATGCCGTGCGCGCAAGCGCATGCACCCATGCCGCCTGTATGCTTTCACCCATCCGGCGACCTTCCACCCGGGCGCAGCCCAAGCACCGCGGCCGGGCAGCGCGCCTGTGGTCCTTGCAGAAGGCGCGCCCCGCCGCGGCCAGCGCGTCGAATGCCAGGACCACGCCGCCCCCGTCCGGCGCTTCCAGCGCTGGCGCGGCGCAGCGCGTCTGCGCTCTCAATGAACAGCCCGGGCTCCGGCGCCCATTGCATCGAGACCCCACAACCCTACCAAGACTAGCACGTCCCGCGCAGGCACGCTGGTGCACGCGCTGAGGCAACCGCCAGCCGCATGCTCCCCGCACAGGCACCTGTGCAGGACGCAGTGCAGTCACTCAGGTTTGGTCACGCAATGACGATGTCCCCAACCCTCCTCCTGGGGCACAGCGTGCGCACCTGCGGCGACGAGGCCGGCCGGCGGCAGCGGCGGCGCGGCGCCACGCCCCAGCGCGTCCTGCACCGCCAGCAGCGCCAGCCGCGCGTCCTGGCGCCGCACGTGCGCCGCCACCTGCGCCGCGCCGCAGATGGGTCAGGGTAGGGTAATCATACCTTAAAACCCTAGCCATAACCCCTCACCCTATCTTACACCTGCAGCGGCGCTGGGTGCGCAGCTTTGCAGGCCAGAGTTGTCAGGCCGGGGCCGTGCGCGCCTGCGGCGGCACGGGCGCCAGGCCGCCGGGCGCGGACGCGCGCGCGGCGAGCTTGGCCAGGCAGGCCGCGCGCGCGGCCGACGCGCAGGTGGACGCGCCGGCCGCTGCCGCGCGGTCGAGCGTGGCCGCCGCGGCGCCGGGCCGGCCCAAGCGCAGCTCGTGCAGCCAGCGCAGGCGCAGCGTGTCGCGGTCGTCGCCCTGCGCAGGAGCCACAGGCTCTGAGTCGCGGGGAGCGAAGGCCAGCGCAAGCGCAGCTTGTCGCGGTCGTCGCCCTGCGCGGGCCGCGTGGGCCCATGGGGTTCAAGGTGCAGGAAGCAGGATCCGGCGCTCAGCGCCCTGCGCGGGGCGAGGCGTCTGGGTATAGGCAGCAGGCTCGGTGACTGGGCGGGTGCAGGGAGGATCTGGCATGCCGGCTACCTCAGCGCGCGCGCCCAAAGTTCGTCCGGCAGGCTGGAGGTCCGGGAGGCTGACAGCAAAAGTGCCACTGTCAGCCATCAGCAGGCCCTCTCCACAACCGCCCCGTCACCCCTGAAGGCCGGGGAGGCGCGGGGCCCGGACCTGGCGCGCCAGCCAGCGCAGCAGGCCCTCCCCGAACTCGTCCGGCAGGCTCAGCAGGTCGGCGGCGCGCCCGTCGGCGCGCAGGCGCCAGAACACGTACTCCGCCAGCGGCTGCTCGCCGTACAGGCCCTGCTCGCCGCCTGGCGCGCGCCGCCGAGATAGGGTATGGTTAGGGTTAGTGTAGGGTGATCCTCATCTTGACAGTCAGCATCAGCGCAAGGGTGCACCGCATGTCCGTGAGCGCGCTGCGCGGCAGGCGGTGCGCTTAGGGTAGGGCAGGGCTCAGCAGGCGCTGCGCAGGCGCGCTAAGCAGGCGCGCGGCGGCGCCCCAACAGCAAGCGAGCGCTGGCCGCGCAGCCCGCGCGCCCGCGCCCTTGTCGCACATCCATCTGCGCTGGCCACCACTGCGACCTCTGATGTGACACTGCGATGTGAGAGTTGGCCCCAGCACCATTACTCCGCACCACCTCTGATAGCAGCTCTTCAGAGATTGGTGACACTCCAACTGAGAGAAATGATCTAGCTTGGAAGCTTGCCATTGGCACTCGAGCTCACCTGCGGCGGACGCGGCCATGTGGTCGAGCAGGCGCTGCCAGTCGCCCTGCGCCTCGCACAGGTCGAACAGCTGCGCATGCGCGCCGTGCGCGTCCGCCAGCGCTTCCAGCTTGCCGGCCAGCGCGGGCCCCATGGGCTCGCCTGCGGGGCAGGCGCATGGCCGTGAGCTTATTAGGTCGTCGCGGCTGTCATCTGCAACACCCTGCACATGCAGCTATGGGGTCTGAAGGTCCGCTCATGAACTATAGCGTGATGAAGTAAATCCTCCCGCATGAACTAGCAAATATATACAAGTCGTGCGCTCGCCTGCGGCACGTGCACACACAAAGGTCTCAGGGCCATTGTCACTAGTGCACATTATGGCGTCGGCCTCATGCACAGGGACTCCCCTGTATCTCTACAGGCGATCTCTCAACATGAAAGCCATAAGGGTCTACGGGCGCGACCTGCTCGCGGAAGCGCAGCGCCTGCTCCATCATCCCAACCCTAAAACTCTCTACACATAACCTAGAGGGTCTGGCGCGCGCCCTGCTCGCGGAAGCGCAGCGCCTGCTCCAGCAGCGCCTGCAGCACCTCGCCGCGGTCGGCCTCGTAGGCGGCCTGCGCGCCGGCCGCCGCGGCCGCGCCCGCGCCCGCCACCGCGGCCGCGCACGCGTTCAGCAGCCGCTCCGCGAGCTCGAGCAGCAGCGCCGCCGCGCCCGGCGCGCGCTCGGGCGCCTCCGCGCCCAGCGCGGGTGCCAGCCTGTCGCCGTCGCGCGCAGCGGGTCAGCAAAAACATATACAGGAAGAGCACACCTCGCTGAGCGTGTCTGGTGTGCGGCGGGTTAGCGGGCCAGTGAGGACAGAGGCCCTGAGGGACGCGGGCAGCTCGGACACCGCGGGTGCACGCAGTGCGCGGGCAGGCGCAGGAGCGCAGCATGCGGGAGCGCGGACAGGCCCGCTGGTACCACAGCGACTCTCGTGCACGCCTGACAGCAGCGCTCAGCACCGCGCCAGCAGCACCCCGCACGTCGCCATGAGGAGCAAGACTTCCAAACAGCGCCGCCGCGGCCCCGCCCCGCGCCTGATCAGGGCGCGGCACAGCGCGCGCAGCGCCCCGCGTGCGGGCGCGTCCGCGAGCCACTCGGGCTCTGCGCAGCCGCGCAGCGCGCGCCCGG
>JAABUY010006777.1_pt1 | contig 11104 bp, 9 predicted proteins | sample 5560271 | NCBI WGS metagenome assembly JAABUY01 (sample SAMN10711886, study PRJNA513374) | rock metagenome | isolation source: Antarctica rocks | place: Antarctica: Victoria Land, University Valley
CTTCTGCGCGTGGGACAGCTCGCTGAGGTCAAGGTCGGCGCTCACCCTGACCTTGAATCAAGCCGCTCGCTGCGCGTCAAGCCCCAGCCCGGTGAGCGAAATAGAGGGCGGGTTGAGCAGTTACAAATTCTTTGCTCATCTTAAACCAATCTGTTCTATCGATCCCACGTTTAAAAGATGCATTTGACCCAGCCGGAAAAGCGGAAGTAACTTTAATCCATCTAGACTCGTTAATAGACATCTGACGAATCTCCTCAGCTACTTCTACTAGATCTTGATCTTGACTAAAGATGACAGCAACATCATATTGCTTCGTAATGGCTAAACGCATGACATCAACAGCTAAACGTACATCAACTCCCTTCTCTTGAGCTGAGTCTATTTCGTACATGGTGCCATCAGGCAAAGAAATTTCCTCTGTGCGATAGCGGATTACTCGGCTGAATACATATATACCTGATCGCCGCATAGAGAGTAACCGGCTCGACCAGTAAGCGTGCCACATGGGCTGACGCTCTTGAACAGGAACACCTGTATAGAAACGAACACCAGAAGGCTTCCAACCATTTTTCAAGCAGACTGCATTTAATAATTTAATAGGATCATAGTTCGGATGATGATAACCAAACGCTTCTTTTGCGTGTCGATAGAGATTTTGGCCATCAATGAATCCCACAGCCCGAATTACGGCCGGTGGCTGAGGTAAATTCACTGATATGCGCCTAAAAGAGAAACCCCGCCGGGGCCTTTCGGCATGTCCGGCGGGGGGCAAGTGGTCAAGACATGTGCCATGGCACACACGTCGTCAAGCCTGGAAATTTTTCGGTCACGCAAAAAAACTTCGCATATTTTCATACATTTGCAATATCTGTGAAAAATCTCATATAGTTGACTCAACGCTGCCAATACCCGGCCCATACCCGCGACACCGGATGGATCAGTGCCGCCGCCGTAACCGCCTGATACTGTCCGCCATTCGGCATCCGGCGCCGATCCTCGCGCCATGCCATTTCAGCGGCATAGAAGCCGACATACTTCCCACTGATGTGATGGTGCTGGCCGATCTCAGCCCGCCGCAGGCGGGAGAAGAAGCTCTCCGCCTGATTGGTGCACGCGCCGTCCTTGCTGAAGGCGACCGAATGGTTGATGCGGCGCATCTCGAACCGGGCGTGCAATGCATCCCAGCCCGCCGCTTCGTCGGCGTGGACCGTGCTGCCTGGCGCGACGTTCTCGCGGATGTGGGCGACGCCGTCGGCTTCCTTGGCCACGCCCCATGTCAGGGTCCGGCCGCCGCGCTCGCGGGCCACGACAACCGACTGGCGCTTGGCCTGAGCGGCGGCGCGGCCTTCCGCACGGTTCGCCTTGTTGTTCGCCAGCTTGGGATGCCCGCCGACATAGGCGCCGTCCACCTCGACCACGCCAGACAGCGGGCCACCGGCCATCTGCTCAGCCCCGATCGCCTCGCGGAGCTTGTGGGCGAGCACGAAGGCAGTCTTGTACTGGACATCGAGGTCGCGCCCGAGCTGCAAGGCGGAGATGCCCTTCACCGCGTTGACGAAGATCGCGATGGCGGCGAGGTAGTCGCGGATCGGCAGCTTGCGGCTGGCGAAGATGGTGCCGCTGGTGACGCTGAACTGCCGCTCGCACGCCTTGCACTTCCAGATGCGCCGAGCCGTGTAGGTGTAGATCGCCGTGCCCTGGCAGTGGGGGCAGAACGCCGCGCCGCCGTTGTCGGCAAAGCGGATCGCCACGAACGCCCCGTGTGCCTCATCGTCGGACATGCGGAAGATGGCCTTGAGGCTCAGGGTGCGGGCGCCGGCGGAGAGAAGGAAGTGCTGAGCCACGGCATTTACCTATCAACGAATTTCGTTGATTTGGTGTAGGCTCTCCGCGCCCGTCCGTCAACGATATTCGTTGCTAAAATCTCGAGCCTCCATTATCCCGTTCCCGTGCTCACACCAGGACAAATCCGCGCCGCTCGAGGGTGGCTGGGGCTGACACAAGGCGAGATGGCCGACCGGGCTAGGATCGGCCTGAGCACGGTGCGTGACCTCGAGACAGAACGCCGCCAGATCTCGAGCGCCATGATCGAGGCGATCCGGATAGCCCTCGAGGCCGAAGGCGTCCGGTTCACCTATTGGAGTGACGGAAAACCCCGAGGAATCGAGGCGATTAGCTCGAGCGATCCTGCGCAGGAGGCCTAGATGCCTCGAGGCGTTCGCCCTCCGCAGGAAGGTACATCGTGATCTGCACCGGACGCTTCCCGTAGTGGAGCGCGACCTTGTCCCGCAGTTCCCGCATGTTGGTGCAGGGTTTGGACATCCCCACCACCTCCCAGCACCGCGACACAAGCTGGCGGGCACCGTGGTTATCAGTGAGCTGCCTATGCCAATGCACCCCGGCAGGCGGCTTGTTGGCCTTGAGGTAAGCCGCCACATCTTTGTCTAGGGTTTCGTAGACCATCTCGATCACCAGCTTACCCCACCATTTCGGGCGGGTGCGCAGTGGTGTTGCCCAGCCCGTCAGTCGGCCGAATTCGAGCCATAGCTCATCGGGAAAGGTTTTTTCCCAGGCGCGCAGCTCCTCCGCGATGAATGCACGGAGCTTGACCTGCAAGGCGTCCTCGGCCCGCTCGTACTGGTAGCCAGTCGCCTCATCAATCAGCGCCTCGAGGCCCACTTTGGCGCAAGCCGAGAGGAACATGCTGGCTTTGATCGCCATTTCCCTCTGCCGATCCGTCAGCTTGGGATGTGGCGAGCTAGCGTCAAACGTGGATTGCAGCGCCGCGACGAAGCCCTGGCATACCTCGATCATCAGGTCCGCCGGCAATCCTTTGACGGCTTTCTCGAGCCCTTCAACCTCGAGCAGCCGGAATGGAACAAGCCTCTCGACCACCGCGTCCTTGTCAATGAACGGCTCGAGGGCCTTCACGGCGATATACTTCTCGAGCGCGCCGCCGCCCTTGATTCCAGTCAGGGCCTCAGTCGCGGAAGTGCGGCCGATGATTTTCTGCCCGTTGCTGAGCACGTAGCAAGGCACATCTACGCCCACGAGGTTCAGAGAACCGCGCCAATGCGCGACGGGCATGGCCAGACTTGGCTCGAGGTTGTCTGCCTCGAGGTCCGCGATTTCGGGCTCAGTGAGCGGCGCCTGTGCCAGTTGGGCCAACTTGGCCGACCTGGCTCTGCCACCCGCTCGAGCAATCTCGGCCTTGCGTTCCGGAGTGAGTAAGGTCGCTCGAGCGACGCCGCCTCGGCTTTGCTTGCTTTCAGACATGCTGGTGCTCCCGGTATCTCGAGCACTCAACCTAGTTTCTTGCTTGCTTGATTGCAAGCACATTGGTCTTGGTGTGCTTGCTACCTAATTCCGGCTTTCCGCCTTGTCGCGCCTCCCTGCGTGGCCAAGTCGGGGTGCAGGAACGGGCGGAGGATACCGATGGCAGATCCGGTGGTGATCGTGGGCGGCTACGGCGCGATCGGCGCGGCGATCGCGCGCCGCGTGGTGGCAGCCGGCGGCGCCGTGCACCTGGTGGGGCGCGACCCGGCCCCGCTTGCCGCGCTGGCCGAGGAGCTGGGCGCCACCCACGCCGTCGCGGACGTGATGGACCCCGACGCGCTCGCCCTCGCGGTGGGCCGCGCCGGGCCGCGCGTCGCCGGGCTGGCGTACTGCGTGGGCTCGATCGTGATGCTGCCGCTCAAGCGCGCCACCGCGGCGGACTTCGTCGACACGTTCCGGCTCAACGCGGTCGGCGCCGCGGTCGCGGTGGCCGCCGCCGGCGAGGCGATGCACGCCGTGCCCGGCAGCGGCGTGGTGCTGTTCTCCACCGTGGCCGCGCGCGCGGGCTTCGCCAGCCACTCGGTGATCGCGGCGGCCAAGGGCGCGGTCGAGGGCCTCACCGTGTCGCTGGCGGCAGAGCTCGCGCCCAACACCCGGGTGAACTGCATCGCGCCGAGCCTGACGCGCTCGGGGATCGCCGCCTCGATGACCGACAACGCCACCCTGGCCCGCGCGATCGCGGCGCAGCACCCGATCCCGCGCATCGGCGAGCCGGAGGATGCGGCGGCGCTGGCGGCGTTCCTGCTGTCGGCCGACGCCGGGTGGATCACCGGGCAGGTGTTCGCGGTGGACGGAGGGCGCTCCACGGTGCGCACGCGGGGGTAGGCAGCAGGCAAGGTTGAGGCTCCGCCTCAAACTCCGCCAAAGGCAGGCCTTTGGAATCCACTTGTTCAGGTAAAGCCGGTCCAGGGGCGGCTCGCCCCTGGCGGGTCTGGGCGGAGCTGCCCAAAGGTTCCGACGGCCCGCTTGGGTCGTTGGAAGGGGCAGCGGAGGGAGAGCCCAGCCTTGCCTGCCTGCCCTACGCCGCCAGCGCGTGCTTGCGGCAGTGGTCCAGGTACGCCCCCTCGTGGGTGCCCACCAGCTCCACGATCGCGCTCCACAGCCACGACGGCGCGTCGAGCGCGCCCGCGCGGTTGCGCCCCAGCTCCGCGAGCCACGCGGCGCGCTCGGACATCGACATCTGCCGCGCGTGCGCCCGCCCGACCGTGGTGGCGAGGAAGGCCGCGACCTCGACCGCCTCGTCGCGCGTCAGCGCGTCGATCTCCAGCTTGAGGTCCTGCGGCAGCAGCTCGCGGGCGAACACGGCGCGGTCGAGCAGCCGCACCGGCAGCATCCGCTCCCCCAGGTGCGGCGACAGGTGCCGTGCGCCCGCGACCACGCGCTCGGCGTTGTCGCGCGGCATGGCGGCGCGTGCGGCGCGCGGCGCCGCGGCGGCGATCGCCTCCTTGAGGTCGACGAGGCAGTGGCGCTCCGACTTGCCGCGTCCGACGGCGACGAGCACGGCGTAGCGCAGCCGGCCCAGCGAGCTGCACCCCTTGCACCAGTATGCGGCGTCGATCACCGAGATCGGGGCGTCGTCGTCGCGCGCGCGCAGCGAGGTGACCAGGGCGCGCAGGTCGTCGCGGCCGAACAGCGCGTCGATCGCCTCGCGCTCCGCCGTCTCCAGCGGCCAGAACCGCCTGCCGAGCGGGATGGCGGGCTGCGTGCCCTCGATGCGCTCGTCGGCCAGGTGCTTCCACGAGCGCCCGGCGGCGCGGCGCATGGTCAGCCGCACGATCTCCGGCGTCGCCACCTCGCCGTCGGCCTCCTCGTCGTGCGGCCGGGCGAAGGCGGCCTCGTAGCCCTCCATCATGTGCTCGACCATGTGCGCCGTGGTCACGCCCGGCAGGTCGGAGCCGCGCGCCGCCATCGCCAGCGACAGCCCGAGCCGCACCAGGTCGTGCGCGGGGTTGCCGATCACGGTCTGGTCGAAGTCGCGGATCTGCACCGCGAGCGCCCCGTCGGCGCTGGCCACCGGCCCGAGGTTGCCGATGTGGCAGTCGCCGCAGATCCAGACCTGCGGGCCCTCCGGGATCGCGACGTGGTCGGACGCCTCCAGCCACTCGTAGAACCGCACCGTGCTGCCGCGGACGTAGGCGTGGGCAGACCCCGCCATCTTCTCGCGGCGTAGCGCGGTGAGCCGGGCGGCGCGGTCGGCGGGCTGGATGGCCTGGGAGGATTGCTTCTTCATGGCAGGGATAGAAGAGACGCGGCGCGCGATCGGCAAGACAAGTCGTAGTCAGCAAGGCTGGGCTCTCCCTCCGCTGCCCCTTCCAACGACCCAAGCGGGCCGTCGGAACCTTTGGGCAGCTCCGCCCGGACCCGCCAGGAGGGAAGCCCCCCTGGACCGGCTTTCCTTAAGAAGTGGATTCCAAAGGCGAGCCTTTGGCGGAGTTTGAGGCGGAGCCTCAACCTTGCTTGCCTCACTGCGCCAGGGGCGGCCCCTTGACCACCTGGGCGAGGTCGGCCGGGCGCAGCCACGTCGCGAACGCCTGGCGGATCTCGGGCGCGGTGATCTCCAGGTACCGCCGCGCGGCCACCTGGTCGGCGTCGAGCGGCAGGCCGAGGTCGGCGAGCCGCAGGTAGAGCCCGGCGATGGCGCCGACGCTGGCGCGCTGCATCGGCAGGCGGCGCAGCACCTGCGCCTTGGCCCGCGCCAGCTCGGAGTCCGGCACCGGGGTCGCCTGCATGTCGGCGATGTCGCGCACCACCAGCGCCCGCGCCCGCTCGACGTTCTCCGGGTCGGCGCCGAACGAGACCGAGTAGTCCGCCCGGGTGCGCGACCAGTCGAGCGCGCTGTTTACCGTGTAGACGTAGCCGGTGCGCACCCTGAGGTCGCGATACAGCCGCGAGGAGAAGCCGCCGCCGAGGATCGTGTTGCCCAGCATCAGAGTGTAGCGGTCCGGGCTCCCCACCGGCAGCGCCACCGACTCGGCCAGCGACACGCTGTCCTGCAGGCTGCTCGCGTCGGTCACCCGCGCCTGCGAGGCGGCGCTGGGTCCGGCCGGCGGCAGGTCGATCGCCGGCGTGGGCCCCGGCGCCGCCCAGCCGCCGAACGTCTCCCCCACCACCCGGCGCGCCTCGGCCACGGAGACATCGCCCACCACGACGAGGGTCGCGAGGTCCGGCCGGTACGCCGCCGCGTAATAGGCGCGCACGTCGTCGGGCCGCAGGGCGGAGAGCGTCTCCGGCGTGGCCTCGCGCAGGCTCGGGTCGCCGCCGGGCACCAGGGCGCGCTCGACGGCGCGGTGGAACAGGTAGTCTGGCGACTGCAATGCCCCGGCCACCCCCTGGGCGAGCTGGCCGCGCACCCGGGCGAAGGTGGCCTCGGGGAAGCCGGTCGAGAGGAAGGCGGGGCGCAGCTCGTTGTCGGCGAGCAGCGCCATGCCGTGCCCGAACTCCGGGGCCAGCACCCGGACCGTGAAGCCGGGGCCGGCCCGCTCGACGGCGGCGATGTCGTCGACCGCGCGGCGCAGCGCCAGCCGGTCGCGGGTCTCGGTGCCCTGGTCGAACAGCGCGCCGGTCAGCTCGGCGACGCCCTCCTGGCCGGCGGGCTCCTGGGTCTGGCTCACCGCGCGCACCCGTCCGTAGACGGAGACGGTGTGGCTCACGTGCTCCGGCTGCACGATCAGGCGCAGCCCGTTCGGCAGCACGCTCACGTCGGGCGGCTCGGGCGCCGCCGGCAGGTGCAGCCCCGCGAGCGCGTCGGCGGCCCACTCCGGCAGCGCCACGGGGTGGTCGGGCGGCGCGCTGAAGGTCTCCGCACCCCCGAAGCCCGCGCCCGTCACCGGCCTGCCGGAGCTGCGCGGCGTCAGGATCGCCGTGACCGTGCCCGCGGGGTCGAGCAGCGTGCGCGCCAGCCGGTTCACCTCGTCGGGCGTGACCGCGGCGTAGGCCCGTGCGATGTCCTCGGGCGAGTCCGCGCCCTGGAACGCCAGCACGCGCGACCAGGTGCGCGCCAGCCCGGCGATGCTGTCGCTCTCGAAGGCGAGCTGCGCCAGCTCCTGCCGCCGCGCCGCCTCCACCAGCTCCGCGGGCACGCCGTCCCGCGCCGCGTCGGCCAGCACGCGCCGCATGTCGGCGAGCAGCGGCGCCGGGTCGCCTCCCCTGGGGAACGCGCCGATCGCCAGCCCGAAGCCCACGCCCGGCTTGGCCTGGAACTGGAACTGCGCCATCAGCGCGCGGCCCTCCGGCACCAGCCCGTACAGCGCGCCGCGCTGGCTGCCCAGCACGTCGCCCAGGATGTCGGCGGCGGCGAAGTCCTGCGTGGTCAGCCCCGGCATCCGCGTGCCCAGCGCCACCAGCCCGACCGGGAAGTCCGTGGCCAGCGCGAGGGTACGCGCCTGCACCGGCCCCACGGTGAAGGCGGCGTGCTCCGGCACCGGGCGCGCGGGGATGTCGCCGAACGCCGCCCGCGCCTCGGCCAGCGCCGCCGCCGGGTCCACGTCGCCGGCGATGACCAGGATCGCGTTGTTGGGCGCGTACCAGCGCTCGTAGAACGCGCGCAGCAGGGCGGCGTCCGTCCTGTCGAAGGAGGGGCGGGTGCCGAGCGCGTCGTGCGCGTAAGGCGTGCCCTCGAACAGGATCGCCTGCATCTGCGACAGCGCGTCGTAGACCGGGCTGGACAGGTCGCGCGAGACCTCCTGCTCGATGGCGCCGCGCTCCTGCGCCCAGTCCGCCGGCGCGATGCTGAGCCCGCGCATCCGCAGCGCCTCGCTGCGCAGCGCCACGCCCAGGTCGTCCGCCGGCACGGTGTAGGTGTACTGGGTGACGGTCTCGGTGGTGTCGGCGTTGTACACCCCGCCCAGCAGCGCGCCCATCTCTGCGAGCTGGTCGCGGTCCAGCCCGGCGCTGCCGCGGAACATCATGTGCTCCAGCGCGTGCGCGGTGCCGGGGAAGCCCTCCGGCGCGTCGTTCGAGCCGGCCAGGTAGTTCAGCTCCGTCGACACCACCGGCGCCAGGCGGTCCGGCACCACCACGACGCGCAGGCCGTTGTCCAGCGTCGCGCGCAGCACGCCGCCGGGCACGCTGCCCGACAGGCCCGCCGGCGCGTCCGCACACGCCAGGCCGGGCGCCGCCACCAGGGCCACAGCCGCCGCCATCCCGATCAGCCGATGCCGCAATCCCGCCTCCCGCATGGTCCTGGGTGCCATAAATGAGGGCGCCGGCGCGGGGAACCAGGACCTGCGAGGCAGGCAAGGTTGAGGCTCTGCCTCAAACTCCGCCAAAGGCAGGCCTTTGGAATCCATTCCTTAAGTAAGGCCGGTCCAGGGGCGGCTCGCCCCTGGCGGATCTGGGCGGAGCTGCCCGAAGGTTCCGACGGCCCCCTTGGGCCGTGGAAGGGGCAGCGGAGGGAGAGCCCAGCCTTGCTTTCTGACAGGCCGGTGCCAGGGCTTCTCACGCCGCATCCGGCGGCATCCCCTCCCCGCGGTACGCCTCCGGGTCGATCGGCCCGCCCGCCGCCTCGACCGCCTGCCGGTCCGCTTCCCCCAGCGTCTCCGCAAGCGGCGCGATGCGCTTCCAGGCCGGGAACGGCTGGCGCCCCGCGGCGTCGGGCACGTGGCGCGACAGGGCGCCGGGCGCTCCCGTGTGGATGTAGCGGCCGCAGTTGACGAACATCGTCTCTACCGCGACGCGCACGACCGCCTCCGCGCCTGGGTACGCGGCAAGCAGCGGGTCGGCGTCCGGCAGCCGCGCCGTGCCCTGCACGCGCAGCCGGCGCGGGTGGGCGAAGTCGATGAACAGCAGCCCGACCTGCGGGCTCGCTCCGAGGTTACCGAGCGAGAGGAACATGCCGTTGCCGTCGTAGGACGGGAACGCCAGCTCGCCCGGCGCGGTGACGCGCACGAAGCCGGGCGCGCCGCCCTTGTAGGACACCGTGGGCCGGCCGCGATGGTCTACCGTGCTGAGGAAGAACAGCGCGGCGCCTTCGACGAACGCGCGGTCGGCGGCGTCGAACTCTGGGTGCGCGAGGCTCTCCAGCCGGTCGGCGAGGCGCTGCGTGCCGTGCCGGTCCTGCAGCGCGCGGTGGGTCGGTCCGTACAGGTGGCTCATTGCCGGCAGCTCCAGGGTCCAGGGCGCATCCCGCCGCAGCATAGGGAGGCCAGGCGCATCCCGTGAAGCGGTCGGCTCCTCGCGCCCCGGGCGCTGTTGCGCCGCCGGCTGGCGCGCGGTTTGCTAGGTCCGCGCGGGGCCGCGCCGCGGCGTGCGCGAGGCCGCCGCGACCCGGGGAGGACTCGATGGCCAGGCTGTTCCACGATCCCGCGTCGCCGGCCTGCGCCGGCCCGGGCTGCGGCTGCCGCGAGGGCCTCGCGGCGTCGACCTGCGCCGGCCCGCCCGAGGACGTGGCCGCGCGCGTGGTCGAGGCCGCGGTGGCGCGCGCCGTGCTCGGCCGCGGCGCCGCGCGACGGCGCCTGCTGGCCGGCGTGGGCTCCGCCGCCGCGATGGCCGCGCTGGCGCAGGTCTTTCCGCTGGCCGCCGCCACCGAGGCCTTCGCGCAGGCACCCGGCGTGCCCGAGAAGAAGAGCCTGCGCGTCGGCTTCATCCCGATCACCTGCGCCACGCCGATCATCATGGCCGGCCCGATGGGCCACTACGCGCGCCAGGGCCTCGACGTCGAGCTGGTCAAGACCGCCGGCTGGGCGATCGTGCGCGACAAGGCGATGGCCGGCGAGTACGACGCCGCCCACATGCTCGCCCCGATGCCGCTGGCGATCTCCATGGGCGTCGGCTCCGCCCCCGTGCCCTGGACGGTGCCCGCGATCGAGAACGTCAACGGCCAGGCGATCGTGCTGGCGCTCAAGCACCGCGACCGCCGCGATCCCGCCACCTGGCGCGGCATGAAGCTCGGAGTGGCGTTCGACTTCTCGATCCACAACTACCTGCTGCGCTACTATCTCGCCGAGGCCGGGCTCGACCTAGACCGCGACGTGCAGATCCGCGTGCTGCCGCCGGCCGAGATGGTCGCCAACCTGCGCGCCGACAACCTCGACGGCTTCCTCGGCCCGGACCCGATCAACCAGCGCGCCGTGTACGACGGCATCGGCTTCATCCACCTCCTGTCGCGCGAGATCTGGGACGGCCACCCGTGCTGCGCCCTCGCCGTCTCGCGTGGCTTCGCCCAGGCCGCCCCCAACACCACCCACGCCCTGCTGCGCGCCGTGGTCGAGGCCGCCGGCGACGCCAGCAGGCCCGAGAACCGCAAGGACATCGCCGACACGATCGCGGTGCCCAACTACCTCAACCAGCCGCCGGTCGTCGTCGAGCAGGTGCTGACCGGCACCTACGCCGACGGCCTGGGCGGGGTGAAGCACGTCCCAGACCGGGTGAGCTTCGCGCCGATGCCGTGGGACAGCTTCGCCGTCTGGATCATGACGCAGATGAAACGGTGGGGCCAGGTGCGCGGCGACCTCGACTACGCCGCGCTCTCGAAGCAGGTCTACCTCGCCACCGATGCGGAGCGCGCGATCCGCGACGCGGGCCTGGCGCCGCCGGCGGCCTCCGGGCGCACGATCGTGGTGATGGGCAAGCCGTTCGACCCCGCCACGCCCGAGGCCTACCTCGCCTCGTTCCCGATCCGGCGGGGATGATGCGCCCTGAAGCAAGCAAGGTTGAGGCTCTGCCTCAAACTCCGCCAAAGGCTCGCCTTTGGAAACCAATACTTAGAGCGTTTTTTGTTTACTCGGACGCATACCCTGAGTTGGTGATGTAGTTGCGGCACTCGTTTGGC
>JAABUY010006779.1_pt1 | contig 11102 bp, 9 predicted proteins | sample 5560271 | NCBI WGS metagenome assembly JAABUY01 (sample SAMN10711886, study PRJNA513374) | rock metagenome | isolation source: Antarctica rocks | place: Antarctica: Victoria Land, University Valley
GTCGTCGAGGCAAGGGACGGCGGCTTGTCCGGCTGGGCCTGGCACCCCGCCGACCCCGCGCGCGACCCGGCGCTGACCCTGCAAGGCCGCATGGTCACTTTGACAGAGATGGCCGACGACATCGCGCTCGACCGGCCGCTGGCGCGTCCCCGCCGCCTCGCGCTGCCGGCAGCGGCCATCGGCCAGGACGGCGCCCGAGACGGCCTGGTGTCGGTGCGGAGTCCCGATGGCCACCTGATGGGCAGCCCGGTCGACCCCGGTCTTGAGTGGCGCAGCGCCGTGGCGTTGGCGCGGGCCGTGCAGCATCCCGGCCCGGCGCCGACCCATGCTTCCATCCTGGCCGATGTCGTCAGGCCCCGTCCCGCCCGGCCCCCTGCCCAGCCCGGCCCGGTGGACGTCGTCATCCCCATTTACCGCGGCTGCTCCCAGACCCTGGCGTGCCTCGACTCCGTGCTGGCCTCCGTCCCGCGCGGCACCCGCATCTGGGTCGTCGACGACGCATCGCCCGAGCCCGGTCTTGTCGCGGCCCTGACCGTGCTGGCCCGGCGCAAGCACATCCGGCTGATCCGCCTGCCGGAGAACCGCGGATTTCCCGCCGCGGCCAATGCGGGCCTGCGGGCCTGTGCGCCGCACGACGCAGTCCTGCTGAACAGCGACACGCTGACACCGCCGGGCTGGCTCGACCGGCTGCGGGCGGCGGCGTACTCCGCGCCCGACATCGGCACGGTCACGCCGCTGTCGAACGACGGCACCATCGTCAGCTACCCGGATGTCGCGGGCGGCAACCCCGTTCCCGACCTGGCCGCCTGCGCCGCCACAGACGCCTTGGCGCACCAAGCCAACGCAGGCGCAGTGGTCGACATCCCGACCGGCGTCGGCTTCTGCCTTTTCCTGCGGCGCGAATGCCTGGACGAGTCCGGGCTGCTGCGGGAGGATTGCTTTGCCCAGGGCTACGGCGAGGAGAACGACCTGTGCCTCCGCGCCCGGCACCTCGGCTGGCGCAGTGTGGCGGCGCCCGGCGTGTTCGTGGCCCACGTCGGCGGGCAGTCGTTCGGATCGGCGCGCAGCCACCTGCTGCGGCGCAACCTTGCGGTGCTCAACCGCCTGCACCCTGGATACGACGCGCTGGTCGCGGCCCACGCCGCGGCCGACCCGTTGGCTCCGGCCCGCCGCGGCATCGACGCCCTGCGCTGGGCCACCGGCCGCTGCCGTGCCGGCGCTGCGGTCCTGATCACCCATGGCGGCGGCGGCGGCGTGGACCGCGTGGTGGCCGAACGCTGCGCTGCGCTCGAAGCTGCGGGCCTGCGCCCCGTCGTCGTGCGTCCGGCCGTTGTGCGCCCCTCTGGTCCGGACGCCCCGCATTGGGACCGGTGCAGCGTCGGCGGCGCCGGTTTTCCCAACCTGAGCTACGCCGTCCCGCACGAACTGCCGGACCTGGCCCGCCTGCTTCGTCCCGACCGGCCGCGGCACATGGAACTGCACCACCTGCTCGGCCACGGCCATGCGGTCGCCGGGCTGGCGCGCCTGCTCCGGCTGCCGGTGGACCTGTTCATCCATGACTACGCCTGGTTCTGCCCGCGCATCGCGCTGGTCAGCACCGGCCGCCGCTACTGCGGGGAGCCGGACATCGCGGGCTGCGAGGCCTGCGTCGCCGACTTGGGCAGCAACCTGCACGAGGACATCCCCGTGCCGGCGCTGCTGGCCCGTTCGGCAGCGGACATGGCGTCTGCCCGGCAGGTCGTCGCGCCGAGCCTGGACGCCGCGGCCCGCATCCGACGGCACTTTCCCGGCGTCAACCCGGTCGTGCAAGGCTGGGAGGACGACTCCATCTTGCCGCCGCTGGCACCGGTGCAGCGCAGCGCCCTGCGCCGCGTGTGCGTCGTCGGGGCGCTCGGGACCGAAAAGGGTTACGAGGTCCTGCTGGCCTGCGCGCGGGACGCCCGGACCCGGTTCTTGCCGCTTGAGTTCGTCGTCGTCGGCTACACCGCCGACGACACGCGGCTGATGGATGCCGGCCCGGTGTTCGTCACTGGCGAGTACGCCGAGGCCGACGCAGTCGCGCTGATCCGGGCGCAGCGGGCGCACCTGGCGTTCATCCCGTCGGTGTGGCCGGAAACGTGGTGCTTCGCGCTGGGCCGCGCCTGGGAGGCCGGGCTGGCGGCGGCGGCGTTCGACCTGGGCGCGCAGGCGGAACGGATACGCGCGACCGGCCGGGGCTGGCTGCTGCCGCTGGGCATGCAGGCGCGGGCGGTGAACGATGCGTTGCTGGCCGTGCAGGGCTCGCCGGTGCGGGCGGCCCTGCGGGAAGAATCTACTCCGCAACGGCTTGCACCCGCCTACGTGCCGTTGCAATCTCTGCGACGTTAGCGAGTCTGTATTCAGTCCACAGGCCAGAAGCGTGAGAGAGATAGATGTCCAGCACTGCCGTATCCAAGGCTATTACTGAGCTGAAGGTGTCCGCGCACCTCATGACATTGGACGCCGGCTTGTTCTGCGTCTTTAACAGCCCAGGCACCGCGCCGCCCGATTCGGCCTCCGGCCTGCCTGGGGTCCGCCTGTCCGCTGCGCCCGCCCCGGCCGGGTTCGGCGGCACGGTCGGCATCAGCGGCTTCAATGCGAACGGCTGGCTGGGCGGCGAGGACGGCGCGGCCCTGGTCCGGGTGGTCGGCGGCCCCGCCCAGGTGCTCGTCACGGTCTACCAGGACCCGGAGGCCCAGCGCGAGGCCCCGAAGCTCCAGGTGATCCGCCTGACGGAAGACGCTCCCAAGGCTCCGGCGCAGTTGGCCGCGGCGCCGGTGCCGGCCGACGTGGCGCCCGAGTTTGATCCAGGCAAGACGGTCGAGGTCGCGGCGCACATTTACGGCCGCGGCGACGTGGGCGGCGTGCTCGGCCAGTGGATGGGGGAGCGCGGCAGCAAGCGTTGGATCGAGGGCTTCGGCCTGGCGCCGAGCGGCGAGCTGACCCTGGGGGACATCGAATACCAGGCGGTGCTGGGCCGCAACTGGCTGTCGCCATGGTCCGAGGGCGGGCAGTTCTGCGGCAGCCGCGGGATGTCGCTGCCCATTCTCGGGCTGCGCGTGCGGCTGCGCGGCGCCGCTGCGGACACCCACGCGCTTGCGGTTTCGGCGGCGTTCGTGGACGGGACCGAGGTCGGCCCCGTGGCGGATGGCGCGGCCTGCGAGGCGCCCAGCCTCGCGCCGCTTGAGGCGTTCCAGGTTACGCTGCGTCCGCTTGCTCCGGCCGGCAAGCAGGCGTTGGCCGCGCCGGCGCGGGCCAAGAAGCCGGCTCCGACCCGCGGCCGTCAGCCCGCCATCGCGCCTGCACCGACGCTGGTGAAGGCAGGGCGCAAGAAGGCCGTGCCGGTGGCGGTGCCGGTGACGGCCGGGCGCAAGAAGGCCGCGCCACCGCCGGTCCCGGTGATGCCGCCAAAGGCCGCTGCAAAGCGGACTCCCGCCGCCACGCGCCGCCGCTGACCCATACAGCCGAGGCCGCGCCGCAAACGGCTCCCGGCCGCTGCCGCTTTTCGGTGGCCCCATCCTTCAACAGCCCCATCCTTCAACAACCCTGGGCACAGCTTTGCAGTTCCTGTTCGTCCACCAGAACTTCCCCGGCCAGTTCCTGCACATCCTGCGGCACCTGGCGGCCATGGGGCAGCACGACATCGTCTGCATCACCCAAGAGAACGCGAACTTCATCCCCGGCGTCCGCAAGGCGACCTACCGCGGACCCGGCGAGCTGAACCCCTCCACCCACCGGGACGCCCAGGAGTTCGACCATGCCATGGCCCGCGCGCAGGGCGTGGCAGAGGTCGCCGCGAGCCTCAAGGCATTGGGCTTCCGGCCGGATGTCATCATCGGCCACCACGGCTGGGGCGAGATGCTGAACCTGGGGGACGTGTGGCCCGGCGTGCCGACGCTCGGATACTACGAGTTCTATTACAATATCAAAGGGTTCGACGTTAATTTCGACCCGGAGTTCCCGACCCTGCCCGACGCGCTGCCGCGGGTGCGATCCAAGAACGCCGTCAACATGCTGGCGCTCGACAACCCCGGCCACGGGATCACGCCCACGCACTTCCAGCGGTCGACCTACCCGGACTGGGCGCAGCGTAGGATCAACATCCTGGCCGAAGGGGCCGACCTCGACGTCTGCAACGCCGACGCCGACGCCGCGGGCCGGGTGTTCCGGCATGGCGGCCTCGTCGTGCGGCCCGGCGAGAAGCTCGTCACCTACGTCGCCCGCGACTTGGAGCCGTATCGCGGCTTCCATGTCGTCATGCGCGCCCTGCCGTCGCTGCTGCGGGCGCGGCCCGACGTGAAGGTGGCGCTGGTGGGCGGCGACAGCGTCAGCTACGGCGCGAGGCTGCAGGAGGGCACCTGGCGGGAGCACATGCTGCGGGAGGTCGGGCCGTCGCTCGACCTGGCCCGCGTGCAGTTCTGCGGGCGCCTCGACTACGCCGATTACGTCCGCCTGCTGCAACGGTCCGACGCGCACGTCTACTTCACCTACCCTTTCGTGGCGTCGTGGTCGCTGCGGGAGGCGCTGGCCATCGGCTGCGCCATCGTCGCCAGCGACACGGCGCCGGTGCAGGAGTTCATCGCGTGCGGCCAGACCGGCCTGCTCACGCCTTTCCTCGACCCGGCCGCGCTCTCGCGCCGCATCCAGGAGGCGCTGGAGGACACCAGCCTGGCCGCCCGCCTCCGTGCCGGCGCCCGCAGCTACGCCGAGCGGCACCTGCGGATGCAGGACCACATCACGAGCTATACGCGGCTGATCGAAGGTCTGGTGGCGGGATAGCGCTCTCGAGGCAGAGTTTGTGCTTTCGACGCCGCTCGGGCACCCTGGCGCAGCGTGACGGAGGACGAAGATGATCGAGAACGTGGCCCCAGCACAGGTTTGGCAAGCCCTTGGCAGCGACAGCGAGGCGCAGCTCGTCGACGTGCGCACCGACGCCGAGTGGACCTATGTCGGCCTGCCCGACCTGACCGAGACCGGCAAGCAGCCGCTGTTGATCCCATGGCAGGCGTTCCCTACGGGGCAGCTCAACACGGGATTCGTCGACCAGATGAAGCAGGCCGGGCTCACCCCAGCGCACAAGGTCTACTTCCTGTGCCGCAGCGGCGTCCGCAGTCTCGCCGCTGCGCAGGCGGCGCAGGCCGCCGGTTTCCCGCACGCCTTCAACATCACCGACGGCTTCGAGGGTCCGCCGGACGAGGAGGGCCACCGCGGCACCGTTGCCGGCTGGAAGGCGGACGCGCTGCCTTGGCGGCAGCGTTAGCCTACTCGTCATACAGCACGCGCACCACGACGAACCAATCGTAACGGCTGTCGACCACCTGGCCGTCCCCGCTGGACAGCATGCCGGGCGCCGTTGTCGGCACGTGCTTCATCGTCACGCCGCCGTCCACGTTGCCGCCCACCACCGAGAGCTGGCCGGGCTGCACGGCCGCCACCAGGTCGCAGTGGCCGAAGAACCGTGTTCCCGCAAGGTCCTCGAACCGCATCGCACGCCTCCTGCCGCGGCTGACGCAGATGAGGTCGCCGGGCTGGGGAGCATACGCCTCGGGCCGCTCGGCCCGCAGCGCGCCGGTGCCCTGCGCTGCCGCGTTGATGTAGTCGGCGTGCATCGGCGAGTAGGTGAACCGGTCCCGCGCCCCGGCCGAGCGCATGACATACGAGACGAATGCCGCCGACCAAGCGGGGGCGTCGCCCTCGTAGACCTGGCCGAACTCGTCGTATTTGCTGGTCCACCCGCTCTCCCGCGATCCCGCGTCCTGGCCCAGCCACCAGTACTCGCCGACCCGCTGCCACAAGCCCGGCTGCTTGTCCGGGCGCAGGCTGCGGGGCAGGGGATGGCTGTCCGGCGGGTCGTCGTCCACCACGCTGCCGAACGCGCGCCACTCCCGCAGCGCGATGCCGACCGCATTGGCGCGGGAGAACGGCTCGAAGGGGCGTTTGGCGAAGTCCGGCACATGCTGGTCAGGTGGAACAACGGAGGCCGCGACGGAAGCGGGCGGCACAGGCCGCGCTGCGCAGGCGACAACCAGGAGCAGGAGCGGCAGGGTGCGAAGAACCATAGGCGTGCTTATGCGCCGTCCCGACAAAATAAAAGCGATATCGTAACGTCCTGCCGCGTCCTGAAAGCGGCCCCACGACGCTGAGGCTGCTGAGCGCGCTGCGGGGTGCTCACGGTCGACGACTGTTTCATAACCTGGCAAGCTGCCGTGGCCCCATGCCGGCAGCGGCGACAGGCGACAAATCCCAAGTCTCGCATTATAGTCTCGCCGCCTGATGGAGGGGAAAGCGTGATGAGCTTTACAACAGCCCAGACTATCGTCCATGAGACTACGCCTGCGGGGATCAATGTCGTGCCCACCGGTGCGGCACTTGGCGCAGAGGTCCATGGCGTCGACCTGCGCCGCGTCGATGACGCGCTGTTCGGCGCCATTCATCAGGCTTGGCTGGATCATTCCGTGCTGCTGTTCCGTGGGCAGGCACTCACGGATGAGGGGCTGGCGGGCTTCAGCCGCCGCCTCGGCGACCTCGACCTCGCTCCGGTGCAAGAGAACGGCCGCGCCTCCGTCGAAGGGCACCCGGAGATATACATCGTCTCCAACGTGCTCGGTGCCGATGGTGCGCCGATCGGCAGCCTGGGCGCCGGCGAGGCCGTCTGGCACACGGACATGTCATACCTGCCCAGGCCACCGAAGGCGAGCATGCTCTACGCACTGGAAATTCCGCCGGCCGGAGGGGACACCTGGTTCAGCGACATGCGCGCCGCGTTCGACCGCTTGCCAGAGGCGTTGAAGCGCCGGGCGGAGGGGCTGCGCGTCAAGCACGACGGAACCTACAACAGCGGCGGCTTCGTTCGCGCCGGCGTGACGCCAACCGACGATCTCCGTGCCTCGCCGGGCATGCTGCATCCCCTGGTCTGCCGTCATCCCGAGAACGGGCGCCGGATGCTCTACCTCGGGCGTCGCCGCAACGCCTACATCGAGGGCTTTCCGCTTGCAGAGTCCGAGGCGTTGCTCGATGAGATTTGGGGCCACGCCACCGCGGACGCCATCAGTTGGCGGCACCGGTGGCAGGTGGGCGACCTGGTGCTGTGGGACAACCGGTCCACCATGCACCGTCGCGATCCGTTCAGCGCCGAGGCGCGCCGGGTGATGCACCGTACGCAGGTCAAAGGGAATGCGCCGCCCGCCGCCTAGTCCGCGTCATGGCTGACGCCGTCCCTGCATTGAGCAAAAGCAGCATCGCGCAGCGCGTTGGCGGCCGGACCCCAGGCATCGTCTTGGCGCTGCTTTGCGTCATGTACTTCATTCTCTACGTGGACCGGGTCAACATCTCCACGGCGGCGCCGCTGATCCAAGCGGACCTTGGGATCAGCAACGTCGAGCTAGGGCTGGCTTTCTCTGGCTTTGCCTATCCGTATGCGTTGTTCCAGCTTTTCGGCGGCTGGATTGGCGATCGCGTGGGCCCGCGCTGGATGCTGACTGGGTGCGGACTGGTGGTGTGCGCCGCCACAGCTTTGACCGGCCTCGTCGGCGGCCTCGGAGCCTTGTTCGCCGCCCGGGTGGCGCTCGGCTTCGGCGAGGGCGCCATGTTCCCGACAGCGACCAGCGCCATGGCGCGTTGGGTGCCGCGGGGGCAGTGGGGGTTCGCCCAAGGCGTGACGCATGCGTTCGCCCGGCTCGGCAACGCGCTCACGCCGCCGCTCATTGCCGGGTTGATCGCGCTCGCGTCCTGGCGCGCGGCATTCATTGTGCTCGGCGCCGCGAGCCTTGTTTGGGTCGCCGCATGGGCTTGGTTCTTTCGCGACGATCCGCGCGACCACTGGGGCATAACCGCCGCCGAGGTTGAGGCGCTGCCGCCAGCACGGCCCGCTCGCCAGGATAGGCCGGCGGTTCCGTGGCGCCGGCTCATCCGCCGCATCTTGCCCGTAACCGCCGTCGACTTCTGCTATGGCTGGACGCTGTGGCTGGACGCTGTGGCTGTTCCTGAGCTGGATTCCGTCCTTTTTCTACAAGGCTTACCACCTTGACCTGAAGAATTCTGCCCTGTTCGCCGCTGGGGTGTTCCTCGCCGGCGTCGCCGGGGACGCTGTGGGAGGCGTGCTAAGCGACGCCATCCTGCGGCGGACCGGCAGTCTCGCGTCCGCGCGTGGCTGGGTGATCACCGGTGGCCTGCTTGGCGCCGCGGCATTTCTGGTGCCGATCTTGTTCACACGCGACCTTACCGCCGTCGCGCTTTGCCTGTCGGCCGCTTTTTTCTGCGCGGAGCTGGTGGTGGCGCCGATCTGGTCGGTCCCGATGGATATCGCGCCGCAGCACGCAGGCACGGCGAGCGGCATGATGAACCTGGGTTTCGGCGTGGCGGGCATCGTGTCGCCGGTTGCCTTCGGCTACGTGCTGGATGCGACCGGGAACTGGACGTATCCGTTCGCGGCGTCCATCGTACTGCTCTGTGCCGGAGCGGCGATCGTGCCAGCAATGCGTCCCGATGACCATTTTGAGGAAACCCTGCCTGCTTGACTCCCAACACGGGATGTCCACGCGCCACCGTCTTGATGCCGGCAGCGCTCAGGCGTGGTCCGGGAACAGTGCTTGCAAGCTCTCGGCCGTGGCCTCGCAGCGGCCCCGCTCGGTGATCAGCCCGGTCAGCAGCCGCGCCGGCGTCACGTCGAACGCCGGGTTGGCGGCCGGGCTGCTGGTCGGCGTCACCCGGACCGTCGCGACCTTGCCGTCCAGCCCGCGCCCGGTCACGGTCGTGACCTCGGAGGCGTCGCGCTCCTCGATGGGAATCTCGCGCACCCCGTCCGACACGGTCCAGTCGATGGTGCTGGACGGCACCGCCACCCAGAACGGCACTTTGTTGTCATGCGCCGCCAGTGCCTTCAGATACGTGCCGATCTTGTTCGCCGCGTCCCCGGCCCGCGTCACCCGGTCCGCCCCCACAATCGCTAGGTCGACCCGGCCGTGCTGCATCAGGTGCCCGCCGGCGTTGTCCGAGATGACGGTATGCGGCACCCCATGCTTGCCCAGCTCCCACGCCGTCAGTGCCGCCCCTTGGTTGCGTGGCCGCGTCTCGTCCACCCACACATGGACCGGCACCCCGGCATCGTGCGCCATGTAGATCGGCGCCAGCGCCGTGCCCCAATCGACCGTCGCCAGCCACCCGGCGTTGCAGTGCGTCAGCACGTTCACCGGCTTGCCCGACTTCGCGCCGACCTTCGCCTCCGCCGCCTGCTCAATCAAGACCTGGCCGTGCCGCCCGATCGCGGCGTTCTGCGCCACGTCCTCGTTGGCGATGTCGGCGGCCTCGGCATAGGCGGCGGCCACGCGCTGCCCGGCGGCCGTGTTGCGCAGCCGGGTCAGCATGCGGCCGAGCGCCCAGCGCAGGTTGACCGCCGTGGGCCGCGTCGCCGCGAGTTGCGCCGCCGCGCGCTCCATGGCCTCGGTGGCCGGGTCGTCCCGCAGCGCCAGCGCCAGGCCATAGGCCGCGACGGCGCCGATCAGCGGTGCGCCGCGTATCTGCATGCTGCTGATGGCGTGCGCCGCCTGCCGCAAGCTGGTCAGCCGCAAAAGCTCAAGCGCCCAGGGCAGCTTCGTCTGGTCGATGACGCGGACGGACCATCCGTCGCCCTCGTCCACCCAAACGGCGCGGTAGGGAGTGCCGTCGATCTTCATCCCCAGTCTTTCATCCCTAGTCTTTCATCCCCAGTCCTTAATCCTCTGGTCCTTAATCCTCTGGCCCTAAATCCGTTGGTGCAGCACGCACACCAGGGTGAACAGGCGGCGTGCAGTCTCGTGGTCGATGCTGGCCTTGTTCTGCAGCCGCTCGCGCAGCAGCGTCGCGCCCTCGTTGTGCAGGCCGCGGCGGCCCATGTCGATGGCCTGAATGCGCTGCTCGCGCCCCTCCTCGATGGCCGTCATATGGCTGTCGACGAGCATCTGGTAGTCCTTGATCAGCCCGCGGAACGGGCCAAGCGCCAGCACCAGCATTTGCAGCGGCGCGTCGGCGGCGTTGCGCACGTCGAACACGAGCCGCCCCTCCTGCACCGACAGGTGCAGCACGTAGGGACCCGGCACCGCCACGCGCTCCGCCGTGCCGCACAGCGCGAAGCAGTTCTCCGCCTCAAGGTCGGCGACCGCCTGCGCCCGGTCGGCGTCGAGCAGCGGGTTGAGCCGGGTCAGCGCCTCCCCAGCCAGGACGACGCGGTCGAGGCCGCGGAGCGGCGGGGACGGGGCGTCAGTCACTCGTCGCCCGATTTAGCCATGCCGAGCTTCAGCATCAGCCCGAGCGTGGCGCCCTTGACCGGGCGCAGCAGCGCCAATGTCAGCACCAGGCTGAACGGCAGCCAGATCGCCGCGTGGACCCAAAGCGCCGGCTTGTATGCGCCGTCTACCAGGAACATCAGGCCCACGATGACGTGACCCACGATGAAGATCGTGAAATACGGCGGCGCGTCGTCGGCCCGGAAGCTGCCGAGCGGCGCCCCGCACGCGACGCAGGTCGGCACGACTTTCAGGTAGCCGTTGAAGCAGTGGGTCTGGCCGCAGGCCGGGCAACGGCCCAAGCAGCCGCGGCCCATCGCCGTGAGCAGCGGCGGAACGGGCCAGGGCGGCGATTGCGGGCTGCGGTCCGGCTGCCAACGGACGGGCGGGGTCTGGTCGGGCAACGTGCGCCTCTCGTGCCGGGGTGGTTGTGCAAGGTCGATCCTAGCACTCGCAGGATCGACAGTCAGATTATGCCGCGCAGGCTTATGATCAACCTTGGCGCCCCGCCGTGCTCGTTGCGGCGGCGGCGCTGCACGGCGGATTCACGTCCTGTTAGTACGCTTGCCGAGTTGGCTGGCCAACCCTATGACCCCTCCCAACGACTGCCAAGCCAATAAGGAAGAATGCGCCATGCAAATGCACGATGTCCGGGTCCATCCCTCCAAGTCGAAGCTGCTGCGCGAGGACCAGCTCGCCTGGAAGATTGCCGCCGTCGCCGCCGACCCGGTCGCCGTGCCGGGCGACACCGCGGAGATGATCGTGAACCGGGTCATCGACAACGCCGCGGTCGCGATCGCCAGCGTGAACCGCCACTCCTGCACC
>JAABUY010006781.1_pt1 | contig 11102 bp, 10 predicted proteins | sample 5560271 | NCBI WGS metagenome assembly JAABUY01 (sample SAMN10711886, study PRJNA513374) | rock metagenome | isolation source: Antarctica rocks | place: Antarctica: Victoria Land, University Valley
AAGCCCTCGCGCCTGATGGCGGCGACGCCCTATGAGATCCTGACCTTCGTCGGCCGCGGCACCTCGGCGCGCGACTATGACCGGCTGAAGGCGGCGCTGGACCGGCTGCAATCGACCACGGTTGCGACCTCGATCCGCCAGCCCACCGAGCGGCGGATGCACCGCTTCTCCTGGATCAACGAGTGGAAGGAGCAGGCCGACGGCCATGGTCGGCCGGTCGGGCTCGAGCTGATCCTGCCGGACTGGTTTTTCGCCGGCGTGCTTGACGAGGCGCTGATCCTCACCATCGATGCCGCCTACTTCGATCTCACCGGCGGGCTGGAGCGCTGGCTGTACCGGCTCGTCCGCAAGCATGGCGGCCGGCAGGAGGGCGGCTGGAGTTTCGACCTCCAGCACCTCCACGCCAAGTCCGGCTCGCTCTCGCCGCTCAAGCACTTCGCCTTCGACCTGCGCGAGATCGTCCGCCGCCAGGCGCTGCCCGGCTACCGCCTCGCGCTCTCGGTCGAGCTCGGTCGCGAGCGCCTGAGCTTCGCACCGCTTGCCGTCGACCCGTTCGAACGCGCGGCCCGCCGCGTCGGCCTCACCATCCAGCCTGGGGATAAGCTGTGAATAGCCTCGTGCTATCAGGGACCGGAGCTATCGTGCTATCGGGGACCCGATCCTCGTGCTATCGGGGACCGAAACCGGACTCAAGTCGTTGTTTAGCAACGCCGATCCGGCCCCCTAACTTAGCTAACTTAGAATCCTTCGGATTCTTACTAACGGTAGAGCACGCCGGGAAGCTGTCGGCGGGCGAGGTTTCGCGAACCGGGGCCGGGTTTCGTGAACCGGCTCCAGGATACGCGGACTCGGTTCACAAACCCGGAGCGGGATCATGAGTAGATCCTGTGTTCCGACGAGGACCGTGTCGCGGTCCCCAGAGCCTGCGACGGCGACCTGGCTTTGGCTGACGGTGCTTGGCCAACAGCTTGGACGCAGCATCCGGGCTCATAGCGATTCCGAACAGCTCGGCAGCATGCGCGACGATAGCTCGACGGTTTTGATTGAGCCGATCGCACACGATCCACTGCGCAAGCGTCTCAGCCTGCTTTGCCGTGAGGGAGGAGTTGCCGGTTGGGCGCTCCAATGCGGCTTCCAGGCCGTTGGAGGCGCCACGATGGAGCCAGCGGTAGACGCTCTTCGCCGTGACGCCCACGGCCGTCGCGGTCGCTTCGACCGAGGCCCCGTCCTTCAACGCCGCGAGAGCCGTGAGTCGCTGCCGACGGTGCTTGTAGCGCTCGCTGGCAGCTCGGCCGCGCAGGGCTTCAGCACTCTCGGGCAGGTGGTGAATCCACGCACGCCACATCCGGCGGCCTTCGGGCGGCTTGGTAGCTGCCGGTGCCAGGATCGCGCGCAGGCGGTCTCTCAGTTCGTCGTCGAGATGCGGGATGCGGCCGAGCAGTTTCTCGATACGCGGCGAGCAGAGCGTTGCGATCGCGGCGCGCAGCCGCGCCGGCAGGTCTTGGAGTATCCAGGCCAGGATCAGCAAGCCGCCATAGTTGCTGGTCCATGGCACGCTTGCCTGATCGGCGTCCGGAACGCCGAGATCGCCCGCGATGCGCGCGAACAGGCGACCGCGCCGCTCGACCGAGCCGCCGACCCAGACCATGCCAAGCAGCAGGTCGGCGAGCGCGATCGTCGTGCGCCAGTCGAGTGCGTCCATGCCGGGCAGCAGCGTCGTCCCACACCGCTTGCCGGCGATCAACACCTCCTGCAACGCGAGGGTGGCGGCGCAGGCATCCCTGACCGCGCCGTCAGTCAGCTGCGTGCCGCAACGACGGCAGACGGCCAAGTCGATCGACTTTACGTATTTCAGGGTCACCGTGCGCAGGATTGCCGAGCAGGCCGGGCACCTGGATGTGAGCACCGCGCGATGGCGTGGACACACACCGGCCCAGCCAAGCATCCAGATAATCTGGATGTTGGGGCGCGCGGCCTCGGCGACACATCGCAAGCAGATGTCGATTTGCCGACCCCGCCTCTGACTGGCTGCCGTCGATCGCCAGCGCCGAGCGGCGAACCGGTCAGCGTCTTCGTCGTCGAGAGCCGACGCCCAGCCGATCAAGGTCATGGCCTTGAGGCGGGTGATATCGATGCCGGTCCGACGATCGATCCGTATCAGCGTCTCGGCTTCCGGGCGTCGCCACCACTCGGGATCAGTTCTGGCGTCAACGCCGAACGCGTCGCGGCCAAGCGCCAGTGGCGACATCGCGAGGTCTGCGCCGAGCTGCGCGATCCAGGAGATGAGCGCCTCGCCATCGTCCGGCGCGACGTGACGCGGGAGGCGTGCCGTGTCTGCCGCTTGCCGCGGCATCGCCGCGACCTCGAACGCTTCAGACTGCAACACGCCGCCGCTCGGAGGGCCGGATGAAGCCCGAGCCGTCGATCATGCGCGGGGTGATCGCCTCCGCGCCCGATGTCACCGCCAGCACCGCCGCGCGCGTCACCGTGGCGATGATCTCGCCGAGCACGCCTTCCGAGGCGGAGAGGATCTTGCCCGCCATCGCCGGCTCGGCGAGGCCGGACGGCCGACGCAGCGGCAACACCGCCTCCAGCGTGATCAGCAAGCGCTGGTATGCGTCGTCGTCGGTCCACAGCGGCAACGAGAATGGTTCGAAGCGGTTGGCGAGCTGGTCGTCGCTGCGGATCGCGCGCAGCGCCTCCGCCGTCCCGACGCCGACCAACGGGATCTGCAGCTCGTTGCCGAGCCAGCGCAGCAGGTTGAGGAGCCGGCGCTGCTGGCCGGATGCTCCCGACAGCAGATTGTGCAGCTCGTCGATGACGAGCAGGCGCGCGCCCGTCGCCCGCAGCATCCGCATGGCGAGGTCCTGCTTGGCGGCGATGCGTTCGCGCGGCGCGTATGGCATCCCGAGCGCATCGAGTATCGCGCCGAAGAACCGGCCTTCGTCCGGGCCGGCCGGCATCTGCATCTTCACGACCGGCACGATCGCGGCGCCGTCCTGCGCGTCGGCCGCGTCGACGGCCAGGTGCGCCCGCCTGAACTTCTCGACGATCATCGTCTTGCCGTTGTTGGTCGGCCCGACCAGCAGCAGGTTCGGCATCCGCAACCGCTTCGGGAACGTCAGCAGGTCCTCCAGCGCCGTCAGGGCGGCTTCCGCCCGTGCATAGGCGATCCACCGATCCATACGGATCCGCTGTATCCGCGTCGCCTGATCTTCAGCGGCGAACGGCCGCGTCGATGGGTGCAGGTGCGGATAGTCCGCAGTCACGACCATTCCTCGACCGTGAACATCCGCTCATGCGGCTGCAGCTTCCGGTCGGGCTCCACGGGTCGGCCCTTCTCGTCGAGCAGTTCGCAAGGCAGCAGGTCGCGCTCCGCGGCGGGTGCCACGCGCACACGGCGCTCGCGCTGCCGTCGCGCCGTCTTGCTTGCGAGCACGGCCTCGTCGGCGATCGATCGCATGGCTTCGATCGTGCGGAAGATCGCGGCTTCGTCGACCAGCGCCCGACCGTCCTCGCGCAGGCGCTTCAGCGCCAGGCGGTGCTCCCACAGGCTGATGGGCGGACGCCCGAGGTCCCGGTAGCTGAGGTCGTAATAGGTCCCGTCAGGACCGAGCAGGTAGGCGCGGCTGAGGTCGCGCGGATCGTAACGCACGATCATCGGCTCGGGATGGCCGACCCAGGTCGAGAGCACGTCGGCCCAGTAAGCGATGGAGTTGAGCTGCACGCCTTCGCGGCGGATGCGCCGCCGTTCGATCGGCAAGAAGTCGATGAGGAACCGACGCGGATCGGCGACTGCCGTCGGCTCGCCGCGCCCGAGCGTCGCGTCGTCGCCGACGATGCCGCGCCGCCAAGCCTCCAGGGGCGTTGTGCCGATTCCACGATGCAGGTCGCGGTGGTAGACGCCGGCGACTGCGTGGCCGAGCCATCGCTCGACCTCGTCGAGCGTCATCGCCGCGGTCTTGTCGGGGTTCAGGTCGCCCTTCGCCTGCACGCTGGAGAAGGTCGTTCCCGGCAGCAGGTGGACCTTGCCCATCATAGTGCCGATCAACCGCTCGATGTGACCGCCGTAATGCGGCGTGCGCACGGGCCGGTGGTCGATGGCGATGCCGTATTGCTCGCAGCCGCGCTTCAGTGCCTCGGATCGGAACTCCTTGGCGTTGTCGAGGTGGAGACGCTCGGGAATGCCGCGCACCGGCCATTCCGCGTCGATGCTGCGCTCGGCCAGCCAGCTCTCCTTGCTCAGCGCGGCGTGGCTCAGGCAGAGCGCGACGGAGGTCGCCGACGGCGGCTCGAGCGTAAGATGGAAGCCCGCCACACAGCGCGTGCAGACGTCGATCGCGACCGTCAGCCAGGGCCGCTGGATAGGCGTGCGCGTCGCGGAGTCGACCACGATGACATCGACCAGCGTGTGGTCGATCTGCACGAGCGACAGCGGCCAGCGCGCCTCCAGCGCGCCGACGACCGGCACGAAGCGGTCGCGGGCAGCCTTGCGCCCCTCCCGCTTGGCGGTGACCTCGCGGTTGGGCCGTGCCCGCACCCGAGCGGCAATGGCCTTGCGGCTTGGCACGGCAAGGCCTGCGGACATGCACCGGCGCCGGACCTCCGTGACCAGGTCGATCAGACGCGCCTGCTGGCGCGTCAGGTAGACGCTATCGATCGCTTCCGCGATCAGCGCGTCGACCTCCTTGTCCAACAGCGACACACCGCGCTCTGGGCCGCGGACGCGGGGCAGCAGGCTGGTCAGGCGCGGATCGGCGAGATAGCGCCGCAACAGCGCATAGGCATGAGTCGGCCCGCAACCGATCTCCGCTGCGCCCGCAACCACATCGCCGCGCGTGCGCGCCGGGTTCTCCGCCAGGCGGCGGATGACGGGCAAGCACCGCCGCGCCTCGTCCCATGCGGCGGCCCCGACCATCGTGACGTCGGGCGCGCTCACGATGGCCACACGATCGATGCGGGCGTGATCGGCTCCGCCAGGTCGACGCCGATTCGACCACGCGCGATCAGCCGCCAGACGATCCCAAGCGACGCTTCCTGCGTCGTGGGGAGCGCGTCCACCAGCGAACGGAACGTTGGGCGAGTTGCAGCAACCTCGACGGCCTGGTCCGCCAGTGCCGCGTCGACAGGCGCCGATCTCAGCGGCAGGAGCCGCTTCGCGACTTCCAGCCGGGGACCACGGATCGCGCGCTCCGTGGCGATCCTACAGCTCGCGTCGTGCTCCGACGCCCAGTCACGCGCCACTGCGAAAGCCGGACGCAGCCGCGCCCACTGTTCGCGCAGGTCGGCTCGGTATTTGACCTCCACCAGCGCAGCGCGGCCGTCACTCCAGCGCACGTGGAAGTCGGGCGTGTACCGGCGGCGCTCGCCCGCGTGCTCGAACCGAAGCGTCACCGGCTGCGACGTGATCGCTGCGCCGGCGTCGAGCCAGCTCGTCAGCGTCACGAAGTCTCGTTCGAGGGCGCTCTCATGCTCCGCAACCCCCGTTGCGAGGGCCTGGAAGCCGATGACGTGCGAACGCCGGCTGAGCGGGATGCGCCGCAACTTGCCCTCCACCTGGACAACGACTCGATACGCAAACCTCGCACATTTTGGGGTCAGTTCACAAACATGGAACCACACCGATGGTCGCAAACCCTTGCGCGGACTCACGTTCGCAACATCGCCGATTCGCGAAACCTCGCCCGCCGACATGGGGACAACCACACCGGGCCAGCAGTGACCGGAAAGAGGAGCGGACGATGATCGTCGCGCTCCTCAATCAGAAAGGCGGCGTCGGCAAGACGACGCTTGCCCTGCACCTGGCCGGGCGCTGGGCCGGTCAGGGAAAGCGCGTGCTGGTGGTCGACGCCGACCCACAGGGTTCGGCACTCGACTGGTCCGAGCAGCGCGCCCGCGAGCAGCTCCCGCGGATCTTCGGCGTGCTGGGCCTTGCCCGAGAAACCCTGCACCGCGAGCTGCCGGCCATCGTGGCGGACGCCGATCACGTCATCGTCGATGGCGCCCCGCGCACTACCGGCGTGGCGCGCTCGGCGCTGCTCGCTGCCGACCTTGTGCTGATCCCGGCGACGCCGTCGCCCTTCGACGGCTGGGCGTCGGCCGAGATGCTGCGGCTGCTCGGCGAAGCGCGCGTCTTCCGCCCGGAGCTCGCCGCCCGCATGGTGCTGAACCGCTGCGCCGCCCGCACCAGCATCGCGCGCGACGCTGCAGAGGCGCTGGTCGACCACGATCCGCCGGTGCTCGGAACCCGCATCGGCCAGCGCGTCATCTTCGCTGAGGCTGCCCGCACCGGACAGCTCGCCGAAGAGCTCGATCCGGGCAGCTTGGCGGCGGCCGAGATCAGGGCACTGACCGCCGAGGTGGAAGGGCTGGCGTCATGAGCCCGCGCGCTTCGAAGACCAGCTTCTCCGCCCGCCCGCGCGATCCCGATGCCTGGGTGCGCTCGCCTGACGCCCGCACCGAGGCCGCGCCCGCCTATACCGCCCGGCTCACGGTGGACGTCACCCCGGCGCTGCGGGGACGCATCAAGGTCACGGCGTTCCAGCGCGGCATGACGGTGGCCGACATGCTGCGCGCGATGCTGGTGCAGGCGTTCCCAGACCAGGACGGGGACGCGCGATGAGCCCGCGTCCGGCCCATGGACTCACCCGAGTCACGGTCCTGTTTCTGCCCGAGCGGGTGAACGACCGCGTGCGCTTCGGCACCTCCGCTGCCGAGCGCATCATCGACCGGCGCTGCCGCGTCGATCTGTTCGCGCCCGGCGCGGTGTTCGGCTACGTCCAGTGGCGCGCCAATCGGTACGGAACGGAGCACTGGCGTCTCTGGGTCTTACAAGCCGCCGCGCCGGGCGACCGCGCCGAAACCGTGCCCGGCATCGCACCTGGCGCACACATCTGGCTGAGCACCGGCGGCGTCGCCAAGGTGACGCGGGCGCTGGCGCTGATCGACGCGATCGAAGCGCAGGCGCTCGATCCGGCGTCACTGCCCGAGAGCTATTGGCGCACCGCGAACAACCGAATCGCCGCCGGGCTCGAACCGCGCGTCTATGCGCCGGTCGAGCTGAGCCAGCGACGCAAGCACGGCGGGCTCTTGCCATGAGCTTACGTCTGTCCGGCGGCCGGATCGCCACCTTTCACTTCGCCGCGCTTGGTGCGCTGCTGGTGGTCGCCTCGACCGCGGATACGTGGCCGTTGCGCGTCGTCTACAACGCCAGCGCCAGCGTGCCGCTCGGCTGGTATCGCGTCAGCGATTCCGACGAGCCGAAGGTCGGCGACGTGGTCGTCGCACGTCCGCCGCTGCGCGCCGAACGCCTCCTTGTCGAGCGCGGCTATATCGGCTCCGGCGTGCCGTTGCTGAAGGTCGTGATGGCACGCGAAGGTGCGCGGGTCTGCCGCGAGGGCGACGCGATCACGATCGACGCTGCGCTGGTCGGAACGGCGCGCGACCGAGACGGATTGGGCCGGCCGCTGCCGCGCTGGAGCGGCTGCCGCGTCCTCGGTGCGGGCGAGGTCTTCCTGTTCAACCGGGACGCGTCAGGCTCGTTCGACAGCCGCTACTTCGGCCCGGTCTCCGTCACCAGCATTATCGGGAAGGCGACGCCGCTATGGACGTGGTGAGGCTCTCCGGGGCCGGGGCAGTCGCCGCTTGCGCGATGCTCGCGCTGCTGGCGAACACGCGCGCCGGACGCGCCGAGCCGCCGTCATTTGGCACGCAGAGCGAAACCTATGACGCCGATGTCCGCCCTGCGGAGCAACGGCCCACCTTCTCGCTTTCCGGCCCGGCTCTTCCGGCACCGTCGACGGCTCCAAGCAGCTACAGCGCATCACTGTTCCCACGCCCTCGCATTAATTCCGAGCCGATCTCGAGTTGGGACGGACTGGTCGACGAAGCGTCGCAGAGATTCGGAATCCCACGCGATTGGGTGCGCGGCGTCATGCACCAGGAAAGCGGTGGACGCACATCGTTGAACGGCCGTCCGATCACGTCCTCGGCAGGTGCGATGGGCCTGATGCAGGTCATGCCGGCGACCTTCGCCGAGCTGACCGCGCGCTATGGTCTGGGCGGCGATCCCTACGAGCCCCGCGCCAACATCCTGGCCGGCGCGGCGTACCTGCGCGAGATGTATGACCGTTTCGGGCCTGCCCATTTCCTCGCCGCCTACAATGCAGGGCCGGGCCGGGTCGCGGATCACCTGCGCAGCGGCAGGCCGCTCCCGAACGAAACCCAGCGGTATGTCCAGGCGCTTGTCCCGCAGCTTGTCGGCAGCAGCGTGAATGACGCCAGCGCGACATCCTCTGGCGTGCGCGACCTGACGAGCGCCGAGGCCATGCGGGATGCAGCCCTGCTTCCTTCCGGGCGTCCTCGCACAGCACCGTCCTCGTCCGCGCCCGCTTCGGTTTTCGTGACGGCGAACGGCAGCTCATCGACGAGAGATAGACAGAGCCAGAAACAGTCCGACGACGCGCTGTTCATCCGTCTGACGCATCAAGATCAACGTCGCCAGGTGATCGCCGGCGACGGCCCGCAGGACTGACCGATGTGCAGACTTGAGAGATTGCCCGATGTGAGGAACGACCGTGAGGGAGGAGCGAAGTTTGAGGGCAAGATAGAAGCGCGCGGCACGCGCGAGGGCTTACGCCCTTGTCTGCACGTCGGTTGGGGCGGCACGCCGCATAGCCGGCGCGGTGTGCCGGGCTGGGCCAAGTGCCTAGAAGGGAGAGGGAAAGCACGTGCTTCGTCCGCTGGACTACGCTGGAGCGGGCGTCGTGGCCCTTTCTGACGAGGACCGCTTCCGCGCCCGGCCGGGCAACATTCGCGGCCGCGCTGACGCGGGCGCGAAGCGGTTCACCAGCCAGGTGATCCGGGCGGCGCAGAAGTCTTCCGCCGGCGCGGGCGGGCGGCTGTCGCGCAGCCGCGGCCGCGGCGCCGAGAAGGGGCGAGGCCATGTCGCGGCGAAGATGCTTGGCGGGCGTTTGGGTCCGCGTGCCCGGCGCGTGATCGTCAAGGCGCGGCTGGTCGTCCACGCCCAGGCGGCGACCGGCTCGACGGCGGCGCACCTACGCTACATCCAGCGCGACAGCGTCACCCCCGAGGGCGAGCAGAGCCGCGCCTACTCGGCGACCAAAGACGTGGCCGACACCGACGCGTTCGAGGCGCGCGTGCGGGACGACCGGCACGAGTTCCGGTTCATCGTATCGCCCGAAGACGCCGCCGAGATCGGCGACCTCAAGGCGTTCACCCGCGACCTGATGAGCCACATGGAGGCGGACCTCGGCTCTAAGTTGGATTGGGTCGCGGTCGACCACTGGGACACAGACAACCCGCACACCCACATCATGCTGCGCGGCGTCGACGAGACCGGGCGCGACCTCGTCATCGCGCGGGACTACATCGCCCACGGCCTTCGGCTGCGCGCCTCGGAGCTCGCCACCGACCTGCTCGGGCCGCAGACCGAGCTTGAGGTGCGTGAGCGCATGACCCGCGAGGTTAGCCAGGAGCGCTGGACCGGGCTTGATCGGCAGCTCGCTGAGCGCGCCCGGGACGGCATGGTCGATCTTCGCGGCGAGTCGGCCGACGGCGACGGTCGGTTCCGGCGCGGGTTGCTGATCGGTCGCTTGCAGGAGCTGGAGCAGCTCGGGCTGGCGAAGGCGCAGGCGCCTGGACGCTGGACTCTGTCGCCCGACGCCGAGCCGACGCTGCGGGCCATGGGTGAGCGAGGCGACATCATCCGAACCCTGCAGCGGGCGCTGGGCGGAGCCGACCGCTCGCTGGCGGTGTTCGACACCGCCGACAGCTCGGCCGAACGCGTGGTCGGACGCATCGCGGCCAAGGGCCTGGCGGACGAGTTGCAGGACCAGGGCTACCTCGTCGTCGACGGCATCGACGGACGGGCGCATTACGTCGCGCTGGCGCCGGGCGCCGACCTCTCGGCTTACCCGGCGGGCGGCATTGTCGAGGTCCGAGCCGCGTCCCGGGAGCCGCGCCCGGCCGATCGAACCATCGCCGCGCAGGTCGGATCCGACAGGCTATACCGTCCCGAGCGACACGTCGCCGAGGCTCGGCGCGACGCCCGGCCCGGCGACGACCCCGACGCGTTCGTCGCGGCGCACGTGCGCCGGCTCGAAGCGATGCGCCGGGCGGGCATCGTCGAACGGCAGGAGGACGGCGCCTGGCGCGTTCCGGCTGACTATCCCGATCAGGCGGGCCGGTTTGAGGCCGAGCGCTCGGCCAGCGCCGTGGTTGAGCTCAAGTCGCAACTGCCGATCGGCCGGCAGGAGCGGGCGATCGGGGCGACCTGGCTCGATCGGGCCCTGATCGAGGGCGCCGCTCTCGCGCCGACCGGGTTCGGTGCGGAGGTGCGGAGCGCGCTGGACGAGCGCCGCGCCTTTCTGGTCGAAGAGGGTTTGGCGACCCGGCGCGGGCAGCGTCTCGTCCTTGCCCGCGACCTGCTATCGAAGCTGCGGGATCGCGAGATTACGGAGACCGGGCGCAAGCTGGCTGGTGAGACCGGCCTTGAGCATCGGTCCGTGAAGGACGGCGATAGCGTGCGTGGCGTCATCCGCCGTTCGGTTATGCTCGCGAGCGGTCGTTTTGCGATGCTCGACGATGGCTTGGGGTTCAGTCTCGTGCCCTGGAAGCCGGTGCTCGAGCAGCGGCTCGGGCAGACTGTCTCCGGCATGATCCGAGGCGGGACGGTGTCGTGGGACCTGTCGCGCCAGCGTGGGATAGGCGTTTGAGGCTCGACGCACCAACTTGCACCTTCGCTGTAGTCGAGCTTTCAACCTAAACTTCTGATACTCGGTCGGAAGCCAACCAGAGCTCTCGACCCTTCCTCGACATTTGGCAGGCCTTCGCCGCGCGACCGGAGTTGGCCGTTTTGCAGAAAGGCGGGTTTCCGGCGGGAAAATGCGATAACTGCCGTTCCCGAGGCACCGGTCGAACCGCAGCAGCCGACCCAGGTCGGCTATTATGGCCAATCCATGCCACTTTCGAAAGCGGACGCGCGGACGTCCTTCGATACTCAAAGTCGTGCGCCGTCGAGCGCAGCCCCGAGATCGGTGATCAGGTCGCCCTCGTCCTCCAGGCCGACGTTGAGGCGAACG
>JAABUY010006783.1_pt1 | contig 11099 bp, 16 predicted proteins | sample 5560271 | NCBI WGS metagenome assembly JAABUY01 (sample SAMN10711886, study PRJNA513374) | rock metagenome | isolation source: Antarctica rocks | place: Antarctica: Victoria Land, University Valley
CCTCGCTCCGTCACCTTGACTAGTCCCTATCGGGCCTAGCGTCGGCTAAGGGACGCACATATGTAGCCAGCTTCTTTCCTGTAGCTACCTTCTTTCCTTAGCATTTATCTTCTAGTTAAATGACACTCATATTGACTCGCTCTATGCTGGCCCCTAACAATATCAGTCAAAACGCTGCAAAAATAATCTAAATAAAGATGAATAATGATTATTAATTCTTCTTATTCTATCAACAACATTTTATCAATTCATTATCAGTCTTGAGATTAAGAATTAAATATATAATAAAGAGAAGAAATAGAAAATCGCAAAAATATTTGATAAGAAACAAATCAAGAGTGATTACAAATACAAAGTACGTTGAAACACATGACTACACAGAAGTGAGTTAATGATAAAAAAGATCAAAGAGATAAAGAGACAAAACAAAACTACAAAAATACAGATGAAGAGAATTAAAACTCATTGAAATCATTTCAAATCTGAAGAAAGAAGAAAACATCAAAATACGACAATGTGTTTTGATCTTTTATACATTCTTGCTCATTTTATAAATATGCGTTTGCGAGATATGACTGTTTCTGCTTGACATTTTGAGCTGCTGCAGACAACTAATATAAATAATGACGAAAGTATCATAGATCGAGAATGCATCAACAACAGTGTCAAGGCAGCTTTTCTGCTGATCATGATTCTTAGACAATTGAACACAGTGTGTGAAGAGATCTATGATGCTTCATTTCTCATATGCTAAAATTGCTTAGATTGTGACGAATTACCTTCGTTGATGAATGGGTTGAGCCTCTAAGCCTCTCATATTCTTCCAGTGCTCTTTGATACATCTTCTTCGCCTTTACCAGCTTGCCCTGATTTTTATAAAGATTATGGAAAGCATCATAAGAATCTTGATTCTTATCAACATCGGCAACATTGACACCAGAAACTTCTTTCCAATCAGACACTTTTCTTACGTCCTTTCGAAGAACTTGATTATTCGTCTGGTCGATCTGTCACACATTCTCTTCTCAATAAGGTGATCATGCTTATCCGCAGAGCGTTCTTTGACCGTATATTTCTTGTTTATTCTCTTCGAACTATCACCACGCTCCCGCGGGCGGAAAAAGCGCTCATCCATATCGCTATCCAACCCAACTCGACACATTCCGACCCGCTCCTTCTTTTCCTCCTCTTACTCCCCTTCCACGCTCTCTATTTCCTGATACCTCAACCGTTATCCTTCTACACTACACATACAATTCGAGCACGCCCAATCAAAACAGACGTCTTGACGTTCAGAGCAGTTGGGAGTATCGACAAACGTGTTCTGAGGTATATACGCTCTACCACTTCCCCCATCGTCTACACCTTCCACTCGGAAAAACTCGACGCAGATTCTAGTATCACTGCGACCTTGGTTTACTGCAAAATGTCGCTTACAGCAGCCATTCTCCCTCCCGCCATCACCTCGTACACATACCTCACGATGGTCACAGCCAGCCAGCCAGCCAGCCAGCCCGCCACCCAAAGTATGCAATCCCGACACCTCAGGGCTTTCCGCACCATCTCCACTCTCCTTCCCATTCTCCTTCCCACGCGACGTCCGAGACCGAACTGCAAAGAAATCCTTCCATGCTCGTACCAAGAAAGTAAACCCGCAAGGATGGTTTTCAGAATGGTGGAAACTCCCCTCTCTTTCCCGTGTTGTGCTTTGATCTCCCCAACGGCCAATCCCATCATCTCACCGACGTCTCACATCCCAGGGAAACGAAACCCATTCCACCCCGTCAAGATGGAATCTTGGCTGGAAATTCGACCGGTAGATGTGCGACGTTCTTCTGGGGGGAAAATAAACGCGATGGACGGCATCAGCACTGAGGAATCCGAATGAGATGTATGCATGGACAAACTGCCCCCTTTCCTTTACCTTCAGCGCAACAAGACTCAGATCCTACCGATTGTACACCTGCACATGTAGAATTATCTCCCTTCGAATTTGCCGCTTTTCACTGCACGTTTGCATGTTTCTCATGAAGGACATGCAATGTGTGATATATATCCAAATTTCCAAGATGCCGATTTCGCAAGCGGTGCACCGTTCGATGTTACTGTAGTTGAGATATCAACACCTCATAGGCGCTGAAGCGACACCTCCATATGCTTACTAAGCAAGGTGTCGGGCCATAGGGCTAACTCGATTTTCGAGCACGGTAAATAGATAGCTATTACAACTACCGTCAACTGCTACCTATCTTTGGATCATCTATTTATGCTGACCTCAGGAGCAGGTCTCTAATAGTTGAACTATATTTTGATTGAGGAGAATAATGGTGCATGGCGACGGAATATTGATGGATGCTGTCAGAGGATGGAGATTATCTATCTATCTACAACCACCCTCCCTACAAACTTTTTACTACTTGGACAGACAACCAGTGTGGACATTTCTATTTCCGGCATCATGCCTATCTAAATCCTCCCAAGCATATTCCACTACCAAGCATATTTCCTTTTCCTCCAGCGTCCCAATCACAGCGCCTTCGCTCACATCGCATCCTTAGCCAAATGCTCCTCACCAACCGGCACAAGCTGCGGCCCCACATACCCCCTCCTCCTCACCGCCCACCACGCACCCACAAACAACGTACACCCCCCCGTAATCAGCGCCGCATAATTCATAGTCTTCGCCGCAACGGGCAGATTAAACGGGAAGCAAAAAATGACAATAAACGCCATAATATACAACACACTGACCGCGTTAACTGCAAACCCCACCCCGCCCTTCATCCAAAACCAGCCGGGCGCGACGTTGTTGCGCTTGCTGAGGAGATGGGGTAGGATGGCGCTAAGGTAGGAGAGCGTGCTGAGGATGACGTAGGAGCCGACAAAGGCGTTGAAGGCCGTGGTGGAGCCGACGTAGATGCAGCCCATGATGGTACAGATGACGCCGCAGAGGGCGATGCTGTTGAAGGGGTTGTGGAAGGTGGGGTGGATGCGGGCGAAGAATTTGGCACCAGGAGTAGCATTATCGCGGGACAGGGTCCAGAAGGTGCGGCTGGCCGTGATGTAGCAGCCGATTGCGGTGCCGAAGGTGGGAAGGAAGGCAATGATGAGGAGGCCGACGGAGCCGCCGGCGGAGCCGGTGGCTTGGCGATAGATTTCGGCGATGGGGAAGGTGGAGTTGGAGGTGAGGACGGCGTTGAGGTCGTTGACGGCGTAGAAGATGGCGATGAGGTAGAGGAAGCCGGTCCAGAAGCCGACGACCATTTGGGCGAGGATGGCTTTGGGGACGTTTTTGCTGGGGTGGGGGATTTCTTCTGCGAGATGGGTGACTGCATCAGGAGTGCCGATAGCGTAGGCGCCATTGAGCATGCCAGCGACGAAGACGAAGCCGTTGGTGGTGTAGCCTGTTCCATTCGACCATTCGTGCCACACGAAAGAGTTTGAGGCGTGTCCTATGCCGGTTGTGGTGGGCATGACGGCGCAGACGATGATGGTGATAATGACACCGGCGAGGATAAGAAAGCCGCCGAGGATTTCAATCTTGGGCAAAGCCCGATTAGCTAAGAGAACGGTGCCACAGCAAATCCAGCCGCATAAGATGTATGCGACGAAGACGTGCCATGCATGGGCCTGAAATTCGGGGTGGAAGGCGGCGTACATGGCGACGACTTGATTACCCAGGATAGAGGTAATAGACGAAGCGCCAAAGATCCAGGCGAGAAAGTTCCACCAACCGGCGAAGAAACCGGCGGGTCGGCCATATTTTCCAGCTGTTATGGTGGCCCAGTGGTAGACTGTGAGCATGTAAATTTAGAGTTGTTCACCAAGATATTTGCAGGATTTAACCAACCACCACTGGATGAGGGCATCGCTGAGGCCAGCTCGGCGAGGGATGCAGCGATGAGGAAGTAAAAGACAGAAACGGCGATGCTGTTTGCTATTAGTTGTATTCTCTTGGCGCCCAGATTCCAAGACATACAATTCATAGACGACTCCAGGTGGACCGCCATTGTAGATAGAAACGACCTGTAAGCTTCTCAGACACGATTCTTGTTCAACTGATCAAAGTACTTACGATACTACCGCCAACAGATGTCCAGCTCACCCCTGTGGTCACGGCGACACCACATATACTGAGAAGGTTGAAATTTCTTTCAAGCTCTTGCTTGTGGCCGGAGGCATTGATTCCCACTTCCGTTGAGACTTCTGATGAAGGGACATTTGTCTTTTCCAAGACACCTGCTCCTGCAGTTCTGTTGTCTAGAGGCGTCTCCATCGCTTCAGCTTAATTGAATTGGCTGTTGTCGAACTCACAAAGATCGAATTGGGAATGGGGAGAGAAAAGCTACTTGAACGTTTATCCCACATGGCATTGAAGCGGACTGACCTGCAGCCGAAGTAGCCGGGTCCTCAATAATCGACTGCCTTACGAAACAGACCAGTGGATATGTCCGTAATCGACATGGAAGTGATGATCGTGTCTCGACTGGCCTCAATTGGTTGGAGTAGCGTCAGTTGCATGTACAGTAGCAGTACTAAAACTGCTAAAGTACGAGTACATCAAAGGCCTAGACCTTCAATCAAACAGAGTAGTGTGGAGGCAGAGCAAAGGTTCGTGAGATTAGGGAATTGCCGCCTTCCAGACAACGGGACAGGTCCAGCGATCAACATTCTAATCGGTTGTTTGGATGGGAATTATATGTCGGTTTGTTGTACGGCGTTTGCGATGCGGTTATGATGCCGTTGCGCCACCTGCATCCAGCCTCTTCCAACATCAAGTAAAAATTCTTCGTTCTTCAGACTGGCTCCGACCATTTTAATGTTACATCCCATTTATGTTATGGATGTTTTTTATCATCGTTATGTCTTCGTATAGATGTCGGCCAAACGACATGAATCTCCATGTCCTGAACCGAAATTGAGTAAAAGCCCCTTAGCAGTAAGTTGAATTGGCCGGAAGCTACCGAATTCTCCCCGCGAAATTTAAGGTAGAAGCCGGACCATTCGATTCGTAGCGAATTCGGCCAGCGAAGGCGTTTTCCCTGTGCATCGCCAATATTTATTGATAGTAAGTTCAAGAGAGATAAGCGTCAGGAAAGCGGCACCCGAAACAGCCCTAACAACCCCTGTATTCTACGAGCGATGATACCACACTGTTAGTGACTGGCCGGAGAGTGGAAAAGTCTCGTGAGGATGCAAAGTTTCTCTCAAAGCAAATTACCCACAAGCCAGAACCCACTATCCGCATCTCATGACTCTCGTCAAGGTTGATAAGAGATCGCCGGTGCACCGAATCGTACCTACGCAATCATGTCGTACAGTCGTTCCTTATGCACGATATCAAAACTCTCACAAGATGACGATTATAGTTCAAAGTCAATAGCTCGAAGATCATACGAAGTGAGACATGTTTTCCAACTTCGCCCCCATGCAGAACACACTTCAACCCGCATGAAGAGGAAGAAGAAGAAGAAAGTTTAAACTTCGGAATCGGGACGAGGCTGCCTCGGTCGATTTCATCAGATTGTCACCACAAGGCGAAGAGGCGATCAAAGCTTTATTTCATCGAGCAGTTACACAACCTTATGTCTCGACCCACTTTCTTCTCCAGCTACGAACGCCGAAGTTTCACCCGAGAGCACGGAATATCCTTCAACTCGATCATGTTTCTGATGGGTCTCGAATTTCTACGAATTTCAATAGGTGAATTTCGAACCATAGCGTTGGGCTTAGACTTAAACTGAACAAGGAAGGCGCGAGGTCCAATGAATGACAGTCATCACTTCGTCCGACCAGCAGTGCAAGCTTGGTAGAACTAAGGTATGACACAACTCTATTCACGATCCGTAAATCGCAATGACAAATGACTGGCTCATGTGCTTCCATTCCGTTCCGCTGCCATAACTTTCATGGTGGAGACCTGGGGATCTCCCCAATGCAGACGACGGACGTGAGTGCGTACCATGCTTGTAATTCTTACCCTGCTTTCGTGATAATCACATCTGGACTTGTTCCTGGACCTTACGTTAGTGTGATTGTAATACGCTAACGATCTGGTAAGTGCCACGAATGCTAAGGATAACTGACCTTCCATTCTGCTTTCGGATAACTCGGAAGTCTTTCTAGTCCCAACTTTAATAGACTGTGAACTTTCAGTCAAATCAGGACCCAGGTACGAATGGAAGACCCCGCCGAAACCTTCAAGGCTTCGACAAGCATCTGTTGCGGTACCATTCCGGACCAATCGATCTAGTCGAGGCAATTATCAAGTGCAAGCCATTGTTATTCCAGTTTCTCTTTATCGCTCAACGCCTCCATTGGTGGCGCGATGGCCAGTACATACAGGTCTGAGTGCTCCTTAAGTTGTATTTCCATATCTATTGTATCACAAGCCTGAAGTATAGACACCCCCTAAGACCTTTATACATGTATGTGGTCACCTCCCCGAGAGGGAAACTTCATGTTACGCAGGAACAGACAAGACGGCCTTCGCTTCTTCTTTTTTAGTTCTTTGCGCTGTTACTAGACAGCTGGAATTTTCTTTGAAAATTGAACCTGCTACCAGACGTCCTTCAAGATGGGTCTTACATTTGATGAAAATTTTCCCGGGGAAACATGGACTTTATACGGGTTTGGGATACTTGTGATTTTAATTCGCATGTGAGTCTGATGAATCCCACGCGAACATTTGTGTAGTCGTGGGACTCGTGTTGATGTTGAACTACACAGTGCGTCACGTATACACAAGCTTGGAATTACCAAAATCCAGGCCGATGACTACCTAATGGCCAATGCCCTGTTTTGGTATACGCTTCTCGCTGTCTCAATCAATAAGATAATTGCTAGCGGAGGTTCAAATTTCATGACTGCCGAGGAAGTGGCCAACTTGACCCCGACGTCCATCAAAGACAGAATAGAAGGAAGTAAATGGGTTTTTATTTCCGAGCAAGCCATGATTATTACGATTTGGAGTCTTAAGCTTTGCATGCTGTTCATATATGGACGCTTAACGTACGTCATTTCGTCTTGTCACACTCGTCGGTGTACCTTCAATTGTATCTCTCGAGTAGTCCTTCACAGATCCTTTGTCGCATCTTTGAGGTATATCCCTTGTCGTATATTTAAGGTACACATCTCTGCAGATATACTGGAAACATCCTTTCTGGATCTTTATACTATCTGCCAAGAATGCAACAAACAGTATCGAAACATAACTGACTTTCATACCAGGAGCGGATTGAAACAAAAGAAATTCATCAACGCTCTCTTCGCCTGGGTAGCTATCAGCTTCGTCGGCACCCAGCTCTGCCTCTTCCTTGCCTGTCGCCCATTCCAACAATACTGGGCTGTCCCCGCATCAGATTGTGAGTTTTCACCTTCGCAATTCTTCTTTCATCGCAAAACCAAGTCCTCTCTACTCATCCTTACCAACCCATCCCAACTCCTGCCCTCCCCCCACCTACACACAGAACTAACCCCCTTCCCTCTCCCACAGCCCAATGCTCCTCCTACCAATACTACGAAATCACCGAATGCATATTCAACACCAGCTCCGACGTCATGATCCTCCTTATCGGCCTCCCCCTCCTCCTCTCTGCCCGCATCCCCATCCAACAAAAAGCCGTCCTCCTCATCGTCTTCGGCATGGGCATCTTCGTCATCGTCGCCGCTGTCATTACAAAAATCTACTGCCTCGTCCCCTCCCTCATCTCCTACGTCTACCTAAACTGGTACTTCCGCGAAGCCTCCGTCTCCGTCTACGTCACGAATCTCCCGGCCCTCTGGACCCTCGCGCGCGACGTCTTCCCCGCCCTACGAACCATGGGTTTTGGAGAGAAGAAGAGCAGTAAATATGCTAGCAATAGGAAAGCCTGGGGACCGATCTCGATGGGCTCGAGGAGAGAGACTAAGGGCTTTGATATGCAGAATTTCCGGCGCATGCGCGAGGTTAGTCAGAGTCAGGAACATATCAACGGAGAGGCGCCGATGCCGATGGTGATTAAGCAGGATATCACGTTTGCGGTGGAGGAGGGCAGTTTAGAGGGGAGTGAGGGGGGGGATGTGCGTGGGCCGGATACGAGGTGTGTGGGGGCGCATGCGCAGTGATGTGCAAGTGAGGAAATATCGGTGTGCAACGGAGGTTAGGATTCGATGGGGACGTGTGACGAGGTGTGGGGATGGTTGTACATGGCGGAGGGAAGTTGGGGGGGGGGCGAAGTTTACAATGTAGAGGTACCTACTACCTACTACTGATTCATGGGATATGGATGGGTGGGAGGCTAGCGTTGTCTTGTCTATATTGGGATGGGTGTATGAACAAACCCAAAAAAATAGCGATAGTGTGGGAGGAGTGGATGTCTATCTGCTTGTTTGTTTTCTTTCTTGTAGATGTACTCGCTCGCTCGCGGTTTTTCCCCATTAATATGTTTAGAGAAGGAAGAAATATTGGTTTTATGTGGATGTGTATGAGCATCGGTATGGGAATTAACCGATGTGGGAGATTTTTTTTGGCCTCCTGCTGTTCTATTCCTTTTGAGGATGAAGACTATTCTACAGGGTAAAAATTGGCCGCAAAGGGCGAGAAAATCTTTTTGCAGAGCCGAGTGAAGACGGCGTTGCGGGCTTTGACTCTACTTAGGTCCAGACCTCATGGATTTCCCCTCGACGTATCCATTGGGTTTACTTTCCACTTTCCTGCGCAAAGACAATGTCTGCAGTATGGTGCAGCCCCTAGATAAATAAATAAATAGAGAATATCACATTGAACTGAACTTTTAGCGGAAAGAAAGACGTAGGCAGTGAAGAGGAATATCCGGAAAATGAGGCATGGGGAAGTTTTTGAGATGAGATGGGGATGAGATAAGCGGGGTTAGGGTTGGGGGGTTTTAAAGGGCGATGGGATAGGGGAATTTGGTCGTGTGCTTGGTGGGGGGGTGGTGTGGGTTTTGAAGGGGGGGGGGGGAGAGGGTTATAGGAAGGGGTGATGAGATTGGCGTTGATGAATTCTGGCCGAGAGATTTAAAGCGCACGGGATGAGGGGAGTTTTGAAAATGGGCTGGGGGGGGGGATTTTTGGGGAGGGGTTTGTTTTTGTGCTGACTTAAGGTAAGAATAAAGTCTGGGCTTTGTGGGTCGGAATTCGATAGTACGTGGCTGAAGCGTTGAAATTTAGATTGTGGCTGGCGCCGGACGAAGGGTGTGGAGAATATGTAGATGGCTTAATGGCGTTAATGTTTTATCATAAAGTGAAGAATAAAGCGAACTACAGTATAATCTAGTTATAACAAAAGTGACAAATTCAAGCTTTCATTTCGTTACGAAAAGGGTTTCGTAATATACATTGTAACTAATGCAATTAACAGTAACATAAACTGTAAAGTCGATAAATTACGTTTCTATATAATATTTAAAACATATATTACGTTTAAATTAATTTAGTATAAAGATAAATTACACTTTATTAAAATTAAAAAATTAAAATTAAAATTTCGATTGTTTATATCGAGAAATTTCGATAATTGTATACAAATTTAACTTATTTTTAAAAATATAAAGCAACGAAAACTGTTGTTTTTTACACAACTTACTCACCAATTATTGTTACGATCCTAGCTACGCACCTATGTTGGTAGCTATGTTGGTGGCTATGTTGATGACTATCGCCGGCCGCTCGCCGCTAGGCTATAGGGTTGTTCCGAGGCCAACCCTATTCAGGGTTAGCTTATGTTCTCCTGAGTCATATAGATAGCCGGCTCTTCCCTTCTAGATACTTTCCTTCCTTAGCATTTATATACTCGTTACATTACACCCATATGACTCGCTCTATGCTGGCCCCTAACAATTATGTGAGAGTCTTCTTTAAGTGAAGAGTTAATTCCTGCTTTCAACACGTTGTTCAAGCCTTCGTCATTGCAATTTAAGTTCAAGACGCTCTTTTTCGAGTTGTTTGACGCTTCATTCATCATCAGCACGGCTCGATAGCGTTAAGATCAGGCGAATTGTGTGATGACCGGGTCTACTAGATGGATAGACGGGGCCTATAAGGGTGGTATGGCAATGTGATATTCTAAGCAGGCACAGAATGGGTATATATTATGGTAGAGCTAATTATTAAGGAGTCCTCGATAACTCGAGGGGGCCGGCCGACTATAGGGAGTTTGCCAAGCATTGCCAAGTCGGACACGGCATAACTCATGACATATTAAGCCGAAGGTATGACGTGGCCTAAACGATGCCTTGGCAGAGCCACAGAGTCCCAGAGCTAACTCAGGTCTGACCTTCGGCCCAGCCTCTGGCCCTAGCCTCTGGTCTAACCCCTATGTGTCAATTCATCATGACAAATTGCCTGATCATAGAAGACGTAAAATTCTCGCATTCATGAAAATAATATCTTGATGATATGATGCATAAGCTAATGCTTTATTTTCCTGCATCATGATATTTGAACAAACGATCATACACTTACGAGCGAAAAAAATAAGCATAGGCAGCAGAAATTTCTTCTGATAGCGATATCAATCAATATTTTCTTTACTTTTTCTGATCATTTTATCACGTTTCTGATTTCACTTTCATTTAAGCTTTGAATTTTCTTTATTTTGAAGATTTATTTTTCGCATGAAGATTTTCAGCTTTCATGTCTCTTTAACAGTTAACTTTAAAGCATCATTAATACACTTAAACTTCTCAGCAAAAGTCTTTTTCTGAGCAACTGTTTTGAATTTTCAAATATAATAGAAATTCTTTTTATCATAGCTAAAGTTACCTTATTATATAAACTTTGAGAATTCTTTGAATCAATAACAAGTGCAAATCTTATTATATACTTTATTGAGCGTTCTTTACACTTTAATTTTATCTCATTGACTATTCAAAATAATGCTTGTTTTATTGATTTAAATTTTTTTTTTTCAGTTCTTCAAAGTTTAGTTCTTATGTTGCATGCAGAAGTAATAATAAATTTTTATCATAACTTCTATTGAAAGGGTAGGGCGAACAGTATCACATATGATGGAATCTATCTAGATTGTGGAGAGAAGCCACAGGCTGCTCTATCTATATACTGTCACGCATGGCAAAGCCGCGGCGCGCGGCTTTACC
>JAABUY010006793.1_pt1 | contig 11089 bp, 10 predicted proteins | sample 5560271 | NCBI WGS metagenome assembly JAABUY01 (sample SAMN10711886, study PRJNA513374) | rock metagenome | isolation source: Antarctica rocks | place: Antarctica: Victoria Land, University Valley
AAAGGAAGTGCCAGCGCACCGCGACAGACGAATCAGTCACTCCATCGCTCATATTTTCCTCGGCTCGTCGGGGTCGCTGTGTCTTCTCCGCTACCCCGACGAGCCGACGCGTGCGGAAGACCGTCAGTGGCGTGATGACAATAGGGGGCGCCATACTGACCGACACTCCGTGCAACGCAACAGATGATGACTTACACGAGAGTGCGAAACTACAATAGAATGCACCCTCCGGTCTGTCAAGGGCTCGCATTGCCTCACCAGGGCTTTACTCAAAGTCGATACTGCTCTGAAAATACCCGTTTTCATCGGCGGTGGTGCGTCCGCGACGCATGACAAACTGCTGGCGAAGTCGGGGCGAGTCATGCGGTCACCAACGTGACAAACGCCGAGCGACGTGTCTTGGCGCGTGGAATGTCGGCGAACCACTCCCCCAAGTGCAAGAGGGGATAGATTGACGAAGCGTCAATTAAAAGTACGCCCTAGTCGGACATAGCATCCGAGTAATCATCAGACTCGACGACTGGCGGGCCGTGGACGCCGAAAAGAGGAGGGACAGGGGATGCGTGCTCAGAACTCATAAACGCTTGCCTGTCCCGTGATTGCTGGGTATCCTGTCCCCTCTCGACATAATGGGTAGTGGGTCAGTTTGAGTCGAGGGGCTGGTTATTATCCGCTGGTCGGGCGGGGCGGCGCTTGGAGAGGACACACAGCGCATGGGTACAAAGGCAGCGATGCCCGCGAGACTCCCGGCGATACTCGCGGTTGTCTTCATCCTCGGGGGGTGTGGCGCGACGCGGGCGACAACGGCGTCCACGGGCACCCCCGCGATGAATACCACGGGAAGTGCCTCCCGCTCGCCGCTCCCGATCATCTCCCCGACGCTTCCGGCACCGCCCCCTGCAGGCTCAGCACCGACGCCGACGGTCGGCATCATCCTCACCGCGATGAGTCCCCCGGCGCAGGTCGGTCGTTCTTACGCCTTCGACCTGCTCACGCACTGCGGCGTCAACTACCATGTGGATTTCGACCGGAGTTTCTGGGAAGCCACGATCCCCGTTTGGGACGGCAGCGGGAACCCCCCGCCGAACCTGCGCAATCCCGTCCAGGACGGCACCATGACCCTCCTCGACACCGACCATGCGCGCTTCGACTACTCCGGGGGAGCGATACCCTTCCGTCGCCTCACTGGGCCGAAGGTCGTCAACGGTCTATGCGCTTAGCCGCCGTGCCGCATCGTGTGTCGGCTGTCTATCGGTGCGGGCGGCACGGCGCGAAGGCGGACGATAGGCGACGGGCACGGTTCATCCGTGGCAAACTGACCCACTATGACATAATGGGAGACCCCACCAAACCTGGCCGTAGCCCATCCGGATCATGTTTGCAGTAACAGTGGCGGACATCGCCGATCGGAGCGCGCACGCGATTACCGGTTTCGCCCGTGACACAAGGAGATCCAGATCAGCGCCCGGGCCGGTCGCTTGTTTTTCTCGCCACGACGACAGCAAATATGTGTCGGATAGGTCGCGTCTAGGTTTGGAACGCCGCCCGCCTCGCCCTCTTCGATTACATCGAAGGGTTCTACAACTCGCACCGGCGGCATTCGGCGCTTGACTATCTGTCACCCGCAGCATATGAAAGGAGATGGACAATCCTCGACCGCGTCGCGTAGTCTTTCACTGTCCACCGAACCGGCTCTTCCGAGCTTTGTGTGAAGCAGTCTTGCCGACATTACTCGGCGTCGCGGGAAGAAACGGCCACGGGAGCAAGACTCACCGTGCGATCGAACCGGAAAGGCGTATTCTCGCGCCGCTGCATGGTGGAACCGATTCTTCCCATCACACAAAGCTCGGAAGAGCCACCGAACCGGGGTAACTCCAATCTTGAGTAGGTATCGAAGGAGGATAGTGGAAAGAGATATGCAGCATCGGGACGCGGGGCTCCAATGGCTTGGAGGGATATTGGCATGCGATCCACATCTCGTCTGCGTCATCACCGATCCTTACGCCTCATGGTATCGGTGGCTTTCGCTGGTGCCCTCTGTATCGGCACCGTCGCGCTCTACGTCTTCTTCGCGTCTCCAGCAAATGTCACGGCGCAATCCGGCATGCTGCAATTACATGCGGTGTATTTCCATGATCCGACCAATCCGGGCTTGTCGCTCGATGCCGTTCGGTCTCATGGGGTGCAGGCGGTGACCACCGCTGCCGACTTCACGTCTAAGGGGGCGAGTGCTGATGCGCTCATCATAGACGCGAGCGTCGTCAGTACCGTAGACCGCCAATACCTCCGCCAGCAGCAGGAACGTGGCGCGTACATTATCGGGATCAACATGCCCGTTGCCACCCTTGCGGGGATCGTCGGCGTATCGGCGTCGAATCCGCCAAAGTCGATGTTGCAACACCCGACGAACCTCGCCGATCCCGCGAAGAAGCCAATCTTCTCGTTCGTCTACCAACAAACGTATCTAGGGGGCGGCACACAGTGGACGACCGGGCAGGAATACATCTATACGCCTGACTTCGTGCTGAAATATCTCGCGACACAGGTAAAGAATCGCGGCATGGGATGTCCACCTCGGTGTGGCACCACAGTGCATTCCTAGTGAGAGCTGCCACGGAGATGATTCTTGTTGTCACAAAGCGAGCCACCGAGTGTGTGTGCTACGGTGTTGCGTACTCGCAGAAGGTCGATTGGGCATCCGTAGTTGTCTCCTCGCTCATCATCATTATCGCTGGCGCGCATTTGTGGATCGTCTTGCATATACCGCCGGTACGCTGGGAATGGCGATTCGGTGCTCTGTTCGTCTTCGCAGCATTTATCGGTTGGCTCACCTTGCGGATGTGTGTGCGTCGTCGTGCATGGGGCCATACGATCGGATTTGCCCTTGCAGGGAGCAACACGGTGGGTGACGATGGTAAAAGGCGATGCCATAACCTCTGGGCCCTTGCATTCGTTTCCTTGCTCTTGGTCGGATGTGGACTTCCCACTGCACCACCCGGCACGTCTAATGCGACGCCTGAGGGTACGGCAACCATTCCGCTCATGACGGTAACACCGACCAGCGGATGCACACTTGCCATCAACGGTCAGATACAAGGGGCGATTACCCAACAGGGACATACTCCTGTCGGGCCCGTCTACGTCTCGGCCATTTTTACGCGCGGACCAACCGAGCGTGTGCTGGCGCGCGACGGGCAGTACATCCTCCCTCTGCTGGAACGGCAATGCCCGGATGGGTTGCACTGGCTACAGTTTCGCCTCAGTGCGGTGGGCGTGGACCAGATCCTTTCCCCCGCGATGCCCGATCTCCGATCTAATCTCGATGTAGGGCAGGTACCGAATGGTGTTCCGCCGGATCTTCCAGATTGTATACTTGTCGCTGGGTCGCTCAGTGGGCGTGTGCTCGTCCATAGCATGCTCGCTCCTAATGGCACGGCCGTGACGAGCGAGGGAGAGCCGGGGATGGTGAGCCTGAAGCAAACAACGACGACACGGGGCGGGCGCTACACGCTGCCAAGTATCGGGGTGCAGTGCGGTCTGGAATCAATTCATCCATTGATCGCATCCGTTGCGGCCCTCGGTGTGGTCGTTCCCGTTGCACCGACAAGAGTGGATATGGAGCAAGACATCCTTGTATCATGATGTGGAAGCCGCGAAGCGCAACCCGGCAGCCAGTGAAGCATTGGCGACGCAAGAGAACCGGCATTGACGTAAGCGGTCATGGTGTGATTCCTCTCCGGTTGTCGAGAACGGTATCGGCGACGACGGTTGATCGGCATGAGGCGCGCACCCCTTCACCGTGAGAGGGTGCGCGCTGTTCATAGCCGTGGTAGCATCGGCGGACGGAACGAATTCGCAAGGAGGCCCCCCTGAAACAGCCGCACCGCCGGATTCCGCTACTCATGGCATTCGCGCTGATCCTCACGGCCTGTGGCGGGACAGCGGCGCGATCGCCGGCGACGGCAAGCGATCCCGGTGTGGCCGCTACCGTTGGCGTGCAACCACCTGTCGATGTGGCCGCATTCCGCAGCCGTGGCAAATTGGCTTTCGTCGCCGATGACCGCCTCATCATCCTCGATGGCGAGAGCGTCACGCTGCGTACCGTCACGGGGAGCGGCCAGGCTCTCTATCCCACATGGTCTTCGGACGGCCAGTGGCTCGCCTATCTGCGGGCCGCGAGCGCGGATGCGCGCATGACAACCCTTTGGCTTGTCCGCAGCGACGGCAGCCAGGCGCACGCCGTCTCTGGGCTTCCCGCGCCAGTTGCCCGAGGGTATCTCACACCGTCGCTGGCGTGGTCTTCCACGGCGGAGACGCTCGCCGTCGTGCTATCCGGCACCCCCGGCGCTGACGGTCTCTGGTTGGTCCACACCGACGGCAGCATCCAGCAGGCCGCTGCCCAAGGGCAGTCTGTCGGTTCATTCGCGTGGTCGCCGGACGGTCAGGCGCTCGCCTATACCGCGACGCTCCCCATCCAAGGGCACCCCGACGCTCTATTCACCGTCCCCGCTGGCGGTGGTGCGGCCACGCAACGGCTCGTCGCCGCAGCGGGTACCGGACTGCTCGTGGCAGACTGGTGGCCGGATGGACAGGGGCTCGTTTTCTGGCCGGACCCCGATCATTCGTCGTCGGTGGCCTTGGACGGCCTGATGCTGCAAAGCCTCGCGCTGGGGAGCGCCACCCCGCAGGACCTAATTAAGACCCCACTCTATCCGGACTGGCGATCCTGGTCTCCGGCGGGCGACCAACTCCTGGTCGTTGAGCAACGGGGATGGCGACCGGCCTGGGATCGGAAGGCGCTGGGGACCTGCGATGTGCGTGCGGGCACCTGCCAGTCGCTCCCGCAACCTCCTGACGGCGTCTCCTTCGCCCCGGCGTGGTCGCCGAACGGGTCGCGCGTCGCTCTCGTGCGCGCCAAGGATGCTGGCGCGTCTGGCGGGCTCGGGAACGTGCCGGCCGCGACGTGGAGTTCGACACGCACGCTTGTGGTCACCGACGCGACCGGCGCGAATGCGCGGACGCTCACGGCGGCGGGGGAAAGCATCGACCGACCGCAGTGGTCGCGCGACGGGACACGCCTGCTGTATCTGCGCGACAACGCGGTCTGGCTGATCGGTGCCGACGGCGGGGCGCCGCAGCGGATCGCAGGCCCGCTGCCGAACTCACCCGACGGTGCCAGCACCTATGGCCATGTGCCTTGGGAGCGTTCCGTGGCATGGTACCGGTGAGTATCGTTTGGCACGAGCGTTCGAACGAGGATCGGGCGTGCCGGGGACGATAAGCTCCCCGGTAGCATGAGATCGCTCCCTATCCATTCGATCCATTTGATGGTCCCACCGGGGAATACTCGATGGAGCGGAGTCCCCATACATCGAGAGCACTAAAAAGTCGGGGGGATTAGGCCGCTGACGACGGCGCTGTGATCCGTGTGTCTTCGCGGCGGACGTTCCACGACCAGTGACCAGCCGTCCCATTCATACCGGCGAACGCGCGTTCGCACCTGCAAGAGAAGGCGTTCGGGGCGACACCCCCGACTTTTTAGTGCTCTCGCATAGAGGGCCTATTGTCAGACCAGGCTCACCGCTTATGTGCCCGTGGGACTCCATCCCCACTGCTCCTCGCGCGCTCCGGCCGCCGCCTGCGCCGCGATCGCGCTATTATGTCCGGCGAGACACGAGCACCGGAGGTGACCATGAAGATCGGCATCATATCGGACATCCACGGCAATTGTGTCGCCCTCGATGCCGTCCTGCGTCACCTCGCACGCCACCCGGTGGATCGCCTCGTCTGTCTCGGTGATATCGCAGGCAACGGCCCCCAGCCGCGCGAGGCGATCGCGCGCGTGCGCGCACTCGGCTGTCCCGTCGTCATGGGCAATGGTGAGGCGCAGTTGCTGCGCCCCGTGCTCGCAAACGACGGCGGCGAGCCGATGCGCCGCTTCTATGAGATCTATCGCTGGGGCGCATCTCAGCTCTCCGACGACGACCGCCTGTTTATCGGCGGCCTCCCCGCGACGATCGCGGTGCCCCTGGGCGGCGAAGCGACGCTGTTGTGCTGCCACGGGTCGCCACGCTCCTACTACGAGGGGATCAGGAGTGAGACACCAGAGCGCGAGGTGGACGAGCTGCTGGCCGACGCCGCGGCGACGGTGGTAGCGTGCGGGCACACCCATCGCCCGTTTGTGCGGCGGCATCGCGGGCTGCTCGTGATCAATCCGGGCACAGTCGGCACGACGATGGTGATCGATGCGGATAGGAGCCGGCGGCTGGCGCCGTGGGGGGAGTATGCCGTCGTGACGTGGGACGCGGGGTCGCTCGGCATCGAGTGCCGCCGTGTCCCGATCGACCTGGACGCGGTGCGCACGGCGGCATTGGCGAGCGGCATGCCGTATGCCCAGTGGTGGCTGGACGCCTTCGCAGATGTGCCGAGGATCACCAGTAATCCACTCATGCCGGAACAGCGCTAGCGAGGTGCATCCGAGGACTGCGCGCAACAGGGAATATCACGCTTGCTCCACGTAAAGCCGATTATGTGCCGATAACGATGGCGATGCGCGGTCATACCGGCATCCCACGTGCCTGCAATGCTACGATGGTGCACGGGAGACGACGATCATGGTTCAAGCGCTACCACACCGGAGCGATGTCCCCGAGGAACAGACCTGGGATATCGACAGCGTCTACAGATCGGCTGTTGCCTGGCAAGCGGCGTATCGACGTGCAGACAAGATAGTATCGGAGCTGGCATCGTACGCGGGTCGACTGAATGAATCCGCGGCTGTGCTCCTCGACGCGCTCCGCGAGCGGGATCGCCAGCGCACCGAGATCGGACGCATTCGCGAATATACCTGGATGCAGGCGAATGCGGACCTCGGTGAACCGGAGGCCGCTGCTCGCCTCCAACGGGCGACCGATCTGCGCGCCCGCTTCCTCGCGGCGACGGCCTTCATCGAGCCGGAACTGCTCGCCATCGCGCCGGAGCACCTCGCGTCCATGACGGCGGAGAGTCCCGAACTCGCGGTCTATGCGCACTATTTCGACACACTTGAGCACAAGCGGGCGCACATGCGCTCCCCGGAGATCGAGCAGATCATCGCATCGGCGTCGGACATCGCCGCCGATCACGCCCTGGCCTACAAGGTGCTGGTCAACGCGGAGATCCCGTTCGGGGATGTGCCCGATGGAATGGGTGGAGCGATCGCGCTGGCACAGGGGAATGTGCGCCCCCTCACCGCGAACCGCCATCTCGCCGTGCGTCGCGCGGCGTGGGAGGCGTACGCCGATGGGCATCTCGCCTTCCGGAGCACGATCGCGACCGGCCTGATCGCCACCTTCAAACGACATCGTTTCGTCGCCCAAACGCACGGCTATCCCTCCGCCCTCGACGCCACGCTGGAAGCGAACCACCTGCCGCGCGCGGTCTTCGAGAACCTGATGGCGGTTTGCCGTCGGCACCTCCCGCTGTGGCACCGGTACTGGGAGATCCGCCGCAGGGCCTTGGGCGTCGAAGTGCTCCACGGCTACGACATCGACGTGCCCCTCGTCCGCAGCGAGCGGGTGATCCCCTATGCACGGGGGCGGGAGATCGTCATTGCCGCGCTGGCTCCGCTCGGGGAGGAATACTGCGCGGTGCTACGTTGGGCGCTCTATGAGGAGCGCTGGGTGGACTGGGCGGCCAATCGGGGGAAGCTCGCCGGTGCATCTTCGGGTGGCGTCTACGGGACGCGCCCCTTCCTGCTACTAACCTACGACAACAGCGCGATCAGCGTCAGCGCCCTTGCGCACGAGATCGGTCACTCGCTGCACTCCGATTATGCGTGGGAGACACAGCCGAGGGTTTACGCCGACTACGACGACGCCATCGGGGAGACCGCCGCGACGACCACCCAGGCGCTGGTGCGGGCGCACCTGCTCGCCACCGAGGACGATCCGGACTTCCAACTCGAAGTGCTCTCGGAGGCCTTCGCATATTTCCACCGCTACCTCTTCGTCATGCCGCTGCTGTCGCGCTTCGAACTGGCGTGCCACGACCGCCTCGATCGCGGCGAAGGGTTGTCCGCGGACGTGCTATCGGCAAACCTGCTCGCCCTCCTCCGCGAGGGGTACGGCTCTGCGATGACCATGGACGAGGCGCGCGTCGGCATCGCCTAGGCGCAGTTCCCGCACCTCTTCATGAACTTCTATACCCACACATACGCCCTCGGCATCGCGGCGGCAACCGCGCTGGCGCAGGGAATCCTCGATGACGGCGCGCCCGCCGCCGCACGCTACGTGGACTTTCTGCGTGCCGGCGACTCGGTCTACCCGCTCGACGCGCTGCGGATCGCGGGGATCGACATGGCGTCGGCAGAACCGGTGGAGCGAGCGTTCGCGGTCCTGGAGCAGATGATCGACCGGCTGGATGGGCTCGTGTAAGACAAGGGCACGTAACGCCCGTTACGTGACCCAACGGCCTGGAAGCGTCAGGCCACGAACCGACGGCGCTTCGGCCCTTCGATAGTGATCGCACCCGGCGTACGCGATCGGCGGCTACGCGCAGCCGTCGCGGGCAAGCAGCGCCGTGACGTATCTGCCGGTCATCAGGGTATCCGCCTGCAGCGGCGTGATCGCCGACCGATCGATGCGCCGGACGGCATCCTCGACCGTGACGGGGCATGCCGCTACCCCGGCGATCGCCCGGCGCATGAATTGGACCTGCGCATCGCGCGGGAGGGTGCGGTATTGCGTGACGGTCAAACGGGTAACAGCGTCATATTCCTGCGTAGGATGATCCTGAGGATTGTGGCCGGGATAATACAGGGCAAACGCACCAATCACACCGACGCAAATGATCGCCACTGCCGATACCAGCAGCCGTTGCACCGAACGAGCCATTGCTCCCTGAGCTCATGCGATGAGACAAATAGGATCATACTTTGTGGTTATATGAAAAGATGCCGGCAGATCTCAAGTGCATGTAAAGCCCATCGATCGAAAGAATCGGCATGACCGAGGAGCAGGAACAGAGATGCTGATTCTCTACGGGTCACGTAAAACCCGAGCGAGCGCGATTCTCCGCCAGGTGCCGGGCGAACCACCTCACCATCTCCCGGTGCATCCGCTGCCGCACATCATCGGTCACGGCGTGGTCGGCATGATCATATGCCATGTAGCGCAGTCGCTCCGGCGCGCTCATGTAATAGGGCACCAACGCCCGATGGAAATCACTCGCTGCTTGTGGCGGGACACGCCTGTCCGCGCCCGCCACCTGCGACAGCAGCGCCGTCGGGAAGAATCGCTCCGGGTGGAGGTGCGGACTCTCCGACCATGGTAGCCGCCACTGTGGTGATCCGAGTACCGACACGGCCGCGCAGATGCGCCGGTCGGCAACGACTGCCGCATAGGCGATGAAGCCCCCCCATCGACCAGCCCGCCACCCCGATGCGGCCCGACGCTGCGAGGCCGCGGTCGGCGAGGGCATCGATCACCGCCGGTACTTCTCGCGCGGTGTCGCGCACCATGCCGAGGAACGCCGCCTCAAGTTGCGGACCCGGCGGGAGGGCAGCGATCGCGTCGTCGAAGTCTGGCGAGCGACGGGCACCGTGCCCGACAGCATCGATCCCGACAGCTAGGAACCCTGCGTCGGCGAGTACGGCGAGCGTCGTAAGGTAGCTCTCCTTGTTGGCACCGAAGCCGTGGTAGAACAGGATCGTCCCGCGCTCGTTCGTGGCGTGCGCATCGCTGCAGCGCACCATCAGCGCGGGGGCAGATGCGAGCAGAAGCGGATCACTCTGAGACGACACAGATGGACACCTCCCGCAGCCTGCACCGTGAAATGACCGGCAACCGTCCTGACACACCATACGGTGCCACGTCCCTTTATCGAGTGGGTGTTGGAACACCGGCACAGAATACCACACGCTGTTGAGAAATCCTCCCGGCCATTGCATCGCCGAATCGGCGGCCATACCGATGCCTCTCGCCAGATATCAGGACTCCTCCATGATCGCCGGGAGGTCGGACAACGACGCGATCTCCGCGTCCGGTCGTATCCCGCTCGTATTACTGCGTCCGTCTCGATTCAGCCAGATCGCCCGCGCACCGATGGACTGCGCCCCCGCGACATCGTTCGTCAGCGAGTCGCCGACGTGGATGAACGCATCCGCAGTGACCCCGGCCACGCGGAGCGTAGCCTCGTAGAACCCGCGCGACGGCTTGCGCGCCCCGTGATCCTGCGCGAAGATCACGAAGTCGAACCGCCCCGCCAGTCCGCAGCGTTCGGGATAGGTATTGCCATTCGAGGCGAGGCCGAGCCGGTAGCGGCCGCGTAACTGGTCGAGGGCGGGGAGGACATCGGGATACAGTTCGATATCCCCGAAACGCCGGGCGAGGTAGCACTCGGTGAGGTGCCTGGCGATCGCGCGGTCGGGATGGCCGATCGATGCGAGCGTGTGTATGAAGGCGGCGAGGCGGATCTCCTCCATCGTGCTCCCGCGCCCATCCATCTCTTCGGCAACCGCATCGCGGGTGGCGATGAGCCGATCGACGGTGAGCGTCGCCGTTGCGTCGCCGGGGACGAGGCGCCGCAACTCGGCAAGGGCATGCGCGAGCGAGGTGCGCATCGCCTTGTCGAAATCCCACAGCGTGCCATCGGCATCGAAGGAGATCGTGGCCCCTCGCGGCACCCGTCTCGCGCACGATTGCGCATCCATCGCCGGTCAACCCTCCTTCCCATCCGTCGCAATGGGCATGGTACCGCGTCAGAGCAGCGCGTTTCAACCATGCTACCGATCATGTGATCCCACGGTCGGAAACATCAGTGTCAGGGATCAAGTAGCTCAGAAATGCTTGGTCACCCGATTCCTCACTCCCTACCCGAAATTGGGAAAGTGAAGGGGAGGACTGTCAGGAAAGGGTCTATAAGGTTCAGGAACAGCTGTCAAGAAATGAGAATTCCTACTCTTGATAGACGCACCAGGGCGGGATGCCTGACATCGGGATAGGGTAGACCCCAGAGTGACACTCCGCCGTGCTCCGTCCATTCTGTCTCTCTGCGGCGACGCAATCTGCTCGCCCCTCATCGCCCTAACGTCTCCCCCGCCTTCTCCGGC
>JAABUY010006794.1_pt1 | contig 11089 bp, 10 predicted proteins | sample 5560271 | NCBI WGS metagenome assembly JAABUY01 (sample SAMN10711886, study PRJNA513374) | rock metagenome | isolation source: Antarctica rocks | place: Antarctica: Victoria Land, University Valley
GATCCCGAGCTCTGGCGGGAGTGGTGGAACGACCCGAGCGCCCGGTCCTACTACTTTCAGGGCAAGGACAACATCACCTTCCACGCGATGATCTGGCCGGCCGAGCTGATCGCGTATGCCGGTCGAGGCGACAAGGGCGGCGAGCCCGGGGTCTACGGGGTGCTGAACCTGCCCACCGAGGTGGTCGCGTCGCAGTACCTCACCATGGGTAGCGAGAACGGGAGCCAGCAGTTCTCGACCTCGCGGGGTCACGTCGTCCTGGTTCGTGACGTGCTGCGGGACTTCGGCCCCGACCCACTGCGCTACTTCATCTGTGCGGCCGGTCCGGAGACCCAGGACGCCGAGTTCACGTGGGGCGCCTTCGTGCAGCGCAACAACTCCGAGCTGGTCGCTGGGTGGGGCAACCTCGTCAACCGGACGGCGACGATGATCCACAAGCAGTTCGGCGAGATCCCCCCGGCCGGGCGGCTCGAGGCGGTCGACGAGGACCTGCTGACGTCCGTGCGGGGCGGGTTCGACACCGTGGGCGGCCTGCTGGAGCGGCAACGGGTGCGGGCGGCCACCGCCGAGGCCATGCGGCTCGTCGGCGAGGCCAACGCCTACGTCAGCCGGACCGAGCCGTTCCGGCTCAAGGGCGACGACCAGCGGGAGCGGCTCGCCACCATCCTGCACGTGCTCGCCCAGGCCGTGACCGACCTCAACACCATGCTGTCGCCGTTCCTCCCGCACAGCGCCAACGCGATCCACCGCGTCCTCGGCGGGGAGGGCGACCTGGTCCCCATGCCGCGCTTGGACGAAGCCGACGACCTCGACGGAGGGCCGTCCTACCCGATCATCACCGGGGACTACTCCGCGACGCCTCGCTGGGAGCGCCGCCCGCTCGTCGTGGGCACCGAGGTCGGCAAGCCGGCCCCCGTCTTTCGCAAGTTCGACCCACCAGAGGGTGGGGCCACCGGCGAGGAGGGGTGAGCCCGCACCGGTCCGGGGCGCGGGACACCCCGCCGCTGCCGGCCCCTCTGCCGATCCCGGTGGTGGACAACCACGTCCACCTCGACATCGCGCGGGACGGTGAGGTCGCGCCCACCCCCGAGGACGCGATCGCCCGGGCGACGAAGGTCGGGGTGACGCGGATGGTCCAGGTCGGCTGTGACCGCGCCGGAGCCCGTTTCACGGTCGCCGCCATCGACCAGCACCCCGCGCTCCTAGGCGGAATCGCCATGCACCCCAACGAGATTCCCGCCCTCGCGCGATCTGGAGAGCTCACCGAGGCGCTCGACGAGATCGAGCAGCTGACGGCCCACCCGCGGGTCAGGGCCGTGGGGGAGACCGGACTCGACTACTTCCGCACCAGCCCGGAAGGGATCCCGGCGCAGCAGGAGGCGTTCCGGTGGCACATCGACCTGGCCAAGCGCACCGGCAAGGCCCTGCAGATCCACGACCGCGACGCCCATGACGACGTGCTGCGCATCCTCGACGAGGAGGGTGCCCCCATGCATACGGTGCTGCACTGCTTCTCCGGCGACCAGGCCTTCGCCCGCGCGGCCGTCGAGCGGGGGCTGATGCTCTCGTTCGCCGGCACGGTGACCTTCAAGACCGCCAGGGGGCTGCGTGACGCGCTCGCCGTGACCCCGCTCGACCGGCTGCTCGTCGAGACCGACGCGCCCTACCTCACGCCGACGCCCTACCGGGGGGCCACCAACGCGTCCTACCTCGTGCCGCTCACGGTGCGCGCGATGGCCGACGTTTTGAACGTCGACACCCCCACCCTCTGCGCCGCCATCGCCACCAACTCCGAACGGGTCTACGGCTCCTGGACCTAGTGGACGTCCACCGGCGGCGGTGACTTCGCCTCCCGCGCCGACCTCGCCTCGCGCGAGCAGCAGATCACCGTGGCCAACCGGCTCTACGCGTCGTCCGGTCTGTCGGCGTGGGGCTGCGCCGGCGCCGCCTGACCGAGGGCCGTCCCCCAGCCGGCTGGCTAGGGTCGGCCCATGCCGGACCCAGCCGACCCGCCCGAGGCCGTCGACCCGCCCGAGGCCGTCGACCCGCTCGAGGCCGTTGGCGCGCCCGGGCTGCCCGGGCTCCTCGGCGCCGCCCGGGTGCGCGACCTGGCCGCGGGCCTCGGCGTGCGCCCCACCAAACAGTGGGGTCAGAACTTCGTCGTCGACGCCAACACGGTCCGCCGCATCGTCCGGCTCGCCCAGGTCGGCCCGGACGACGTCGTCCTCGAGGTCGGGCCGGGGCTCGGCTCCCTGACTCTCGCCCTGCTGCCCGAGGTGCGTCACGTCACCGCGGTCGAGGTCGACCCCGTCCTGGCCCGCGCCCTGCCCGGCACGGTCGCGGAGCTGCAGCCGACGCATACCGGCCGCCTGTCGGTGCTCATGCAGGACGCCCTGCGCGTCACCAGCCTGCCCGACCCGCAGCCGACCGCCCTGGTCGCGAACCTGCCCTACAACGTGTCGGTCCCCGTGGTGCTCTCCCTCCTGGAGCACCTGCCGACCCTGCGCCGTGTGCTCGTCATGGTGCAGCTCGAGGTGGCCGAGCGACTCGCGGCGCCCCCCGGCTCACGCACCTACGGGGTGCCCAGCGTCAAGGCCGCCTGGTATGCCGACGTGCGGCTCGCCGGGACGGTGCCCCGCCGGGTGTTCTGGCCACAGCCCAACGTCGACTCCGGTCTGGTCGCCATGACCCGCCGCCCGCCGCCCGAGACCACCGCCACCCGGGAGGCGGTCTTCGCCTGCGTGGACGCCGCCTTCGCCCAGCGTCGCAAGACGCTCCGGGCGGCGCTCGCGGGCTGGGCGGGCGGGACGGCCCAGGCCGAGGTGGCCCTCCGGTCCGCCGGGGTCGACCCGAGGGCACGCGGCGAGCGCCTCGACGTGGCGCAGTTCGCGGCCATCGCGGCCGCGAGGACGTCCGCGGCCGCTGGCCTAGGGTGAGCCGGTGACCTCAGCACCGACGACGCGGCGGTCGGTGACTGTCCGCGTGCCGGCCAAGGTCAACCTCGAGCTCAACGTCGGTCCCCGTCGGCCCGATGGCTACCACGAGGTCTCCACCGTCTACATGGCCGTGGGGCTGCACGACGAGGTCACCGTGGTCCCGTCCGACGACTGGTCGGTGCTGGTGTCCGGCCCCTACGCCGACCGGGTGCCGCGCGACGAGACCAACCTCGCCCTCCGCGCCGCTCGAGCCCTGGCCCGCCAGGTCGGCGTCGACGACCGGGTGTCGGTGCTCATCCACAAGGAGATCCCGGTCGCCGGTGGGATGGCCGGTGGCTCGGCCGACGCGGCCGGCGCCCTCCTCGCCTGCGACCACCTCTGGGGTCTCGGCCTTCCGCGCGACGACCTGCTGGAGATGGCCGGCGACCTCGGCAGCGACATCCCCTTCGTCCTCGCGGGGGGCATCGCCGTGGGCTCCGGTCGCGGCGAGCGGCTGGCCCCGGTGCTCGCCCGCGGCACCTACCACTGGGTGCTCGCCGTGAGCCCGACCGGCCTGTCCACCCCAGCCGTGTATGCCGAGTGCGACCGGCTCCGGGCCGCCGCGGGGGGAGCGGCCGTGCCGGCCCCGGAGCCCACGACGGCGATGATGACCGCGTTGCGGTCGGGTGACGTCGAGGCCCTGGGTGCGGCCTTGTCCAACGACCTGAGCGAGGCCGCCCTGTCCCTTAGCCCGGGGCTGGGTGAGGTGCTCGTCGCCGGCCTCGAGTACGGCGCCGTCGGCGGTCTCATCTCGGGTTCGGGGCCGACCGTGGCCTTCCTCACCGACTCGCCCGAGGCGGCGCTCGACCTCTGCGTCTCGCTCACCGCGTCCGGGGTGGCGGGAGAGGTGCGCCGGGCCAAGGGTCCGGTCCACGGCGCCCAGGTCGTGCCCGGGCCGTCGGCCCGCGGCTGAGCCACCGTCCCCAGACCACCGACCCGAACGAGCCGACGACACCGTGCCCAACCTCATCTCCCTCGAACGAGCCACCCTCGTCTTCGGCACGACCAGCGTCCTCGACGCCCTGTCGACCGGCGTCGGCACGGGGCAGCGGATCGGCGTCGTCGGCCGCAACGGCGGGGGGAAGACCAGCCTGATCCGGGTGCTGGCCGGGGAGCAGCCGGTCAACTCCGGCCGGGTCACCCGGGCCGGCGGGGTCACGGTCGGGCTGCTCAGCCAGGTCGACACGCTCGACCCCGCCTGGACGGTGCGGGAGGCGGTCGTCGGCGACCTCGCCGAGCACGTCTGGGCCGGGGACCCCCGCATCCGCGACGTCCTGACCGGGCTGCTCGGCGGCATCGACGCACCGGCCATGGGTGGGTTCGACGCCGTCGTCGGAGCGCTGTCCGGCGGTGAGCGGCGCCGGCTCGCGCTCGCTCGGCTGCTCGTTGCGGACCCCGATGTCCTCCTGCTCGACGAGCCGACCAACCACCTCGACGTGGAGGCGGTCGCCTGGCTCGCCGACCACCTCGTCACCCGCCGCACCCGCAGCGACAGCGCGCTCGTCGCCATCACCCACGACCGGTGGTTCCTCGACGCGGTAGCCACCCAGACCTGGGAGGTCGTCGCCGGCACGGTCAACACCTACGAGGGGGGCTACGCGGCCTACGTGCTGGCCCGCGCCGAGCGCGGCCGGATCGCCGCCGCCGTGGCCGACCGCCGCGACAACCTGCTGCGCAAGGAGCTGGCCTGGCTGCGCCGCGGACCGCAGGCCCGCACGAGCAAACCCCGCTTCCGGATCGACGCGGCCAATGCGCTCATCGAGGACGAGCCGCCGCCGCGCGACGAGGTCGAGCTCGTTCGGTTCGCCACGACCCGGCTGGGCAAGGTCGTCGTCGACCTCGTCGACGCCACCGTCGACCTCGGCGGTCGGCGGATCCTCGACCGGGTCACCTGGCGCCTGGCGCCCGGGGAGCGGGTCGGCATCGTCGGCGTCAACGGCGCGGGCAAGTCCACGCTGCTGCGCGCGATTACGGGTGAGCAGCCGCTGATGTCCGGCACCCGGCGGCCGGGCAAGACGGTCGTCATCGGCTTCCTCACGCAGGAGGTCCGCGAGCTCGAGCGGTATGCCGCGTGGCGGGTCATCGAGGCGGTCGAGGACGTCCGCGCAGTCACCATGCTCGGCGGCAAGGAGGTCACCGCCTCGCAGCTGGCCACCCGGCTCGGCTTCACCGGGGGGCGTCAGCAGACCCGGGTGGGTGACCTGTCCGGTGGTGAGCGTCGTCGGCTGCAGCTGCTGCGGCTGCTGATGACCGAGCCCAACGTCCTCATCCTCGACGAGCCGACGAACGACCTCGACATCGACACCCTCACCTCGCTGGAGGACGTGCTCGACGGCTGGGCGGGCACGCTGCTCGTCGTCTCCCACGACCGCTACCTGCTCGAACGGGTCGCCGACCGTCAGATGGCGCTGCTCGGAGACGGGGCGCTTCGCGACCTTCCGGGCGGCGTCGACCAGTACCTCCAGCTCCGCCACGCGGCACCACCCCCGTCCGGTTCCCCATCCGGCTCCCCATCAGGTTGTGCTCCGGACGGCACCGCCATCCGTCCTCAGGACGCACGAACCGTCGCGGGCGGGACCGGCCCGAGCACCGCCAACGCGGCCGACGTCCGCGCCGCCCGCAAGGAGATGAGCCGCATCGAGCGACGGCTGGCCAGGATCGCCGCGGACGAGGCGCGCCTGCACGCCGACCTCGTTGCGCAGTCGGCGGACCACGCCGCCGTGCTGACGCTGCACACGGCGCTCCGGGCCCTCATCGACGAACGCGACGAGCTGGAGCTGGCCTGGCTGACCGCCGCCGAGACGGCCGGCTGACCTTCGGTTGACGGGACCGGCACCGGCTCGACGCGGGGCGGTCAGCCGTCGAAGGGTTCGAGCAGCCCGCGCAACAGCGCCGCCAGCGCGTCCCTCTCATGGTCCGACAGGCGCGCCAGCAGGACCCGTTCGCGCCCGAGCAGGTCGGCCAGCGCCGCGTCGACCGTCTCCCGGCCCGCATCGGTCAAGGCGACGATGACACCGCGTCGGTCGTTCGGGTCCGGGCTGCGGGAGACGAACCCGCGAGTGACCAGCCGGTCGACGCGGTTGGTCATGGTGCCGGAGGTCACCAGCGTCTGGGTGACGAGCTGGCCCGGAGAGAGCTGGTCGGGCCCACCCGACCGGCGTAGCGCGGAGAGGACGTCGAACTCCCACAGCTCCAGCCCTCGCTCGGCGAAGGCGGCACCCCGCGCGAGGTCGAGGTGACGCGCTAGGCGGGAGACCCGCGACAGCACCTGGAGGGGCGACACGTCGAGGTCGGGACGCTCGCGTCCCCAGGCGGCGACGATGCGGTCGACCTCGTCACCGGGCGGCACGGGGGCGGACACCTTGCGGAGTGTAGCCGCCGTCAAGTATCTTGACATCAAGATAAATGGACGGAGCAGCGATGACGTGGAACCCCCGCCAGTACGCCCTCTTCGCGTCCCACCGAGGCCGCCCCTTCGCCGACCTCGTCGCGAGAGTGGATGCGACGGACCCTCGGGTCGTCGTCGACCTCGGCTGCGGCGACGGTCCGCTGACCCTCGGGCTGGCGCGCCGCTGGCCCGATGCCCGCATCGTCGGTGTCGACTCCTCGGCCGAGATGCTCGCCGCGGCGAGGGCGCACGACAGGGCGGGTCGCGTCGAGTGGGTCCAGGCCGCGGCCGAGGAGTGGCGCCCCGCAGATGTCGGTGCACCGGTCGACGTCCTCGTCACGAACGCCACGCTGCAGTGGGTCCCCGGGCACCTGGATCTCCTCCCGGGCTGGGTCGAGCAGCTGGCTCCCGGCGGTTGGTTCGCCATGCAGGTGCCCAACAACCTCGACGCACCGTCGCATACGCTCATGCGCGACGTCGCCGCCCGACAACCCCGGGCCGCCGAGCTGCTGCCCCGCCTGGAGCGGGCGCTAGCGGTGGCCACCCCCGAGGACTACCTCGCGGCGCTTGCGACCCTGGGGCTGGAGACGGACGTCTGGGTCACCGAGTACCAGCATGTCCTCGATCCCGTTGGGGCGCAACGATCCCCGGTCCTCGAGTGGGTTCGGGGCACAGGCCTGCGACCGGTCCTCGACGTGCTCACCGAGGCGGGCGAGCGCGAGGCGTTCGTCGACGCCTACACGGCGGCCCTCGACGCGGCATACCCGCGCCGCCCCTGGGGGGTCGTGCTGGGGTTCAGCCGAATCTTCGCGGTCGGGCACCGCACCGACTGAGCTCACCGCCCACCCAAGCGCGGCTTGGGCTCGAGACCGCTGAGGCCGTTCCAGGCCAGGTTGACCAGATGGGCGCCGACGTCGGCCTTCTTGAACGTGCGCGAGTCCAGCCACCACTGGCCGGTCAGCGCGACCATGCCGACCAGCATCTGGGCGTAGATCGGCGCCGTCTTGGGATCGAGCTGGCGCGAGCGGAACTCGGCGGCGAGCAGGTGCTCGACCTGGGTGGCCACGTCGCTGATGAGGCTGGCGAACGAGCCGGTCGACTGACCGGCGGGGGAGTCGCGGACAAGGATGCGGAAGCCGTCGGCCGACCCCTCCACGTAGTCGAGGAGCGCCAGCGCGGCGGCCTCCAGGAGCCCTCGAGACGTCGTCTCGGCCCGTAGGGCATCGGTGATCCCGTCGAGCAGGGAGCGGATCTCGCGGTCGACGACGACGGCGTACAGGCCCTCCTTGCCGCCGAAGTGTTCGTAGACAACGGGTTTCGAGACTTTTGCGCTGGCGGCGATCTCCTCGACACTGGTGCCCTCGAAGCCCTTCTCGGCGAACAGCTTCCGGCCCACCTCGAGGAGCTGCTCCCGGCGTTGGGGACCGGTCATCCGCAACCGGCCGCGGCCCGTGTCCCGGGACCTCTCGCGTGCGCTCATGCCCGCATTGTGCCGCTGCGGGGATCAGCAGCCGGGGCGCGGCTCCCGTCGTCGGGTGACCCGCTCGCGCCGACCGACGGGGAGCAGGTATGCCGCGGTCGCGGTCGGCATGCTCGCCCCGGCCGCGTGCGGCACCCGTTCCGCCTCGCTGGTCAACGCCCCCTTGATCTCACCCGGCCCGACCAGCGCGGCCGTCACCGTTCCGACCGGCGTCGAGAGCGCAACGGACCCGCCCCTCCTAGTCAGCCAGCCGACGACAGGCCAGGGGGACCGGGCGCTGACGGTGACCGCGGTGCCGAGACCGACGGCCGCTACTGCGCCGGCTACCGCGCCCGCGACACGGGCGGCGTCATCGACGGCCCCGGCCGCCAGCCCGCCCCGAGCACCACCCGACCCCAGCCAGGGCCACGTCCAGCCCGGTCCCGTCCCTCCCGGCCGCTTATGCGACGGGGACTGTCCCCCCGCTCCCGCCCCGGTCGACCTGCACGTCGTCCCCCGCGCTGATGCCCTATCCGGCAGCCCGGCTCGCGGAGATGGCCGCCTAGTCGCTGCGGCACTCCAGCTCGTCGACCTGGGAGCTGCACCCCAGCGTCATCGTCCTGCACTACACCGCCGGGGGCACCTGGTCGTCGACGCGAGTCAGCTTCGCGACCGATGTCGCCAACCTCGGCGAGGTGACCAACGTCTGTGCGCACTACCTCGTCCAGGACGGGACCGTCTACCAGTTCGTGCCTACCACGACCCGGTGCCGTCACACCATCGGGCTCAACGACGTGGCGATCGGCATCGAGATGGTGCAGGCGGCGGGCTCCGGCCCGGCCTGGGCCTCCAGCAGACCCTCGGCCGCCCCGTCCAGGAGTCACTCTCACCAGCGTGTCCCCCGGCTGACTGTGCGTGCATGCCACGCAACACATCCAAGGAGGCCCATGGCTATAAGAAGGTCGTCCCCCGTCAGCCCCATCGGCGGTCGGCGTGGGTTCCGACTCTGACCCGGAGCCGCCAAACTACTTGCGGCTGCCGGAGCAACGCACCAGGCGGCTCCCGGCGAGCAGGCGAGCGACTCCTAACTTGTGCGTGCGTTGGGTTCGGGTTCCATACGTCCCTTCATTGACGCGGCCGACGGTGCGGGTGGGAGGAACCCACCACATCCGGCATCGACGCGCGTGGTCGCGGAGTCGACGACGTGCGGGTCGAAGCCACCGCGCGCGGCTACCGCGAGGTGCTGAGACTTCGATCCCGGTGAGTGGGCGTCGTTCTGGTGGGGTGCAGTGCGCCGTAGTTACTGCGCCGGTGTCACCCGCGCCTGGGACAGAGGCTCCTTTGGGTTGTCAAGAGCGTGTCGAGTGTCCGGTCGGCGGCGCTCATCGCGATGCGCAACAACGAGACCGGCCAGATGAGGAGGTCAACGCCGACGTCGTCCAGCTGGATGACGGTTAACAGCGGCGTCTTGCTCAACCCGGTCATGTTGGCCAGGAGCGGCTCGCCGACGGCACGGCGCACGGTCTCGTACTTCGACAGCGACATCAGGGCCTCCGGGAAGATCGCGCGGACACCCGCGACGACGAGCTGCTTGGCCCGGTCGACCGCCGCGCTGACCCGACGGACCGCATACTCGACGTCGACGACCTGGTTACCGTCCAGATGGCCGCAGCGGTTGGGTCTCACCTGGTCCTCGACGTGCAGGCCCGCGACCCCGGCGTCCTGCAGCTACCGCAGGCGCAGGGCGAGGTCGAGGAAGCGCTGGGCCTCGTCGCCCCCGAGCACGCGCTCCGCGAGGGCGGTGGACTTGGCGGACCCCAAGCACCCGGACGTCCGTGCCGACCCATGTGCCGTCCTGGGTAGTTGCCGCCCTCGTCCAGGTACCTCCGCAGGGGCAGCTCGCAGCAACTGTGTGGCAGCGGCCCTGTGTAGGTACCAGGGCCTCGGCAAAGTCGGCTGACGGGGCGTTGACCTGCAGGAACACGGTCTGAAGAGCGGCGTGTTGCCAGTGGTGGGCGTGGGGCTGGTGGTGACGATGGAGTTTCCACACAACCAACGTCGCCAGGAAGCCCCACGCCGCCATGTCATCTTCTCCCACGACCGCGTTCGCGCGCATCCCGCTGACCGAGGTCTTCGCCCTGGTGCCCGATCCGCGGGACCCGCGCGGGGTGCGGCATGATCTGCCGGGGATCTTGTCGGCGGCATCGGCGGCGGTGACGGCCGGAGCGCGAACTCTGCTCGGGATCGGTGAGTGGGTAGCCCATGCTGACCGGGAGGCGTTGACACGACTTGGAATTGGACCGGGTAGGCGAGTGCCGTCGGAGTCGACGATCCGCCGCACACTGGCCGCGGTGGACGCCGCTGACCTGGACCGGCGCCTCGGGGCGTGGGTGGCGACCCGGGTCGGGCAGTCCGGCGGGCGACGCGTGATCGCGGTGGACGGCAAGTCGATGCGCGGCGCCGCGGCCGGCGGGACCAGGCCGCACCTGCTGGCTGCCTTGGAGCATGAGCGGGGCGTGGTGGTGGGTCAGCTGGCCGTACCGGACAAGAGCAGCGAGATCCCGGCCCTGAAGGACCTGTTGGAGCCGATGGACCTGACCGGGACCGTGGTCACCGCCGACGCGCTGCACTGCCAACGCGACACCGCGGCGTGGCTCACCGGCCGCGGGGCGGACTACGTGATGACCGTCAAGGGCAACCAACCACGGCTGCGCGCCCGGCTCAAGGACCTCCCCTGGAGGGACGTGCCAGGCCACACAGCGGTCCAGACCGGGCACGGACGCCGGGTGCGGCGGACCGTCAAGGCCGTGCAGGTCCCCGCCTGGGTCGACTGGCCCGGCGCCGCTCAGATCCTGCAGATCCGCCGCACCCGAACCATCAACGCTCGCAAAACAATCGAGGTCGTCTACGCCATCTGCTCGGTCCCGATGACCGACGCCCCACCCCGCCTCGTCGCCTCCTGGATCCAGGGCCACTGGGCCATCTGGGGGCACCTCCCGCTCGCGGGGGAGAACGCCCTGCACTGGGTCCGCGACGTCGTCTTCGACGAAGACCGCCACCAGCTCCGCGTCAGGAACGGACCCCACGTCATGGCCACCCTGCGCAACACCACCATCACCCTCTTGCGCCTGACCGGCTGGACCAGCATCGCCGCCGGGTTACGACATCACAGCCGCGACATCACCCATCCAGTCGAGCTGCTCACCGGACGATGAATCGACTTTGCCGAGGCGTGTGTCACGAACGTGGAAGGGGCTTCGCATGTAG
>JAABUY010006796.1_pt1 | contig 11085 bp, 11 predicted proteins | sample 5560271 | NCBI WGS metagenome assembly JAABUY01 (sample SAMN10711886, study PRJNA513374) | rock metagenome | isolation source: Antarctica rocks | place: Antarctica: Victoria Land, University Valley
CTAGTGCCGCGTGTCGTAAGTGACTTTCGCATCTGTGGTTGAGACGATGTCGTATGTCGCGTGTGGAGCGGTTGGTGTTGCGGGCTGGGGACGAGCAGGTCCTGCGGGAGTGGACCAGGTCCTCGGCGATCTCGGCGGGGTTGGCGCAGCGAGCCCGGATCGTGGTGCTCGCCGCGGAGGGCACCAGTAGCGCCGAGGTCAGCCGGTTGGTCGGGGTGAGCCTGCCGACGGTGCGGTCATGGCGGGTCCGGTACGCCATGGGTGGCCTGATGGCGTTGGACGATCGGCCGCGGTCGGGGCGCCCGGCGGTGCACGACGAGCAGGTGATCGTCGCGGCGACGTTGGACAAGCCGCCGGCCGGGCTGGGAGTGACGCATTGGTCGGCGCGGCTGCTGGGTGAACACCTCGGGGTCAGTTTCGCCACGGTGGCGCGGGTCTGGCGGCGCTGGGGCCTCAAGCCGTGGAAGGCCGAGACGTTCAAGTTCTCCACCGACCCGGAACTGGAGGCCAGGATCCGGGACGTCGTCGGGCTCTACCTGGACCCACCCGAGCACGCCGTCGTGGTCTGCGTCGATGAGAAGACCCAGATCCAGGCGCTGGACCGGACCGCACCGATCCTGCCGATGCGGCCGGGGATCCCGGAGAAGCAGACCCACGACTACAAGCGCAACGGCACCACGACGCTGTTCGCGGCGCTGGAGATCGCGACCGGCCTGGTCACCGACCGGTGCTTCCAGCAGCACACCAACGTGGAGTTCCTGGCGTTCCTCAAGCAGGTCGCCCGGGCCTACCCACGGGTGCCGCTGCACGTGGTCTGCGACAACTACGCCACCCACAAGCACCCGAACGTGACCGCCTGGCTCGCCAAGAACCCCCGCGTGCAGTTGCACTTCACCCCGACCTCGGGTTCCTGGCTGAACATGGTCGAAATCTTCTTCGGGATCATCACCCGCCAGGCCATCCGCCGCGGCACCTTCCACAGCGTCAAGGACCTCCAGACCGCCATCGGGACCTACATCGACGGCTGGAACGAGCGAGCCCACCCCTTCACCTGGACCAAGAACGCCGACCAGATCATCGCCCACACAAAGCCCTCACCCAACACCAAGAAGACTTACGACCCGCGACACTAGAGCACTGCACTGACAGTGCCGCAACTGATGGCGGTCTCAGGGGGTCAGAGCAACTGAGGTGCCCCGCGTTTCTCGGATAGTGGATACAATCCTTCCACTCTAATGAGAGGCCACGTCGTGAGTCGAGCCAAAAGGGTCTTCAGCCCGGAGTTTCGTGAGGATGCTGTTCGACTCGTGATCGAGTCGTCCCGGCCGATTGCCGCGGTAGCCCGGGAGCTGCAGATCGGTGAGGGCACGTTGGGGAACTGGGTGAACGTGTACCGCCGTGACCATGCCGATGAGGAGCCCGGGTTAGACGTGGGGGAACGGGCCCGGCTTCGTGAGCTGGAGCGCAAGTACCGGGAGGTGAAGTTGGAGAACGAGTTCCTGAAAAAAGCCGCAGCGTACTTCGCCCATGATCCCGGGTGAGCGAGAAGTACGAGTTCGTCGACACCACGCTCACCGAGCCCAGCTGCCCGTTCCGGGTCACGTCGATGTGCCGTTGGCTGGAGGTGTCGACGTCTGGCTTCTATTCGTGGCGGGCCCGGCCGGAGTCCGCGACCACCCGGAGACGCGACGTCCTCAAAGCGTTGATGACCGAGGAGTTCGCCCGGTCTGATGGCACCTACGGTTATCGGCGGCTGCACGCCGCGCTCGCCCGCCGAGGAGTCACCGCGGGCCATGAGCTGGTCCGGCACCTGGCCCGTGAGCTGGGCCTGGAGCCCTGTCAGCCCCGTCCCGGCCGGGTGGGGCTGACCCGCGCCGACACCGCGGCCGGGCCGGTCCCGGACCTGGTAGGCCGCGACTTCACCGCCGACGCGCCGGGCCACAAACTCGTCGGGGACATCACCTACATTCCGACCTGGGAGGGGTGGCTGTTCCTGGCGACAGTGATCGACTGCTTCTCCAAGAAGGTCATCGCGCACGCCATGGACGACCACTACCGCACTTCACTGATCACCACCGCGATCCGCCGCGCCGCCGCCACGGGCCTGGCCGATCAGGCGATCTTCCACACCGACCGCGGCAGCAACTACACCTCGCGGGAGTTCCACACCGCGCTGGTCGACCTCGGTCTGCGCCACTCGGCTGGGAGAACCGGCAGCTGTTACGATAACGCGATGGCCGAATCGTTCTTCGCGGCCCTGAAGAACGAGCGTGTCCACCGCACCGTCTATCCGACGCGGGCGCACGCGATCCAGGACATCACCCGGTACATCGACAGCTGGTACAACCCGGAAAGACTCCACTCCGGCCTGGGTTATCAGACACCCAGTGAAATTCACGCCGGCTACCGAGAAGCGGCATGAACACGCAAAAGACCATGTCCGAGAAACGCGGGGCAGATCACATCGACCGGTGGGTGGTCCTGGGGATCAGCTGGGGCGTCACCCTCGGGCTCGCCTACGCCCAGCGCCACCCCGACCGGGTCCGCGCCATGGTCCTCGGCGCCGTTACCAGCGGCAGCCGCCGCGAAGTCGCCTGGATGACCCGGGACATGGGCCGGATCTTCCCCACCGAACACGAACAGTTCACCGCCCCCGTCCCCGCCGACCAGCGCGACGGGGACCTGCCCGCCGCCTACGCCCGACTCCTGCGCGACCCCGACCCCGCCGCGCGGCACCGCGCCGCCACCGCCTGGTGCGCGTGGGAAGACGTCCACGTCTCCCTGATGCCCGGCTTCGCGCCCAGCGCCCGCTACGCCGACCCGGCCTTCGCCGAACGGTTCACCCGTCTGGTCACCCACTACTGGGCCCACCACCACTTCCTGCCCGACGGGGAGCTGTCCGCCGGGATGCCGCGCCTCGCCGGGATCCCCGCGACCCTGGTCCACGGCCGCCACGACATCTCCGGACCCCTGGACACCGCCGTGGCCCTGCACCGCGCCTGGCCCGGCAGCGGCCTCGTCGTCCTCGAGGACGCCGGCCACGGCGGCACCGGCTTCCCCGACGCCCTCACCACCGCACTCCACCGTTACCGCCGGACGGCGTGACCCGACCCGCCGGGGCCGATGCTCGGTCCGAAACCCCACCGGTCCCCGGGCCATGTCGGCGCTGTTCGGGAGCGGACCGACTTTCGGTACACCGCCGGCCGTGACTTGCAGCGGTAAGTGGCGCGGTTCTCGCAGCGCTATGTGGCAGGATGCTCCCACCGCCGTAAGGGCGATCTTGAGCGGTTGGGAGATTCCTCAGGGGGCACAAAGCGCTGAAGCGCGATCGGCAAACCGCAAAACTTCATGCAGCCAGAGTCCCGGGCGGTCTCGATGGATGCTATGGCCGGACTCGATCACCGACGTTCGCATCTGGGGGAGAAGCCTCATCACCGCGGTGCGGTCCGGTTCGATCAGTCCGGTGCCGTCAGTAGCGGCCAGTAAGTGCACGGGCACCGGGCACCCGGCGACCAGTGCCTGTAGATCCCAGCGATCGCTGCGCAGCAGTCCGGTAATATGCTCCACGTCGAGCCGCAGGCGGCTCTCGACCGCGTTCTCCGCGTCGATGCACGACCACAACCGATTTCCCCTCAGCAGCGCCGCGATGGCACCCTCCGGGTCGTCATGGGCCAGGCGCGCCGACCGCTCAATGTCGTCCGCGACTTCGCTCGGGTCGAGCGAACCGGCGAGTCCAGGTGGCTCCTCGATGACGATCCCCTCGGTGTAGCCCGGACGGAGTTGTGCCACTGTGAGCGCCACGATCGCTCCCAACGAATGGCCTGCAACAAGGTCGACCGGCCCAGGCACCTGCTGTAACACGTCGTCCGCAAGGTCCGCGACGGTGAGGTTCGCCGAGCCCATATAGCGGCGATCTCCGTGCGCGAGCATGTCGAGCGCGTGAACCTGCCAACCGAGGTCGGTTAGGTCCTGCACAATCCGCCACCACGACAGTCGGCTCGACTGCACCCCATGCAGCAGCACTGCTGAACGTCGGTCATACACCAGCCCAGTGAATCGCACTGGTTCCCTGGGCGCCAAATAGCTCCGCGTGGTGGGCGTGTCTCGTGTCGAGGGTCGCGCGGCGCGCCCAGCGGTTGACGCTCGCCAGTACAGGTCCTCGATCACGAGGTCAGGCTGCCCGCGGCGCGGTCGTGTACAACCCGATGCGGTTGATCGCCGACGAAGACCACTGCGAGGTGGTGTTCACGTTGCGTCGACGGTGGGGGATGAGCGATGCGGGTTGCGGGCGCGACGCAGAGGCGGTGGCCGCCGACCTCGGTGCGGTCAGACGGGTGCTCGAACGCCGGTAGTCGTGGCCGCTGCCCGATCGTCTACCGGACAAGATCGTCACCCCCGGCGCAGGCCGCCATGCCATCTAGCACCGCGAGAACCGCGCCACCTACCGTCGAAGGTCACACCGCTGGCTGTGCCAGCCAACCGGGTATTGAAACCGGTCGGTTTTGGGACGGTGTCCGTCACACAGGGCGGAGCGTGCCGGAACCCGTGTCGTCCGGCTGCTGATGGCGGAGGGTCAGCTGGCGGGGCACGGCTTTCGGCACGTGCCGTCGCGGGCGGGTCGCCGCCGAGATCTGGGGGTTGTGAAGGTCGCGCTGAGAGGGCGGTCCGGCTGATGCCCCGGCCGTGTCGGGGCTGAGCGGTTGACTGGCGGGGTGGATTGTCCAGAGGTGGCTGTTTCCTCCGGCGGTCAGACGCGCCCGTCGGGGCGTCCGTGGGTGGTGGTGTCGGTGACCGCGTCGGTGGACGCCCGGGTGGCGCTGGACCGGTCGACGACGTTGATGGACGAGGTCGCGGCCGGTGTCTGGCGCTCGCTTCACCCGGCCGGCGCCGAGCAGGTCCTGGCGGACCGCCGCGCGGTGATCGAAGCCGGCGTGCACCCGGAGGTGGTGCTGGAGGGCAGCGGGACCTTCGTCGCCGAGGGTGCCGGTCCACCGGCGGAGCTTTTACCGGCCGACGTTCCCGCCGTAACCCTGCTCGAGCATCATCTCCCGGGACCGGTTGACTGCCGCTGGTTCGTCGTGGTCGACAGCCGTGGCCGGATCCGGTGGACCCACACCGGTGACGCGGGCACCCGGCTGCTGGTCCTGGTCGCACGGGCGACGCCGACCGCCTACCTGGCCTACCTGCGCCGGGAGGGCATCCCGTACCTGGTGGCCGGCGACGACCGGGTCGACCTCGCGGTCGCTCTGCACCTGCTGACGGAGCTGCTCGGGGTCAGCTGTGTGGTGTCCCAGGGCGGCGGAGGGCTCAACGGCGCGCTGCTCCGGGCCGGGCTCGTGGACGAACTGCACCTCGTGCTACTCCCGTCGTTGATCGGCGGACGCGACACCCCGGCCACGTTCGACGGGCCCTCCCTGCTCCCGGGACAGAGCCCGACACCGCTGCACCTGCGCGATGTGCGGAGCACGACCGACGGTGTCGTCTGGCTCCATTACAAGGTGGCGACACCAGGCGGATGATCCGGCCCTGTTCGCCGCCGGTCCCTCCGGGCTCGACGGGTCGCTCCCAGGACGTCGTCGTTGAGGCCTCACGACGGCTGCGCACACGGGACCTCGCCGCGGGTTTCGTAGAGGGTCACGGCGGGGTCGGGCCGACCCACCATTCGGAGGCGCAGCCCAGTCCGGCGGCGGAGAGCGCGGCTCTCTTCTCGGCGTGCAGGGCTGCGGTGACGACGACGACCTGGACGGCGCCACGCCCGGCGGCCGCCCGGCGTACCGCGAGGAGCAGGTCGACGCCGTCGGTCGCCCAGTCGGCGGCAGGGCCGAGGGTGAAGTCGTCGACGAGGCAGGTCAACCCACCTGGGGCGTACACCGGCGGCGCTGCCATGACCACCCCGATCGCGAAGCCGACGACGGTGTCGATCCCGGCGGTGCTCACCAGGACGATGACGTCAGGATTCGTGAGCTGCCCGCCCAGGTATGGCCGCTGCCGGTCCCGGGCGTCCGGGGCCGGTTTCCAGAAGACGGGCTGGTACTCGGCGTAGGCGGACCGCTGCGCGTCCTGGAGGTCGAGAATCGCTTCGAGGTCCTGGGAGGTCGCGGTCCGGACCGCTGCCGTCCGGTCGACTGCGTCTGTCACGCGGTCAGGGTGTCGTACTGGTCGATGAGGTAGCCGGCGGCGGCCCGGTACCCGGCGGGGTGGTCCTCCTCGGCGTGCACGGCCCAGGCTGGGTCGTGGTCGCGGATCCGGGCGGCTTGGTAGCCGGCGGTGGCGGTGAGGTGAACGAGCAGGGCGTCGAGGAGCTGGGCAGCGGTGACCTCGGGGCCGTAGGCGGCAGCGAAGGCGGCCAGCCGGGCGGCGCGGTCCGGTTCGGTGGGCCATCCCCAGGCAGGAAGGTCGCGGGTGGGATGCAGTGGCACGAACGAGTGGGCGGCGATCGCGAGGTCGAAGGCGCGGGTGGTGGGTCCGGCGAGGTCCCAGTCGATGATCCCGACGACCTCGGGCCCGTCGAACAGGATGTTCCAGGAGCCGAGGTCGCGGTGGCCGATCAGCTCCGCCGGGTCCGGGACAGCGAGGGTGTCGGTCTGCCACGTCCCCCCAGGCGGTGGGGTGAACCCGGCGGCGGCGTCGTGGATGGTGCGGATGGCGCGCGAGACGCTGGCCAGTGCCTGCTCGGAGCGGACGGGCCCGGTCATCGGCGGGACGGCCGCGGTTCCCGGCAGCCAGCCGAGCACCTCGTGGCTGCTATCAGCGGAGGTGCCGCGGACCCGGGGCGTCAGCGGGCAGCCTCGGGTCGCAAAGTGCCCGAGGAGGGCGTGGACGTTACCGGCCCCGCGGCCGGCGATCCGGTGGACCTCGTCCCCACGGCGGACCGGCTGCGCGAACCGGCCACCGGACAGCACGGTCTCGCTGTCCGCGCGATCGGAGGTCACAGGGTGATCCAGTACCGGCGTCTGGGGCCGTCGCTGGTGTCGCGGGTGTCCTCGAGCTGGCCGCCGCTGCGTTCGATGGTGCGTGCGGACGCGGTGTTGTCGGGGTCGCAGGTCACCAGGACCCGGTCCATGTCCATGGTGCGGGCGCGCTCGAGGGTGCGGGCCAGCGCCCAGGTGGCCAGGCCGCGGCGGCGGGCACTGGGCCGGATGCTGTAGCCGATGTGGCCGCCGGCTTCGAGCAGGAAGTCGTTGAGCTCGTGCCGTAGAGCGATGGCGCCAAGGTAGGTGTCGGCCTCGACGATCCAGCGGTAGGTGCAGTGAACCCAGCCGGGCTCCGGTGGGACCGAGGGGTCGCTCTGGCGGCGCAGGTTAGCGGTCCACGTGGCGAAGCTGGCGGGCGTCTCGACGTCGTCCTGTTCGCGTCGACCGGCGCCGTCGAGATGCGCGTCGGGGCCGAACTCCCCGCGAGCCTGCAACCAGGACGTGTACAGATCGGCGGTCGGCTCGATCAGTAGTGGGTTCACCGGGGCAATCTTCTCGGTACGGGTTGTGGCACGCGCACGGTTAACGGGTTGCCCCGGGTCGCGACGAGCTAGTTGGGTGGGGTCGTGACCGTCGTGATCCGCCCGGTGGAGCGGTCGGAGGTGGCCGACTACCTGCGGGTGCTGCCGTTCGCGAACGGTCTGCCGAGTTGGGAGCCGGCCCCGGCGGCGTGGCACTCGGGTGCGGGTGCCTGGCCGGCCCCGGCGGCGCCCGCGTCGGCGGTGACGTTGCGCGGCTGGGTCGATGACGTGATGGGGGAGGGCTTCCGGTCTCAGGCCGCTTTCGTCGACGGTCACTTGGTGGGCGGGTCGGCGTTGCTGTCTCTGGAGTTGACGGTGCCCGGGTGCCGCCAGGTCCGGATGGGTGGGGTGACCTCGACGGGTGTGGTGGCAACCCACCGCCGGCGCGGGCTGCTGCGCCCGATGATGCAGGCGATGTTCGCCGACGCACGCGCCCACGAGGAGTTCGTGCTGGGCTTGAGCGCGAGTGAGGGCGGGATCTACGGGCGGTTCGGGTTCTTGCCCACGACTCACCGGACGCGGTGGGAGCTGGACCGCGCCGACGCCGCCTTCATCGACGCCCCGGCGCCCCGGGGCTGTCTGGAACTGGTCGACGCCGCGACGGCGCGCGCGGTGTGGCCACGGATCCACGACACCGTTCGGATGCGGCGGGTCGGCGAGGTCAGCGCCCAGTCCGACCGCTGGGAACAGCTGTCCGACGCCTCGACCGGCACCGACGGGCCGCTGAGGTACCTGCTGTACCGCGACGACACGGGACAACCCGACGGGATCGCCAACTACCGGATCCCCTGGGGCCCGGGTCCGGACGACGTCGGGACGGTCGCCGTGGAGGCGCTCGAGGCGCTGAACCCCGACGCCTACGCGGCCCTGTGGGGTCTGCTCGTCGACGTCGACCTCACCAGCAGAGTCGTCGCGGCGCCCCGCCCGGTGGATGAGCCGCTGCGCTGGCTGCTGCGCAACCCGCGGGCCCTGCGGACCACCCGGTCGACGGACAACCTATGGCTGCGACTGCTCGACGTCGCAGCCGCGCTCCAGGCGCGAAGCTTCACCACCCACGGCGGCCTGGTCCTTGAGATCCGCCCGGACGCCATGTGTCCGGCGAACACCGGGACCTGGCGGCTGACGGCCGACCCGACCGGGGCTGTCTGTGCCCGCACGGCCGAGGCCCCGGACATCACCCTGGACGTGCAGTCCCTGGCCTCGCTGTACCTCGGAGGAGTGTCACCCGCCGCGCTCGCAGCGGCCGGCCGGATCGTCGAACACCGTGACGGCGCGGTAGCAGCGACCGCGCGGCTGTTCGCCAACGACCCGCTGCCCTACAACGCGGTCGGTTTCTGACCTCATCGGACCGATTTCCGGGCTGTGATCGCCGGCATGGACTGCGGCGCGCGTTACCGGGATGGCACGGGCGGTACGTCGTCAGCCGTACCGATACCCGTTCCGGCAGAACCGACCGGCGGGTGCTCCGGCTGAACCGGCACGGGTTCCGGTGCGCGCGTGACCAACGGGGCTGCGGTATCCGATGCAGGTGGGTTACCCCGCCCTGGCTGGGAGCCAGGGCCGCGCTTGGAGACCTGCCGGACGCCGCCCGCCGGTGGCGCACGATGGCGGCGTGCGCGAGCCGACGGGGAGTCCGCGGCCGGTCACGGTCGTCACCGGTGGCGGGCCGCGGGATCGATGCGGCGACGGTGGTGCGTCTGGCCCACGCCGGCCACGACCTCGCGTTGAATCACCTGTCCGACGCGGAGTCCGCCGGGCGGACCGCGGACCTTGCGCGGGCCGCCGGCGCCCGGGTGGTCATCGTTGCCGGGGATGTGTCCGACCCGGAGGTGGTCGACCGCCTGTTCGACGCTGCCGGCGGCCTGGGCACCGTGACCGGGCTGGTCAACAACGCCGGTCTGACCGCGCACCTGGGCGACCTGGCCGACACCCCCGTGGACGTGATCCGCCGTGTCGTCGAGGTGAACCTGCTCGCGACCATCTGGTGCGCCCGGCGCGCCGCCCAGCTGATGTCGACCGCCCGCGGTGGGACCGGCGGAGCCATCGTCAACGTGTCCTCCGCCGCAGCCACGCTCGGGTCAGCACACGACTACGTCCACTACGCCGCCGCGAAGGCCGGGGTCGACGCCCTGACCGTCGGGCTGGCCAGAGAGCTGGCCGATCAGCACGTCCGGGTGAACGCTGTCGCCCCCGGGATCGTCGACACCGACATCCACGCCGCCGCTGGCGACCCGGACCGGCTGACCCGCGTGCTGCCGCGCATCCCGGTCGGCCGGGCCGGCCACGTCGATGAGATCGCTTCCGCAATCGCTTGGCTGCTCGGCCCCGACGCCGCCTACGTCACTGGCGCGGTCCTGCGGGTGGCCGGCGGTCTGTAACTTCCTTGACGGCTGGACCCCTTGTGCTGGGTGGCCGACTGGCGGCGCGCTGGGCTCGGCGAATCCCGAGCGCACGCGTAACCCTGGGGTGCGGTCCGCGACGGGAAACCGAGACACACGTGTGGAGCTGAGGACCGTCAGGTGAACCGCATCGGTATCTGGCCGGGTTCTGGCAGCGGTCGGTGGCCGCGGGCAGGAGTCGGGGATTCCGGTGCTGGACGCTCGGCCGCCCTGCTTCTGGCACACCGGTCCAGGTCCCCCGGCGGTCCGCGGGGACGGCGGCCCAGCGGTCAGAGGGAGGTCTGGACCGCCTCCCCTTCCCGTCTCCCATTGTGTATCCTCTAGCGAATGGGCATCAGAAATTATCTGGTTGAAGGCCTTTCCGGCACTGGCAAGACTTCGGTCTGCGATGAATTGCAGCGGCGCGGCTACCACGCAATACATGGTGACCGCGAGTTGGCTTATCAAGGCGATCCGGAAACCGGTGATCCGACGGATGGCTCCGGACATGAGTGCCACATCTGGCATGTAGATGAAGTAAACGCCTTAGTCGCCAACCAGGATGAGCCGGTAACATTCTTCTGTGGTGGTTCAAGGAACTTCTCAAAGTTCATAGATCTATTCGACGTCGTTTTTGTCCTTGAAGTGGATCTTGACACATTGAATCGGCGGCTTGACGCGCGACCGAACAGTGCCTGGAGCGGCGGTATACCAATTGAACGGGATCTCATCACGCGATGGCATCAGACGAAAGAAGCCGTCCCGAAGAATGGAGTCGTAATAGACGCCACCGCACCGATTGGGTGCGTCGTTGACAAAATCGTCGTCATAGCGAAGCCAATGACCGACAGCGCTGACGGCAGCGACCGCTCGGGTGTCGCTTGAGGGACGGGGACGGCGGTTGGTCAGGGCGTCCCCAAGCCGCTCTAGGCCGTTGGTCCTCAGCGAGCGACCCTAATCTGTGTCGCGTTCGAGGAACCGGAGGTAGGGCACCCTCCGGGCGCCTTCGCCGGCGACGTCAACGCTGATCACGGTGTCTCGGACGACCCGTCCGGAGCGGTGTCCCGTCAGAGGTTCCTCGGGTTCAGGGTCTGGCCGCGGGTTGGTCGTCCTGGAAGTACGTTGCGGCAGTGACAGATTGGCGGAGCGACCGGGTGGGCTCTGCGCTGCGTGGTGAGAATCCGACCGTGCTGGCCCGGCTGCCGGGGGGCT
>JAABUY010006797.1_pt1 | contig 11080 bp, 13 predicted proteins | sample 5560271 | NCBI WGS metagenome assembly JAABUY01 (sample SAMN10711886, study PRJNA513374) | rock metagenome | isolation source: Antarctica rocks | place: Antarctica: Victoria Land, University Valley
GGCGCAGCTTCTTCTGCGCGCCGCCCGCCGGCACCTTGACCGCCTCCGCCGGCGGCGCGGCGGCCTTGCCCCGGGGCGCCGCAGAGTCCGCGGTGGCGGCAGACTCGCCGGGCTCCGCCACCTCCTGGGCCCTCGCCGCCTTGGGCTGCCCTCCGGAGCCTGTGCGCGCGCGGGGTCGGGTCAGCGCCCCGCTGCCCGGCAGAGCCGGGCGGGCCGCGCCCGGCGCACGCGTGCGCGCCTGAGAACGACGCCTCGTCGCCCTTGCCGGCCGGAAGCGCGGTCAGGTCGCTGCCGTGCGTGAGCTGCGACGCCGCCGGCGACGGCGTGCGCGGGCTGGCGGGCGCCGAGCCGGCCTTGCCCTGCGCGGCATGCGGGGCGTCAGCGCGCGCCGGGGCGTGTGCCGCGGCAGCAGCGCAGCAAGGGCCTGCTCACCTTGAGCAACTCGACGGCCTTTACCTCGGGCTTGACCGCCGGTGCCGCAAACGCGTCCCCGCCGCCCATCCGCTGCAGGTCGCGCCGCACACAGTCAGCGCACGGGTCCAGACCGGCGTATCCGCTGGCCTGGACTGCAAAGGACGCGCGCCCAGACAGGCGTGCCGCCGAGAGAGAGGGTGCATCAGCGAGAATATGCTGACTAGACGCCGGCCGCCGGCAATCACGTACGCGCTGCTCCGCACCTTGCGCACCACGTGCTGCCAGATGTTCCGCAGCTTGAGCGACGACAGCGGCTTTTCCAGCACGTCGGCCGCGCCCAGCTCAATGCCGCGCATCACGTCCCGGTACGGGCTGTCCTTGTCGACCATCAGCACCAGCGGCAGCGCGGCCGCCGCCGCGCGTAGCCGCGCGCCGGCCTCGCACTCGGGCGCCATCGCCTTGGCCTGCGCGCGCGGCGATCAGCGAGACGGGACACCGCGCACGTGCAGATGCCTTGCTGTCCATGCTCCCACGGCGGCGCGCGGCGCGGCCGCGCCGCGCCGACACGGCGCGCCGCGCCGGGCCGCCGGGAGCGCAGCGCTAGTCACGCGGGCTGATCACGCACGGGAACTTCCGCGCGCGGGGGCTGGGCGGCAGCCGCCGCAGCGCGCACAGACGCGGACAGAAAAAAGCCCGGCCGCGCCTCCAGGCGGCTCCGGGGGCAGGCGGCCTCGGCAGGCAAGGCTGTCATGTGGGCCCCGAATGGCGTCAAATCCCGTCCCACAGCACCCGTGCCGCTGCCCGGTGGCTGTCGAGCCTGCCGCAGAGCACGGGGCAACCCCGGGGCAGGCAGCGGGGCCCGTGCAGCCGGGTGCAGCGTGGTAGGGCCGCACACCTCTACAAGCAGCACTTCGAAGGCTCTCCTGCCGGCCGCCAGGTGAGCCGCTGCTTCGTCAGGCGACGAGCAGAGGGTCACTGCGCGCCCGCACGGCATGGGCTCAGGCGACAGGCGACGGTTCGCTGCTCGGTGCCCTGCAGATTTCCTCGCAATCCCAGCATGGACCGGCGCCGCGGGGCGCCCGGCCCACCCCGCAGCACGGATGAAGACCCACGCCGGGCCCAGCTGCTCCGTGCAGGGCCGCAGGGCCGGCACACAGCAGCCAGGCCCGGCCAAGGGTGCCTCCAGCATGCACATGCGCCGCACTGGGCTGGGCGGCGGCCCACCTTCGTACGCCAGCTCCACCAGCTGCTTCTCCAGGCGGCTGCCCTCCTCGCTGCGGGCCTCCACCACGAGCACCTACGAGATGCCGAGACAACCCTATGTCCAGCTGCGCCTCCGCGTGCACCCAGCGCCAGGCCGAACCGGGCGCACCTGCAGGCCGGCGGGGAAGCCGGGGCGGCAGGAGAACGTGCTGGGAGCTGCCATGCTGCCCGGCGCAGGATCCTCTCTTCAAACGCACGCGCGGCCGGCACCCACCACGCGCCGGGCCCGCTCTCCGCCCGCACACACGCACAGACAGGGGTCCTTGCAGGCGCCGCACAGCCTTTTCTGCGGGTCTGGGCCAATCACATGCTGAGTCCCAGCCAGACCCTGCTAGGGAGAAGGTCGGCGGCCGAATCTCAGAGTCCAGGACGTCCGTTTGTTGACCGAAAAGGTGCCCCGCTTTGGTGGCCCAGTGTGCTTACATGGCACTGCTCTACTGTCTTGCAAACTCGCTCACGTCAACAGCCTCGCCTACCAACTGCAACGCGCGCCGCCGGCTGGCACTCGCTGCCGCGAGGCCGCACAGCACGCGGCCAAGCACAGGCCCCGCCAGCGCGGCGCGGCCTTCAGGCAGACGCCGCAGCGCGGCCTTCCGGCACCTGCCGCGGCGTGCCCTGCCCACACAATGCACCAGCCGCGTCTTGCACTGCGCCACTCCGCCCCCAAGCGGGCGGCCTCGGGCGCTGCTCACACGCCGGCGCCCAGCCCACGCGCGGCAGCAAAAAATTAGCGGCGGCGCTTTGCTGCGCGCCCACAAAACAGCCGCAAAACAGCGGCGCCCGTCACAAAATACAGACCCCGGCCCGGCCCCAGCACGCCCGCTCGCCGCGCTGCCGCGCCTAGTACGCCGCCGCAGGCGTGGACTCAAAGTCGTACGTGCCGCTGACCACGTGCTTGCCGATGAACAGCTGCAGCAGCTCGGCCGCAAAGCGCTCCAGCACCGGCAGGCGCCGCAGCGTCTTCAGCGCGCCGGGCGCGTCGGACGCGCCGATCGCCAGCAGCTTCTTGTTCAGCAGCTTCAGGGACCCGGACATGATCCGGCGCGCGCCCGGCCGCACCCTGCACGACTGTCCGCATACATATCTGCGTATGTAATGAGCACTTTGTCTGCATATGCTGGGGCACTGCACTCTGCACTCTACTGTCGCTGCTCGGTGGTGGACACCGTCAGGCTGCCTCCTGCGTGGCCGCCTCGCGAACGCGCCGCAGCGGCGCAGTGCCGCGTCCAGCCCGCATGGCCTTGCAGCGCGCGGCAGGAAGGCGGGCCCGAGCGTGCAGGCAGTTTGCGGCCGGCGTCGACGTGCTGACGGTGGAGATCGAGCACATCGACGCGGGCGCGCTCGAGGCGGTGCGCGCGGAGCTGGGCGTGGCCGTGGAGCCGACGCCGGGCACGCTGCGCGTCATCCAGGCGTGCGGCCCTGATTGCAAACCCTAACCCTGTCCCGGCACGAGCCTCTGGCGCCCGTGCGCCGCGCCCCCGCGCCCGCCTTCGCCGGCCGGCGCGCTGCGCCGTGCGCGCTGAGGGCCGCCCGCGGGGCTGCGCGGCGCCTGACCGCAGCGCGCGCGCAGCGCAAGCTGCTGCAGAAGGAGCCTGACCCTACCCTTAAGCTGGCCGCGCGCGCAGGACAAGCTGCTGCAGAAGGAGCACTTTGCGGCGGCGGGCGTGCCCGTGGCGGACTTCCGCGGCGTGGCCAGCGCGGCCGACGCGGACGCCGCCGCCGCCGACTTTGGCTTCCCGCTCATGCTCAAGTCGCGCCGGCGCGCCCCAGGCCGCCGCAACATATAGCACGAGGGACTGCAGTATCTTCTTCGCAGTGAAGCGCTGTGTTTTGCGGCCCTGCCCTGTGGCCAGCTGAGATATACTGATATTTTGTGAGGAGGTACAAGTGAAGGACCCCAAGTAAATGGAAAATGAAACTGCAGCGGCGGCGCAGGCTGGCGTACGACGGCCGCGGCAACGCGGTCGTGGCGAGCGCGGACGCGCTGGCGGCCGCGGTGGAAGCGCTGGGCGGCTACGCGCACGGGCTCTACGCGGAGCGCTGGGCGCCCTTCACCAAGGCGCGCGCGCGCCCCGCTGCTGCTCCTTCGCAAGGCTTGCCGGAGCGGGCTTGGCAGCTCGCGTCTGGTGCACACCGTGGTGATTGCGGGTGGTGAAGGCGGCCCATGGAACTATCCATCAGATTTGTGGAACGGAAGAGCTGAGGGGGTTTGCGGCACTCTCGCTGGCACATGCTGCGGCGCGACGGCGCGCAGGGCAGGCCGGAGCGCGTGGGGTGGCGGTGGATGCGGCGCGCGCGCACGCTGCCCGGGGTAGGCCTGGCCGCGCGCCCTGCGGCGGCGGCGTGGCATGCGGGCGCGCTCCTGCTCGCTGCGCAGGGGCGCGCACGCAGGCTGGACGTGCAGCGCCGGGCGTAACGCATGTAGCGGCGCGCGGCGCGCAGGAGCTGGCGGTGATGGTGGCGCGCGGGCGCTCGGGCGAGGTGGCCGCCTGCCCGGTGGCCGAGACGCTGCACATTGACTCCATCCTGCTTGCCGCGGAGGCGCCGGCGCGCGTGCCGGCGCGGTTGCGCGAGCGCGCGCGCGCCGTTGCCGAGCGCGCGGTCGCCTGCCTGGACGGCGCGCCTGCCCCGGGGGTTGCGCGTGGGGTCAGCGGCAGATCGCGCAATTGACTGCCTGGTCGGCGCGCTGCCAAGGGGGCTCCTGGGGCATGAGCCGTGTGATTTTCTGCCTGCGGGCACCTCCCTCAAGCGCCAGCCAGGCTGACGCGAACCAGCGCCCGTCGCACGCTGAGCCTGCCGTGCCTCGCGCCCGCAACTTGACCGCAGGCAGACAGCGTGCATGCCAAAACATGCGCTGGCAGGAGCGCCCAGAGCCGGGCAGTCTGTGCGGTGATTGTAAAAGGCGCAGCCGCGCGGGGCCCCAGGCGCGGGCGTGTTTGGCGTGGAGATGTTCCTGCTGCCAGACGGGCGGCTGCTGCTGAACGAGGTCGCGCCGCGCCCGCACAACAGCGGCCACTTCACCATCGAGGCGTGCGCGGCCAGCCAGTACGGGCAGCACCTGCGCGCCGTGCTCGGCTGGCCGCTGGGCGCGCCCGACCTGGCCGTGGGCTGCAGGCGCGGGCCGGCGCTTGCTGCGGCCGCAGCCCACTGCCTCGACGGTTGCAAGAGCTGCGTGTGAAGCCACCCGTTCAGCCCTTAGGCTGCATCGCCGCGGACATCAGACAGGACGCCGCGGACAGTCCAGGACAGTCCAGCTACGAGGGGCATCTCCGAGCCGCAGACCCGACCTCTCGGTGTGAGTACGGGCCAGTCAAGATGCCCATGCGGGGCGACGTGGGCGTTTCATGCGTGCGCGCGCGCGCGCAGCATCATGCTGAACATCCTGGGCGAGGCGGACGGAGAGGAAGGCATGGCGCGCGCGCACGAGGTCATGGCGCGCGCATACGCGGTGCGCGCGCCCCCCGCGCCCGCGCTCCAACATGCGGCTGCGGCCCAGCTCGTGCAAGCATCGCTCCTTCACGCGCGTCCCCTAATGGGCAGAGCTGTCGCCCCGTGCGCGCCTGACGCGCAAGTCATGTCCTGCATGAGTACAGCGACATGGTGCCGCGTGGCAGCAGCTCCCAGACGCAAACCCTAACCCTAGCACGACCGCGGATGCGCTCCGCTTGCAGGGGCACAGGGCGAACATTGGCGCTCCGCTGCATGGGTGACGGATGCCGGGCCGCGCGCGTGCGCCGCGCGCCAGGTGCCGGGCGCGAGCGTGCACTGGTACGGCAAGCGCGAGGTGGTGGCGCAGCGCAAGCTGGGCCACGTCACGATCGTCGCGCCGGACGCGGCGACCGCTCACGCCCGCCTGGCCGCCATCGACGCGCGCGCGGAGGCGCTGCTGTCGGCCACGCCCGCGCCCGCGCCCGGTGCGCGCGCGCTCCGCCGCTGCGCCCGGCTGCTGTGGAAGCAGGCACCGCATGGTGGTGAAACGGACCGTCGAGACGTCACTCATCACTTTTCATGCGTCTCAGTTGGCATGGCAGGCACTGTCTCCTGCCAATGTCTCGACGATGCTCTGGCAGCAGCGCCTGCTGGGCGCCACACCGAACAAGGGGCTGCGCGCTGCTCCGGCGTGTTAGCAGCCGCGCACAAAAGCGGCGCCCACATCTGGGGGTCATCATGGGCCCCGTCTCGGACCGGGCCACCGTGCGGGTGCTGACTCAAAGGTATCAATGGCGCCGCGCAGAGGGCCGCGCGCGCGTGGGCATCATCATGGGCTCCGACTCGGACCTGGCCACCATGCGCGCGGCCGCGGAGGCGCTGGAGGGCCTGGGCGTGCCGGCCGAGGTCACGATTGTGTCGGCGCATCGCACGCCGGAGCGCATGGTCGCGTACGCGCGCGGCGCGCACACGCGCGGCCTGCAGGCGCGCCGCCGGCCGCGCGCCGCTGGAGTGCTGTCACTGTGGCGCCCGCTGTTTGATTGGGATCCGGGGTGGGCTGCCCCAAGAAACAACATGACGGGGGTGGTGGCAGCGCTTGGGAGGCCCTTTGCGCGCCCACTATGGGGTGCCGAGTCGAGTGCGCCGGAGCACTCGCAGCCCAGCCTGACCTCACTGGAGAGGCGCCCATGCAGCGGCAGCGCCCAGGGGCGCCAGCAAGCGCAGCAGCTGGCGACGCTCGCGCCTGTGCATGCGCCTGCGCGCCTGTGCATGGACGCGCCCGCCGGCGGCCGTGCCTGTCATGGACTCCTCCCCTGTGCCCTCTGGCCCACCCCTCTTTGCTCACTGAATCCTCCCCTGCTGTGCCCCAGGTCATTATCGCGGGCGCCGGCGGCGCGGCGCACCTGCCCGGCATGGTCGCCGCGCTGACCCCGCTGCCAGTGGTGGGCGTGCCCGTGGTGCCGCCGACCGGCGCGGCACTGAGCGGCGTCGATGCGCTGCTGTCCATCGTGCAGGCGCGCAGGCCGACGCCTGCATCGTCTTTGCAGTACAGCCACGTCATTTGGACGTTAGGATGGGGCTCCGCCTGGTTTCGTGGGTGTCCTCGTGCGTTCCATGCTTTTGTGACGCGGGCTGGTAGTACGCGGCTCACACAGCCAACTGGGACACATGAGCAGCTCGGGCGCTCTTGGGCTTGCGCGCTGACACGCCCGGCGGCGCGCCACCAGATGCCGCGCGGCGTGCCGGTCGCGACGGTCGCCGTCGGCAACGCGGCCAACGCGGGGCTGCTCGCGGCGCGCATCCTGGCGACCTCCGACGCGGAGCTGCAGGGCCGCGTGCTGGAGCAGCAGGCGCGCATGGAGGCGGAGGTGCTCGCCAAGGCTGCGCGCCTGGAGGCCGACGGCTGGCGCGCGTACTGAGCCGTATCTTATCCTAAATCTAACCATATACCCTACACCCGGTCGCCATTGAGGCGGAGGTGCTCGCCAAGGCCGTGCGCCTGGAGGTCGATGGCTGGCGCGCATACTGAGCCGGCCTGCCTGGGCCGCGGCACAGGCGCTTGGCCGGTCTGGGGGTGCCGGCTGAGGTCGGGCGTGCGAGATTTGCGGCGTGCGGTGGTCGCTTGCGCTGGCAGCAGGGCCTGGAATGCGGTTTCGCGGTGCTGCGCGTGCATGCAGGCTCTGCAGCCTCTTGACTGTCCTGTGTGCTCTGTTTTGGTGTCTGCTCAGCGGTAGTATAATCCGACTTAAGCAGAGGATATTGTGCAAACTGGGAGAGCGTTGCATACATGAAGACGGTTGAGCAGGACGGTTGAACAGTGCAAGCAAGTCTGCAGACTCTGCAAAGGACTACCTAACCCGAACCCTTCAAGTGCGACTTGGCCACGCATGTGTCTGCTAAAATTTTACGTCCCATGCGCCACCACCCTGTCACTGCTGCATCTTGTAAGCTGACACCCCGTGCTTCTTACTCTTCGTTTCTGCCGCTCTGTGCGTGCGGTCCTGGACCAGGACTCCTACATTGGCGCTGTTACCAATCACATGTGTAGGGTAGGGGCACCTGGGTGGCAGCAGTTTCATCAGACAGATGCCGACTCAGTGCTGCTTCGTCAGAGCCTTTGACTCAGAGGTGTCACAGCAGCAGCCCTGCCGGAAAAAAGCTCCTCACACTGTTTTCTGGTGCTGCCGACAGGGTACTGTGATTACGTAGCTGCGCACCATCCCGCTCGCGCAGCCTGCCGCCACGAAGACTCAGCCGGAGGCAGCAGGAGCTCAGCAATGGGCCTGAGGCACAGCGCGCCTGCCGCGGCCGAGGCAGAGCGCAGGGCGCCGGGCGCCCTGCTGGAAGCCAAGCTCGCCAGCGTGATGCAGGCGCGTGCCCGCAGGCCGCGCCCCAGCTGCGGGGCGCCGCGCCACTGCTGCCGCTGTGCAGAACCAGGGGGGCTGCGCCCGGGCTGCGCCCCTCTGACACTCACAGTGGCACCGCGCATGGCGGCGCCCACAGGAGCGCGCCCGGCGCCCAGGGCCAAGGCCTCCAGCTTGCGCCCCTCACTCACTCACAGTGGCAGCGCGCGTGGCGGCGCCCCCAGGGGCGCGCGCAGGCGCCCAGGGCCAAGGCGTCCAGCTTCCACCGCCTGCTGCTGCGCTTTGACGCGCTGCGCGCCGGCTTTGGCAAGTGCAGTCTCCTGTTCCGCGAGATCGACAGCGACCGCAACGGCGTCATCGATCTCAAGGTGCTCCCAGCACGCCCGGCGCCCGCGCCCTGCGAGCCGCCTGCCTGCCAGACCGCGCTGTGCACACAGGTGGTGCGTCTGCTGCGCAGCCGCTGGGAATGCTGGCGAGGCAGGGCGAGCGCGCTCAGCGGTCGGGCGAGGCCGCAGGAGCTGCGGGCGGGCGTGGCGCGCCGCATGTTCCACGTCAGCGATGCCCTGCTGCGGACGACCTTTGGCGCCGCCGACATGGACAACAACCACACGATTGACTTCAAGGTCCCGCGCCCAGCTTGATAGGGTAGGGGTAGGGGTAGGGTCCATCACGCCCTGGAGTGCTCCCATGCCCGGCGGCGACCTGTCCACCGGGCAGGGCGTGACGAGCGCAAAGGCCACCGCCGCAGGACTTTGTCCTCGTGCTCGCCATGTTTGGAGTTGGTCCCATGCACGGCGGCGACCTGTCCAGCGTGCACAGCCTGGCCACGACCGGGGCCGCGCCGCAGGAGTTTGTCCTCGTGCTGGCCATTTTCTGCTTCCTGTCGCAGACGGACATGGCCGGCGCGCTGGACCCGGAGATCACGCGCACCTTCCACCTGGTGCGCCGGCTCGGGGCCTGCATGCGCGCCGCGCCCTGCTCGGCTCGACCCCACACTGCTGAGCGAAGGCGTGACCATACACGCAACACCGCTGGGTGCAGGCGGAGGAGTCCTTCCTGTTCTTCGACACCTCGCGCGACGGCTACATCCAGGCGGTGCGCCGCCCTGGACGCTGAACCGGGTTTGCTCAGATGCGGCGCGTGCGCGCTCTCGCAGCCAGCCCGCCAGGCGCATGCACCCTTCAGCCGCGTCAGGCTGAGGGAAGCTAGTGCGCGGCTGTGTGCAGACTCTATGTGGCCTCGGGAATCCATGCAAAGGCCAGAACCCAGAGCATGTCAGTCGTGCCGGTCTGCCGGGCTCTTGCATGCGCGGGTCACTAACTGGGCTGGCGAGCGGGAGCAGGAGGAGCTCCTAGCCGCCCTTAGGGAGCCCGGCGATGTCGCGCATCATGGGCAGCCGCGAGACGGGGGCGCCTCCACGGCCGCGCACGACCTGGGCAAGCGCTTTGAGGAGATGGACTTTGACCATGACGGTGTGTGCCTCTGAGCGCCACGCCAGCAGGCCGCCGTATGGCTTCTGGGTCGCACAGCAGCACATGTCATTGTCACCAGCTTTTGGCTCTGCGCTGCGCCGGTGCGTGTAAAATACCATGCATAAGGTACATCATTGGACATTGTGTAATCTGCCAAGCCATAGCGCCCAGGGCAGGAGACTGTGCTGCTGCGCGTGCGGCACAGAAGGGTCCTGACCCCTGCGCTGGTGCAGGCATGGTCGCCTTCAAGGAGTTTCTCTTTGCGCTGGTGGGCTGGGTCCTGGAAGAGGACGAGGACCCGGCCCCTGAGGGCGGCGCCGCGGCCGCGCGCACCGAGGCCACGGCGGCCGCGGCCGCCGCTGCCACCGCGCTGAGCCGCCAGACGCGGGGGCTGCGGCCGGCGCGCCGAGTCTGATGTAGGCATCAAGCTTTCGCGCGTGGCTTGGGGTGGTCTGGGGTGTCCGGCTCTTTCAAGATTGTCATGTGCTGCATCTGCACCTCATTGCAGTGAGGGGCAGGGCTAGCGCATTGGGTGGCGACTTTGTCCCGTTGTAGGTATGCTGGCGAGAACGCAAACGCATGCGGCGGCCTGATACAAACATAGCAGGATCACGCACTCTATTGCGCCATGGCCAGGTTTGGCTTTTTGGTCACTGCTGCACAAGGTCGCGTGTGACAAAGCAAACAGCCAACTCACACAGCAAGCACGCGCACTCCTTGGCCATCTCAGTTACTCTGCTGCAGTGCGAGGAGGCTCCTGCTCACGCCCCTCGCTGGCTGCCTGCCCGGCACAGCCATGTCTCTGGGCCGCATCCGCATGAGCACCTGTTGCCCCGCCTGCACCGCTGTCCGCCGGCCGGCTGTGAGCGGCGCTCGTGCCAGCTGCGCCACCACCCTGCCTCTCACCCCTGCCTGGGCGGCCCCCTGCATGGGGCGGCACGGCGGCCCTGTCATCACCGCCAGCCGCATGCCGCACGCCGGACGCGGCACCCGCACCACTCGGCGACGCCGCGCCTGGGTTGTCGCAGGCGGCGGCTGCCTCGCTGCCTTGTGCAGACTCGCCGCCTGCCGCGCCTGCAGCACCGCCCCGGCCGGCGCCCGCGGGGCCTCCGCCGCGAGCGGCGCTCGCGGCGCCGCTGCTTCCGGCGGCGCCGCCGGCCCCGCGGCCTGCTGCGCGGCCGGGCGGCGCGCCGGCGCCGCCCGTCTCGCTTGTACTTAAGCCAGAGGGCGCTGCCGGCGCCTGCGCGCCCGGCTGCGGCCCGAGCGCGTCCTCCCAGGACGCGGGCGGCGCGGCGCGGCCCTCCGCGTAGCCCTCGATGAACGCGCGCACGGAGTCGCGGTAGGCCGCCGCGCGCGTCTGGTACAGCTGCGTCAGCAGCGCCTTGAGCGCCTCCGCGCCGCTGCGCGGCGCCGGCGCCGCTGCATTCGCGCGCCCCAGCGTGTCACGGACGCCACCAGTGTGGGCATATTGTAAGTCTGCATTATGTGGGAGAACAAGGGCGCAAGTAGGCGAGCGCGGGCCGCTGTGTTCTGAGTGCTGCGCTGCAGCTGCTGCGACCTTCCCACCGCTTCCGCAGCCGCCTGTGAGTGCTTGCTTCCGCTGACACACCGGCAAGCGTGATACAAAGCCGACAAAGG
>JAABUY010006799.1_pt1 | contig 11080 bp, 10 predicted proteins | sample 5560271 | NCBI WGS metagenome assembly JAABUY01 (sample SAMN10711886, study PRJNA513374) | rock metagenome | isolation source: Antarctica rocks | place: Antarctica: Victoria Land, University Valley
CAATACGCCAGGCAACGCGCTCACATTTTAGTCACTTCAGTCAACGTCGATCCTTACACACCTTTTCCCCTCGTCTGCTCCCCTGAATCCGAACGTTAGCGGGGTTAGAAGCAGATGATATCTCATCGTCGAAACGGTCGGGAATTGTTGTACTGCGTCAGCAACTCGGTCGCACGGGTGAGCACCGCAGCGGGCATGCCAGCCCGGGCGGCGACCTTCAGGCCATACGATTGCCCGGCACGGCCCGGCACGACCTTGTAGGCGAACATCTCCTGGTGGCGTCCGGCCGACGCATCCATCGCCATGCACGCCGCGTGAGGCATCGCCTCGGCGGCGTCCGCGAGTTCGTGGAAATGGGTCGCGAACAACGTCCGGCATTGCACCGTGTCGTGGAGAAATTCCATGCAGGCCTGTGCGATAGCCAAGCCGTCATGCGTCGATGTTCCCCGGCCCACCTCATCCAGTATGACAAGCGACCGCGCGGTGGCTTGGTTTAGGATCGCCGAGGTTTCCAGCATTTCGACCATGAAGGTCGACCGGCCCGCAGCCAAATCGTCGGATGCCCCGATGCGGCTGAACATCTTGTCCACCAAGCCAACCTGGGCGCGGGTCACCGGCACAAAGGACCCAACCTGGGCCATCAGCGTGATGATGGCCACCTGCCGCAGGAATGTCGACTTGCCGGCCATGTTGGGACCGGTCAGCAGCCACAGCCGGTTCGTCTCATCCATCCGAAAATCGTTCGCCACGAACGCCCGGCCCTCAGCTTCCAGCAAGGCTTCCGCCACGGGATGGCGGCCTGCCTCAATGACCAGGCTGGAGCCGTCGATGATCTCCGGTTCGGACCACAATCCCTCGGCGGCCGCCTGCGCCAGGCCACAAACCATGTCCACGGCCGCCGCAGCGTGCGCGACGCGGGTCAAATCCTTGCGCGCGTCCAGCACGGCCGCGCAGAGGGCCGTGAGGATCGCCTGCTCCTGACACATCGCCTGTTCGGAGCCGTCCTCCACCGCCAAGGCGAGTTGGTCCAGTTCGGGCGTGGTGAACCGGGTCGTGGACGCCAGCCCCTGGCGCAGGGTGAACTCCGGTCCGAGAGCCGTGGCGCTTGCGGCCGGCACCTCGACGTGGAACCCGATGGTGAAGTTCGCCCTGATCTTCAGGGAGCGAACGCCCGTGCTGGCGACATAGGCCGCTTGCAGGTCGTCGATCTCCGTCCGCGCCCGTGCCGCCTCTGACCGGCTTGCATCCAGGCGCTTGTTATACCCGTCGGCGATGAAGCCCGCCTCCTTTGCCGATGACGGCGGCGACAGAACCAGCGCGCGACGGAGCGCATCGACAAGAGCGCGACACTGGCCGCCCGTGGCGCCCGCGAGGTCCCGCCCCGCCACGGCCAGGCCGGGCGACAGATCGGCCGCCCCGGACAGCGCCGCCGCCACCGCCATGGCTCGCTCGAGACCATCGCGCACCGTGGCGAGGTCGCGTGGGCCAGCCTTGCCCAGGGATACGCGGCCACAGGCGCGCAGCATGTCGGGCATGCCGGACAGGTGTTCGCGACAAGACGCGCGAACCTCCGGCTCTGACACGAGGAAGCGCACCATGGCCAGCCGGCGACGTATGGTGTCCGGCCTAGTCAAGGGCGCGCACAACAACCGCACGAGAAGGCGGGCGCCCGGCGCGGTCACGGTCCGGTCCAGCACTGAGAGCAATGATCCCACGCGGCCGGCGCCTGAGGTGAGCACCTCCAACCCCCGCAGGGTTGGCGTGTCGATTTCCATGCTGTCGCCAAGGGGCGAGCGGCGTGGCGGGAGGAGCTTTTCCGGCAGTTGTCCCACCACGGCACGGACATAGCCCAACAACGCGGCGAGGGCGGCCACCTCTGGCGGCGAGTAGCCGCGCATCACCTCCTGGGCTTCAGCGCCGTACGCCGACACCAGCACGGCATCAGCCTCCTCGGCGGTCAACTCGGGCTGGGACAGGTCCGAGAACCTCGTGCCCGTTCCCTGTATCGCCAGGGCCAGGGCATCAGACGTCTCCGGCCAACGAGCGACCAGGATCTCCGCAGGCGTGATACGGGCCAGGGCCACGCCACAGCCGTCGAGGGACGACATGCAAGTGCCGGCCTCTCCGGTCGAAAGGTCGATCCAGGCAAACGCGACCGTCTCCCCCTCTGTCAGCGCAACCGTCAGGTTGTTCGAGCGGCTGCCCTCCAGCACGTCGGCGTCGACAGAGGTGCCGGGCGTCATGAGTGCGAGTGGCCGTTCGGAGCCGGGTTCGGGTGGCTGTTCGGATAAGGCGACCTTATGCCCGGCGGCCAGAAGCCTTTTGACCGCCGCCGTGACCGCTCCCGCCGGCACGCCGCACATGGGGACGTCGGCGCTGTCCTTCTGACGCCGCCGTGTCAGCTGTATGCCGAGCGCCTTCGAGACCACGGCCGCGTCGTCCATCAGCACTTCGTAGAACTCGCCAACCCGGTACAACACGAGATGTCGGGGCGCGGCCCGGCGCGCGGCGGAATAGGCCCCCATCATGGGACTGGCGTTGGCGGAAGCTTCCATGAGCAAAGCAATATCACGACGCCCGCATGGTTCCGCACGGGCCGAAGATCGACCGCTTGCGGCAAAACGCGCCGCGTGTGGATCAAGGTATCAGCGCCGCCACGGGCCAACAACCCCGTCCCATGCCTCGTTCAGGGCGCCGATCACGACCGCCACCATCCCGGATGTCTTGAAACAGCGGGGATCGTTGGCCCCCGGTGCCGACGATGATGAGACATCGTCCCCCCGGAGTTTAGCCTTGCCGACGAATTGGGTATTGACATCGTCGTGCATCACCTGCCGCCTGGGACCAGCGAATAGAACAAGGTCGAGCATCACCTGTTCTCGTTCATCACGATGAACTGGAAGGCCCGGCCGCTGGTCAGCCGCCGCGTCATCGTCGATCTGATCAGCACCACGACCATTGATACCGGCCTGACTGTGCGCTGCGAGCTGGACAGCGCCCACTATCCCAAGAGGATTGTCGTGTCCGATCAAGAGATGGACGGCCTCGACATCAGCCACAATGCTTTCCACGGCGAACGGAACTACACCATGCAACCAACCAAGCCATCGATCAGATCTCTTATTTCCGGATAAGCCCTATGTCAGGCCGGTCTCCCGCGCTACCGGGGGATCCAGGCAACAGCATCGGGCATGTGCCACCCAAAGAAGAGGCAGCGAACAATCCGGACATTTGACGTTCTGCAAAACCCATACAGATCACGCGCTCCCAATACGGAAAAGCTTTTCCGTTGCAAACTCTTGGTTCCTTGTCTACCGTTCAACCTGGGATGGAAAATCATGGCGAGAACTTGTGCCGGGCCGCAATGCGACCAGTGACCATCCACGAGGTCGCCCGAAACGCTGGGGTAAGCATCGGCACTGTCTCCAAAGTGCTCAACAACCAGGGCCAGCTTCGGGCGGACACAAGGTTGCGCGTGCGGGCCGCCGCCGAACTGTTGGGCTTTCGCCCGAACGGCTTGGCGCAAAGCCTGCATCGCGGCCGCACTTTCACGGTTGGCCTTATCTCCAGCGACCGCTTTGGGCGGTTCAGCATCCCTTTGCTTGAAGGCATCGAGGACGCCCTGGACTCGGCCCGGGTGGCGGTGTTCCTGTGCAAACCCACCGACGATCCCGCGCATGAACGGCGACATGTGGAATCCCTGCTGGCCAAGCGTGTTGATGGCTTGATCGTGACCTCGCGCCGGACCGATCCACGGCCACCGCTCGACACCTTCGGAACAGCTGTGCCCGTGATATACGCCTACGCTCAGACGGCGAGCGCCGGCGCGGCCTGCCTGTTGCCGGATGACGAGGGCGGCGGCTACTTAGCGGGCCAACACCTGATCGGGCTCGGTCGGACGCGCATCGCCCATATTACCGGGCCAGAGCGGTTCGCCGCCGTCCGCGAGCGTCGCGCCGGCTTGTCGCGCGCACTTGCCGCCGCCCAGCTTCCGCTTGATCCGCTCCTGACCTTGACCGGTCCTTGGAGCGAGGCGTGGGGCCGCGAGGCGGTGGGTCGCCTGCTCGAGGCGGGCCTGCCGTTCGACGCCACGTTCTGTGGCAGCGACCAGATCGCGCGCGGGGTGGCGGACAGCCTTCGCGAATGTGGCCTGGACGTGCCCCGAGACGTAGCCGTTGTCGGCTACGACAATTGGGAGATCGTCGCCGCCGCGACACGGCCGCCGCTCACCACGATCGATCCGTGCCTTCACGAGCTCGGCCAGGCGGCGGCGTCGCGGCTGCTTGGCATGATCGACGGCGGTGATGGCCGCGTCCACGCGCATGACAAGGCCCGAATTCCCTGCCGCTTGGTTGTTCGGGCGTCTTGCGGTGCTGAAGCCTTGCTGAAAGCGGCCGATAGAGCCGCATGAACCCATGGGAAGAACAATGATGACCATCATGAAAAACGCGCTTGGATTGGCCGCCGCCCTGGCCGGCATCTGGGCCGGCACCGCCCAGGCCACCGAAATTTCGATGTGGGCGCGCGCGAGCACCGAGGCCTACTCGACCGCGATGGTCAAGGCGTTCAACGACACGCATCCCGACAAAATCAGGCTGAACCTCATCCCGAACGAGCAGTTCGTCGCCAAGGTTGGTACCGCCATCGCCGGCGGTGCGGCGCCTGATCTGATGTCCATTGACCTCATCTACCTGCCGACCTTCGCCCGTGGCGAGCAGCTCATGGACATCACCGCGCAGGCTCACGCGCTGCCGTTCTACGACAGCCTCAGCAAGTCCCACTTACGGCTCTCGACGTACGAGGATAAGCTGTACGCAGTGCCGTATAGCGCCGAAGCCTCGTTCCTGATGTACGACAAGGCGCTGTTCCGCCGCGCCGGGCTCGATCCCGACGCGCCGCCCAAGAGCTGGGCGGAGATCCAGGCCGACGCGGAAAAGATCACGGCGCTCGGCGACGGCGTGCATGGGTTCTACTTCCCCGGCAACACCGCCGGCACCAATGCGTTCACCTTCCTGCCGCTGATCTGGGCGGCCGGCGGCGACATCCTGAGCGAGGATGGCTCCACGGCGACGCTGACCTCGCCCGCCGTCGCCGGGGCGCTTGGCTTCTACCGCGCCCTATGGGCGGCCAAGGTCATCCCACCCTCCGCGCGCAACGACGGCGCGGAGAACACCATCGCAACGCCCGCGAGCGGCAAGGTCGGCATGTGGCTGGGCGGCGCCTACGCCATCACCGGCGTGCGCCGCCTGGCGCCGAACATGGAGATGGGCGCCACGTTCCTGCCAGGCGAGAAGCCGGGCCAGTGGGCATCGTTCGCGGGCGGCGACTCCATCGCCATCCCACGTGGCGGCAAGCAGCCGGGCATCGCGTGGGAGTTCATCAAGTGGACATTCTCGCCCGAGGTGCAGGTCGGCATCCTGGCGCACAACAACGCTTTGCCGGTCCGCACCGATCTCGCGAAGAACGAGTACAGCGAAAAGAACCCCTTGTATCTCGTGGCGGCCGAGGCGATGGCGAAGGGGCGCACGCCGTACAGCTTCGTCTACAACGACCTGCTGAACAGCCCGCAAGGACCATTCCTGCGGATGCTGCAACGCGCCGTGTTCGACGGCGACGTGCCCGGCGCGGTCGCTGAGGCGCAGAAACGGTTCCAGCAGATCATCGATACCGGTAATTAGGGCGGCGATGCGCCTGCGCGGCTTGGCGGGATGGGTGTTCGTGGCGCCCGCGCTGGGATTGACCGGCGTGTTCTTCCTGTGGCCGCTGGCGATGGTCGCGTGGATCTCGGCGCATAACTGGCCGCTGATCGGCCGGCCCCGCTGGATCGGCTGGCGCAACTACGTCGCGGCCTGGAACGACGACGTGTTCCTCGATGCGATCCGCTTCACCGCCGCCTACGCCGCGATCATCACGCCGGTGCTGTTCATCGTGGCGTTCGGCTTGGCGCTCCTGGCCAATGTCGAGCGCCCCGGCGTCGGATTGTTCCGCACCGTTTGGTTCCTGCCGACGTCGATCGGGATCAGCACCGCCAGCGTGCTGTGGGTGTGGATGCTGAACGGCGATGTCGGCGTGTTCACGACCATCCTGAACGCGCTGAACCTCGTGCATGGCCCCGTGCCGTATCTCGACAGCACCGTGGCGGCCACGGTCGCGGCGTCGAGCATGGTGGTGTGGAAGACGGCCGGGTTCACCATGATCCTGTTGCTGGTCGGCTTGCAGGGCATTCCGCGTGAGCTGCACGAGGCGGCGCGCATCGACGGCGCGGGCTACTGGCAGGATTTCCGCCATGTCACCCTGCCGCTGATGCGTCGCACGTTGAGGCTGGCGCTCATGCTGTCCGTCACCGGCTCGCTGCTGGTGTTCGACCCGTTCTACGTCATCACGCGCGGCGGGCCACAGAACGGCACGATCAGCATCGTCTACTGGATCTACAACAGCGCCTTCGTCTCGTTCCGCGTCGGCTACGCGGCGGCGTTGGCGCTCCTGCTGCTGGCGGTGGTCTTGGCGGTCAACCTGACCCAGCTCGTGCTGTTTCGCGAACCGGATGACACATGACGGCGCCCAGCGTCCCGCGATGGCGGCCGGCTCCCGCGCTGGCCGCTGCGATCTACTACGCCGTTGCCGGGGCAATCACGCTCGCTTTCCTGTTTCCCGTCGCCTGGGTGCTGCTGTCCTCCTTGCGGCTCATCGCGGGCGCGCCTGCCGAGGCGGACTGGCTGCCGCCCTGGCTCTCGTTGCGCCATTACGAGACACTGACCCATGTCGGCGCCGGGCTATGGCGTTACCTGTGGAACAGCCTGGCCGTCGCGATCGGCAGCGCGCTGGGTGTCGCGGTGATCGCCTCGCTGGCCGCCTACGGCTTCTCGCGCTTCCGCTTCATCGGCCACCGCCTGGCATTCATCCTGTGCCTGGTCGCCCTCATGGTGCCCTTCCAGACGGTGCTGACGCCCTTGTTCATCGTGCTGCGGCTGGTCGGGCTTCAGAACTCGCTGGTCGGGCTGGGCGCCGTCTACACCACGTTCCATCTGCCGCTCGGCATCATGATCATGCTCGCCGCGTTCGACGCCGTGCCGCGCGCGCTGGACGAGGCGGCCATGATCGACGGCGCCCGCTCGATCAGCCTGCTCTGGCGCATCCTGCTGCCGCTGGTGGCCCCGAGCCTGGTGACCGTGGTGCTGATCAACTTCATCGCGAGCTGGAACGAGTTTCTGGCCGCCCTGATCCTGATGACGGACCAGTCCAACTACACCATGCCGGTCATGCTGGTGACGATCTCGTTCGGCTATCTCGGCGCGGTCGACTGGGGCGCGCTGCAAGCCGGCACGGTGATCACGATGCTGCCCTGCCTGGCGCTGACGGTCGCCTTCCAGCGCTATTACGTGCAGGGGCTTTTGGCTGGTTCCACGAAAGGTTGAGGACACCATGATGCGCAACGACCCACTTACGGCCATCCCGCTCGGCCGCATCGCGCCGCGCGGCTGGCTTCGCGACCAGTTGCTGCTCCAGGCCGCGAACCTCACCGGCCAATTGGAGGAAGTGTGGCCCGATGTCGGCCCCGAGAGCGGCTGGCTCGGCGGCCCCGGCGAAAGCTGGGAGCGCGGCCCCTACTACCTCGATGGCTTGGTGCCGCTCGCCCATGTGCTCGACGATTCCGGGCTGAAGGCCAAGGCGCAAAAGTGGATCGAGTGGATGCTGGCCAGCCAGCGCGGGGATGGCTGGTTCGGTCCCGAGGGCAACGACGACTGGTGGACGCGCATGGTGGCGCTGAAGGTGCTGACGCAGCACGCCGACGCCACTGGCGACGCGCGCGTCATGCCGTTCATGCAACGCTACTTCGCCTATGAGAACGCCACGATCGGCGAGCGGCCGTTCCGCAAGTGGGCCATCGCCAGGGGGCAGGAGAACATCTTCGCCATCCAGTGGCTCCATGACCGCGCGCCCGATCCGATGCTGCCGGAACTCGCGTCGCGCATCCTGGCAATGACGGTCGATTGGGGTGGCTATCTCGCCGACCACGTCGTCCAGGGTCCCGCCGCGCGGTTCAGCCATCTCACGCATGTCGTCAACGTCGCCATGGGGCTGAAGCTGCCGGCGTTGCGGGAGCGCCTGGGGGATGTCGGCCAGCGGGAGATCGTGGATCGCGCTTTCGCCAACCTGGACCGCTTCCATGGCCAGGCCACCGGCATGTTCTCCGGCGACGAGTGGCTGGCGGGCAACCTGCCGAACCATGGCGTCGAGCTGTGCGCGGTGGTCGAGCTGATGTACTCGCTGGAGGTGCTGGCTCGCGCCTACGGGTCCGGCGAGTACGGCGACCGGCTGGAGCGTGTTGCCTACAACGCCCTTGCCGCCACCATGACCGCCGACGTTTCCGCGCACCAGTATCATCAGCAGCCGAACCAGGTGCTGGCGACCATCGCCCGGCGCGACTGGACATACAGCAGCGAGGCCGCCAACATCTTTGGCCTCGCGCCGCATTTCGGTTGTTGCACAGCCAATTTGCACCAGGGCTGGCCGAAGCTCGCGGCCAGCTTGTGGGCGGAGGACGCGCAAGGCGGCCTCGCCGTGATTGCCTACGCGCCGTGCGTGGCGCGAGGCAGCGACCTGGAAATCGAGGTCGTCACCGACTACCCCTTCGACGAGACGATCACCATCCGCGTGTTGCGCGCGGTGGCTGGCGAGCGGCGGATCGCCTTGCGCGTCCCACGATGGTGCGCCGCGCCCACTCTCCGCGTCGGCGACAAGGACGTCCTGGTGACGCCGGTGGACGGGATCGCCGCCGTTTCGCGGGCGTGGCGCGAGGGCGACACGATCGAGCTTCGCCTGCCGATGCCGGTGCGTGTCGAGAGCCGTCCGAACGGCGCCGTCAGCCTGCACACCGGACCGCTGACGCTGGCCCATTGTCCCGGTGAGATCTGGCGGGCGATCCCCGACACGCCGGGCCTCGGCGACTGGGAGGTCACGCCGCGCGGGAGCTGGAATTTCGGCCTGGAGATCGAGGACGGCGCCACCGGGCTGCCGCTCGCGGTCGAGCGCCAGCCGCCATCGCCGCAACCCTTCGGGCTCGCCTCGCCGCCGGTCCGCGTCCAGACGCGGGGCCGTTTCGTGCCGGGGTGGGAGTTGCTGCGCAATTCCGCCGCCCCGCCACCGCAAAGCCCGGTCACCACCAACCAGACGCCACGCCCGATCACGCTGGTGCCATACGGATGCGCGCGCCTGCGCGTCTGCGAGTTCCCGCGCATCGATCCGGTCGAGTTCACCGGCGAGGTGTTCGATTGACCTTTGGAAGCCGCAGCCAGGTAGGAGAACCGTCATGAGGATCGACAACGTCACCTTCATCCTGATGCGCCACGCGCTCGCCACGCGCTACGGCGACGCGCAGGGGTTGAAGAAGCATCGCGTCACGCTGCTCGTGCGCCTCGACACCGATGCGGGGCTGGCCGGGTGGGGCGACATCTCGAACACGCGCGAGGATGTCAACGTCACGCACCTGCGTGAGGCCCGCGACCTGCTGCTCGGGCGCGATCCGCTGGTAGCGGCGCCGCTGGTGCGCGCGCTCGGCGGGTTCGGGCCGCGCATCGCCGCCGGCATCGACATCGCGCTTGCAGACATCCGGGGCAAGGCGGCGGGGATGAGCCTCGCCACGCTGCTTGGCGGCGCGTTCCGCACGGCCCAGCCCTGCTACGCGTCGTTGCAAAACGCCACGGAGGACGTGGATGCGAACGCGGCGGCGGTCGCGGCGGCGGATAGGGCGATGCGGCTCGGTTTCCGTCACATCAAGATGAAGGTCGGGTGGCTGCATCCCGACGCGGACGCGGCCTGGATCGAGCATGTCCTCGACATCTTGCCGCCCGCTGTCGATCTCGCGATCGACGCCAATCGCGTTCTCGACCTGGCCGGTGCCGCGCGGCTTATGCGGACGCTGCGCCGACCCGAGCGGATCGCGTGGTTCGAGGAGCCGGTCGGCAATCGCCATCCGGAGGCGTACGCCGAGTTGCGCCGCCGCCTGGATGTCACGATCGCGGGCGGCGAGTCGATGTCGCTCCCCATGCTGCGGGAGGTGGTCGCCCGACGGATGATGGACATCATTCAACCGGACCTCGTCGGCCATGGCGGGTTTGCCGCAATGCAGTCCTTGTTCACGCTATGCGACATCCATGGCGTCAGGCTCATCCCGCATTGCTTCGACGGCCAGATCATGCGGGTGGCCACGTTGCATCTTCTGGCGGCCCAGCCGGACTTCGACGAGCGTCATGGCGAGTACGACGCATCTCCGCTGGAAGTGGATATCTCGGAAAATCCGCTGCGGGATGAACTGCTCCAGGACAAGCTGGTTCCCGACAAGGCCGGTCGTATGGCCGTGCCGACCGGGCCTGGTCTCGGTATCACCCTCAACCTCGATTTCATCGAGCGGAGTGGCACCAAAGTCAGCCTGTAAGTGTCCATCTAAGAACATCTTGATTTATTCAAGCCACTTATAGTTCCATGATCTGCGCGCTTGATCGTAGGAGCCAAGAAATGTGGACAACGGAGAACCGCAGCCGATACGACCGGAGTCAGTTGCGCTATCCCAGCGACCTGACGGATGACGAGTGGGCGCGGATCGAGCCGCTGATACCGCCGGCCAAGCGGGGCGGCAACAAGCGCACCGTTGACGTGCGCGAGATCGTCAATGGGCTGATGTACGTCTTGAGCACGGGCTGTCAGTGGGCCGCGCTGCCCAAGGACTTGCCGCCGCGCAGCACGGTGAACCGCTATTTCATGCGTTGGCACCATGACCGCACACTGGATGGGCTGCATCACGCGCTCTACTTGCAATGCCGCGAACAGGCGGGGCGAGACGCCAGCCCGACGGTTGGGATCATCGACAGCCAGAGCGTCAAGAGCGCGGAAAAAGGGGGGCTCACGACCCGGCTGGTTACGATGCCGGCAAGAAGATCAAGGGCAAGAAACGCCACGTCCTTGTCGACACCCAGGGTTTGCTGATGCAAGCCATTGTCCATGCCGCTGACATTCAGGATCGCGATGGTGGGGTGCTGCTGATGAGCGCGCTGTTCGGCCTGTATCCGTTTTTGCTCAAACT
>JAABUY010006800.1_pt1 | contig 11078 bp, 11 predicted proteins | sample 5560271 | NCBI WGS metagenome assembly JAABUY01 (sample SAMN10711886, study PRJNA513374) | rock metagenome | isolation source: Antarctica rocks | place: Antarctica: Victoria Land, University Valley
GCCGGCGCGCTGGGCGCAGCCGCGCGCCTGGCGCAGCACTGGGTGGCCGCGTGCGAGGAGCCGCAGCGCGAGGTCAAGGCCCTCGCAGCAGCGAGCTGCCTGCAGAGCCTGCTGCAGGCGGTCGAGCAGCACCTGCCCGAGGTGTGCGCGGGATCTGCGCCGCCCAGGCTCTCAGCGCATGCAGGCAGAAGCCGATCCGCTGACGCTGCGCGGGCGGCGTGGCAGGGTTGCCAGCTGCTGGCTGACGGCACGCCGCCAGTCGAGCCCGGCAACAACCGATACCAGGGCGGTTTGACCGCCCTGGCGGCCCTTGTTGCGCGCTTTGAGGCTGAGACCGCGCAGCGCATCCCCGCGGACACGCCGCCGGAGGCCAGCCTGGAGGACCTACGCCTGCAGACGCCCGCGCTGCGCCCCGTGGGCTGCTGGTGGTCCGGGTGCGCGCAGCTCGCCGCCGCGCGTGCCACGTGCGGGTGCATTGATGCTGGCTGAAGCGCGTGTTGCCGCTACATGCCCCGAGTCACCAGCGCCCATCACGCTCGCAGGTGCCGCAACCTGACCGGCGCGACGGAGGCGGGCTTGCGGCTGCAGCGGTGCTCTGGCTGCGACACCGCGCGCTACTGCTCAGAGGCATGCCACAAGGCGGCCTGGCGCGCAGGGCACAAGGGTGCGTGCCGAGGCGCCTGCAAGCGCGCTCCCGAGCGGCGTGCCGGCACAGGCGCCCCGTGTTGAGCAAGTCCATGTCTACTCGAGGCAGAGGCCATGCATGCAGGCCCATGTAGTGTGCGACTTCTGTGTGCCTGATATTTCATTTGTAATGCGGTTTTTTTCTGCGTTTTGTCGTGAAGGGGCAGGTGAAAGCACCAGGCCTGCTGCCAAGGCACTGCCCTGCAGACTCTGCAGTGCAGAGCTTGACAGTGCCTGCAAACCTGCATTATGCGCTCCCTGTGTGGGTCCGCGAATTTTTTTAGTCCTGCCCCGGCACAAATAGGCCGCTGCGCGTGGTCCAAATCGCGGCACAGCACCACCAGAGCAGGCTCTTACTTGTAAAAACCAATCATTGAAAGGTGCCGACTTTGTAATAATGTGTATAGCGTTGCTATCCCTTGCCTGTGGAGCACTTGCCCGATGAGGGCGATGTGGAAGTTGATTTGCTTGCATTATCTGCTATGGATGTACATGTGACCTAATGCAGGAGTGCGCTTGGCGCAAAGCTTGATTGAACGAGACTGCACGGTCATTGGGGCGACATCGACGGGTGCATGGTTGCATGACACATGTATGCATGCATGTGTATGGGTACTTTGACTGTCATCTCTTGTGCTCCAGACGGACCTGCGAATCAGAACTCAATAATGGGTGCAAGAGCCCCTACACCTCACTTGCGTCACTTTACTGCGCCCCATGCACACAGCCCACATGCTGGCCGAAGGGCATGCCCATGTGCAGCGAGGTTGTATATTGATACTGCCTACAACTTCAGCGCCATCCAGTACTTCCTATTTTCTGCAACATCAGGCATGATAAGGGGTCACCTAGGGTGTCAAAGGCACCGAAGCGAAGCATGGAGGCCGCGACATAAGGGGTAGCTGAGTTGTTTGCATACTCTGGTATACCATAGGACTTGTAAAAGCAGGCCGTGTAACGCGCTGCTGAGTGGCCCGGCACGCTGTTGCTGAGCTGGTGCGCCTCGCCGGCGTGTCTCCATGGCGAACATCGCCGGGCAGCTGCCGCGGCGCATAGTCAAGGCGCGCGCCAGCTCTCTGAAGCATTCCTGATTGCGCTGGCGCCGCGTGAGCAGGTCGGGACTGACACATTTGCGTTGCCTGCGGCAGGAGACCACGCGCCTGATAAGTGAACCAGGTGCCCACCCGGGCGAAGCTCTGGAGCAAGAACCGTCACAATTAATGCCGCTCACGGGGAGCTCGCAGCTTGCACGCGTGTCTGGTCATCAGCAATAACTTATAACAGCACAGTGCTGGGACGGACCGTGCTGGGGCACAACGTTGCAGTGCGGCAACCCGCTGCAACGCGCGCAGCCCCGGGCATCAGCGCCCACCCCTCCGAGGAGAACCTGCGCTACTTCAACGTCATGATCCTGGGCCCCCAGCAGTCGCCGTATGAGGGCGCGTGCCCAGCCGCCTCAGCAGTAGTGCCTGCCCGTGACCGCCACGCGGTCTGCTGGCACCCGCCGCACTTGCGGGGCGCGGCTGACGGGTGCCAAGTGGAGCGCGGTAGACAGAGTTCTGGAGCAAACGTGTGCCTTGGGGTTCCAGTGCACCGGTGCTTGGCGACCATCGTGTGTGCCTCGGCTATGCAGTGTGCCCTGCCCGCGCCCAAGTCGTGCACTTAGCCGCGGTGGCTGCGCCTTTGCCAGAGGCCTCAGCGCGCGCAGGCGGCGTGTTCAAGCTCGAGCTTTTTTTGCCCGAGGACTACCCCATGGCCGCCCCCAAGGCGCGTCGCGCCTTTGCCCGCCTCAGTCAAGCTCCGAGGCGGCAGCCACGCACGCGGCGGAGTGGTGGTAGCGTCCGCCTCAAGTGGGACGTGCGTCCGAGCGTCAGCTCACGCTGGCCGTAGGCTGCAGCGGTGCTGTGGGGCGCGCAGGTCCGCTTCCTGACAAAGATATACCACCCCAACATCGACAAGCTGGGCCGCATCTGCCTGGACATTCTGAAGGACAAATGGAGCCCCGCCCTGCAGATTCGCACGGTCCTGATCAGGCGCGCCGCTTCAGCAACAGCGCCCCTCCACCGCTCTGTGCTGCAGCGGCAATGTGTGCCTGCGTTTGGCCAAGGGCTTTTCAGCGTGGCGGCTGATAAGCCGTCACGCCGCGCCTTTCCCACCTGAAGCAGGACGGGTGCGGCGTGACTGCTTATGTGTCTGTGGTGTGTCTTTGGCGCCCAACAGCGCCGCTGACTCGCGTGGGCGTGGCGGGCGCGCAGCATCCAGGCGCTGCTGAGCGCGCCCAACCCCGACGACCCGCTGGCGGAGAACGTGGCGCGTCACTGGAAGGACAACGAGGCGGAGGCCGTTGCGACCGGTGCGCCGCCGGTCGCCAGCTCTGCGGGCGCTGTGGTCAAGAGCGCCTGCGGCGCACCGCGAGGGTGTCAGTGCTTGCGCGCATGCTGTCTAGCCGCGAGTGCAGCGCAGCAGGGCGCGGCTGCACGCCCTGACGCAGCCTTAAGGGTAGGGTATGGGTACTGCCTCACAGCTGCCCGCTCACACCGTTTGGGATGGCGCGCAGCCAAGGAGTGGACGCGCCTGTACGCGGCGCAGTAGGCGGGAGCGGCGCCGGGGGCCTTGGCATGCGCGGGGCCGCCTGCGGCCAAGGCCGCCGCGCCCGTTGCGACCTGATGGCCCGCCGCGGCTGATGCCGCGCTGCTGGCAGCGTGTGTCGCGCGGTCAATGCAGCAGGAAAAGGCCGAGGCTGACATATCCGTGCTCAGCGGGGGCGCGCGCACGGTGGGGGCCCCGCAGGTCTGAACTGATCCATCTGAATTGCCTGCTTCATCGCAGGTGCCCGAACGCTCTCTGCCGTTCCAGCTCAGGTGTACACTAAGTCAACGCGGTGTGCGATCGCATGTGAGCGTGAGCGGGGTTGGTGGCAGGTTCTGTGCTGTGCCTGGTGCATGTCTAAGCGGTGGTATTGCAGCGGAGAAAGGTTGGCGTGCACACGCCCCGTATGCAAAAGGGACCAGCAGCGAAGAGGAGCATGCCAGACTACCTCCCGCGCTGAATCTGATCACGCTCGCCACACGTGCGCTGCTCACAAGCTCCGAGAGCTGCCAGGCAGTTTGCGAGGAGGCACTGCACAGTATCAGCACTGTCATTATACCCCCAAGACTGTCTTCTTGCCCTGTTGCATGCAGCGCCATGCACGACAGCACACAGGGCGGCCCCATCCTGCAGCACAGTGTCCTCCCAGACGACCAGAGCTGCCCTGGTGATGTGCATGGGTCGTACAAGCAGGGGTGACCATGAAATGAAGACGTGTTAGACGCGTCAGCCGCAGCTGCGAAGGGGCTTGTCCTATTAGAAAGGCTGCCTTATCAGCCTCGGTGCGGGGCGATCAGAAGGAGCAGGAGCCCGCTTGCATCCCTTTTGCAGGGTGTGACAGCAGCAAGAAGCGCTGCACATGCACCTGGGGCTGACCCATACTGGCCTCGCCCCCAAGATGGACTTCAGGCTGCACACCTGCCGCCGCCGCTGCCGCCGCCGCTGCCATCTGCAGCGCAAGGGCATAGCTACAAGCAGCGTGCGCCGTAACACGCCGCACACCATGACATGGTAAAAGTCAGACACAGGGCCAGCAAGGCGCAACATGCATGCTCGCCCGCATGTTGCCTCCTCGGAAGGCCGCAAGACCGCTGCCTGCACTACTGTTGTTTCCAAGCGCTGCGTGCGCACAGGCCGCAGCGCATGGCAGCGCGGGCGTGGTGCGCGCAGGACAGGGTCAGGGGTCAGGGTCAGGGTCTGGTTCAGGGTCAAGGCAGGGCAGCTCAGCCGTCCTCGTCCTCCCAGACGGGCCGCCGGCGCTGGATGGTCACGCGCGGCTGCGCGCGCCCGCCGCCCTGCGCGTTGATCTGCTCCAGCAGGCTGATCAGGCGCTCCTCGGTCACCTGCCGCCCCCGCCCGCCGCGCCTCAGCGCTCCTCCGCCCGCGCTACAGGGAAATCCAGGTGGCGGGGTGCAGGGCCGCGCCACATTGCGGCGTTGCGCCTGGGCGGATGAAGCGGCGTGCGCTGTCATCAGGCCGCAGCACCCAGGTCCAGAATGCGTGATTGCACCCGTTCATGTTCGCTTGTCGAACTTGTCAAAAGGGAGAGGGCGCGCGGGGCCGCGCCCGCTCGACGATCTGCCCGCGCTGCGCGGCCTGCAGCACCAGGTCCTCCACGCCGCGCGCCTTGTCGGGCTTGACCAGCGCAATGCGCGCCAGCCGCTCGCGCGCCGCCGGCAGCAGCACCTGCCCCGCGCGCGCGCCGCCGGGCCTGGTCGGCGCGCGAATCGCCCCGGTGCTGCAATGCGTAAGGACGCGAGCCGGCCACACCCAGGCTCGCAGGCGGCACCGTCTGCACACAACGCCTGCATGCTGGGAGCGCGCTGCGCCTGGCTCGCCCGCGCCGGCGGCGCTCGCTGCACTCCCCGCCAGCGGGCCTGGGCACTAGCATTGGAGTCGTGTGGCCCCGCATTTTGCACAACGGAGCAAGGAGCGGCCAGGCGGGCGGGCACATGCGACAGCATGGCGCCACGCCGCTCCTCGGCGGCCTGCGCTGCCGCGGCCCGCTCCTCCGCGGCCTCGGGCGTCATCTCGCTCCCGCCAGCCCCCGCCCCGCCGCCAGCCTGCTGTCAATGAACGAGCGGGGGTCAGGCCACATCAGTGACTGAGGCAGGCTCGGCACCTCCTGTGCTTGTGCCTTGCCAGTGCTCCTCGCAAGAGCCAGTGAGCCGCCTGCCACACAAGAGGCTCGGGCAGCTGCAGCAGCTACACAAGCAAGGTGTGCTTCACGGCCTTAGATCGAGCCCAACATGTGCAGGACACAAGCATGGTTGCAGCCTGTGCAAAAGGCCTGAGCCTTGCCAGCAGCCACGTTTGCAGTCGCAGTGGTCCCAAGCGCTAAGTGCAAGCCGGTTGGTCAAGGCGATGACCACCTAGTCCCTCTATACGGCACGCTCCTAGCCGTGGCATGCGCTGCGTGCGCACAGTGCAGGGGCAGGCCGCACACCCCGCCGCCGTGCTGCGCCAGCAGCTCCTGCATGCGGCGTTGCCTGATTGCTTCCAGCTCGGGGTCGTCCTGCGGTCCGCCACAGGGGCCATGATGAGTTGTAACATACACGCAGCAATATATACTTGGTCGATCAACCAGCAGGCAAGCGGAACAACTGTGAGCTCCGCACCATCTCTTTACAGAGCAGAGAGCCGCCACAGCAGTCGCGTATCAGGGAAGTGGCACTGTCAGCAGGTCATGATGCCTTTGTCTGCCTGCTCTGATCAGCTGGCAGATAAGTACGTACAGCCTGCTCAGCAAGGAGTCCAATCAACCTTCCAGGCGCTGTGTCAAGTGTCGAGTTTCCTGCTTGCCAAGTTGCACTCGAGTCTGAGGCGCGACCCTCCAGACCCTAGGACGGCGGGCACTTGGCTGGGCTGGCTGGCGGGGGAGTGGTCTGACACTTCCCTCGTCCCCAAGCCCACCCCTGACGCGCAGAGTCTGAGCGGCGTCCCGCGCCGACCAGCCGCCGGAGCGCCGCTGCGCGCCCCTGGGGTTCAGGCCGCCGCGCGCGGTGCGAGGGGCAGCGGCGCCGCGATGTCGGTCTCCAAAACTAGCAAGTTGCTCAACTACATCAACTTCCGTGCGCGCCCATGACCGCTGCAGCATGCTCGCAGAGACGTCCATGCATAGCTGAGCGCACGCGGCGCACGGTGCCGCCTCGCGTTGTGCCACACTGAGCAGGGATGCGCGTGCGCCGGCAGGGATGCGCGTGACGATCACAGATGGGCGCCACATGGTGGGCAGGTGCGCGCGCCGTCCTGCAGCCCTGGTCGCATGTGTTCACAGCTCTTTGCGCCTGCTGCAAACATGCGGTGCGCGAGCCTGGTTGTGAGCTGGCGCCTGAGGCCGCCGCGGCGCCGCGCGCGCAGGTTCATGGCCTTTGACCGCCACATGAACCTGGTCCTGGGCGACGCCGAGGAGTACCGCACGCTGCCGCCCAAGAAGGGCCGGTCTGAGGAGGACGTGCGCCGCCCGCCCGGCCCGCGCCTGCCCGCGCCCGCCCTGCGGCCCCGCAAGCAGCGCCCTGGACCTGCGCCTCAGTTTGCCCTTCTGCCACTGTTTGCCTGTGCGGACTGCGCGCGCCAGCAGGAGACGCACCAGCGCACAGCCCTGCGCCGGCTCGCGGGGCGGGCATACTGATAAGAGGTGCCGCGGCGGGCATGCTGCTGAGAGGTGCCGCGGCGGGCATGCTGCTGAGGCGCGCCGCGCGACGCGCAGCGCGAGCAGCGGCGCGTGCTGGGGCTGGTGCTGCTGCGCGGGGACGAGGTCATCTCCATCTGCATCGAAGGCCCGCCGCCTGCGGACACCATCCGCCCGGCCAAGAGCGCTGCGCAGGCTGGCCCCGGCGTCGGCCGCGCCGCCGGCCGCGGCCTGCCCGCTGCCGCGCCCGGCCAGGCTCCTGCGGCGCGCGCCCCCCTACGCGCGTGCTCTGATGTGCCCGGAGTGAGCGAAGCACACTGGGCTTTCGGTAGCAGTGAGATGTCAGTAGCCCACCACCTTAGATCCTCATTTCTTAGTTGCCGCAGTGCATGCTTGAGGTGCCAGTGTGCAGCCGCGCTGCGTGCCAGACCTACAACATCTGCTACTCCGTGCGGGAAACCTGGTAAGGACAAAGTGCGGACTGCTAGTCATGCTGTGCCCGCCATGCCTGCCGCACCTTCGTGTGGAGTCGTTCTTCGAGGGGTCTCGCTGACAGTCGTGCCGGGACTGCCGCTCGCAGGGCCTGGCGGGCCCCGCGCGCGGCATCGGCGGGCCCGCGCCCGGCCAGATGCTGCCGCGGCCGCAGGTGAGCGCGGCCGCCATCATGCGGCCGCCGCCGGCTGCCGGGCCGCCGGCTGGCGCGGGGCCGCCGCAGCCGGGCATGCCCGGGGGCCCGCCGGGCGGCCCGCCCGGCGGGATGCCGCGCCCCGGCATGCCGCCGCCCATGGGCTTCCCGCCGCCGGGGGGGCCGCCCGGCGGGTTCCCGCCGCCGGGCTCCCGCCCGCCGCCGCCGGGGGGCTTCCCGCCGCCCATGGGCTTCCGGCCGGGCATGCCGCCGCCCGGGTTCCGGCCCGGCATGCCGCCGCCGCCGGGCATGGTGCGCGCGCCCGGCCGGCTGCCCTGTTGTAGACTGTTATGTTGCAGGCTGTCTTGTTGTAGAGGACTGCCCAGTACGTGCATCGCGTTGGAGCTCTCACGGTCATGCAGGTACGCGCTGTGAGTTGCGCATATGTGCTCGACTGCGGCACTTCCTGGAGCAACCGGCCTTTGGGTGGCTGGTGAGGGGCATGCTCTGAGGGGCTGCCCGCACCTGCGGCACTGCTGTCACTGCATGGATGGCCTGGCCGTGCGTGGGCAGGGCTGTTGCCGAGCGCGGCCGCGCTCGGCAGCCGCCGCCGCGCGCACGGGGCAGCGGCCCGCGCCTGACCGCCCGCGCGCCGCGCGCAGTTCCGGCCGGGCATGCCGTTCCCGGGGGGCATGCCGCCGCCGGGCGGCATGCCGCCCGGCGGCTTTGGCGGGCCGCCCGGCGGGTACCCGCCGCCGGGCGCGCGCCCGCCCCCCGGCTTCCGCCCGCCGCAGTAGGCGGCCGCCGCGCCGGGCGCGGCCGCGCCGCCCCGGCCGCGCGCGCCTGGACGCGCGCGCGGGCGCGCGAGGGGCGCGCGCGCCGGCCTGCCGCTCCGGCGCGCCGGGCGGGCCCCGGCTTCTGGACGCGCTCCGGCCGCTGCCGCAGCAGGCGCGCGGCGCCTGAGCGGGTGCAGGTACTTTGGCGAAGACAAGTGTGCGCTGGTGTGGGTGTTGATGCTCGGACGATCGTGCATGAGAGCCGCGTGCTGCTTTTGCGTATCGCCCCTGCGATCAGGCGGTGCAGCCAGCACTCGGGGGATCACGTGCCTCTGCTTTGACCTCTAATGCAAGTGGTGTTTGGGACAGCCAGCCTGTATGTAATACGAGAGGGAGAACCAGGTTTTTTCAGGCTCCTTGCTTACACCCAACAGCATTGCACTGACCAGCCTCAAAGGGATCTGCCACCTCAATGCTGTGTCGACACCAAAACATGAAATCTTACAGCTGCAGCCGGGTGCTGCGCATGGAGCGCCCGATAAGCACGGACGCGCGTCGCTGTCCTGCTATGCTAAAAACAGCGTGACAACTGCGCAGCAGCTGCACAGCACCCACTGTGAGAGCAGTGGAGCACTGACCGAGGCCAAGCACAGACAGCAACGCAGTCCCAGGTGGTGCAAGTGACTGCCCAGTCCCGGCGCAGCCGCGCCGTCAGCAGCGGCCGTACATCTCCCGCCAGGCCGCCTCCTCGGCGCGCAGCGCGGCGCGGCGCGCGTCCCGCAGCCGCACCGTGTCCGCCGCGGCCGCCGCGACGGCCGCATGCGGCGCGGGCCGCGGCTCCAGCAGGAACCACTCGTGGTGCAGCGCGGCCTCTGCGGTCTCGCGCGTGTCTGCCGCCGCGCAGCCGCAGCTCACCCACAGCCCCCTGTGGGTAAGCCCTTTGCGGGACTGCTGCATGCGCGCGCGCGGTGCCGAGCACCGCCAGCCGAGAGGAGCGGCCGAGCGGGTGCGCGAAGCAAAGGCGCTCGCCTTTCGACTGCATGGGCGCGCAGCGGTGTCTGCTCGAGGGCCAGCCGGCACACTTTTGCGCCGAGCGGCCCGGCCACATGCGGCCAGCCGGCGCCCCGCGCCAAAGAACCAACGAGGAGCAGTCTGCGCCAGCTAGGGCCAGGACTCAGGGTCAGCTCAGGGTTCAGAGTCAGCTCAAGCTCAGCACCGGGGTCCCAGCGCAGCAGGCGGCCCAGGAGGTCGACCGCGGCCGCCGGCGCGTCCGGCAGCGCCTCAGCCAGCGGCCGCGGCGGCGCGGGCGCGAAGCGCAGCTTCCCGTAGTCCGGCAGCGCGGCCGCGCCGGGCCAGGCGGCGCCGTCCGGGCTGCCCAGGCGCGCGATGATGCGGCCGAGCTGGTCGATGTCAGTCTCGCCCGCGAACAGCGGGTCCAGGCCTGCGCGCGGCGGGCGGGCAGGGTCAGGGCTGGCCGGGCTGCCCGGGCGCGCGACCACGCGGCCGGGCTGGTCGATGTTGACCGCGAACGCGAACAGTGGGTTCAGGCTTGCAGGCAGGCAGGCCGCACAGGGTAAGTAACTGGGAAGATAACTCCCAGCCCGGGCTCAGCTGCAGCTGCTCGGGACCAGCATGTGACTGGCAGGCGGGCGCGCGCGAGGGAGGGGCGGGCGCGCACAGAGCAGCTCGGCGATGATGCAGCCCGCCGCCCAGGTGTCCACAGCGGGCCCGTAGCAGCGCGCGCCGAACAGCAGCTCCGGTGCGCGGTACCTGCGGGCCGCGCTGCTGGCTGGATGCTCCTTCATGGGCCTTTGCCCCATGCTCTGGAGCACCGACTCGTTCCCAAGCTCGGCTCAGGAGGGTGCTGGGGAGCGCCCAGACCTGCCATGCACTTTGAAAGGCCCTGACCGTGTTCCAAAGCAGCGCGCGCGACTCGCCATGCCGCTGGCAGGCAGCCACCGGTTCGCAGCTCTGGGGCGAGCAAGCCGGGCCGGCGGCGCGCCAGCGCGTGGCGACGGCGTGCGAGTACGCGGCGCGGCCGGGGCAGTCGTGGCGGCGCGCCAGGCCAAAGTCGGCCAGCTTCAGTGCGCCATCGGCCGCCAGCAGGACGTTCCCCGGTTTCAGGTCCCGGTGCATGAAGCCTGCCGCGCGCGAGCTGATATCACTGGGCTGGGCGGACAGGACTGTGAATGTGCACAGGAAGGCACGCATGCGCCTGTACACTGCAGCAGCACAGGAGCTGCTCGGGCCGAGAGCCCGAGAGCATCATGCAGCCGGGGGCAGAGATGCGGCAGGCAGGCAGTCCCACAAACAAGCTGTGCATGATGCATGGCGGTCACGGCACTCATACAGCACACACCCAGGCTGCTGGCAGGGACGCCAGCTTCTCCGCATGTATGGTGCTCAGTGCGACAGGCAGCGCCGCGCCAGCACGTCAAGAGTATGCAGGACCGCTCATGCGTGCTTTACTGGCAGCCCCCGGCGGCACACGCGCGGCGCGCGCGGGGAGGCGGGCGCGCGGGGAGGCTGGCGCGGGGAGCAAGGACCGCCGCACAGGCGCCGTGCATGTGCGCCACGCCGCGCAGCAGCTGCCGCGCCAGCGCCTTGGCCAGGCCCTCGTCCAGGCGGCGCGGCGCGTGGCGCAGAACGTCGCCCAGGTCCGCCAGGCACAGCTCCAGCACCAGCGTGCGCGCGCCGCCCTGGCGCGCGCAGCGGGATCCTGGCACCCCATGCACCCCATCACCCCATGCACCCCATGCACTCTGATTGGAAG
>JAABUY010004422.1_pt1 | contig 11074 bp, 10 predicted proteins | sample 5560271 | NCBI WGS metagenome assembly JAABUY01 (sample SAMN10711886, study PRJNA513374) | rock metagenome | isolation source: Antarctica rocks | place: Antarctica: Victoria Land, University Valley
GGCGCCGCCCGCTTCCTCGGGACCGTTACTCCCCGATCCGACCGGCGTGCCATGGGCGGTCGCGGCACACGTGGCCGCGCAGCACGACCTCACCGGGTGGTTGCCGGGCCCGCGCCCGGCTGGCTCATCGCCCGCTCCGACCGCAAACAGCACGCCACTATGCCCAACTAGCGTCCGCGCGTGTCCCAGCGCCGACGGCTGACGATCGTGCTCAGCCTGAACCTGGCGATGATCGTCGGGCTGGTCCTCGTCGGCATCAGCGCCCACTCGCTCGGCGTACTCGCAGCCGGGGGCGACTACGTGGCGGACAGCACCGCCATCGGACTCGGGATCCTCGCCGTCACGATCAGGGACCGCGTCGGGGAGCACTCCAAGGCCCCGACCGTCGTCGCCGGGGTCAATGCCACCGCCCTGCTGGCCGTCTCGATTCAGGTGCTCACGGCAGGCATCCGGCGACTCGTCCACGGCACGCCGCACGTCCACGGCCTACCCGTGCTCGTGGTCAGCGCCCTCGCCACCGCCGTCATGGTTGGGGATGTCTTCGTGCTCGGGACCGGCGCGGGCCGGGAGGACCTGCACATGCGCTCGGTCCTGCTCGACACGATCTCCGACGCTGTCGCGTCCGCCGCCGTTGCCGCCAGCGGCCTGGTCATCTACCTCACCGACCGGTTCTTCTGGCTCGACTCCGCGCTGTCCGTCGCCATCTCAGTGATCATCGGCGCGGGAGCGGCGCGGCTCCTGCGCGATGTCGTCCGTTCCCTTTCCACGGGCGCACCACTGGACCTCGACGACAACAGGGGCAGGCACCGCCCGCCAGCGGGCAAGACGGACATCGCTGCCCGCGCCGCCGACGGGAACGGCGCCATGACGTCACCGCTGACACAGGCAACGCCTGGAGCGGTGGTGCGTGTGGCTCACCTGAGCGACCGGACCATAAGCCGGCCGGGCTCGCTCTGCTGATCGACCAGCGTGCTGACCGCATCGGGTGCTGGGCGACCGAACGCGATACTGGGCCGGTGACCGATCACCTAACCGCCGCCGGGGCCCTGCCCCCGGCAACATCGGCGGCCGTCGCTCATCGGGACCCGGCGTGGCGGCGCCCGACCCGCGGTGAGCATCGGGCGCCTACCGTCGTGGCCGTTGTCGCCGCGGTCGCGCTGCAGGTGGCGTTGCCCGACCGGCTGACCCTGCATCCGCGCTGGCTGCTGCCCGGCCTGGAACTGGCCCTGCTCGTTGTGCTGATCGGCGCCAACCCGGTCCGGCTGGTCCGTACGCATTCCGCGCTGCGGCTGGCCGGTCTTGCGCTGGTCGCGGCCATGACGGTCGCGAACGTCGGCAGCGCCGGACTGCTGATCGATCGGCTGCTCACCGGTCGGGCCGGGGAGTCCGCCGGCTCGCTGATCGGTAGCGGTGCCGAGATTTACGGAACCAACATCATCGCCTTCGGTCTGTGGTATTGGGAGTTCGACCGCGGCGGCCCATTCGCCCGGGCCCAGGGGGCCCGCCAGCACACCGACTTCCTGTTCCCCCAGATGGCCCAGCCCGACGTCGCTCACCCTGAATGGGAGCCAGCGTTCCTGGACTACCTCTACGTGTCGTACACCAACGCCACCGCGTTCAGCCCGACCGACACGATGCCTCTGTCCCGCTGGGCGAAGACACCCATGCTCGTGCAGTCAGCGGTGGCCCTGAGCACCGTCAGCCTGGTCATCGCCCGCGCGGTCAACATCCTGCACTGAAAGCACCATGCCCGGCACGATGCCGGGCACGACTGCAGGGATGGGCAGGGTGAGGCCTACCCCGTAGCCCACCGGCGGGGACGCTCAACCGGTGCCAGCACGACAGCAGGCGCGGCCGGCGATTGGGAGATCAACCTACGCCGCGACGGTGACTCGATGCCCGAGGAGTGGGTGCGGTGGCCAGCCACAGGAGCAGCGGCACCACCGGGGCTGCGCCGGTGGCGACGACGGTGATGCCGGAGTCAGCCTCCTGCAGCTACGACGGCCTGCTCCCTCGGCCGCCTTGCCATCTGGCCGAGGGACTATGCCTCAGCTCTGGATTAGGATCCGATCATGGATAGGATCCCATCCGCGATGACGGTTGGGTCGGTCTCGCTTCCGAATGTCACGACTCGCACATGGTCGTTTCCGGCGGCGACCTGCTGATAGGTGGCTAGAGCCGCGTCGTGCTCGCTACCAAAGCCCAGGATGGCAATGCAGACGTAGGTGCCAGCCTTGGTCTGTTCCAGGGACTTAACGAACTGCGCCGTGTCGCTAGCTTCACCGTCCGTGATGATCAGCGCTAGAAGGTGCGGCCGGTCCAGCTTCGGCACGTTGCCGAACTCAGTCATGTAGGTGTCGACGAGGGTCTCCCAACCAGGCACGATCTGGGTACCACCGCCCCAGCGGATGGCGCTCCATTTCTGCCGCCAATTAGTTGGGCTTAGGTCGTCGATGCACTCGGAAGTTCCACCAGCGAAAGTCACGGTCATCAGGCCACCCGCTTCTTCGCCCGCGGCCTGTTCCTTCGCTGCCTGCGAGTCCTTCGCACCCATCACGTCCACGATGCGTCCGATAGCCTCACCAACCACTTGGCGCCGCTCGATCTTGCTTCCCTCAGCGATGGGGTAGCTCATGCTGCCGGTGGTGTCAAGCAAAAGCATCGGCTCGTTCTCCACGCCGGGCGCGAGGATGGGGCTGAGGTCGTTCACGGACGGTTCGCTCATGCTGTGAGTCCCTGTCTGAGTCAAGTAGGTCTGGGCTTTGCTGCTGGCCTGCGCCAGGCGTTCGCGGTACTGACCGTCGGTCTTCTGGTCGACGACGTGCTCTGCCTTCTGAAGACCGGCGTTGATCTGGTCCTGATGCTCCGCACGGTACTGTCGGGCCTTATCGGTCAACTCAGCGGCCTTGTCGCGAAGCGACATAAGCAAACCCTTCCGTTGCCCAATGAATCGACTGCCGACGTCTCGTTCCCACCGGCTGTGCTTGGTGAGCCGAACCGGGACATGAAGCGCAATCCGGAGCGGTTAACGACTGGCGGGGGCAGTTCGTTCCAGTCCCGCGCTGGGGGCGCGGAACTGGAACGATCGTCCACGCAGGTGGAGGCTGTTGATCGGTGAGGAGTCCGGCGACCCCACCACCGAGTGATCCGAGCGCTCTCGTCGAGCCGCCGAGGAGTGACAGACCGTGAGCGTGACCAGGTCGGCCCGGATCGCCGGAGGCGGTGACCGACGGGCCCTGGCTCCGACGCATCGAGCTGTCGAAGGCGCTGCTCGGCGACGACCCGAGCATTCGGCAGTCCCGGGGGCACGGCGGCCCGAAAGGGGAGCTCGAACGCCAGCTGCTCCCCCGCGACCCTCGCGGTGGCGCTCATCGGGTGGCCGTTCCGCCGGTACACCGTCGCCCGAGACACCCCCGAACCCCGCCACCAGCTCAGCGATCGACCCCCCATCAGCCCGCAGCGACCGGACCTGCGCGGCCGTGAGCTTCGGCGGCTGGCCCGTGTTCGGGCCCGGCCGCCGCCCGGGCCGACCTCCGTACCCCGGTTCGCCGACGAAGACAGCAACCGCTTGCCAAGGTTAGCAGGCCAACGCCTCAGGGTTTATGTCGCCGCGAGCGATCGCCAGCGCTAACAGCTCCCCTACCTGTGGGATCAGCTCTGGCGAGAGCTTGCCTTCAGCGATGGCGAGGACGCTGCCGCGGTTGTCCCCGACCACGGGGCCCCACACTCGGGTCGGCCCGCTCGGGCCGTCCCGGGTGGGTCGTCAGGCGCGGTGCAGGACGAGGCGGCCGTTGACGGTGCCGCAGATGTACCCGTACTGCGGGTACTGGGTGGTCGCCTTGGCGGAGCATTCCTGCCCGGGAGCGAGGCACTTGACGGCGCCGTTGATCGTGGCCCGGGTGTGCCCGGCCGAGCAGGTTTTCCCGGCTCCGGCTCCGGCTTCGGCTCTAGCGCTGGTGCCTGCGGCCGCCGGGCCGGTGGTGACAGCCGTGGGCGCGGCAGCGGTCGCCGAGGCGGCAGGAGTCGCCGGGGTGTGGGCCTTCGCACCGCAGCCGGTAAGGGTCACCGCCGCGGCCAGGGTCAGGGTCAGGGTTGACGTGCCTCGGTTCAAGCGCTGGAGATGGAGCCGGAGATGGAGCGGACGTCAGCATGGCAGCCGGTTGCTCGCGGGCGCCCCCCGGGGCCACTTCTCGATCCCCGGCATCGGACACCGCGGCGTGGTCGCCCGGGCGGTGGATCCGGCGCCTACCGACCGGGGCCTCCGCGGACGGCCTGTTCGCGGTCGGTCAGGTTGCACATCCGCAACGAGCTGTCCCGCTTACCAACAGCTGTCCGGCAGGGGCCGTAGCGGCGTTCCCAGCCAGGCCAGTCAGTCGACGCTTAGGCGCCGCTACACCGCGGTGCCGGCGGGAACCCGGCGGCGGGGTCCAGCGAACTCGAAGCCAGCAGCACACCGGCCGCTCGCCCGACCCGACCAGACGGGCCGTGACCAGTCCTCATCCCCCTCCCGCAGGCCCTTCGGGTTGTCCACCCCCCCAGGTTGCGCAGGGTCAGGTTCACCACCGGCTGCTGCTGCCGCCCTTCAGGTACCGGTACGCGACCGACGGGCTGATCCCGACCTCGTCGGCCGCGCCGGGCACGGTCGTGCCGGCCGCGACCAGTGCCCGGACCCGGGCGCGCCGGCGCGCGGCCAGGACCTGCTGGGGGGTGCGCAGCTCCATCCGGCGCCGGGCCCGCCACTCGGACAGGGACGGGCCGTGCCACAGCCGGCCATCTCCGCGACCCCGTCCAGTTCCCCATCGCTCCGGTGGGCCAGCAACCGCCCTACGGGCGCCCCGAGCCCCGCGGCCGCAGCAGGGGTGTTCACCCAACCCGCCTCCGCGAGCGCATCGGCGACGGCCGCCGGGTCCGGGCCGCGGTCGCGGCAGATCGCCCGGACCCGCTCCGCGTTCACGCCCAGCACCCTGGACAGAACGGCTACCCGGACACCCCGGCTCCGGGCCCGCACCAGCGAGCCGGCCAGCTGCGTCCAGTCCCGGACCCGCCGGGCCTCGGGCAGCTGCGCGACCAGCTCGACCCGGTCCTGCGCGGTCAGCTCCCCCGGCCTCGATCCGCTCGGCTCAGCCGGCTCGCTCATCGACGGTCGAAGCCTTCGGCGCCCCGACCCGGCCACCCGGGCGCGGGCCGGGGCCGGTTGCCGTGCTGGGACTCGGTGAACACCTGCAGCGGGAGGCAGTCGATGATCCCTGCCCGCCGCTCGGACCGGACCGCGTCCCGCTGTAGTACCGCAGCGTCCGCGCGTGCGGTGTTCTCCTGCGCGTACACCCCGACCAGGTCCTCCTCGTCCCACACCGCCACCCGAGCCACCTGCGCCGGCACAGCCGGCCGGGAACCGTTGACCTCGGGTCGGCACCAACCGCCGCGGTCGCACCACCTCCCCCACACCCCCGCCCGGCGCTCGGCTCCGCCGGGTGGTGCGGGCAGCGGTCAGCTCGGCCACCTGCTCAGCGGTGGGAGTCCCCGGCAGGTCCGGGCTCAGCTGCCCCGGCAACGCCGGCACCACCCGCAACCGACGCCCCGCATCGGCGGTCAACGGTCACCTGCCTCGGCGGCGGCGCGCAGGTTGCGGGCGACGGTGGACTTCATCAGTCCCAGCTCGGTGACGATCGCACCCATGCTCATCGGCGGGGTCTGCGTGCGCATCGCCCGCATGAGGCGCAGCTTGGGCTCCGTCATCGTCCGCGGCCGCCCACCGACCCGCCCCGGGCCCGGACCGCCGCCAGGCCGAAAGCCCGGCCGGGATCGCGGGGCTGGTCCGATGCCCCCGGACAGCTCGGGTACCACCCCCAGCCAACTACGAGAAGCTGAACCCGGCCGCGCTCGACCAGGCGGCTTGACCATCCACCCGAGCCGTCCGAGGAAACCGGGTCAAGCTCCCGCCAGTCCCGTGATGGTCGGGTGTCTGTGCGGGTCGGCGGCTTTGATCAGGACGCTATCCGCCGCTGGACTGCCTGCGGCCGATGCTCATTGCGATCAGTGACACCGCTTGTGCTGGGTGGGTTCGCGACGTGCAACGCGACGACAAACCTAAGGAACGGCCAAGACCCGAGTCAGCGCCATCGCCCCCGGTCACCAGCTGCGCAGGACGCCCCGGTCCACGCGGGCACCAGCACCGAGTGCCCGAGACTGGACACCGGGAACAGCTCGGTGACGCCTGAATCACACCGATGACGAAAGCGCGTAGATGGGTCAACGCTGGCACGATCGGGAGCGCCTTTTACGATGTTCTCTGGCCGAGACTGAGGCCGCTGGACAGGCAGCCACTGCCCGGGCGGCGCCACCCGCTAGGACGGCCGCGCCAGACAGACGCCCCACGCTACTATTGCAAAGATAGTAGACGGCTCGGCGGCGACTGGGGGGAGCGAGCAGACGGTGGGCAGACGAGCCCGGGGAACCCTCGAACGGAGCGTGGCCGACGTCGCGTGCGCCATCCCGGCGGCTCCGCGGACATCAGGCGCGGTGGGCACTGCGCGGCGCATGCGCCGGCTGCTCGACGCTGCCGGTGACCGGGCCAACGTCCTCGTCAGCTTCGTCGTCGATCTCGACCCGGACGGTGGGGCGCTGCTGTATCGGCTGCTCACCGACGGCCACCTCCCCCCGGACACCGTCCGACCCCCCACCGGTTCCCCGTGACGGTCCCGGGCCGCCAGACAGGTGGCGGCACGCGCGCGGGCCGCCCGTTCGTGTCCGATACGGGTTCCGAGGTGCCCGTGCGGGCCCCGGGAAACCGGGTCCGCGCCGGCGTCCCGGACGGCGACCCCGGCGCGACGAGTGGGGGGCGCCGACCGCGGTCGGCGCAAGCCTCCCCAGTGCGGGAGGGCAGCCACCGATCCGGTTCTGGCGAGGGGAAGCCGAGAACTGGCCGTGAGCGGTTCGCCGTCCTGGCGATCCGCACGACTCGGCTGGCCGCGGTCTGGTCGATGCTGGCCCTGCTGCTGCACCGCCTGGACTGGGTCCACTGGGTCAGTGACGTGTTCGGTGTCCTCAACCTTCCGGTCGCTCCGAGTGTGTTCGCGGTCGTGCTCCTGCTGGTCCTCGGCGGCGCGCTGCGCCGGCGACTGCGGGCCGCGCTGCTCGTCCTGCTGGGGTTTCAGCTCCTGGGGGTCATCGATGCCCTGGTCACGCTCCTGCTCTCCCCGAAGTCGGATCCCGCCGACCGGGCGGTGGGGCCCGGGGAGCTGTCAGCTGTGCTGGTCATCGCCGGCCTGGTCAGCGCCGTGGTGCTCAGCGTGTTGCTGTGGTGGGCCCGCCCGGCCTTCCCCGCGCGCGTAGCTCCGGCGTCGCGGCTTCGCGCGGGAGCTACTCTCGCCGTCGGCCTGGCTCTGTCCTCGATCCTGTCGGTCGGTCTCACGGAGACCTTCCCGGGCACCCTGTCCGAGGGCCGGCAGCGGTTGGCGTGGGCAATCCGCGCGGCCGTCGGCCTGCCACCTGACAACGCCGACCCCGAGTACGCCGGCCACCACGGGAACCACTGGATCGTCCAGACCGTCGGGCTGTTCTCCGCCGGAGTCCTGGTCGCGGCGCTCCTGGCGTTCCTCCGCGCCGGACGTCGCCAACGACTGCTCACCGCAGACGAAGAACTGATAATTCGTCGACTGCTGCTGGCGCATGGGGACAGGGATTCTCTGGGGTATTTCGCGACCCGGCGCGACAAGGCTGTGGTGTTCAGCGCACGCGCGGACGCAGCGGTCACCTACCGGGTCATCGGGTCCGTCGGGCTGGCCAGCGGGGATCCCCTGGGATCTGCTGATGCGTGGGACGAGGCCGTCGCGGGCTGGATCAGCCGGATGCGGGTCCATGGCTGGTCCCCGGCCGCGGTGTCGGCGAGCGAGGACGGCGCCCGGGCCTATGTCCGTGCAGGACTGAAAGCTCTCCCGATGGGGGATGAAGCGGTCGTCGACGTGAAGTCCTTCACCCTGACCGGGACGACGATGCAACCGGTCCGCCGGACCGTTGCCCGGGTGGTCCGCGCGGGCTACACCGTCCGCGTCGCCCGGCACGGGAGCCTGTCCGCGGCCGAGTTCGCCGAGATTGCCGATCTCGCCGAGCGGGGCCGTGGGGACGAGGATGAGCGGGGGTTCTCGATGGCCCTCGGGCGCCTCGGTGACCCTGCGGACGGCCGGTGCGTCGCGGTCCTGGCCTACGACGCTGCCGGCGTCCTGCGGGCACTGCTGTCCCTTGTCCCCTGGGGGGCCCATGGTTTATCGCTGGATCTCATGCGGCGAGACCCGGAGGCGGAGAACGGGACCACGGAGTATCTCGTCGCGGGGCTGATGGCCGCCGGCTCCGACCTGGGCGTGGATCGGGTCTCGCTGAACTTCGCCGTCCTCCGAGCGGTGTTCAGCGCCGCCGAACGGGTCGGCGCCGGTCCGATCGTCCGGCTCGGCAACGCCGCCCTCACGATTGCGTCGCGCTTCTGGCAACTGAAAGGCTTGTACCGGTCGAACGAGCGTTACCTGCCCCGGTGGGTACCGCGCTACCTGTGCTTTGACGACTCACTCGCAATCACCTCGGTCGCTGCCGCAGCCGGGGTCGCCGAGGGCTTCGTCCCCTGGTCGGGCGGGCGCCTCGGTCGGGCCTTGCAGTCGGCCACCCTTCCCGGTCGCGGCGACCCGCAGGCATTCGCCGCGCAGGTCGCTGCGCAGGAGACGGAGCTGCGGCTGCGCGCGCGCCCGGCGGCCGCCGTCGGCGAGCAACAGCGGGTCCGCCGCGACAAGCTCGCGGTGCTGCGAGCGGCCGGAATGGATCCCTACCCCGTCACGGTGCCCCGCTCGCGGGACCTCGGGCAGCTGCGAACCCGGTACGCGAGTCTGGGACCTAACGCGCACACCGGCGATCAGGTCGCCGTATGTGGGCGGGTTCGCGCGTTGCGCGATTTCGGCGGTCTCGTGATCGCGGTCCTGCAGGACGGTGAGGACCGGATCCAGATTCTTGCCGGCATCGCCGAGCTAGGGGCCGCGCAGCACCGGCTGTGGCGGCGAGCGGTCGACCTCGGTGACCATCTCAGCGTCACCGGGGAGATCGTCACCTCCCAGACCGGTGAACTGTCCGTTCAGGCCACCAGCTGGACGATGGCCGCCAAGTGCCTACGGCCGCTACCGGATCCCAGGCGGACACTGACCGACCCCCACGCCCGCGCGCGGCACCGCTACGTCGAGTTGATCGTCGACCACGACAGCCGCCGTCTTCTCGCCCAGCGCAGCACCGCAACCCGGGCCCTGCGGGAGGGTTTCACGCGCCGCGGCTACACCGAGGTCGAGACCCCCGTCCTGCAGACCGTCCACGGCGGCGCCAACGCCCGTCCCTTCACCACCCACATCAACGCCTACAACCTGGACCTCTACCTGCGGATCGCTCCCGAGCTGCACCTCAAACGGCTCTGCGTGAGCGGGATGGGCAAAGTGTTCGAGCTCAATCGGAACTTCCGCAACGAAGGCGCCGACGCCACCCACAACCCGGAGTTCACCTCCGTCGAGGCCTACCAGGCCTACGCCGACTACATGGTGATGCGCGACCTCACTCGCGAGTTGGTCCTCGAGGTCGCGACCGCCGTACACGGCACCCCGACCGCCCGCCGCCGCACCGCCCGCGGCGACCTCGTGAACATCGACCTGACCGAACCCTGGCCCACCATGACCGTCCACGACGCGGTTACGCAGGCCGCCGGCACCCCGGTCACCGTGGACACCCCGGCCGACAGCGTCCGTGCCATCTGTCGAGACCACGGCCTGCGCTCCGCCACCGACGCGACCGCCGGCGAGCTGGTGGTCCTCCTCTACGAGCAGCTCGTTGAAAGACACACCCAGTACCCGACCTTCTACACCGACTTCCCGATCGAGACCTCCCCCCTCACCCGCACGCACCGCACCACCCCGGCCCTCGCCGAACGGTGGGACCTTGTCGCGTTCGGCACGGAACTTGGCACCGCGTACTCCGAACTTGTCGATCCCATCGACCAGCGGCGACGACTCACGGCGCAGTCCCTCAAGGCCGCCGCCGGCGACCCCGAGGCCATGGACCTCGACGAGGACTTCCTCACCGCGCTGGAGTACGCCATGCCGCCCACGGGGGGCCTCGGCCTCGGCGTCGACCGGCTCGTCATGATGCTCACCGGAGCCAGCATCCGGGCGACCCTCGCCTTCCCCATGACCCGCCCAGGACAGCGGTAAACCCAGCCCACCCAGCAGCGCGGGTCACGCCAACATGGGGAAACGACACCCAGATCAGCAGCGACCGACCCTGCCCTGCCCAGCCGCCTAAGCGGCCTGCCCCCCAGATGGCTTCCCGAACATCGGACGACCACAAGCGTGGCCGCCCGCCCGGAGCGCCCGGACGTCGCCGGGTGCAGCAGGTAAGCCGCCAAGTCCCCGAGGAAACCCCGGAATCCCGGGCCCTCGGCGGGATTCTCCTGCATAACTGTCATCAGCCACCACAGGCACGTCCCTCCCCTGAGGTGGTGGGCGTAGCCACCGGGCTTGACGTGCTCCGGGCATCCTTGACCGTGTCGTCGCCCAGCTGAGGAGAACCCCCAGACCATGTCGCTCAACGTCGGGGAACAGCATCGGACCAGCGACGAGCTGCACGCCAACCACCGCGCGTTCGGGCTCAGCCTCGACGACGTGCAGGCCGACCTCGGCTTCACCGCGCACCAGCTCGCGCGACCCTGAACGTCACCCCCGGGTGCGAGCCGGCCGACGTGTGGCCGCTTCGGGACTACCTCAAGCGGGAGATCACCGCCCGGGGCCGAACACCGGCGCCTCATCGAACAGGCCCGTCGAGCAGCAACCGGGTGGCTCGCCCTGCGACCCTCACCGATCCCAGCACCGGCCGTGAGCCCCCGCAGTGTGCCGGTGCGGCGTTGCTCACCGGTCGTCACCGCGTCCCGGGATGTTCACGTGTCGGCCACCTTCCCGAAGTGGCCGAGCCACCTGCTGGTCACGATCGATCGGCACGTTGACCACGCGTGCTCACCCAGGAGCACCTTTCGGGTCGGAGGACATCGTGCGCAACAACA
>JAABUY010006802.1_pt1 | contig 11074 bp, 13 predicted proteins | sample 5560271 | NCBI WGS metagenome assembly JAABUY01 (sample SAMN10711886, study PRJNA513374) | rock metagenome | isolation source: Antarctica rocks | place: Antarctica: Victoria Land, University Valley
TCAAGAATGATGATTTCAAGAATGATGATTTCAAGAATGATGATTTCAAGAATGATGATTTCAAGAATGATGATTTCAAGAATGATGATTTCAAGAATGATGATTTCAAGAATGATGATTTCAAGAATGATGATTTCAAGAAGAATAATTTCAAGAAGAATAATTTCAAGAAGAATAATTTCAAGATGAGTAATTTTAAGATGAGTAATTTCAATGATGATGATTTCAAGAATGATGATGATAAAAATGATGATTTTAAGATTAATGAACTCAATATTATCAAACTTGAAAATGATGATTTGAAAAACAATGAGTTTGATAACAGCAATGAAATCAATTCAAAGAATAATTTTGAAAAGATTAAAAATAATCATGATACAATTACTTTTCACTCAATACAAGTAAAAAACAAGACAAAGAATAAAATGAAACAGAAATTTCTAAGTCATTGCACTCAGCTTAAACTCAACAAGCAATCAAATGAAATTAATCATCAAACATATATTTGAAACTTCACACAGTTCTGAATTAGAGTAGAAATGAAAGAACAGTTGAATTCATAAAATAAAGCATGAATGAATCTTCATGAGTGAAAGCTTTACAAGAATATTTTCAAGACATATGTTTATATGATGATCTGTATGACAATTATCAGTGATGATTTGCTCATACAAAAGTTTAAAGTTGATCATGTCATCTTGCAAAAGATCATCAGACTTCAGAATGTCGAGATTTTCATTGATATGACATGAGCTGAAAATGTTACTACTATTTACATGTCTGAAAATGATGAGCAACTGTCATCATTTCAGAAAGATGTTTAAGAAAACTGTTTCACGTTTTATTTTAATTACTTTTTGTTTGATAGATTCATGATAAATGATTATTTTCATCAAATGTTTAAAAAACAATATTGTATCATTTTGATTTTAGACAACATCATATTAAAAATCTGATATAGAAATGAAATGCTATTCAAGATTGATATGATTTTTTATTTAAATATCATTCTTGCAACTGCTGTGTTGAATATTTTGAGCAACATTGCTGTGTCTATTGTGTTCATCAATGTTAACAGCAAAATCAACGTGATTAATGTCATCAAATTCAAATAAAATGATATTAAAGTTGAGATAAAATTCAGTCTCATTGTAGATTACATCAAGACAGAAATTCTCTCAATTAACATTCTTCTTCTTGTCTCATATTTGACACAGATAGCTCTACTCAAAAAGAAATTGATGTCAGATTCGCAGATGAAGAATGTGAAGACATGCACAATAAATGTTTATCAAGAGAAAGAAAAGTCAATGATTATTTTCATGATGATTGAAGATACAAAAATAGAATTTCAATTCTTTTTTGATCATCTTCTAGTTGAATGCAGTCGCTCAAGAAATTCATTTATCGTTATCATCAACTGATTGAGTCTACAAGTTGACTATTCTAAGAGACTTCATCTGCTGAACGAGTTAAAAGTTGAATTTGAGACAGTAGAGATATACATTGACTACGACAAATCATTAACAGATCTCAACTTCATGATAATAGAACATTAACTGCGTGATGATTTAAACGTTGAAACAGTAATAATTGATGATGTTTTAAAGAAGCAAAATAGTATTATGTCACTTACAGATAATACAACGAATGACAATGCTTGAAACTCTACATTATCTGAAGAAAGTAAGACAGTTAATAATAATGAATGAAATCATCTGTCTCTTCAAGATGATAGCAATTCAAACTTCAGCTTAAAGAAATCACTTGACGAAAGCATTGAAGTGAATCAATCACAAGTTATTTGATAGTAATTGAATTGTGCTGTTCGCTGAGAATTTCTGTGAGTGAAAAAGTTAAGATTGACAATTTAAAGCATGAATAAAAAAGAAATAAAGTGAAATAAATTTCAAGACAAGATCAGAATATGTCTGATTTTAGCATGATAATCTCATCAGATACTTGCGTTCTAATTTATTCAGCAACGAACATGAGTTAAAAAGAAATCTGAACAATACATTTGAAATGATGTATTGACTGCTACATACTATTCTAAATCATCATGAAAACAAAGAAGTTCACAATGTTCAAATTGTTTGTGATTCATTGAACATAATATCAAACAATCAATCATTGACATGTTAATTCATTTACAACACTAGCGTGAATCTTTTATTTGACAAGAATGATATTCTCAACTTCATATTACAGTAACGATAATTTCATTGAAAATCGAACATCAAATTTGCAACAGAATTCATAGTTTATGTCATGATGTCAGATCATCAACTCAATTTAGAACATAGATCGTCGATATCTTAAATAATCTCGATTCATTGAACCTGTTTCGCAGTTCAATAAATCAAGTCATCAATCTAGTCATCGTCATCTTAATCTAGTCTCAGCAATTCTGTTTCAATCATCTCAGTCGTGTGCGCGAACTTCTACAATCTTAAGTCAATAGAACTACTGTTTAGTCTTGATTCTGCTCGATTCATGTATATAGAAGTCGAGTTCTCGTTCTTTTCTTTCGCTTTTTGTCTTTCGTCTTGTACATTATCTGATGTATTGTCTTGTATCTAGATTCTATCAAAGTAATAATAATATCAGTCTTCTATATTGATAGTATCTCTAGTCTAGCTCAGTCTTTGACATTACGAAAGATCTACACTTTCTGCAACGTTTTCATACGTTGAAATCTCGTTTAGTTACTCTTTCGCTTAAATAAAGTCATCTCACAATCTCTCAATCAACGATGAGCGTGCTGTTGAACAATTCGCTCAAAGTGTGATCGAAAATTCAGTCGAGATCTTTCGCGCAATGCAAGAGCTTCAAAATCAAGTTCGACAACATGATGTCATCACTTCATTCTCGTTCATCGTTTTCAGTTCTTCAGTCTATATAAAGTTGAATTCTCAGTCTCTTGCGATGATATCTCAAATCGTCGCACAAATCTTGAACAATCAATCTTTTCTCATCGTTTATTTCTCTGCAAACTCTGTCGCTGTCTTCATCGCTTCTAGATTCAAGAAGCTTCTCAACATATCTGAGTATGAGAGAGACAAAGATTGATTGAATGCATGAGAGCAGAGTCTGATACAGCGCATGAACGTGAACGATGATCGTTACTTCTTTCATCGAGTCAAGATCGTCTATGTCGAGTCACGACTCATCATAGATAAGAAGATTCACAATCTAATGAAACAATATCGAGTCAATGATCTCTGTATCATTTTCATCTTCGCAGATTAACAACACAAGTTGCGTCATTGCTGCGACAATTCTTTCAAGACAGAAGATGCTCGTTTATATCTTCGCAAAACTCTGAAGCAAGACATAAATAGCTTTGTCGACTATTACAATCTCTTCTATCAAAAGAAAGAATGTTCTTTGATGAAAGATTTCTCATTGATTGACTGTTTGAAGCGCAATGTCAATTATTTCACTCAAGTCATCGTCTTCTTCTGACGAAATCTCGATGAAATTCGATCATTCATCTTTCATCAATGAGTTCAAGCATTTTCTGACATCGACGAAGAGTTTCAGCAGCTTAAGCATCGTCAATCTCGCTTCGTCTTCATCATCGTTTCATTCATCAAAGTCAAGAATGTCTCTGCATTGACTAGTAATTCTTTGAATTCAAAGATCATCATTGTTACGAGTCTAGTCTTCGCCTATTCTTTCTAGCCTTCGTCTTGATTTCATTCTAATCGAGTCTAGTGAGCATTCAAGCTAGAAGTGATGTCATTGAGACTCTGCATCATATGTGTAAGGCGTCAATTCAATCGAGCCTAGCACAGAGCTGAGAAACACACATATAAGAATCGAGTTCTTTTCTGTAGATACTTTTCTTTCTTAGCATTTATCTATTAGTTTAATGACATTCATATGACTCGCTCTATGCTGATCTCTAACAATCATTTCTGTGACTGTTGTTTCGACAGTATTTTCGTCTCTCTCTCTCTCATTTCTCGATGAGTCAATGAATCTGAGCTTCGTCATTATCATCGTTCAAGATAAGACTCTGATCATTTCTGAGATCAAGAAAATCTGCAACAAGTGAAAGCTGTGTTACTACTGCAAGTTGCAACATTCAGACAAAATCGCTAAAGAATGCTTAAACAAGAAGTTCTTCACTCTGCATATCATGAACATCTACAACAATGACATCGTCAATATAGATGAAGAAGTCTCGCTGTCTGCGAGAAAAGTCTAGTTTCTGAGCTAAGTCGCGCTCAGAAATCTGTATACATATCATCTTGTTTACTAGTCTCAATCTTTTCACTCTCACTTCAATCATATAGAAAGTTTTCTGCTAAATCTGTCTTGAAACTCTTTGAATTCAATTCAACATTCAAAGATAATCACATGATAGTATTCTGTATTCTACGTCAAGCTCAATCTAGAGTTCTCGCTTTCGCTCTGATTGATAGTGAAGTCTCTGCTTATGTCTTTATGAATAAATTCTTCGCGCAACAACATCATCTTCTCTTGCATCAATTAACTCACTCTCGCAGACTTCGAGAATTTGATGATCAAGTCGCTCTAATCGATGACATTATTCATGTCGTCGAAATCACAATGATTCTTGATGAACACATCAAGAGACTATTCTTCTATATCACTGAATTAAATCAATATTTCATCGTCATGAATCTGTCATGACTTTGTCGTCACGTTATTGATGTCAATTTTGAACACAATATTCTCATCTTGTCTTTCTTCTTCTGTCTTAATCATTGTTGTCAATTTTTCGTCAAGATTTATGATCTTAATCAACAAGAAGAAAATTTCTCGCTCGAAGTTAACAAAGTAGCTTCTCTTCAGTCTCGCTCTCAATTCGCTTGAAAGAAGCAACTCAGTTTTCAGTTCGCTCACAAGTAGATCAATCGTCAAGTCGAGTTTCGAATTGACATTTTGAATTCGACTCAATTCGAAGTCGAGTTGTTCACATTTTCAACTCGACTCGAGTTGAGTTGAGCATATTTTCAACTTGACGCGACTCGATTCGACTGAAAATTGAGTCAATTCGACTCGACTCGTCAAAAACTCGAGCTTGACGTCAAAAGAGCTAAATATAGAAAATTTTCCGGTTTTTGACTTTTGCATTATCTTTTTGCATTATCTTTTGATAGAAAGTCATGAAGGAAAACATGAAGATCATTTGATAGAAAGTCATAAAGAAGAACATGAAGATCGTTTGATAGAGAGTCATAAAGAGAAACATAAAGATGATTTGATAAAGAGTCATGACAAGAAACATGAAGAAGAACATGAAGAGAAACATGAAGAAAAACATGAAGAAAAACATGAAGAAAAACATGAAGATCGTTTGATAGAAGATCATGATGAGAAACATAAAGAGAAACATGAAGAGAAACATGAAGAGAAACATGAAGAGAAACATGAAGAAAAACATGAAGATCGTTTGATAGAGAATAATGACAAGAAACATAAAGAGAAACATGAAGAGAAACATGATGAAAAAACATGAAGATCGTTTGACTTTGATAGAGAGTCATGACGGAAAAACATGATAGAAAGTCATGAAGGAAAATCATGTAGACTGTTCGATCAAACTATTTACATCTATCTAATATCTTGTCGAGTCGAGTCGAGTTTTCAAGTCGAATTGTCGAGTCAAGCTTCTCAACTCAACTCGAGTGCTTGAGTTTAACTTTTCAATTCGACTCGACACTTTTTCAAAAAAATTTCAACTCGATTTGACACTTTTCGAGTCGAGTACTCGACTCGAACTCAGATACTCGACTTGACGCGATCAGTCTACTCACAAGAAGCAACTCAGTTCACGAATCGCTCACAAGAAGCAATTCAGTCTACAGATTGCTCACAAGAAGCAATTCAGCATTCAGTTCGCTCGCAAGAAGCAATTTAGTTTCTCATTTGCTTGAAAGAAGCAACTCAGTTTTCAGTTCGCTCGCAAGAAGCAATCTAGTTTCTCATTCACTTGAAAGAAGCAACTCAGTTTTCAGTTCGCTCACAAGAAGCAATTCAGTTCTCAATTTGCTTGCAAGAAGTAACTCAGTTTCTCATCTGCTCACAAGAAGCAATATAATTTCTCGTTTGCTCACGAAAAGTCAACTAATACTCAACTCGTTCACAAGAAACAAATCTCGTTCAATCTTGTCTCTCGTCTGAAACAAGAAGCTTCTAGTCGTATTCTTCAAGTCATTCAAAAAGAATACTCATCAAAAATCAAGTGTCAAAATTCTTTTCTCTTTAGAACTTCTGTTGTTTCTTAAGCAGATCAATTCAATCGATCTTCTATACAACTTGACATAATTGAGTTGAGAGCTCGAAGCTTTGATCATGCTGCTCGTGTCAAAGACATTGAAGTGTTTAGCATCATTCTAAAGAAAATCGATGTTTTCTTGAATCTTGAGTCAATCTCGTCTTCTAGTTCAGACTTTAACGAGTCAAAATCGCGTCACGCGACTTTGACTGTTCATTCAAAGAACAGTTCAACTCTTGCTCAGTTCTCATCTCGCTCTCAAGACAGTACATATGATAAGAATCATCATTTGAATCTTCATCAAATGAAAAAGAAATTTCATTTGACTGCATTCACGACACAAGAAGATCTTGAAGTCTATTGACAAAGTAAGAACGTCGATTCAGTCACAATTCTATCATTCAGATATTTTGAGTTTCTAGACATCTTCTTCAAGAAGAACGTCAATATCTTGTCTTTGCATCAAGCTCATGATCATGTCATACATCTTAAAGAAGATGCTCAACTCTCAGTCTTCGCTTTGTACGACATAAGTCGTGATGAAATTCTAGAACTTCGTCGTTATCTGAATGAGAATCTGAGCAAAGATTTCATTCGAGTCAGTCGCTTTCAGATGATCATTTCTGTTCTCTTCGTCAAGAAATTCGAAGAAGAACTTTGCTTCTGCGTGAACTATCGAGATCTGAACGCTATCACAATCAAGAATCAATATTCTCTGCTTCTGATCTCAGAAACGCTGAATCGTCTAAGTCGAGCTAAAATCTTTATCAAGCTGAATATCATTTCTGTGTTCAATCGACTTTGAATCAAAGAAAAAGATGAAGCTCTCATCGTCTTTCACACTCGATTTGAATTATTTGAGTATCTAGTCATGCTCTTCGATCTATGTAATGAGTCTGTCTCGTTTCAGAAGTACATCAACAATACTCTTCGCGAACATCTAAATAAGTTCTGTACAGCTTATCTGAATGACATCTTGATCTATTTCGACAATGAACTCGAGCATGAGATTCATGTCAAGCTCATTCTGCGAAAGCTGCAAGAAGCAGATCTTCAGACGAATATAATCAAATGCAAGTTTCACGTCATTCAAGTCTCGTATCTAGAATTGATAATCATCATCAAAGAAATCAAGATGAACTCTTCTAAGATAGACATCATTGTCAACTGACTCATTCTAATCAACGTTAAAGACGTTCAAAGTTTTCTAGATTTCGCGAACTTCTATAGAAGATTCATCTATGACTATAGTAGAATAGCTATCTCGCTCACTCGTCTCATCAGAAAAGATGTATTCTTTGTCTGATCTCAGAAATGTCAGATTGCATTCAACATTCTTAAGAAAGTCTTCACTTTCAAGATTATTCTTCGTCACTATAATTCAGATCACAAGATTGTGATAGAAATCAATGCTTCGAACTATGTGTTCAAAGACATTCTCTCTCAGTACGATGAGAACAAGATTCTTCATTCAGTCGCTTACTTTTCGAAGAAGCATAACTCAGTCGAGTGTAACTATGAGATCTACGATAAAGAACTCATGATCATTGTTTGCGCTTTCGAGAAATGATGATCAGAGCTTGAAGACTCTATCTACTCTGTCGAGATAATCACGAATCACAAAAATCTTGAATATTTCATGTCAACTAAGCAGTTGAGTCGTCGTCAAGCTCGTTGAAGCGAGTTTCTGTCTAGATTCAACTATTGCATCGCTTATCATTTAGACAAGATCGACGATAAGTCGAATGCTCTGACACGTTGCTCAGAAGATCTTTCTAAAGAGAAAAATACATTCGATTCTCGACATCAATATCAACATCAGACAATTCTGAAAACTCATGTTTTAGATCTCGATATTGTTAAGAATCTCGCTCTCAACGTCTTTGACATCAAAGTCATGAAGCTTCAGTCACAAATCATCGCTCTAGATTCAGTTCAGTTACATCTGTTCTCAATTATCTCAGCACTCTTGCAAATTTTAGTCTTCATGAATCTAGAAATCAAAGAATTCAACGTTGAAGATGTTGAGTCTCAGCTAGATCAAGACATTCTGAATCTTGATGAAGATTCTGCTGATACTTTCACTCAAACATTGTGAAAGCAAGTCGAAATCAATGACAAATTTGCAGCTCAGATAATCGAAGTGCTTCGCAATGAAGCACGACATCACAACAGAATCTTTCTAGTCGAGTGTGAAGAACATGAGAATCATCTGTACTTTCAAGAAAGAAAGTACGTGCTCAACTCAAATAAACTACGTCTTCGTATCATTCAGCTCGCTCATGATAGTGTCGTTGATGATCACTCAGAAAGAGCAAAAAGCTATGAACTGATCAGTCGAGTCTACTGATGATCAAACATTTATAAGTATGTTCAACGCTTCGTATGAAACTGTCACGTGTGCACACGTTTCAAGCTCTCTAGACAACGAATTCAAGAATGATTGTGTTCTCTTTCAGTTTTTGAATATTGTTGACGTGATATCTTCATGAACTATGTAGATTCTTTATCGTCTAGTATCTTCATGAATATCACATATAGATATGTTCTAGTCTTTATCGATCATCTTATCAAAATGAAACATTTAGTTCTCATCACTTCTATGAAAGTTGAAGAAGCTATCAATTGCTTCTATGCTCATGTTTGAAAACATCATGATTTACTCGAGTTCTTCGTGTCTGATTGAGACATACAATTCATCTTCAATGTCTGAAAGCATATGTGTAAAATGCTGAAGATAGATGCTAAGTTATCAACAATGTATCGCTCTGAAATCGATGATCAAATCGAGAGAATCAATGCTGTCATGAAGCATTATCTTTGAGTCTTCGTCAACTACATGCAGAATGACTGAGCTAAGTGACTTTCTGAAGTCGAATTCATCGTCAATAACGCATCATCATTAATCACTTTAGCATCACTCTTCTTGATCAATTCAAATCAGAACTCACGTCTAGACTTCAAGTCTTCTGAGTTTCTGCTTGAGAATCTTACATCTCAAGCTTGAAACAAGTTAATCAATGTCAAAGAGTTCATCAAGAAGATGAAGAAACTAACTGAGCATCTACATGATGAGATGCTTATAGCTTAAATCATCTACAAATTCAATGTCAATCTCTCTCGTCGTTCTTGTTTTAAATACTTCATCGAAGATGAAGTCTGACTGAATGCTCGCAATCTCAGCATCGCTCATCTCGTTGTCAAGTTAGATGATCATAACGTTGATTTCTTCAAGATCAAGCGTGTCTTCAAGAACAATTCTCTGATCATTGAGTTAAATCTTTCAGCATTCATGAAGATTCATTCAGTCTTTCATGTCATTCTTCTGAATCATATTGCAAGTGACTTTCTTTTGAATCAACGTCAGAAATCTTGAGAACTCATTATTATCAAGAATGACGAAAGATTTTGATATGTAAACAGCATACTAAACTTCAAGCATGATAGATGCTATAATTCATTTCTGCTCAAGTATTACATCAATTGAAAAGATCACTTCTTTACTTGAAAGTCTTTTCATCTTCTGAATAATTGTGAGCAAGCGCTCGATGAATATCATCTCGTCAATTCTGTCGTCGAAGAATCACATGTATTGTCATATGTAATGTCTCAATATCAATGTCAAGAACTTTAAGTTCAATCTTCATCGTCTCGACTCAGTTCAGATCTGACTCAGACATCTTGTTTAAATCTGACTCAAATCTGACTCAGATGTATTCTAGTTTCATCTGTGCATCATCACATTAAACTGCGTTTCGTCTTTCTCTTACTCAGATCTGACTCAGATCTTGTCTAGATCTGATTCAGACATCTCGTTTAAATCTGACTCAGATGTGACTCAGATGTGTTTCAATTCTCGTGCATTATTACGTTAAAATGCGTCTCGTCTCATCTTGCTCAGATCTGACTCAGATGTGACTCAGATCTATTCTAGTTTCATCTGTGCTTCATCACATTAAAATGCGTTCACATCAATTCTTGTCTCGTTTTAGTCTTCGTCTTCAATTCTTTCTCATCTCATCTTGTTTCTTCTCATCATTTCGCAGAAGCTCAGTCTTGAAGAGAAAAGCTACTGTCATGATGTCAGATCATCAATTCAATTTAGAACATAGATCATTGATATCTTAGATAATCTCGATTCATTGAATCTGTTTTGCAGTTCAATGAATCAAGTCATCAATCTAATCATCATCATCTTATTTTAGTCTCAGCAATTCTGTTTTGATCATCTCAGTCGTGTGCGTGAACTTCTGCAATCTTAAGTCAATAGAACTACTGTCTAGTCTTGATTCTGCTCGATTCATGTATATAGAAGTTGAGCTCTCGTTCTTTTCTTTCACTCTTTGTCTTTCATCTTGTACATTATCTGATGTATTGTCTTGTATCTAGATTCTATCAAAGTAATAATAATATCAGTCTTCTATATTGATAGTATCTCTAGTCTAGCTCAGTTTCTGACAGTTTAAAACAGTATCTTCTGCTTATTTTACTTGAATGTGTGCTCTTCTAGAAGATCAATCAATCTACTAACTTCAATGTCACTGCATACTTATGTTGATTCACAAGACTATCTGAATCGCTGCAATGATGCTCTTGATTTATATCTTCATTCTGCAATGTGCTTAATTAAGTCTTTTCAATTGAAGAATTGAAAGCAACATCATGTGAATAGACAATATATTTCAATTATGATGAATATTGAAAGGGTAGGGCGAACAGTATCACATATGATGGAATCTATCTAGATTGTGGAGAGAAGCCACAGGCTGCTCTATCTATATACTGTCACGCATGGCAAAGCCGCGGCGCGCGGCTTTACCC
>JAABUY010006805.1_pt1 | contig 11071 bp, 10 predicted proteins | sample 5560271 | NCBI WGS metagenome assembly JAABUY01 (sample SAMN10711886, study PRJNA513374) | rock metagenome | isolation source: Antarctica rocks | place: Antarctica: Victoria Land, University Valley
CCTGCGTCGCGTTCGTCTGGCAGTAGGGGCACGGCATTCTCGTCTCCTCGATACGCCTCTATAAAAGGAGAAGGATACCCGACCGACTGCCCACCGACAACCGCTGATTCTGAAATCTGACGCATCCCGTGAGGAAGCCCGTGGTCGCAAAAGCATTTCCCTCCTCACTAGGGTTCGTACACCTCCGTACGCTCCGCGATCACGCCTATGACGCTTTGCTGCAAGCAATCTTCGACGGACGCCTCGCTCCGGGCGACCGTTTAGTGGAGGCAGAGGTAAGCGCCGCCCTCGGCTTCAGCCGCGGGCCCGTGCGCGAGGCGATGCGGCGACTCGAGGCCGAGGGTTTGCTGGTCACACGCTCGCATCGGGACACACACGTCGTCACCATTACGGGCGTCGATATACGGGAACTCTATGCCGTGCGCGCGGCCCTGGAGGGGTTCGCGGCCGTCGAGGGACTCAACGCGTTACGAACCGACCACATCGGGATGATGGAGGATGAACTGGACGCTCTTGACCAGGCGGCGCAGGAGCGCGACTGGGATCGAGTTGCCGTACTTGATGCACGTTGGCATCAGCATATCGCCTATGCCGCACGTAACACGCGGCTGTTGACGGCCTGGACAACCTCGAACGGCCCCTTACGTTTGATTTTCGCCCGCGCCGCGCGCATCGTCTATGAGCCGGGGGACGTACGGCGACGGCACCTGGCGCTGCTCGACGTGTTGAGCGCGCGGGAGGGGCCTGTCATCGAGCAGGCTATTCGTGACCACTACCTCTCGACCGCCCGGCGCTTCGCCGCTATCGTTGATTCCGGGTACGAGGCCGGCGCGTTGACCGGCGAGGCGGCGGCCCTATCGTAGAGTAGAAAGGAGGATGCGACAACCAGCCCCATGTGCTTGTGCGCCTTCAACGAAGCGATCGGTGCATGTCCGGCCTACCGACGCCATGGCCGTGCGTGCGCATAGGTCCGAGCGCGACGTCACGCCGCCGCGCTAATTCAGTGAATAGTGAAGGGAGTCCGCTCATGTTCCGTCGATCCCGCCCACGTTCCCCGCTTGCCGGCGCTGTCCTTGTCAGTACAGTCCTCCTTGCGGCCTCTACTCTTAGCCCCTGGAACCGGCCGGTCACGACGCATGCCGCTCCCAGTGCCTCGACGATGTCCATCGTGCTCACAGAGGAACCGGATTCGCTCGATCCGCAGAAGAGTGACACGGCGGTCAGCGACGAGATCTTGCGCTATGTCGGCGATCCTCTCATCTATCTCGCCCCCAATGGGCAGTACGTTCCGGGTCTGGCCATCCACTACAGCGTGTCGAGCGACGGCCTCCTCTATCAGTTCGCGCTGCGGCGTGGCGTCACGTTCCAGGATGGCGCCCCGCTCACCGCCGACGCCTACGTCAAGACATTCCAACGCGCGCTCGCTCCAAGCACAAAGTCTCCACTCGCTGGTGGGCTACTCGGTGTCGTGGCCTCTATCAAGGCGACCGGCCCTCTAAGCTTCTCGATCCAGTTGAAGCATCCGTACGCTTTCTTCCTGCATAATCTCTCCGACGCCGGTCGCCTCATGCCCCTGAGCCCGACGGCGCTGCGCAAGGAGGGCACGGGGTTTGGCCGGCATCCAGTCGGTACGGGACCGTGGATGGTGTCGAGTTGGAAGTCGGGCAGCCAGATCACGCTCGTGCGCAACCCTCACTACAACTGGGGGCCGTCCTTCGTCCAGCCTGGTCCGCCCCGTATCGGGACGCTCGTGTTCCGCATCATCACCGATGAGGCGACCCAGACCTCGGCGTTCCAATCGGGCGAGGTCGACGAGTTGGCGCTACCGGCGCCCTCCGTCGCGCGCATCCAGGCGGCGAACACGTATCAGATCAAGCGATACCTGCGCCAGGGTGTCGGCCTCTTCATGGAGTTCAACGTCCTCAAAGCGCCGTTCAACGACGTGCGGGTCCGGCAGGCCCTGAACGACGCTATCAATAAGAACGCGGTGCTGCAGATCGGGATTCAAGGGCTTGGCCAACCGGCGTATGGCGTCCTGCCACCCAGCATTCCCGGCTACTGGCCCGGCATCGCGACCTATCGCTACAGCTATAACCAGCAGAAGGCGCTGGCGCTGCTTGCCCAAGTGGGATGGACGCTGAAGAATGGCGTGCTCCAGAAGAACGGGCGCCCGTTCACGTTCACGCTCATCAACGCGCCCATCGATGCCTGGAAGCGCTCGGCCCTGGTGGTGCAGGCGCAACTCAAGGCCATCGGCATCCAGATGAACGTGCAGTCCTACGAATTCGGCACGGGGCTGGCTAAGGAGGCCGCGGGTGAGCAGCAAGCTGATTTCCTGGGCTACACCTATAGCACCGCCGACATCCTATTCCTGTGGTTCGATTCCTCGCAGATCGGGAAGGGGCTGGCCAATAGCCACGACCGCGACCCCCATCTCGACGCGCTCATCGCCCAAATGCGCGCGAGCACGGACAACGCGAAACGACAGACCGTCGTCGCCGAGATCCAGCGCTATATCGCGGATCAAGCGCTCTGGGTTCCGCTGTGGAATAACTACGTGTATCTGGCGTTCCAACCCCGCGTACACGGCTTCATCCTCGACCCTGAGGGCAACGTGATCCTGAACAACGCGCAATTGACGTCCTGATTTACCTAAACCGTCCAGGGTAGCGGCGACACACCGTCTGAATGGAGTCGCCGCTACCCTGGGCCGAGGATGTGACTCCGCTATGCTCACGTTCCTGGCGCGACGTATTTTCTTGCTGACGCCGATCCTGATCGGTGTCTCCATCGTCAGTTTCCTCATGGTGCATCTGGTCCCAGGCGACCCGGTGCGGATCATGCTTGGGCACAGTCCGAGCGCGACTGACCCTGCTGTGCTGCGCCATGAGTTAGGGCTTGACCTGCCGCTCCCCGTGCAGTATCTGCGCTATGTGGGCAACGCGCTCCATGGTGATCTCGGGACATCGATCCGTAGCGGCCGCCCAGTCGTCGACGAGATAGCCGATCGTTTCCCCGCGACCTTGCAGTTAACGTGTGTCGCGATGGTGTTGGCCATCGTGTGTGGCGTGAGTATCGGAACGCTGGCGGCAGCGACACACTCACGCGCGCTCAACGGCGCGCTCATGCTCGGCGCCACGCTCGGTGTTTCGCTGCCCACGTTCTTTTTCGGCTTGCTGCTCATCGATTTCTTCGCGCTGCAACTGCGCTGGTTTCCGGTGCTCAGCGGCGGTTCGCTGAGCGGACTGGTGATGCCCGCCGTGACCCTGGCGTTGCCGGCGGCGGCCGTGCTGGCACGCGTCACACGCTCCAGTCTGGTCGACGTGCTGGGGCAAGACTACATACGGACCGCGCGGGCCAAAGGGCTGGCCCGCGCGCGCATCGTGCGCTACCATGCGTTGCGCAATGGTCTCATTGTGGTGCTGACGATTGTCGGCCTGCAATTTGGCGGCCTCATGGCTGGCTCCGTGATCGTCGAGAGCGTCTTCGCGCGCACGGGACTCGGCAGTTTCGTCGTCAACGCGATCCAGGCGCGCGATTACCCGGAGATACAGGGCATCGTCCTGGTCTTCGCCGCGTTTTATGTGGTGATCAACCTCGTGCTCGACGTGCTCTACGGGTTGGTGAACCCGCGCATCCGTGTTTCATAGGGGGTACTCATGCTGCAACAGGCCCAATCCGTGACGGCTCCAGGGATTGAGGAGGCGCTGAGACAGTCTCGTTGGCGGGTCGGGCGGCAGGTGATGACGCGTCCCCTCACCCTGGCCGGGGCCGTCATCGCGCTCATCTTCGTTCTCGCCGCCCTGATTGGCCCCATCGTGACGCCGCATGACCCCGATGCCATCTATTATTCGGCGGTGCTGTCGCCCCCGTCGGGGACGTTCCCCTTCGGTACGGATGACACAGGGCACGATATCCTCAGCCGGGTCATCGCCGGCTCACGGGTTTCACTGGCTGTCGGCCTGGTCTCGGTCGGCATCGCCATGATCGGCGGCAGCCTGTTGGGGCTCCTGGCGGGGTATCTCGGAGGGTGGGTCGATCAACTCATCATGCGCTTCATGGATATCATGCTAGCGTTCCCTGATATCCTCCTCGCCATCGTGATCATCGCCATTCTCGGTCCGGGGCTGGGCAACGTCATGATCGCCGTCGGTATCGGGGCAATCCCGGTGTATACGCGCACCGTGCGCGCGGCCGTTCTCAGCGTACGGGAACAGGACTTTGTCGAAGCGGCGCGCGCGCTCGGCGCCTCGTCGTGGCGCATCATGACGGCGCACATCCTGCGCAACGTCACCGCGCCCATTATCGTCCTGGCGACGCTCGGCGTTGGCCTCGCTATCCTGACCGCCGCCGGGTTGAGCTTCGTGGGCCTGGGAGCGCAGCCCCCCACGCCCGAGTGGGGCGACATGCTCAACGAGTCGCAGAACTATCTGCAACAGGCCTGGTGGATGGCAGCCTTTCCGGGCGCCGCCATTACGCTCACCGTGATCGGCCTCAATCTGTTAGGCGATGGTCTCCGCGACGTACTTGATCCGACGATGCGGCAATAGCCGCCAGGCGCCAGGCGGCAAAGATAGGAGGATGACCCGAATCGTGAGTCTCATGCAGGAACACACAGCGGCGGTGGACGCGCTGGACGAGGGTATCGCCGCGATCGCCGCGAACCTACCCGGCCGCCTGGGAGTAATGGTACGCTATCTCCACGAGGGCATTGACGTCGGCCACGCGGCCGATGACCTGTTCCCAACGGCCAGTGTCATCAAGATTCCCATCATGGTGGAGGTGTATCGCCAGGCCGCCGCGGGGATGCTCTCCCTTGACGAGCCGTTACCCGTGCTCAAAGATGAGATCACCGATGGGTCGGGACTGCTGCAATATCTCCATGCCGGCTTACCCCTCACCGTGGCCGATGCCCTTGAGTTAATGATCGCCATCAGCGACAACACCGCGACCAATCTGCTGGTTCGTCGCGTCACGTCCGAGGCCGTGAACACGACGATGCGCGACCTGGGGCTGTCGCACACGCGATCCGCCGGTCCCATTCGCATCGCCAACACGACCGTTGGCCTCGCCCACGCGTCGCACACGACACCACGCGAGATGGCGATGCTGCTCGTCGAGATCGCGCGGGGCCGGCTCATCAACGCCGGCGCATCGGCGGCCATGACGCGCACATTGGAACACCAACTCTATGATGACATGCTGCCCCGCTATTTGCCGTTCACCTACTACCCCGAGCGCCTGGGCCTGGCGGAGATGCCCATCCGTGTCGCCCATAAGACGGGCGCGCTCAGCGGCGTCCGTAACGACGTAGGTATCGTCTCCGCGCACACACCGGCGGGGGTCCGAACCATGGTCATCAGCGCGTTTACGGCCGAGCTAGCCGACGAGGAGGTGTGGACCGCCGAGAACATCGGCGTGTTGGCTATCGCTCGCGTCGCCCGCCTTGCCTACGATACCCTCTTGCGCCTGGCTCAAGCGTAGGACGCGCGCACGGCGCATCTCACGCCGCATGATATAGAGAAAGGCCGCCATGTCATCACACGCACAGAGTAATTCTACGCGGACACTGGACCTGCACGACCTGTCGCGTATCGTCGTGGTCGACGATGTCGCGATCGCTCCGGACGGCGACCTTGTCGCCGTGACGGTCCGTGTCGCCGACCGCGCGGCTAACCGCTACCGCACGCACGTTCAACTCCTGCCGGTCGACGGACGCCCCGCGCGGCCCCTCTCGACGGATGCGTACAATGACCATGCTCCGCGCTGGTCGCCCGATGGCGCGCGCCTCGCCTTCCTCTCGGACCGCTCGGGGAGCGAGCAGGTGTGGCTGGACGCCCTGGATGGGGATGGCGAGGCGCGCCAACTTACACACTTCCCGGCCGGAGTGACCGGCGAACCTGTCTGGTCGCCCGACGGGCGGTCCCTTGTCGTCGTCGTGTCCGCGCAGGTCGGGCCGGAGCCGGTGCCACCGACGTCCCTGGATCATGCCACGCCGCCGTTCGCCATCACCAGGACCACCTACAGGGTCGACGGGCAGGGCTACCTCGCGTCGCGCTACAAGCATCTCTGGGTAGTGGACGTACAGAGCGGCAATGGATACCCACTGGGACAGGAGTTGTGTGACGATAGCGCGCCCGCGTGGTCGCCCGATGGCGAGTATATCGCCTTCGTTTCCAATCGTGAGGACGCGCGCCTCATCGATTTTCGCTCCGCCATCTGGGTCGTGCCGTTTCGGGGCGGAGGCGCCATACGCGTCACGCCGTCGCTGGGCGTGGCGCTCGCCCCCGCCTGGTCGCCCGACGGGGAGGAGATAGCCTATGTCGGTCTGCTGCCCGACCAGAGCTACGGGGCCAATCACCAGGTGCTGCTGGCACAGGCGCGCGTCCAGGAGGGGTCTGAGAGCATGCCCCGTGTGCTGACGACGGGATTCGCCGGCCACGCCGGCGGTGGTTTGTTCAGCGACACGTGGTCGGCCGGGCGCGCCCCAGTACATCTCTACTGGTCGCCGGATGGGACGGCCGTTCGCTTCCTGGCCGAAGATCGCGCGCGCGTGCATATCCGCGAGGCCGGGCGTGACGGACGCATCACAACCGTGGCCGGCGGCGACCGTGCCTGTGGGATGCTGAGTGTGTCGCGCGATGGGAAAATGGTGGCATTCGCGGCATCATCTCTTCTGCACCCGCCCGATGTCTATGTCACAGGGCCCGATGGACAGGATGAGCGCTGCCTGAGCGCGCTCAACCCATGGCTAGACGAGGTCACGCTTGCGCGGCCCGAAGCCCTGCGGGTCACCAGTGCCGACGGGACAGCCATCGATGCCTGGCTGATCCCGCCTGCCGGCGCGACGGAACCCACGCCGGGTCCGCTCGTCCTGGATATCCATGGCGGTCCGCATTCCTCCTTTGGGCATGTCTTCTTTTTCGACATGCAACTGCTGGCGGCGCACGGCTATGCCGTGCTGTTCGCCAATCCACGCGCCACCCGCGGTTATGGTGATTCCTTTGCCCTGCGCAACATCGGGCGCTGGGGTGAAGGCGATGTGCCCGATCTGCTCGGCGCACTGGACGCCGCCGTGACTACCGGCTGGGTCGACCCCGCGCGCGTCGGCGTCATGGGCCTATCCTACGGCGGCTATATGACCAATTGGCTCATCGGCCATACAGGGCGGTTTCGCGCGGCGGTGAGCGAGAACAGCATCAGCAACCTGCTGAGCTTCTACGGGACATCCGACATCGGCTGGTACTTCACCCCTGACGAGTTGGGCGCCGAGCCGGACGACGCGCCCGAGCTCTACACGCGCCTCTCCCCGCTGACTGCGGCCGGCGCGATCGACACCCCGCTGCTATTGCTTAATTGTCTGGAAGACTGGCGCTGCCCCATCGAGCAAGCGGAACAACTCTACACGGCGCTTAAACGCCGGGGTCGAACCGTGGAGATGGTGTGCTTCCCCGGTGAGAGCCATACCATGCTCTCGATAGGACGCCCGCTCTCGCGCCTTGAACGCCGCGCGCATCTCCTGCGCTGGTTTGCAACCTACCTGCGCGGCGATGACCTCGATAAATGAGACACTCGTGGATCTGCAATAAAGGAGAGGGGAGACAGACGTGAGTATGAATCCGCTGAGTGTCCTGCAGTATGGTCTCGGACCAATCGGGGCCGCGGTGCTACGCATCGTCGCGGAGCGGCCGGCGCTCCAGATCGTCGGGGCCGTTGACGTCGACCCGGCCAAGGTGGGCCGCGACGTGGGCGCGGTCGCGGGGCTGGGGCGCGCGCTCGACCTGCGCGTGGATGGCGATCCGATGGGGGCGCTTCAGCGCCTCCGCCCCTCCGTCGTGGTACACTGTACGGGCTCGGCGCTTACGGCGGTCATGCCACAGTTGCGCGAGATCGTGGTAGCTGGCGCATCCGTTGTCTCGACCTGCGAAGAGCTCTCGTATCCGTGGGTGCGACAGCGGGAACTGGCGCAAGAGTTGGATACACTGGCACGCGAACGCGGGGTAGCCGTGCTCGGCGCGGGGGTGAATCCGGGTTTCGTGATGGATTTGTTGCCACTCGTCTTGAGTGGCGTAACCATGGGAGTGCGCGCGATCCATGTCCGGCGGGTGGTCGATGCCTCGGCGCGGCGCGGTCCGCTGCAGCGTAAGATTGGCGCCGGCCTCACGCTTGCCGAGTTCAAGGAGCGGGCTGATCGCGGAGCGATGGGGCATGTGGGGCTGCGCGAGTCGCTATACATGGTAGCGGCCGGCCTGGGGTGGGATGTGCGGGACGTTACGGATACACTCGAACCTGTCGTGGCGCAGACGGAGATAGCCACGGCCCATAGCAACGTGCGCCTGGGACATGTGACCGGTGTCCACGAAGTCGCGCGCGGCGTGACCCCGGCGGGCAAGAGCATCGAGTTGGATCTCGCCATGTATCTCGGAGCGCCGAACCCGCGCGATGAGGTGGTGATCGACGGCGAGCCACGCGTCCACATGGTTATGCAGGGCGGGGTCTTCGGCGACACAGCCACGGCCGCGATCGTCGCCAACGCTATTCCCACCGTCCGCGCCGCCGCGCCGGGCTTGCACTCCATGCGCGATCTCCCGGTCGTGACGCCGTATCAGGATCAGTGAATAGGGGGCGACGTGAACGCGATTCGTGCGTTATCCTTGCAATTTACGCCTGGTGATTCACTGGGACGCCTTGGCCTATTTCTCGCCGCGCGTGGCATCGCATGCGATGCCACGCTCATGTCCGCGCCGCGCGCCACGGTCAGCCTGGACGATTACGCCATGCTCATCGCGCTCGGCGGCGCGTATGATCCGAATGAGAGCGAACGCTACCCATTTCTGGCCGAAGCCGAAGGGATCATCCGCGAAGCCGTGGATCGAGACACCCCATTTCTTGGCATCTGTCTTGGCGGACAGCTGCTTGCGCACAGCTTGGGCGCGGTGGTGACCCGTATGCCCGAGCCGGAGATTGGACTGGTTGAGATTTCGCTAACATCCCGTGGGCGGGATGACCCGCTCCTACACGGCCTCGGTTCACAACTCAAGACGGTTGAATTCCATCACGATACCTTCGCCGTGCCGTCGTGCGGTGTGCTGCTCGCCTCCTCCGCGCTATGCGCGACACAAATCGTGCGGTGTGCTAGCCGGGCCTATGCCCTTCAGTTCCACCCAGAAGTCTCCGCCGAAAGGTTCGCGCACAGCGTGGATCGCTCTTACGTGAACTACGTCGGGCCGGAAAGAGCGCGGCATGGGCCGGCCATCGCACAAGAAGTCGCGGACAATGACGCCGCGATTCACGCCCAGGGGGATATCCTCTTCGCTAACTTTGTGCGGCTTGCAACGCCCCACACATCCTGATCCCGCGACACCCTGACCCGCACGCGGGGGCGAGCAGTCGTGAGGTCGTCAAGGGCAGCGCCGCACGATGAATAGCCTCTCCTGCGAGAGACACCGAGAAACCGAAAGGATACTGGATGAGCAACCTACCATACGCGGGCAAGCGGTTGCTGCAGATGATCCCGGTATTGATCGGCATCACCATGGTAACGTTCTTGGTTATCCGGCTTGTGCCGGGGAATCCGGCGCTCGTGATGCTGGGTCCCAAGAAGGCCACGCCGGAGACTATCGCCGCCATTAACCGGCAGTTCGGCCTGGATCAACCCCTGCCCATTCAGTACGTGGTCTTTCTCAAGAATTTGGCGCACGGGGACCTGGGCACGTCGTTCTTCTTTCAGGAGTCCGTGCTGCAGCTTGTCTGGGAGAAGGTACCCGCTACTTTGTTTCTAATCGTTTATGGGACGGTCCTCTCCATCGTGATCATGGTGCCAATGGGCTTGCTCGCGGCCCTGAATAAAGATCGTCTGATCGACCAGATTATCCGCGCCACATTTCTGTTCGGTCTAGGCCTGCCGTCCTTCTGGCTCGGGCTGGTATTGATCCTAGTTCTCAGCGTCAATATCCACCTATTCCCAGTGTCAGGGTACGGCAACACGTTCCCCGATCACCTCTGGCGCCTCTTCCTACCGGCGCTGACCATCGCCGTGTCGCTGGCTCCGATCTTGATCCGCAGCTTGCGCAACAGTGTGATTGATACGCTCCGTCTCGACCACGTGCTGATGGCGCGGGCAAAGGGGTTACGCGAACAACGCGTTATGCGCCGGCACGTGCTGCGCAACGCGCTGATTTCGACGGTCACGATCCTGGGCATCAACATTGGATTCCTGATCGGAGGCACCGTTGTCATCGAGAACATCTTCTCTATTCCAGGGCTTGGCTACCTCATGCTCACGTCCATTTCAACCCGCGACTATCCTGTCGTGCAGGGATTAACCCTTGTTTTCGCGGTCCTGGTCATCCTCGTCAACCTGTTGACCGATGTCACATATGCTATCCTCGACCCGCGAGTGACGTATGACTAGCCCTAGTAATCCCGCGCACGACCTCGTTGCCGGCGTGCGACCGCCCATGGCCGCGGCGCCGCAGCGGCGGTTGTCGGTGTGGCGCCGCAATCCCTCCCTCGTCCTAGGATTGGCGCTGATCGTGTTGATCGTCGGCGCCGCCGTGATCGGGCCCATCCTCATGCCTTACGACCCCGATAGCCAGGACCTCCTACGCACGTTAGCTCCGCCCAGCCCGGCGCACCTGCTCGGCACGGATAGCCTGGGGCGCGACATCCTCGCGCGCATGCTATCTGCCGGGCGTGTCGACCTGCAAATCGGTTTCATCTGCGTCCTATTCCCCTTCGTGATCGGGAGCGCGCTCGGCTGCCTGGCCGGCTACTACGGCGGCCTGTTTGATACGGCCATCATGCGCGTGATCGACATCGTCGTCGCCTTTCCGTTTTTCGTACTCATCCTGTCGATCGTGGCGATGCTGGGTCCCGGCTTGGTCAACCTGTACATCGCGGTGGGCTTGGTGAGTTGGATCAGTTACGCGCGCATTGTGCGGGGCGGGTACAGCTACAGTGAACCGTGCAACGGGCGGTGATGGCGGTGACGGGCCGCATGTGGCAGGCTGAAGGGGTCCGTGGCTGGCTCCCACGGGCGTCAGGAGCCCGGCGCATGGACCCGTCCTCT
>JAABUY010006807.1_pt1 | contig 11068 bp, 14 predicted proteins | sample 5560271 | NCBI WGS metagenome assembly JAABUY01 (sample SAMN10711886, study PRJNA513374) | rock metagenome | isolation source: Antarctica rocks | place: Antarctica: Victoria Land, University Valley
TCTTCTTCGGCTACGTCGCGTGCGTGTGCCTGGGCTTCTTCATCATGCTGGGCACGGTCGGCTGGCGCGCCAGCCTGCTGTTCGTCCGGCACATCTACAAGGCCATCAAGTGCGAGTGAGGAGCGCCCGCGCGCGGGGCTGCTGCGCGCCGGGCGGCGGGCGGGCTGCGCGGCCGGCGCGGCGCCCGCCGCCCTCACGGCCAGCGCAGGCCGCCTGGAGCGCCGCGCATATAGCTGGTGTATGCGGGCATGCGCCGCTCGCTGCAGCGCTACCTCTGTGCACGCGTGTGGCGGGCGGCGGTGCGGGAGGGTATGGCAGGGCGTGCTCGCCTTACAGTATGCGGTGTGAAAGATATTTAACAGCAATGTAAACAAGTGAGGCACAAAAGCGACCCCAGGCATCACATGCTCGCCAGCAGCTGGCAGATCAGGTCCTTCAGCGCGGCCGTCACAGTCGCGTCGGGTGACGCCACCGTCACCTGCGCCGGCCCGGCCGTCAGCGCCGCCGCGGCGCTGCACCAGGGCAGCGGGACGCATACGGCGCGGGGCGGACCTGGAACTGCAGCCGCTGCGTCTTTTCTACCTCCACGCGCACCATGCAGGGCACCTGCGCCCCGCGCGCCGCGCTCAGCAGGGGGCCCCGCGCCCGGCAAGGCGCACACGAGCTGCGTCGCCGCGCGTGCGGGCGGCGCAGGCCCCACCTGCTGCGCCGGCTGCCCCGGCGGCGCGCAGGTGAACGTGGCGACCGCGACGGCGTTGTCAGGGTCCGGGTCCAGGCCGGCCTGCACGCCCAGGCCGAGCGCGGCCAGCAGGCCCTCCACCGGCGCGCGCGGCACGGGCGTCGCGCGCACCACGCGCTCGCCCAGCCGCTGCGGCGGGCCTGCGCGCGGCCGGCCGCGGGTCGCGCCGGGCTCCCTCACTGGAGCCGGCATGGGCGCCGCGCGCGGCCGGGGCCGCACCCGGCAGCGCGCGCCAGCGCTGGAAGAAGGCCTCGCGCGGCACGGGCGCGTCGGGCGGCGTGCAGAACTTGGACACCACCACCGGCAGCGCCAGGCTGCGGCTCAGCACCTGCCCGCCGCGCGCGTAGCCCAGCTGCAGCCGCGGCGGCGCCGTAAAGGGCGCCACGCACGCCACCATCAGCGGCACCTGCGGCGCGGCGCGCTCAGGCCCGCCGCGCGCCGCTGCAGAAGTGCGCCGCGCGAAGAAGGCGCGCGCGCCTGGATCTGCTTCTTGGGCTCCAGCAGCCGCGGCACCGGCCCGACCTGGAACGCAAACTGCGGCACCGGCGGCAGCGCGCAGACCAGGCGCTCTAGCTCCGCGTCGCCCTTGTTGCCCAGGAACAGCGCGAGCTGCCCCTGGCTGCCCTGGAACTGCATCTTCACGCCCACCTGCGCGGCCGCGGCCCGTCAGGCCCGCGCCGCGGCCCCAGGGCGGCCCCGCGCGGGCCGGCCGGGCGGCGCGCCTGCAGATGCGCGTCCTCGTACAGCACGCCGCTGGGCGCCAGGCACAGCTTGCGGTGCCAGGCGTCGACGTCGCCCAGCGGCCGCGACTCGGCCGGCGGGCCGCCCGTCAGCGCGTGCGCGTCGCCGCTGACGCTGAAGGGGTCCGCCGCGGCCGCTGCGCGGCGCGCCGGCGCAGTCAGCGGCGCCCGCATCCCCGCGCCCGTGTTTACTTGAATAAGTCTAAAAATGGCCTACGCACCGGGCGGCTGGTGCGGCGCGGCCGGTGCGGCCTGCACTGCCGGCGGCGGCGGCGGCGGCGCATCGGCCGGCGACAGGCTGAGCAGGTCGTCAAGCGGGTTGCGCGGCGCGGCCGGCGGCGGCGCGGCGGCCGGCGGCGGCGCTCCCGGCCGATCCATGTGGCCGTTGGCGTGCGGCTGCTGCGCCAGGCCGACAAAGTCGGCGCTGCCGCCCGAGGGCACCAGCCCCGGCGCGGCCGCGCCGGCCGGCGGCGGCCCGGGCCCGGGCGTGCCGGGCACGGCCGCGCCGTCCTCCTCGGCCTGCAGCCAGGCCGGCCGCGCCTGCGCCTCGTCCGCGTCCTCGCCCTGCAAGGCCCCGTGCGCTGTCAGCATCGCCACGGCGAACGCGCGCGCGGCGGGGGCGGCCGGGCGGGGCGCGCGCCTCGCGCTCGGCCATGCGCCGCAGCAGCAGCGACTTGCGCTTCTCCCAGGGCGGCATGGCGGCCACGTTGCGCGCGGCCACGTCCGGCCGCTGCCCTAGCGCCAGGTACTCGGCGGCGCGCTGCTGCAGGTCGGCGTCCATGAACCTGCGCGTGCAGCGGGCGGGCGCGCTGGGCGCGGGCGCGCCCGGGGAGCGCGAGATTGACGGGGCCGGCCGGGCGGCCGCGCACCGCGCATAGCGCTCAAAGACGGCCTGCACGCCCTCGCGCAGTGCGGCGTCGCCCGGGTCGGCGACCAGCAGCTTCATGTACGTCGTCAGCAGCAGGCCCTGCGCGCGCCGCCACACAGGGTTTAGTGGAGCGCCGCCCAGGGTTTGGGGGCCACCTGCCGCGGCGGCGCATGCGGACGGCGGGCGCGCCTTGGCCTCCGATGACGCGGCCACGAAGCGCTCCTGCAGCAGCGCAAACTGCACGTGCGCCGGCACGTCCGCCACCAGGCGCCCGTACTCGCCCAGCAGGTAGCCGGCGCAGCAGACGAGTGCCTCGTGCGCTGCGCCGCGCTGCAGCGCATCCAGCGCCTGCGCACGCGCGCCGCGTCAGGCGGCGCGGGCGGCGCGCGGGCGTGGCCGGCGCGGCCGGGCGGGCGGCCGCGCCTTGCGCGTGGAGTACTCGTGCAGCTCCGGGTAGGCCGTGATGAGCTGCACGGTGGAGTGCCAGACGTCCTTGGACGCAAACTCGCCCGCGCGCTCGATGAGCTGCAGCATCACGTCCACGTACCAGCGCAGGTCCGGGTAGAAGCGCTCCGCCAGCACCGCCGCCTTGAGCACCAGCTCCTCGCGCATGCCATAGTCGGCCACCTGCGCGCGGCGGCCGCGCTCGCTGCGCGGGCTGGCTGCGGGGGGCGCGCCGGGGCGCCGCGGGCCACTCTGGGGCCGCGCCTCCAGGTAGCGCAGCAGCTCGGCCACAATGTCGGGCGCGTTGGCGCGGTTGCACATGGCGAAAAGCAGGTCCAGGCCGCGTCGGCGGATGGACACGTCCGCGTCGCGCAGGCTCGCGATCACGCTCTGCTGGTGCCTGCGGCGGCAGCGCGCGCGCGCTAAGCGCTGGCGCCGGGAGGCCCGAGCGCAGGCGCGGGCGGGCGGGGGCGCGCCGCGCGATTGTGTCGGCAACGGCTGGCACCTCGGCCAGCCGTACCAGGTTCTCCAGGCCCAGGTACTTGATGTTGGGCTCGCGCACGCTGATGAAGCGCGCCAGCAGCGCGACGCCCGCGCTCAGCAGCTCCGCGTCGGCCTCCAGCGCGAGCGCGAGCGCGATTGCCTCGAACACCACCGCGTGCTGCGCGTTGTTCTTGTTCACGTTCTTGTGTGGCTCGCTGCCGGCGATGATGCGGCGCAGCACGGCCGTCAGCGCGCGCAGCACACCGGCGTCCTCCGGCGGCGGGAAGTACTGCAGCACGCGCAGGCACTTGACCTGTCGCGCCGCTCCCGCGTCAGCGCTGACGCAGCCAGCAAGAGCGGGCGGCGGCGGGCGGCCGCGCCGCGCCTGCAGCCAGGGCGAGGGGATGCCGTAGTAGTGGTAGTCAGCGCCGACCGCGGCGCCGCCCTCGGCGCCGCCGCCCTCACGCCGATCGGGCACCAGGCGCTCCAGCAGGCGCACCACGCGCGGCGCCAGGCCCTCGTAGCCCTCGTAGCTGCGCGACACGATGCCCAGCAGCAGCGTGACCAGCGCGAGCAGCACGCCCGGCTGCGTGTCGCGCTCGTCCAGCAGCGCGCCCTGCGTGCGCGGCGCCGCCCGGCGGTGGGCGCCCTGCCTGGCGAGCGCACTGCTCGTCGACGCGGGCGCGGGCGCGCACCAGCTTGGCCGCCCAGACGTCCGGCGGCATCACCTCCGACTCGGGCGGCGCCTTGCGGATCAGGCGCAGCAGGCACAGCGCGGCCTTCTTGCGCACGATCGGCCGCACCGCGCCGCTCGTCTGCGCCGCGGCACGGGGCCCCCGGTGTTGCGCGCGCGGGCTGGCTGCGGCCCGGGCGGCCCGCGGCAGGGCTGGGGCGCACCAGCAGGTTCATGACGTCCAGCATCAGCAGCGCCGCCATCTCCTGCCCGCCCACTGCGCGCCGCAACGCGCCTCAGCGGCGCTTCCAGAGCGCGGGCCGGGCAACGGCGTTTGACGCGCAACGGTGCGCCAGCGCGCCGCGTCGGCGCACCGTTGCCCACAAACCCCAGCGCGAGGCAGTGGAAGGCCTCGTTGCGGGAGATGAGGTCGTTGCGGATGGAGTTGATGATCAGCCGCAGGAACTCGTCCTTCTGCGCGCCAGCGCGGCGCGAGCTCGCCCACAGCGCCCGGCGCGCGCATACGGCGCCGTGAGCGGGGCGGGGTCGGGCGCACCTCGTTCAGCAGGATCGCGCAGGCCATGTAGCCCACCTGCTTCTCCGCGTACCTGCGCGCGCCGGGCGCGCGTCACGCGCAGGCGTGGGTGCCGGGCGCGGCCGGCAGGCCGCGCGGGCGGGGCGCACTTGGTGGCGGGGATCAGGTCGGCCGCCTGCTTGTGCCCGAACTCGACCTCATAGCCCAGCATGTAGATGTAGAGCAGCTTCCACACATACTTCTTCTTGTCGTACTCTGCGCGGCGCGGCCGCGTCAGCCCGCGCGGACCCACGTCGGCGCGCGGGCGCAGGGCGGGCGCGCGCCCGTCACGGTGTTGCCGGACGCAAACTTCTTGCGGATCTTGCCCAGCTCCTTGTCCACGCGGACCTTCTCCTGCTCCTTGTTGGCGCAGTTGCGGATGTCCGCAATAAAGGTCTGCGGGGCGCGCGATCAGACGCGCCGGGTCGGGCGGGCGCGTCGGGCTTGTGCACAACGCGCGCGCACCTGCAGGCCGCGCATGTTCACCAGCTTCGCCATGGCGTCCCCTGTTGCAAGGCGGGGCGCCTCTGCACCCAGCTCCCCTCTCTTTCTGGCCAAGGCCTGCCAGCCTCGCAGGGTTTCCCTGGCCCCTGGCCGCAGATACACTTGCGATTTTGGCCTAGATCTGCAATCAGGCCCGCTGGTGTCGGGACACTCTTCAGCGGCTGCAGGCCGGCCAGCTCCGGCACATTGGGCGCCGTGTGAGAATGTGGGAGCCCGAGCGCGCGCACCTGCAGGCGCCCGCCGCCAGCGCGCTGCCCGCCCTGCACGTGCTGCTGGCCGAGGACGACACGCCCTCGCTGTGCATCATCAGCCGCCTGCTCACCGCGTGCGGCTACCGGGGTGCGCGCACACCTGCCGCCTACCTGCGCCATGCTGAGCTGGAAAGCGGGCGCGCGCCCGCTTTCTGCCCGCCTCCCCCGCGCTGACGCGCGGCGCGCGCAGTGACGCTGGCGCGCAACGGGCGCGAGGCGCTGGACCTGCTGGGCAGCGAGCGCGGCGCGAGCGTCGACCTCATCCTGTCCGACCTGCTAATGCCCGAGGTGCGCGCCCCGCGGCCGCGCCCCGCTCTGCCGACGGCCAGCAAGACGGCGGGCGCCCACGGCCGGCGCGCGCGCGCAGGTGTCGGGCATGGAGCTGGTCGGGCAGGTGGTGCGCACGCGCAAGGGCGTGCCCGTCGTGGGTACGCCCACACTTTTCGTGTACGCAGCACGCACCGGCCGCCGCCGCGGGCGCCGCTGACGGGGCGCCGCCGCGCCGCAGTGATGTCCAGCGAGAGCGGCAAGGACTTCATCGCGCAGGCGCTGCAGGCCGGCGCCGCCGACTACCTCATCAAGCCCGTCAAGCGCAGCGCGGTCACGATGCTGTGGCAGCACGTCTGGCGCAGCGCGGGCTGGGGCGGTCTGCCGCCCAAGGCGCGCCCCGCCGCGCTCGAACAGGCGCGCCCGCGACGGCGGCGCGCAGTCTGACGCCCGGGCGCGCGCCACCCAGGGCCGCGACGGCGACAGCGGCGCGTCCGGCGCGAGCTCGCCGGAGACCTTCTTCGAGCCGCTGAGCGCCGCAGAGCTGGCCGCGCCCGGCCGCGCCAGCCTGGACGGCTGGGAGGCCTGGCCGCCACCGCGGCCGCGCTACGGCGCGGCCGGCGCGGCGGGCGTGCGCGCGCCGGTGCTGCTGCCGTGCATGCGCGTGTCGCTGGAGATCGAGCCGCTCGACCTCACGCCGCGCTCCGTGTTTGACTTTCCGGACGCGGTGCGCGCCGCGCCCGGCCCGCCCGCTCGCCGCCCCGGCGCGTTCCCTGGTGCTGACGTCATCCTTCCGCGCAGGGCAAGGAGGAGGCGGCCTGCCCGCATCACCCGCCGCCCCCGCTCACCGTGCCGCCGCCCTGGCGCGCGGACGCGCCGGCCAAGGTGCGCCGTGCAGGGCTGCATGCCCTGCCATGCTTGCCTGACGGCAGCTGCAGGCACACGGTGTGTGCGCCGGCTGCGGTGTGCAGCCCAACTGCAAGGAATGCGGCCAGGCCAGCATACCAGGCAGCGTCAGAGGCTGCCGCAGAATGTTTACCTGCACTGCCATGCGCTGTGCTGCCGGGGGAGCGGGGTGCGCCCACGGGCGCCTGGGCGGCAGGCGAGCGCGCACTAGTAACACAGGGCCCTGACGCCCGCCGCGGCCGCGCCGCAGGCGGAGGGCGGGGACACCGCCGTGTGGGCCGCCAATCGCAGGGCCGCCCTCGAAAAGTTCCGCGCCAAGCGCAAGCTGAGAAAGTACGACAAGTGCGTGCGCTACGAGAGCCGCCGGCGGCTGGCTGAGGCGCGCCCGCGCGTGCGCGGCATGTTCTGCAAGGCCGAGGTCGCCGCGGCGCACGCGGCCGAGCTGGCCGCCGGCGCTGTGCGCGCCGGCGGCGCCAAGCGCGGCGAAAAGTGGGCGGCGCCGTGAGGCCGCCGGTCTCGTAGCTAGGCCCGCAGAGCGCCCCGCGCAAACTTGCCCCCCCAGGAACACCCGCGCCCGCTGCCGACAAGCAGCGCGGCCACAGTTTTGCCTGCCGCGTGCGTGTGCCCGGCCATAGGCCGCGCCCCACGCGCCCGCCCCTGTCCCTGCACCTGTCGAGCCTCCGCGGTGCCCAGCGTAGCGCGTCTCCGGCCTGTCAGTTTTACCGGTCACTGAATGCCCAGCCGCGGTGGCCCTCCACCTTGTCAAAGCGCCCGGCAGCTCTGCGGGATTTGTACCTTCTTTGTAGTCAGCGCGGGGTCGGGCGTGGCACTGTCGCGCTGTACATGTGCGCCTGAGAACCATGTTTGCCTTGCACACGCTGTGGAGCCGTCCCTAGGACGGCACTTGCCCGCCCTCTCTAAGCAGAGACCTACAACGTCTCATTTTGAGCAGCCTTGTAAGAGGAACAAGCTGGAGGAGCCAGCCTGGCCACAAAAGTATATAATAAGACAAGCAGCATCAGATTTCAGACCTCGGTCCCTCATTTCCATACAGCACCCACGCAGGTGTGCACCCAACAAGCGCCCTTGGCCCACCCGCGGCGTCTTTATCGCGCTCGCTCGGTCCACGACTCTGTGCGGAGCACTCAGCGGAGGAGTGCATGATGCACACGGCCAATGCGGTTCTCGCCGCGCTCGCGCTGCTGTGTTCAAGGGCGCGGTCCTTGGGCACCCTGGTGTCCAGCGCGTGCGAACGCTACCTGGGCGCGCGGGTGAGCGGGCGCAGCCCTGCAGCCGCCCGCATCGATGATGCAGCGGCGGCGCCCCGGGCTGCCCGCACGCCCACGCCTGCGCCCGCTGGGCCCGCCGCCGCCGCCGCCGCCGGGAGCGCCTGCTTCGACGCGCTGCAGGAGAAGGCATGGAATGCGGCGTCGGAGGGCGCCGTCCCGTACGCGGGCGCGAGGCCGGTGCGGGCCGCGGGCCTGCTTGTGCTGCGGGCGGCAAAATGTGCATTGTCGCCTGCAGGGCGCTTGGAGTGACAGCATGCGGCGCCGCCGGGCGGCAGACGGCCGAGATGGCGAGCGCCGCCGCCGCGCGCCGCACGAAGAGGACCCTGGCGCTGGCCGGCGCGCCGTGGGCGCCCACCGTGCTGCGCGCCGCGCTGCCGGCCGCGCCCGCCGCGACCTGCGCCGCGGAGGACGCGGGGAGGCATGTCAACGTGCTCGCCGTGCGCACCCGGGGCCCTCTGCTCTGCAGTGCCCACAGGGCGCGCCACACACGCCACGCGGCAGGGCGAGGCGGTGGGTGTCTCCGCTGCCTGGTCCCGCAGGCCGCGGCGTGCGTGCGGCGCAGGTTCTATACGTCTGCTTCCCAGCGCTACACACCCACACAGCCACGCCCGCTGCGGGGCAGTGCGGCGGCGCCTCCCCTGCGCTGCAGCGAGACGGCAGCGCACCGCTGCCTGGACAGGGTCGCCAACACGGCGGGCGGCCCCACGTCCCCAGGCCGCTCCACATGGCTCCAGCACTGGCCTGAGCCCCTGGCTCTGCCGGCGCAGCCGGCGTCGGCGGGGCTGGCTGGCTGGCACCGCAGCACGACGGGTCGCTTTGGCGCGTCGGCCGCGGTGCACACTGGAGCGGCGCGCCGGCCGGCGGGCGTGCGCATCCAGCAGGACGACGCGCGCACAAACGCGTATGTGTACCAGCGCGCCGAAGTGGCGCGCCCCCTTTCTTGCCGCGAGGCAGCTGCCCTGCGGGGGCAACGGGGTTGCCGCTGTCGATCGCGCAGTGCGGGGGCCGCGACGCAATGGTCGGCTGCCACCTGCTCCCGCAGGCCGCGCCGGCCAACCTGCGCGCGTGCGCGCAGGCGCCCAGCACGCTGTACACGCTGCGGCTGACGGCGGCGGTGAGCGCGGGCGCGGCAACGGCCGGCGTGGCCTTCTTCGGCGCCGACGGCGCCGTCATCACCGCGGCCGCCGCCGACACGACCGGGTCGACCGCGCTGCGCATGGCGTCGCCGCAGGGCGCGATGGCCGCCTCGGTGTTCGTCGGCAAGTTTGACGGCGAGGGCGGCTGCGTCGAGGCGCGCGCCCCGGCGTCTGCACAGCATCCGTGCCATTGGCGCTGCCGCAGCCTCCCGCGCTGGCATGCGCAGCCGCCTCTGCCGGTGACGCCCTGCCGGCGAGCGCGCGGACCCAGCCCGGGCGCGCGCGCGCGCAGGTGGACTCGGCCAGCTTTGGCGCGGACGCGGCCAGCGCGCTGGGCGTCGACGTGAGCGTCTGGGTGCGGCGACTGTCGCACACAGGCGGCCCCGGCATCTGCGTCAACTACTACACCGACGGCCCCTCCGAGCACAACAACGGCGGGCGCGGCTACCTGGAGGCGCTGCAGCAGCTGCGGCCCGGCACCCTGCGCTACCCGGGCGGCGAGAAGTCAGACTCGTGCGCCCGCCCGCGTGCCGCTGCAGGCACCGCCTGGCTGCGCCCGGCCTCGCTGTGCATGCGCAAGCAGTGGGACTGCGCATGCGGCGCCGAGCGTGCGGCGACGCGCCGGCGCGCGGCGCGCAGGTACGCCTGGGCGCCGCCGCCATGGACAGAGGAAACCAAGCCGCGCCCGACGCTGACGCGCTGCGAGCCGGCGGACTGGCCCTTCAGTGACCCGAACATAATCACCGGCGGCGCCGAGGCCGTGACGTGCGCACCCCGCGCTGGCTGGCCCCCAAATGTGCAAGTCAGCGGGCGCCCCCTGCTGCGCTCAAGGCCTGCACGCGCCGCTGTACATGAAGGGCGTGTGCACTGACATGCTTTCTGCAGACGCCGGGGGCCTCCTGCGCGGCACGGTGCCGGAGAGGCCGTGCTCAGGCCCGGTGCGCGCGCGCCAGGTTTGTGCAGCCGCCGCTCGACTTTGACGCGTTCATGTCGTGCATCGAGGCGACGGGCGCGCTCCCCTACCTGGTGCTCAATTACGACAGCGCCAACCTCGTGCACGGCCCCAACGATTGGTCGTACGACCAGCTGCTCGAGCTGGCCAAGTCCTGGCTGTCCTACATTCAGCGCATGGGCTACCAGGCGCGCCGCCCCGGCTCCGCAGACCCTGGCGAGCGTGTAAGCGGGCGTGGCCAGAGCTCGCGAAGACGGCGCCGCGGCCGCGCGCAGGTCGCGCACTTTGAGTTCAGCAACGAGTCGTTCCAGAACGCGTACAACGGCGGCGCGCTCGCGGCGCAGTACGCCGCCGCGCTCGCCGACTGGACGCCGCAGCTGCGCGAGATCATCCCAGGCCTGAGGTGCCGCGCTCGCATGCGCCGCTCGCACGCGCCGCTGCTGCTGCAGGATGCGGCAGTCCTGAGCGGGGCGTGGCGTGCAGGATGGGCGCCAACGGCTCGGCGAGCTGGGACAGCGTGGGCCAGGCCGACAAGGCCGCCGAGCATGTGCATTGGTGGGAGCAGGCGCGCCGCTCGCTCTGTGGCAGCGCGCGCCCGGCCGCGGCATGCGTGCTGTCGCCCTTTTGCGCAGCCGCAACGTGGCGCCCGCCCCACTCGCCGGCGGGGCGCGGCACGCCCGGGCGGTCAAAGATGCCAGATCCCGCCGGCGTGCAGGCCGGCGCGCCGAGCGGCGCGGCGCGCGCAGGTGCTGGGCACGGCCGGCGAGCACATCGACTTCCTGGCGCTGCACAGCTACCCGATCTACGGCCAGACGTACGAGCGCTACGCCAGCAGCAACCCCAACATGCAGGCGCGGCCGCCCGCAGGGTCTGCCGGCCAGGGCGCCGGTCGTGCGCCGCGCCGCGCCCGCCCTCCGCCCAGCTAGCCGCCCCGCACGGCCTGCTCGGGAGCCGGGTGTGCTGCCGCGTGCCGACGGCGCGCTGGCGGCGCGCAGGCGGACGCTATCCAGGGCGCATACATCCTGGAGAAGTACGCCTCGCCCGAGGACGCGCAGCGCATCCGCCTGTCCTTCACCGAGGTCGGCCCCATCGACTGGGGCAGTGCGCGCCCGCCCGCGGCGCGCCTCGCAGGCGCCAGCAGCGCCGCCGTGCAGCCGCGCAGCCCCGCCGGCGGCGCCGCGCGCCCTGCCGGCGCGCCGGCGGGCGGGGCCATGGCGCCGCCACTCACGGCAGGCGCTGCGC
>JAABUY010006810.1_pt1 | contig 11066 bp, 19 predicted proteins | sample 5560271 | NCBI WGS metagenome assembly JAABUY01 (sample SAMN10711886, study PRJNA513374) | rock metagenome | isolation source: Antarctica rocks | place: Antarctica: Victoria Land, University Valley
GGCTGCCCCGGGCCCCCCCCCCCCCCCCCCCCAGGCGCTGCACCTGTTTTACGGCAAGACAGTTTTAATGAGGGTTTTGGCGCCAGTCTGGAAGGGTGCACCCAAGCAAGCAGAAGATGATGATGGGGGCAGCCACACAGGGCAGGGGCCTGCTCTCAACGGTGCAGCACATAGGGTTGGCAAGACATGAAGCCATCCACGCACTTGTAAGCTGGAGCAAGGCAGCGCAAGCGCTGCTGCGGCAGGCCGCGCCGGGCGCTCGGCTGAAAAGCGCGCCCGGCTTTTCTTTGGGGAGGACAGAAGCAGGCAACATGCGCAAGTGCTCCAGGTCTGACCATTGGGCCGGCCGGCCGGGAGCGCGCCTGCAGGCAGACCGCAGCAGGGACGTCCCACACGCGCAGGCTGCCGTCCAGCGAGGCCGAGAGCAGCCAGCGCGCATCCGCGGCCAGCGCCAGGTCAGTGACGCGGTCGGTGTGCCCGCAGAAGCGCCGCACCAGGCGCGCCGCCTCATAATCGTACCTGGCCGGTAAGGATCCGGGCTTAGGCGCGCGGGCGCCGCCGCCGGGGCCGGACACCTAGCGAAGCAGGCGGACGGGGGGAGCCTCGCTGCAGCCACTGGGACCAAAACCCTTGCGCGGCCGTCCCTGTCCATTCGGCTCTGTTGTTCTGGCTCCGCATACAAATCATCCAGCCCTCGAGGCCGCTCCACTCGCCTGCTTGAGGGCCCAGGGTCTGTGGCAGGTGGGCGGGCGAGGGCCAGGGGTGGGGTCTGGGGGTACGCCAGCCGGGCGGGCGCACATGCGGATGACCAGGTCGTCGGCGGCGGCGGCCAGCAGCGCGCTGCCCGCGTGCTGGCACACGCGCGTGAGCGGGCTGCCCGCGTCCAGCTCCGCGCGCAGCCGCCGCGCCTGCCGCCCCGGCCGCAATCAGCCGGTCACCGATGCGCTCTGCATGCATGATGCCCTCCTGCACTACCTGGCCAGCCCTCTGCAGTGTGTGCTGGCTGGGTCCCAGTGGGCCGGCCGCCATCGGCACCGCTGTTTGCATGGGCGCTGTTTGCATGGGCACTGTCCCGCCGCTCATATTACGACTTGTCAGCTGTGCTTGTCAGCTGCACAGCTTCTCAAGCAAGCAAATGATACCCACACAAATGTGTACATAAGCATATAACATCGAAACGCGCCCTGAAGGACCAAATGCGCAGGCGCCCATCGTAGCCGCCGCTGACCATGAGCCGGTTGGCGGCGTCCACCGCCAGGCCGACCACCGCGCCGTCGTGCGCGTTGGCGGCCGGCGCGCTGCTGCGCGCCGGCAGCGCGGGTCAGCCGCCCTGCCCGCGCGGCTCCGGCCCGCAGCAAGAGCAGACGTGCTTCCTAGCGCGGGGCTGCAAGCACGCCATGGGCGGGCCACTACGGCGCCCAGCGCTGCTGCTTGAAATGTGCGGAGTATGAGCGCACGTCCCGCAGGCGCAGGGCTGCCGCCAGCTACGCAGTGCGGCATCTTAAGTGACCGAGGGCGCTGCTAGCGTCCCTGCCGCCACCCAGGTGACGCCGCGCTCATGCCCGGGATGAGGACGCTGGCAGACCGAGCCGCGCACCGCGCATAGAAGCCGCGGTGCAGCCCAGACTGCATGTTGTAGCGGTCCACGCGCCCGGCCGCCGAGCCGACCAGCGCAAAGTTGCCGCAGCTGCTCAGCGCGACCGCGGTGGCCGGCGCGGGCGGCTGCGGGTCCGCGCCGCGCTCGCGCTTGCCCGCCGGCGGGCCCAGCACCGCGTCGCCGAGCGCCAGGTGCGCCAGGCGCCAGGAGTAAGCCGCCGGGTCGCCCGCGTGCGCGGTGACCACGTTGGCCCAGTCGCGCTCGCGCAGCTGTGCGGCAGGGTGATATAGGGTTAGGGTTAGGTTGACAGGCAGGGCTGCGCTCGCAACTGCACGGCGTGCAGGTCGGCCGGCTCACGCACGTGGCAGCTCGCAGGGCGGCCAGGGACCGCCTGGGCTCTCAAGCCTCTGCCAAGCCTGCCAGCAAGCAAGCAAGCGCTAGGCCCCGCGGTCACTACATGGTGTGTACTCACAATACGCTCGCAGGGCTGTCTCCGCGGCTGCATGCTCTCACACATGTCGCCGCACTGCCGTGGTGTGTGCATGTGATGCTGTGCATTTCAGCCAATGCAGTGCTGTCCCTTCCCTCCACAGAGGATGCTGGGCTCTTCTTTGGCAACGCCATGACGCCGGCACGCCTGGCACGCGTCGAGGGCGACCACGCGCGGCAGCTTGAGCTCGGCCTGGTCGACCTTCAGGCGCTTGGCGCGGCGCGCGACGTGCCGCTGGCTCAGCTCCGCGCTCTGCGCGTCCTGCACCACGGAGAACATGCGGAACGCGCGGTCCTGGCCTGCACGCGCGCGCGCGGCGCCCGCAGGTCAGGCGCTCGAACGCACGATGGGGGCGGGCGCCCGCGGCTGCTCAACGGCGGCTGCGGCTGCTCAACAGCGCTCGCGGCGGCGTACAGGACGCGGAGCACAAGTCAGCTGGCGGCGCACGCGGCGGGGCGCAGGCCCGAAACTGCATGCTGAGGTACACACAGCAGCTTCTGCACGCCGCGCCGCTCTCTCGGTGCACCGCCTGCAGACGCGCAAATCGCGCGGCCCCAACCGGCGGCGCGCTCACGAAAGACAATCTTCGAGCCGCCGGGCGACTGACGCAAGCTGCACGCGGCTGCAGCTCTGCTCCCGGGGCCTCCACGGGCCGCACCCGCCGACAGCAGCCGCGTGCCGGCCTCGCCGTAGAAGCGCACGACCGCCGGCGGCGCGGCGTGGCCGCTGCGGAAGCGCAGCAGGCGCGCGGCGCCGTCCGGCGCGTCGAACAGCCACTGCTTCAGCGCGTTGTCGGCGCCGCCGCTGAGTAGCAGCGGCTCGCCCGCAAAGAAGTGCAGCGATGTCAGCGGCGCGTCGTGCGCGTCGCGCACGACGGTCGCCAGGCGGCGCGCCTCCAGGTCCCAGACCGTCACCGCGCCCGCGCCGCCGCCCGCCGCCATCAGCGGCGCGCCGACGCCTGCGCCGCTGGCCGATCAGCTGACTCCCGCACGCCCGCGCTTGAATTGCGCTGCAGCGCCACACGCTGTGTGAGAGCCGCCCAACAGAGCGCCCATGCCAGCATGACCGCTTGCGACACAAACCCTGTATGCACGGGCAGCCCATTGCACCTTCAAGCCGCAGACGTGGCCATGCCAGGGACCGCCCACGCCGTTCCTTTCGGGCTGCGTGCAAGAGTCAGGCACATCGCCCTTGTTCCACATTTAGGCCACCTGTCCGGAAGGAGATGGCGGTGCAGGCGCCGCCGCCGGCGGCGCGCGGCGGCGCGCCGTCGGTGCCGCCCGCGGTCGTGGCGGCGCCGACGCCCGAGGCGTTGGCGAACTCGGCGACCGGCTCGTCATAGCGCAAGTTGTGCAGCAGCGCCCGGCTGCGGGCGCGCACACGGGACGCTTTTGCGCCGCTCTCGGAGGGTCTTTTGAGCAGCATCGCAGGCCTAGCGGCACTTCCCGTCACGATGCCCGGTCGGCCCCCCAAGCAGCTCATGCTTCTAGGGCTGAAAACCGAACTGCATGCTGCCCCGCGCACGGGCGCGCGCCCGTCCGCCAGGCCGACGCCGACGACGTCCAGCGCCGGCGAGGCCGCCAGGCAGCGCACGGCGCAGCGCGCGGGCCGGAACTCGAACAGCCGCTGCCCGCTCGCAAAGTTCCAGAGCTGCAGGCGCCCGTCCGCGCCGCCCACCACCACCTTGTTCAGGTAGGTGTCCGGGTGCGCCATGCACGTCGGCTGGAAGTCATCGCCCAGCGCGATGCTGGCCTGGCGCGGCGCCCGAGCGGCCAGCCTCAAGAGTAGGTGTGACGCGGCGCCCGAGCGGCCGCCTCAGGAGCAGGAGTGAACGCGGGCTGTTGATTGCAAGGACAGCTGCAGCTGCGGAGCCGTGCACCGTCAACGACCGACTGGGCACTCCCGTGCGCGCCTGGTACCACGTGTGCGCCCTCCGCAAGCAACGACATGCTCAGCGATACAGTAATGCACAAAGCAGCCTGAGTGCGCGATGCAGAGCCGCACAGGACTCCGGCGCCGTACACGCGCGGCCAGGCCGGCTTGCGCGTGGGCGCAGGCGGGGCGGGGGCGCGCCAGGGGCTCGCCGTACTCGCCGACCGCCCAGACCAGCAGCCGCTGCTCGGCGCCCAGGCTCAGCAGCCGCTCGCCGAGCACCAGGAGCTGCAGGATGCCGGTTCGGTGGCCGCGCAGCGTCCCGACACTGCCGCCCCGCGCGCCCGCCGCTGGTGACCCGCCGATGCGCGCCGTGCATACACGGTGCACGGCCATGCATGCGGGTGTGCAGTGCAGCACGCTGCGGCGCCGGACCCGCGCAGCCGCTCGCGCTGCTGCGCCGGGCCAGCCTGGGGCAGCCTGTGTGATATGGCGCTGCGCAGACGGGCCACACATGCCAGCCGCGCGGCGCACCAGTGCACGCGCTGGCAGACCAGGATGTCCGTGCGCACGGCGGCGAACGTGAGGTCCTTCTGCACCGCCAGCGCCGTGATGCTGTGCGGCAGCTGCCCCGCGAACGCGGGCAGCCGGCACCCGTCAGCACCGCACGCTCGCTCACACACTCGGTGCCTGCCCAGCCGCTCAGAAAGAGCCTGACAGCTGCGGCGGAGCCAGGAACAGCACGTGCACAGCGCGGGGCTCCCACCTGGGGACCGACCAGCGTGAGCCGCAGCTGCGCACAGTTGAACACCTGCGTGCACACCCGCCTAGAGCCGCTTGCAAGATAGTGCATACTGCCGTGCATACTGCCGCAAGTGCACATGCAGGCCGTGTCGTGGCCTCGTGCATACACACGGCTAGCCTTGGCACAAGCTGCAAGGCATAGAAAAGCATGCTCTCTGCAACTGCAGTGTACATAGGATGCACACCTGCCAGGCCTTGCCCACGCTGACGGTGACATACGTCTCGCGCCCCAGCCGCTGCACGGCAAAGGGCAGCCGGTCAGTGATGTAGCCCAGTGCTCTGAACGGCAAGAAGAGCGGCTCCCGAGCCGCGACCATTGCAGCGCAAGTTGCGCCGTGCCAGGAGTGCTGTGCAACTGTTGAAGAAAAGAATTGCTGCTGCAAAAAAGTTTGTGCCGCCAGGGTCTCAAGCCCGCGAAATTTTGATTTTCAGGTTCTGTACTCTGCGCGGTCCCGAGCCTACGCGCAGATCGCGCTCTGCGACCCACCACGTCCTCGAGAGCCTGGGTCTCCTGCTGCAAATGGAGACTGCACCTGCAGGTGCTGGCCAGCCGTGATGGGTGCACAACTTCACCGCACCAGACGGGGGTGCGGGCCAATCGCTCTCTGCTGCGTGCCCTGCTACGCTCTGCACCAGTGCCACTCACCGAGTGCAGCGCCGCGCTCAGCCCTCTGTTTTCCAAGGTGGTAATGTGCCTGCAAGTGCTTGGCGTTTGTGCAGTCTAACCAGGTCCGCGGCTGAGTACGCACGCTGTCTGCCTGCGTGGCCAGGCACAGGCGCCTGCCGGTGCTGGTGCTGGTGCTGGCCGGGCTGCTGTGCGCAAGCGCCGCATTGCCCGAGCACGAGCACCGGCACGCGCACGCGCACCGGAGGCGCTCACGCGCGCGGGCCCCGGCTGCCGCGCCGCGCTCGGGTGCGCACCACGCGGAGCACTTGGAGCACCCTGCCGGCAGCGCCGCCGCCAGCGGCGGCGCGCTCGAGCGCGGGGGCGGGGCCGGGGAGGAGGGCGGCTTTGAGGAGGAGGAGGAGGAGGACTCTGCGGCGGAGCCGCCGCGGCGACTCTGCCGCGGCCGGGAGCAGGTAGCGGCGCGTCACCTGCCGGCACTGTTTAACTGCCGTGTCTTCTGCCTGTCAGCCTGCCCTCTGGGTCAACCTCTGCACACAGTGTGTGCGTTCTCTGGGGAGGGCAGGCGGGCAAGAGTGCCAGCCTGCACTCTTACCTGCGGCCATGCTGAAGTTTCTGTGACTATAGCGAACCGTACTCTGACCGTACAAACACGCCACCATGTCTGCTTGCATATGCACACCTTGGGCCAGACCAAGCTGCGCGGGGCCAGGTGCCGGTGCTGACGGGCGAGTGGGTGGACCACCCGGACGCCAACCACACGGGCCTGTACGACCCGGCGGCGCAGTGCCCCGAGTTCGCCAAGGACTTTGTGTGCGGGCAGCCCTACGAGCCCGCGCGCCCGGACCCCGGGCTGTACGCGCGCGAGTTCCGCAAGGTGTTCCGGCCGCGCGAGTGCGAGCTGCGGCCCTGGGACGCCGCCGGCTTCGAGCGCTGCCTGGCCGGGCGGCGCCTCGTCATGGTCGGCGACTCGCTCATGCGCCAGACCTTCACGGTGCGCGCGCGCGCGGCGGTGGGTGCAGGGCGGGGGTGAGGCTGGGCGCAGGGACCGCACTGTGCAGAGCGTGGGCTTGCTTGCTCTTGCAGCTGATACAAATAGGCTTGTGAAGACTTGCTGGTGGCGAACGGAGCCATGCAGGGGCCTCTGTTACGTTTTGGCTTGCTCTTGTCCATACCGGTACATAAAAGTCTCGATCACGTGATGTGGCTGCTGCAGCTTGTGTATGGTGTGGAGGGCTGCTGCAGCTGACCAGGGCGCTCGCGCGCTGCAGTCGCTGGGCTGCCTGGCCGCGCCCATCGTTGAGAGCGGCGTGTCGGGCGAGTGGCGCAACGCGGAGCCCGAGCCGGCGCCCGCGGCGGCAGCGCCTAGCCCGGGCGCAGATCCCGACTCCACTCCGCCTCCGGCGCGGCTCGTGCCGCCCGGGGAGCGGCGCGCGTACGGCGTGACCGCGGATGACCAGTACTGCGGCAGAGGAGCTACGCGGACAAGAGGCCTGGTGGCGAGCGCAGGTGCACATCCGCAACTCGGGTTGGTTCCATGTGCAGCTGTGGGACGACATGCTGGCAGACCTGCAGCCGCTGGCGCCCTCGGATGTCCTGTTGGTAAATTACGGCGCCTGGTACGCGGCCCCGCCCTTTTGCACATAGCGCAGCCTGTACAAACCAAGCCCCACACCCCTGTCTCTGGCGGCGCGCAGAGCCCGCCACCGTCGAAGGCTTGCATGATCCTAGCATGCAAGGCAAGTATTTACACATGCATCTGCTGAACAGCTTGACAATAAAGCGACCACTGTTTTGGCTCATGCAGCCTTATGGACAGAGCAACAACACGCACCCTCGTGGGCCTGGCCAAAGCTTCGGAGCATGGGACACGCCTGATGCAATGCATGTCTGCCACGCTCCAGCGGGCATGTCTGGTGCAGGCCTGCCGGGCTCTGATACGCCGGGGTGTGATCAGGCGCGCCCTGCCCAGGCGGGCACTGACCGGGCGCGCGCGCGCGGCAGGTACGGCCGCTTCAACTGGGGCGCGCGCACGTACGGGCTGTGGGAGCGCTGGAAGCGCGATGTGAACGAGCTGTTCTTCCAGCGGCTGGTGGACGTCAAGGCGCGCGTAATCTGGAAGTCGTACGCGCCGACGCACTTTGGCGGCGTGACCGGCACGTTCACCATGGCGCGCGCCCCCTCATGCGCTGCAACGTCCAGGAGCGGAGCACTAACCAATCAATTGCGGGGGGTTCAGACAGCTCAGCATGCCAGCCCTTGTTGCACCACGCAGAGACGCCGCCCGTAAACAGCCAAGGTTGGCTGATGGCCGGCTGTATAATACTCATTTATTTACTCCCCACGCCCTTGCGCCGCAGGTCGAGGAGCAGCTGCGCGCAGACGCGCGCGTGCCGCCGCGGCCGCGCTGCGAGCCGGCCGCCGTTGGCGAGTTCTGGTACGACGAGTACATCAGGGAGCTGCTGCGCGAGTGCGGGCCGCGCTGCGCGCACATCAGCGTCCTGCCCGTGTTCGACCTGTCGCTGGGCCGCCCGGACAGCCACCACGGCTCGTTCGGGCGTGGGCGCGTGGACGACGCGATCACCGACTGCCGCCACTTCTGCAACAACGTGGTCGACGTCTGGAATGTGGTGCTCTACAACTTCATGTGCTTTACTTGACCTGTTCTGTTGGCGATCAGGCATGCTGTGCCTGCTCTGGGGTTACTTAGCTACAGAGATGGCCTTTTGTAGTGTGCTGCTCGCTCTGCAGCACACGAGCGGGTTCAGTTCAGGGTCCCTGAGCTGGTCTTGCTGCGCCAAGCTTCCGTCGTAGCACAGGCTGTGAGATTGTAGGGCAATGAGCAAGGCGCCTGTTGTTTGTAACTCAAACAGACCCTAGCCGTTCAAAAGCCGTTCTTGTACGAACTTCGCTATTACCCTGCACACCCGGACCGTCGCGCATCACTCGCGATCTGAGGCGCTCAAGCTGTACAAGGTTCTCAGCAAGCGCCGGCGTTGGGTGGCAGGATCTGAGGGAACGCAACCTGGCCTGGTGCTGGACCTGCGCAGACCTGCTCTGACACACACACTTGCGAGTGCGTGACCCACCGAGTGGGGCAGCGCACGGAGGCGCTTTGCTGCGCCTGTGTACCAACCGTGCGGGCCCCGCGCGGCCCAGCATGTACGGGTGCGCCCCGCTCTGGGCCAGCTGTGCCGCAGCGGCGGCGCTGGTGCAGCTCGCGGCTGGCTGCATCGTCATCGAGCTGAACCCATCAGGCTTCCACGCCAATGTGAACAACCTGCTCGCGCTCATCCCGCTTGTGGCGCACCTGCACAACGGCACCGTGCACTACCGGCTCAACCGCTTCCACTACAAGTGCAGGTTGCTGCTGCTCCTGCGCAGCACAAACACAGGCTTGAGCCACCTGCTCCTGCGCAGCACAGCCTGTGTTGTGGTTGTGGCAGCGTGTACAGCACCTCAAATTCCTGTTTGCTATTGACCTGCCAGCCCCTGCTGAGCGCGCTGCCAGCAGTCCTGGGCAATGGTGGCGTCACGCCGGCGGCTCTGCGCCGCAGCGAGGACGGCGGGCTATCAGACTTCCTGGACCATGAGCAGCTCGCGCTGTGGCCGCTCGCGGACGGCACGCCTGACGACATCCGCGCCGCCGGCTGCGTGTATGGCACGCTCAACTACGGCTGGGACCTGCGCAAGAAGCTCAAGCCGCGCATCCCGATGGAGGACCTCATCGCCGACGCGCTCGAGCGGGTGCGCGCCAACAAGTGTGAACAGCAGTAACAATCATTTGCATTGCGGACGCGCTTGAGCGCGTGCATGCCACTCAATATGTACATCAGTCAAAAGTCATTTGCAGCTTAGCAGCGTAAGTGCGTCAGGATGTCAAATGCGGTGAAAACATGGTTTGCCATTCAGCACGCTTAACATGCCAGGAGCAGCCTCCCTGCATCCTGTGCACGCCCTGGTCGGCGGCGCCGGCGCGCACGCCGCGGCGCGGCCGCACGGGGTGACAGCGGCTGCGCGCGCCGCGCGCAGAACTGGCGGTATAAGCCGCACGTGCAGGCCAAGGTGGACGCGGCGATGCAGCTGCTGGGCTCCAAGCCGAAGCCGACCATTGCGTTCCACGCGCGCGGCGGCGACAAGCGCGACGAGGACATCAAGTGCGCCCGCGCAGGCTCTCCACCCTGGAACAAACTTGAGACAAGAATGGACGTCTTGTCACAGCAAAGTCACATCTCATGATGTTATCATTCTAGTAGGACCCACTGCATGCTGTGCGCCCCAGCTCTGTGTGCGACACGACGGTCGCTCGCGCTTGCTCGGCTCATGTCCTTCTTGGCAGATAGCATCACAGGAGTGGCAGTCGCATTGCATGGCGAAAAATGCTGGAGCTGCTTTGAAACATGAGGTCGTTGGTCGCTGTGTGCAATAAACTTGCTGCGCCGGGGTCATGCGCCGTGCAGCACGGGTGCTGCAGCTTCCCTTATTATGCTGTCAGGCTGGTCTTGGCTCTCCATTGCTATATCGAGCAATGAGTTGTGGCTCATGTTGCCCCCGCTCAACCCCGCAGTCTCCACCGGAAGATTGTCGGCGCGGATGATGCTGTCGCGTCCTTCATACGCGCGTGGCCAGACATCCGGGCGCGCGCCCTGCTCCTGTCACTGTTGTCTGGCAGGCGCCTGGCCCGTTGTCATGCGGATTCGTCATGGCCTCTCTCAACCATGCTTCTCACGCTGATACGCATGATTCTTTCCCCTGTGCTCATTCCACCATGCTAGGACCGCAGCGCAGCAGGAGCGAACGCATCGCGCGCAACGCAGCTAGGCTGTTGGTCACAGGACTTTGCGGCGCATGCGGCGTGGTCACACAATGATGCGATGCCTCAAGAGGAGCTTGAGGAAGCATGCAATTAAAGCAACAAACACAGCGCCTGGTGGCACATGCTGCACACCCTTGTGCCAGAGACAAGGCTCACTGGGCGGCTGCGTGACGGCATCCTGCGCCCCGCGCGCGCGCAGGGCGGCACCTATGAACCAGGGAGTGGGGTTCACTAGGGTCTCCGTGACGGCGCCTGACCCCCGCGCGCGCGCGCGCAGGGCGGCACCTGCGTGATCGTCGGCGACGACGAGCAGCTGGCGGCCGAGATCGGCGAGCAGGCAGAGCGGCTCATTGGCTGCCAGGCCTGGCGGCCAACCGCATACAAGCTGCCCGGCGGGCACAACCAGTCGACGTTCACGCACTCCAGCTATGAGGTCAAGTGCGCGGCGACGGCGGAGATGTTTGTGGACGAGGAGATCATGGCCAACTCCGACTACCTGGTCCGCGCCCCCTCATTACCTAACCTGCGGCGCAAAGCCAGAGAACGCCTTGTAACATCAACCCCAGCCCTAATCCTATGCCCTATGTCAAAGCGACAGTGCCATAGGGAGCCAGACCGACAGAGCCACAGAGAGCAATAGAGAGCCAGGCCGACAGAGCCCTGTGGTTGCATGCGTGGCGTGTTCCTGCCCAGGCGTTGCCGGGTGTGCCCTGCCGGGCGGCCGCCCGAGCGCGCGCGCGGCGCGCAGGTGGGCTCGTACAACTCGGGCATCCTGCAGTTCATCACGGTGCTGCGGCACAAGCTGCGCGGGCGCAGCCGCACGACGTACGTGGACTCGTGCGAGCGCCAGTACGACTGGGTG
>JAABUY010006814.1_pt1 | contig 11057 bp, 4 predicted proteins | sample 5560271 | NCBI WGS metagenome assembly JAABUY01 (sample SAMN10711886, study PRJNA513374) | rock metagenome | isolation source: Antarctica rocks | place: Antarctica: Victoria Land, University Valley
AGTCGCAGCCGGAGCCCACTGGCTCTGGCCGCCGGACGGTCGATGGCAGCGCGTAATTCCGCCTCGGTTCCGACCAACCGCACGTGCTCCTGCGCACGGGTGAGCGCGGTGTACAACATCTCTCGGGTGCACAGGGCGGAATCTGCGGGCGGCAGTACCACTGTGACCCGGCGAAACTGGCTGCCCTGGCTACGATGCACCGTCATCGCGTGCACGGTCTGGATGTCGGCCAGTCGGCTGGGCGCATGATCGACGAGTTCAGCGCCGCGCGCGAACACCGCTCGAGCCGGGCCGTCCTTGTCAGCCACGACGACGCCGACATCGCCGTTGTAGAGACCGAGCGCATAGTCGTTGACCGTGACCAGCAATGGCCGGCCGATGTACCACTCGCCTTCGCGCGGGTCGCCCGGTATCTCCGCGAGCCACCGCTCGATCTTGCGGCTCCAGAAGTCCACGCCGAACGGTCCGACCCGGTGTGCGCACAACACCCGATGTTCGTCGAGGTGGTGCAGGGCGGTGACGGCATCGCCGTGCTTTGCCGCCTCCCGAATTCCGGTGGCCGCCCGGACCACGTCCTGCCGCACCTGCTCTTCGGTCGTCGCCAGAGTCAGACTGTCGCCGCCGTCCCGAAGCACCGCCAGAGCCGCGTCCGCATTCCCGTCCCGCACGGCGACAGCCAGTTCCGCGATCGCGCCGTCGAATCGCCAGGTTCGGCCCAGCACGACCACCCCGTGCCGGCCACCGTCCCCGGCGCCCTGCACGATGGCCTCGTACGTGGTGGGCGGGATGTGCGACTGTGTGGGCGGCTCTGTGGGCGGCCCTGTGGGCGGTTGCGGTTGGGGTTGGGGCAGCGAACGGGCGCTGAGCCCGGCGACGAGGTCGGCCAGCACCGCGCCCGCCTCCACCGACGCAAGCTGATCCGGATCGCCCACCAGTACCAGCCGTGCATCCGGCCGGACCGCCTCCAGCAGCCGGGCCATCAAGGTCAAGGACAGCATGGAGGTTTCGTCGATCACCACCACGTCGTGCGGAAGTCGATTGTCCCGATCGTGCTTGAACCGGGTGCCCTCCCCGGGACGAAAGCCCAGCAGGCGGTGCAACGTGGAAGCGGTCAGGGTGCCCAGCCGCTCGCGGTCCTGCTGGTCGAATTCGGCGGTGACGGTCTGCACGGCCTGCTGCAACCGGGCTGCGGCCTTACCGGTCGGAGCGGCGAGCGCGACCCGCAGGCCGGGCCCGTGCTGCTCGTGCAACACGGCCAGCAACCGGGCCACCGTGGTTGTCTTGCCGGTGCCGGGGCCACCACCGAGCACGGTGGTCCACCGCCGCGCGGCGACCTCCGCGGCCAGTCGCTGCCCCGAATCCCGCTCCGAGAAAAGCCGATCCAAGCTGCTGTGCAGCAGATCCGCATCAATCGAGGGCGGCAGCTGCGTTTCCCGAGCCAGCAGGTCGGCGCGGACCTGATCCTCCTGCCGCCAGTAGCGGTCCAGGTACAGCAGCTCCAGATCCCAGCGCAGCGGACGGCCAGGTCCGACGAGCACGCTGGCTTTCACCTTGGTGGCCCAGGCAACCGGGTCCGGCCACGCAAGAACCGGGTCGATCCGGTGAACCTCGGTGAGGTCGACGCAGACCGAACCTTCTCGGATACCCCGCACGGTCAATGCCACGGCGAGCCGTACCTGCTCGTCCGGCTCGCCGGCCAGCTCGGCCAGTCGAGCAGCAACGTGCACGTCAGCCGCGCTCAGCACACCTGCCAGGTTGTATTCACGCAGCAGACCCGTTGCGCCGAGAGCCACTGCGACGTCGTACGGATCTGGTTCCAGGACGGCTGCGATCATGTTGCACCCTGATCCAACAGCTCGGAAAGTGCGGTTACCAGGGCGGCCGGTGGCTGCCACCCGAAAACGCCGCACGGCTGGCCGTCGACGGTCGGATTGTCGACTCCGGACATGCCCCGGACGTACAGGTACAAGGCGCCGCCCAGATGAAGAGCCGGATCGTAGCCCGGTTGACGCCACCGTAGAAAGCGGTGCAGCGCAACGGAATACAGCAGCGCCTGCAGCGGATAGTCGGAGTGCGTCATTGCCTGCCGCAGAGCCCGCGGACGATAGTGCCAGGCGGACAAGGGTTCGGAGTCGTCACCGCCCAGCCAGTTCGTCTTGTAGTCGACGATCAGATATCGGGGCCCGGGCAACCGAAGCACCGCATCCAGGCTTCCGGTGAGGTAGCCGCGAAGCGACTGCCACGACATCTCCGGTGACGACAGCCGATCGGCATAGCCGAGCATCGGGTCGGACCGAAGCAGGTGTCGGCGCAGCAACGGCGCCAGCTCGCCCAGGGCAACGTCCGCTCTCGGCCGATCGCCGCCGGCCAACGGCAACTCGAAGTTCAGCTCCGTCAGACGATCGCGGGTGTGCACGTTCTGCAAGGCAAGGCCGCCGGCCAGGTTGCCGAGCGGAGTGAGGAGCACCGGCAGCAGCGCATCGGCGAGTTGATCCGCCGTCATCGCTCCGGCATGACGGCCCAATTGCTCGGCGCACCGATCGCCCAATTCGGCCCGCAGATCGGCGGCCTGCGGATCGGTGTTCTCCAGCACCGCGTGCACCAGAGTTCCGAACGACGTGCCCGCCGGCAGGCCGGCCATCGGGGACAACACCGTCCGCAGCGCAGCGTCGGCGTCGTCGGTGCCCGGCGGAAGCCCGTCCGGCATCTCCTCGTCATCCCGCTCGCCGGTTTCCGGCTCGCTCGCCACTCCCGCTGACGCCTGCTCGCCGGCCGCGGACAGCGCGCTGTAGGACGCGCGCCGCCAGGCAGTGTCGACCCCGCGATCGAAACTACCTATTGCGTCATGGTTGTCCGACTGCACAGTTCCAGCAGGCGCAGATACGGCGCCGGGCTCCGAGACCTCGACGGTCGGACCACCCCTTGCCTGCAGGGCAACCAGCTTCGTCCAGGCCTCCTCGTCGCTGGGAAGCGGAGCGGTGTCGGAGACCTCGCCGGTGCCCACCGTGCGGCCGAACAGAATGCGGTGCAAACCGGAGTCGGGCGCATTGGTCGACGGCAGCCACCAGGTGACGGCTTGGGACTGCGCCCGAGTGAGCCCGACATAGAGCAGCCGAAGGGCTTCCCCGGCCTGTTCTCTCGCCGCCCGCTGTTCGCGTTCCTGCCGGCCGATCGACACCGGGCCGCCGACATCCAGGACCCGCCTGCCGTTCTCGTCGTGCAGTTGCAGAACCTTGGGATCGCTGTTCACCCAGCGATCGGCGGCAAACGGCAGGTAGACGATCGGAAATTGAAGCCCCTTGCTCACGTGCAATGTGAGCACCTGTACCGCTGCGGCATCGCTGTCCAGCCGACGAATACGTTCGGTGCTCTGGTCACCGGCCGACTCGGCCCGCCGCCGACGCAGCCATTCCACCAGCGCGGCCAGCCCGAGCCCTTCGTCGACCACAGCCGCCTGCAGACCCTGGCCCAGATGACGAAGATCGGTCAGCCGGCGTTCCCCGTCCCGCTGGGCGAGCAGCCGTCCGGGCAGCCGTTGCTCGGCGAATACCAGCTCGAGAACTGCTGCTACGCCCCGGGTCTGCAATAAGTCTGCCCAGTTTCGCAGCAGCGCACCCAGTTCGTCCGTCAGGTGCTCGCCGCCGAGGTCCAGATCGACGGCGGTGCGGCCGAGGAACGGTGTCAGCGCCGCGGCTCGCACCCGACCGGCGCGGTGCGGCTGCTCCAGCGCCTCCAGCAGCGTCAACCAATCGTTGCCCGCCTGCGTCGCATACACACTGCCCGCGCCGGCCGTCACCGACGGAACCCCCGCCGCAGCAAGGGTTTCCCGGATGAGGGCAGCCTGCACGTGCGTATTCACCAGGACCGCGATGTCCCCGGCGACCAGCGGTCGGCCGTCGAACCGGGCGTCGGACCCGAGCAATGCGGCGATGTCCGAGGTGAGATCGGCCGCGATGTGCGGTCGAACCTGATCCATGTAGATCTTTCCGCGTGGCCCTTTTCCGAATTGTGCCCGGGTGGCGACCCGCAACCGCAGCGGGCCGGGCGATGGCGCACCGATCAGCCTTGAGCCGGGGTTTGCCGCCGTTACCGGCCGAACGACGATCTCCTCCTCGCCCAGTTGCGCACCGTCGAACAGCACCTGGAGCGCATCGACCAGAGGTTGATCACTGCGCCAATTCTGGCCGAGCGTCGCCTGGTAGTTGGCCGTTCGGGCAGCGGCCAGGTAGGTGTACACGTCGCCGCCGCGGAAGGCATAGATCGCTTGCTTGGGATCACCGATCAGAATCAGCGTGGCGACATCGGCGAAGGCGAGCCGCAGCACGTCCCATTGAACCGGGTCGGTGTCCTGGAACTCGTCGATCAGCACGATCTTCCAGCGCGCCCGCATCCGTAACCGGGCAGGGGCCTGCTCCGGCTTCAGGGCGTCGGCCAGCCGGCTCAACAGATCGTCGTAGCCCAGCAGCCCCCGCTGCCGTTTGCGTCGATCAACCTCGGTCCGAACTGCGCTTGCGAATCGATACCGCAAGGCCGACAACGAATCCGCCGGCTCATCAGCAGGTTCCAACCGCGCGCCCGGATCGCCGACCGCCTGCCCACCGAGTTCAAGGGCCATGGTCCGGTCGATTCCCGGCGTGCTGGCTCCGGTTGCGCCGAACCGGCGCACGTAGAGATCATCGACCACCTCGACCACCAGATCGCTGAGATCTTCGACCAACGTGACACCCGGCTCGCTGTCGCCGGCAACACCGAGCCCGGCGAGCACCTGTTGGCAGAACTGATGAGTGGTGGCGATGGTCGCCGCGTCGAAGTCCGCCAGCGCACGGGTGAGCCGGTAGCGGCGCTCGGCGATCACCTCGTCGGTATCCGCGGCCAGCAGCGCGATCAGGTCGTTGTCGTTGCGACGCGCCACTTTCGGATCGGCCAGCGCCCGCTCGGCGGCGACAAGTTGCTCGCGGACCCGCTCCCGCAGTTCCTGACTTGCTGCCCTGCCGAACGTGACCACCAGCAGCTGATCGAGGGTGGCGACGCCTTCTGCCACATATCGGGTGACCAGCGCGCCGACGGTGTGCGTTTTGCCGGTGCCGGCGCTGGCCTCGAGAATCGTGGTGCCGGTGGGTAGCTCGTCCCGGATATCGAACGGCTTGGGCTCCAAAAGGTTCGGTGCAGCCGCATACAGTCCCGACCCCTGCGGGTTCCCCGCCTCCGCGATCACAGCGACACCTGCCGTCGGTGCTGCAACAACGGACCCCAGAGCCGCAACGACAACTCACCCAACCGGCTCGGCTCACCGGCCCAACGCTCGTCCGTACCGGCGGGTTGCTCGAGCAGCAGATTCAGCGGCGCACCAGCCCCCCAGACCACGGTGTGCGGAGCGTCCGCGTCCTCACCGGGGAACTTTCCGCTGGTCCAGGCTCGCTTGGCTTGGAACAGCGCCTGATCCAGACCCTCCATCTTCGCCGAGGTCGTTGCATATGCGACCGAAGTCTTGAGGGGCATCGGAAGTGGCTCCCGAAGACCTCGGTCGTACAGGTCGACCAGCTGTCGCAGGTAGGTACTGGCCCTGGCCTGGTCGAGCGGGCCGAAGGTTGCACTCCGCGGTCTCCCCGGCTCGCCGCGGCCGACGGCGATGGCGGTCCACTCCTGGCCAGGATGGGCGGCCGCCAACGCGAGTAGCGCAATCCAGACCGAGAGCTGTGGCTTGGGGCCGAGTTTGCTGTAGCTCACCGAGACTACGGCCGTTCCATGCACGCCGGCTACGGTGCCGCGCAACTGGCGTTCGCCGTCCAGCGGTATGGAGACGTCCACGGTCCGGCGTTTCGGTACCAGCACCGCGGCGGTGCGATCGACCAGCGGCCCGACTTCGCTCAGCACGTGGTCCAGGGTCGCCTGGCCGAGCGGACCGGGCGGCAGCACCCCGCGCCGCCATTCTGCCTGTCGACACGCCGCATCGTCGATACCGGCCAATCGGTCACGGAGCAACCGCTCGCCGACGGCCCATTGCTGCAGGCTGTCCAACTCCACCGTCAAACTGTCCGAGGGCTCCTGCTCCTCGAAACGGGTTGCCACGTCGAGCCGTTGCCGCAGAAAGCCCCGGGCCGGATGAACCAGCAACGCGACGAGGTCGGCCAGGTCCACATCTCGCAAGGGAAGCGCCGGCAGCGGCCCGGCCAGAAATGGCGGCGGCGCGGAGCGCGGGCCCGCTGCCGCCTGGGCGCCCTGCAGCGCCACCACGTCGTAGCTGAACGGCCCCGACCGGCCCAGCGCGCCCGGCGTGACATTTCGGGAGTCGTACGGCTGCAACGGGTGTCGAACCAGAATTTGCTCCCGAACGCTGGAACCACTTGCCGTTACGCCGGTCTCGTCCAGCGAGTCCATCAGCTCACCGACTGGAACTGCCGGTGGCCGAATCGCGCCGGTCCGCTCGTCGGCGCCGGCGTAAGTGATCACGAGGTGTTCGGTCGCAGCAAGGATCGCGTCCAGCATCAACTGTCGATCCTCGCCGCGGGCATCGCGTTCACCGATCGCGGGGTTTCGAGCCAGGATGTCGTCCCCGTCGGGGCGCGGATTTCGGGGGTAGATCCCGTCGTCCAGGCCGAGCAGGCAGACCACCCGGTGCGGCACCGAGCGCATCGGGACCATGGTGCAGACGGTCAACGTGCCGGTGCGGAAATTCGCCCGGGTCGGACGGCCGTCGAGCCGACCCTTCAACATGGCGCGAATATCCGCCAGGGCCAGCAGCGAAGTCGAGACCCGGTGTGCCGCAGCATCCGCGACGTCGACGAATTCCCGTCGCACCTCCGCCTGCTGCCAACTGTCGTCGACGCCCACCGCTGTCAAACTGTCCACCGCCGCGGTCAGGCAGTCCAGCCAGTGCCGCAGGGGGTGGGTGCCGGTCAACGCGTCCAGCGCCACCTGCAATCGATCGAGCATCTCGGCCAGGCGCCCGGCGAGTTCGACGTCACCGGAGCCGACGTCATCCAGCGGCAACGCGAGGCCGAGCCGGTTCTGGTCCTCGTCCGCCATCGCCACCCCGAGCAGGATGCGATCCAGCCCGGTACGCCAGGTGTTCTGGGGGAACCGTTGCAGGCCAAAAGGTCCCCGGTGCTCGGCATCAAGTCCCCATCGCACACCCGACTGCGCAACCCAGCGCGCCAACTGATCGAGATCGTCGTCATCGAAACGGAAGCGGCGCCGCACCGGCGGCCAGGACGCGAGATCCAGCACCTCCGAGGCGCTGACCCGGCCGTCCGCCAGCGCCAGCAGCCTGGCGACCGTGGCGAGCAACGGGTTCGTCTGGGTCAGCGCTCGATCGGCGAGCCGGACGCGAAGCCGGTGTCCCGGATGGGCTTTTCCTTCTGGCACGACGTCGGCGAGTCCGAAGGCCGCTGCGATCAGCGGCGCGTACACCTCGATGTCCGGGCACATGACGAGAACGTCTCGCGGCTCCAGCGTCGGATCGTCGGCCAACAACCCGACGAGCACCTCGCGCAGCACATCGACCTGCCGGGCCGGGCCGTGACAAGCATGCACCTGCACGCTGTTGTCTCCATCCATAAGTTCCAGCCTCTCGGAACCAGGCGGTTGGTCGTCGCGGATGTTGTCCTGCAGTCGACTCAGCAGCGTGCGCGGCCGATCGGAGAGCGCATGCTGCTGGTCTGCGTGCTCGACGGTGTTCAGGACCAGCTGCAACTCCCTCGAGTCGCGGCCGAGCGAGGCCAGCAGCGGGTGCCGCGCTGCTGCGACGGTGGGGTCCTGCCGGCGGGTGGCGCGAGGTTGCTCGGCCTGCAACCGCTCCCACAACGTGGGCGACGGGTGCGGCAGCCAGAGATGGACCTCTCGGTGCACGGCCAGGGCGCTGAGAAGCTCGAGTTGGCTGTGTGGCAACCGGGTCGGCCCGAAGAGCGACAGCCGCTCCGGCAACTGCACGGCTTCCGGATTGCTCCTCAACTCGACGGCCGCAACCGCCCGCCGCTCGATCGGGTCGAGACCTCCGATCCGGTCGCGGACCAGCCGCCACAGCTGCGCTTGCCAGGCCAGATCATCCGGCAACGGCGCGCCGAAACCGTCGGTGTCCAGTCCCTGCGCCCAATCCGCGAGCAGCGCGGGTCTGTTGCCGGCATAGAGGTCGAACAGCCCGGCTAGCCGGCGTGCCACCGCGTAGCGGCGGCCCTGGCGGGAGGCCTGTTCCTCCGCGGGAGCACCGACCCCGAGATGGCGGCCGAGGGTCTCGCACCACTTCTGGCCGCCGCACTCGTCGATCACCTCGAGCAGCGGCCACACCAGAGCGTCGGGCGCCCATGGATCGACGTGCCGAGCCGGCCCGTGGATGACCTCGTTGAGCAGAGCGGCCGGCGAAGGGAACCGCACGCCGGCGCAGATCCCGTCGTCGCGGCCATCCCGCCGCCCCAGCCGATGCGAGAGCTGCTGGGTGAGCCACCGTTCGACACCGCGCGCGGGCACCGCCACGACCTCCTCAGCGAACACGTCGACCAGCGGCGTGGCAAGCAGCTCGGCGAGGGCGGTGGCGAGCACGTCCGACCGCTGGGCCCGATGCAGCACAAGCGTCATCAGGTCCCCCCGCCGAATTCGTCCCCTTGATGCATACCCCTACCCTGTCAGACGTCACCGACAGCGTCAGCGGGCTCTCCACACTGCTGCCCGCGATGTGTCCGTTCGGCGGCGTGGACGGTTCGTCGCCCTTCGGCGGTGGCTGGCCCACCGGACAGCACGGCAGATGCGGGTCAACCACGACTGTCGCCGCCGCGGCGGCACCGAAGGACCACGAAGGTTGGTCGACCGGCTGGTCAGAGCGAATACGCTCCGGCATCGAGGTCCTCGATGAGCGTCGGGCCAGCGGGGGTCCACCCGAAGAGCTCTTGGGTCACGGTGCTGGTCGCCGTCAGGTCCATGGCGAAGAAGGTACCTATCCACCCGAAGTGGTCTTGGACATCGGCAGGCTTGATCGAGGTGACGGGCAGGTCGAACGCGCGGCCGATCGCTGCGGCGATGTCGCGAGTCGGAATGCCGTCTTCGGCGACGGCATGCAACCGCGCGCCCGCCGCAGCATTCTCGAGCCCAAGCGCAACAAGGCGTCCGGCATCGGAGCGGTGGACCGCGGACCATTTGTTGCTCCGTCCCCGGGGTAGCCGGAGACGCCTTTCCGGCGGGCGATTGCTGCGATCGCGGCGATGAACCCGTGGTCACCGGTTCCGTGCACGGTCGGTGCGAAGCGCAGGCTCACCGTCTGCACGCCTCGGTCGACGAATTCGAGCGCGAGATTCTCGCTCCCGCCTCGTGGCGACTCCGGGCCGTGGAACGGGGACGCGTCGTCCTCGGTGGCGGCTCTGTCCTGGGCGAGGGCGGCGACCCCTGACGCGAGCAGGAACCGGCGGTCACTGCCAACCAGTACGTCGCCGATGGTCTGGACTGCGGCCCGTTCGGCCGCGTTCGAGGCGGCCGGGTTCGACCAGTCGTGCTTGTTCGCGAGATGAATGACCGCTTCGGCGGCCTCAGCGCCCGCGCGGAGGCTCGCGAGGTCGTCCAGATCTCCCCGACGGACGCGGACGCCCTTGGCTTCCAGGGCAGCGGCGGAAGCGTCGGACCTGGCAAGCCCGGTCACTTCGTGGCCGGCGGAGAGCAGTTCGTCAACGGCTGCGGAGCCGATCCATCCGGAAGCTCCGGTCACAAAAACTCGCATTTCGGTTCTCCTTTGATTCAGCAGGGAGTGACTGATGTCAGCACAGACATCACAGTACACGCTAACGACAGCAGCTGACATCACTACACTGAAGACCATGGTGCGTTGGGAGCCGGGTGCACAGAGACGCCTTCAAGCGGCGGCGCTCGAGCTGTTCGCCACTCGCGGCTACGAGCAGACGACAGCAGCGGAGATCGCGGCGGCCGTCGGTCTGACCGAGCGCACGTTCTTCCGCCACTTCAGTGACAAGCGCGAAGTCCTGTTCTACGGGCAGGACCAGTTCGTCCAGATGTTCCTCGACGGCGTCGACGCCGCACCACCGGAGGCATCTCCACTCGCGGTCATCGCCTCTGCCTTGCAGGCTGCGGCTTCGTTCTTCCCGGACGAGCGCCGGCCGCTCTCCCGGACCCGACAATCGGTCATCGACCAGAACCCCGCGCTGCAGGAACGCGAACTGCACAAACTCGCCGGCCTCGCCACCACGGTCGCCGCTGCTCTACGCGCGGCCGGGGCGTCAGTGAACCCTGCGCCACACTAGCCGCGGAATCCGGCGCCACCGTATTCGGAATCGCGTTCGCGCAATGGATCCGCCAGGGCGAGAAGCGATCCCTCGACGACATCGCGGCGGGCGTGCTCCTCGAACTGCAGAATTTAACAGCGGCAAGCGTGGGGCCCACGGCGTGAAGCAAGGATTCGCGGCGTCGGTCACTCCGCCCGACCGTCGGTGCGGGCTTGGCGGTAGGCCCGTCGCTCCGCGCGCTTGTCGTACCTCGGGGAGTCCTCCGGTGTTTCCTGGCCCGAGAGCGCGGCGCTCAACGGCCCGCTGACCGCCCACCACTTCACGTCGTTGGTGGGAGCCGCTTCTGTGCGTATTGCCCCGGGTTGACTGCACGACCGGTGCGATCAAAAGGGCCGGACCATTCATGGAACAACTCGATCAACTCCGGCGGCCTCACCACTTCGAATTCGGCGTTCAGCGAACCGACGGCCATGACCGGCCACTCCAGAGATCCGGCTTTCATCGTCATCCGGCATTTCTCCGGTCCGATCTCCTCGAGCGTCGCCCACCGCCCGACCTGCGCTCGCGCCCTTTCAGCAGACATGGCGACGATCATCTCTACCTCGACCACCGAGCGCAGATCACCGATTCCGTCTCGGACGAACGACGCTGCATCCTGCGCAGGCAATTCCCGCCGCCGAAATCGCGCGCCGGTGCGCCGAGGGCCAGTAAGCCGGTCCATTCGAAAGCTGCGCCAATCGTTTCGGTCATTGTCGTAGGCGACCAGGTACCAGCGACCGGTCAGCGACACCAGCCGCAGCGGCTCGACCAGCCGTTCCGTCCGGTTTCCAGCAGCGG
>JAABUY010006815.1_pt1 | contig 11057 bp, 9 predicted proteins | sample 5560271 | NCBI WGS metagenome assembly JAABUY01 (sample SAMN10711886, study PRJNA513374) | rock metagenome | isolation source: Antarctica rocks | place: Antarctica: Victoria Land, University Valley
AGGTGTGCTGGTTGACTTGCTGTGTTCGGAAGGACCGCCGCTTAAACACAGACTTGCGCTTCGCATTAGCGTCGAAGCTCGTACCTGTTGCTGGTCCGACCGTTACTTATGGGCCCTACTGTACTGTGTACTTTTCTAGCAGAGCCTTTGCGCATTTCAGCGCATTTCTTGACTATCGACCAGTCATCGACGTCTGGGCAAGCTGATCCTAGTGCCGACAACGTCTCATAGCCTCGCGCAGGATCTCGTCGCAAGGTGCCTTGGTCTTGATCAACTGCTGCAAAAACCAGTGAACAAGTCGAGACAACTATGTAGCCCAGCTGTGGCAGTCCAAACTTGAGAGCGCATTGCACAAGGTTCCTGGGGGCATTAATGTCCATGGACTGCTTGCTGAAGCACTTTCAGTTCAAGCCTGAGTACATTGTGGTGTCAGAGTATGGGGGCGATGCCTCAGGTGACATTGCTGCTGCCGTTCCATCCTAGTGCCGCGCTCAGACGTGTGCATAGCAAAGCTCAGAGCCCCTGTGTCAGATGCTAAGCTGGCCAGACTGCCATCAGCCTTCACTTGCTTTGGGCAGCAGATCTCAGTGACAGTCCAGCCCAGCATCCTAGCCAAGGCACATTTGTACCAGCACAGGGCTCAATCAAACCCGCAACAGCAGGCAGACACAAAACCAGCCTCCGCATTGTCGCCCAGAATAAAACGGAGGCAGCAGCAAAAGACAAGGGCTGAAAAAGCAGCTTTAAAGCAGGCACATCAACAGCAGCAGCAGCAGCAACAGCAAGCTTTACATGCTGTTTTCCACCCTGCTACCTCAGTTGATGACGTGCCTCCTGCAAACATAATGGTCTATCTTGGATCTTAGCGGTCAGCGTGGCAGGGCTGAGCTGGGCCACTCAGCGCCGACGCTGAGTTATCTGGACCAACGGCAGTCCGAGTCTGTTGTTCAGGTCAGCTCCGGCTCACTGCTACCCCCAGCAACAGCCTTTATGGAAGCTACAGATAGTCCATCAACCTCAGCTGTGCCTGCAGCAGTAGCAGACCCCACCCTTACTGCTGGGCCTACGCCTCCTGACACACCCACGCTGCCAGTAGTGCCTTTGTCGGTGCCCCCGGACTTCCCTGACACTGCAGTCTCCTCTGCCATGTGCTTATGGGCAGAGGATGTTGCCATGCCTGTTGATATTGCCAGGCAAGCAGTCCGCTATGTCCATGCCAAATCTGCATCAGAGCTCCCAAAAGAAAAAGAAAAAAACAACAGATGGCAGCTTGCTTCCAAATTCGGTGCAGCTTCAGTCACAGACCTCATCTTGTCAAACCATTAGGGAGTGGCAGTTACAGTGTCACCTGCCAATGCACCTCCCCGCGGCCCAGGGCTTTGGTCAATGCCTCCTGCCATTATTTCCCATCCTGCCTTCAAAACCCTCATGACAGGTCAGATCCAGACCTTGCTATAAGCTAATCCAGTGACCACAATTGTCAGCCCCGGAGCCAGATGGGACAAGCTCAAGGTGGACATTCAAGATATTGCAAGAAACTATTGCTCCACATGCATGCCTAGCAAACAGGGCAGCTCAGAGTGCTCAGGGTACGAGCCAGCTAGGCTCGAGCGGCCTATGTGGCAGCTCCAGGCAGTCATCATGCCCTGGATGCATTGCGCCACTCGGCAACAGATCTCCTACGGCATCGCCGGCAGCAGGCTGCCATGATGCCTTGCGGGATCTTGCTGCATGAGTATGGGGATCAGTCCACCTACTATTTCCATCACTTGCACAGGCAGCGGCAGCAAGTTACAGTCATTAGTCACCTGCAGCAGCAACATGGATCAACAGTAGCAGACCTCTGCACCATGCATGGCAGGTAGCAGGCTGACAGCATCATTGTCAAAACTTCTTCTCAGCTGATAGCCCCACAGGCATGTTGACAGGCTTGTTGACTCACAGACTTGTCAGCACAGCAAGCGCTGCTGTCTTCACTGGACAGGCAGCTGCCCTTAGAGGCCCGTGCAGCATGCGAAGGTGCAGAGCAGGGCAACACGCTTGATGAGCTTCAGGCAGCTCTCAAGCTGTCTGCCCGTGACAAAAAGCCAGGCTCAGACGGCTTGCCCTATGAGGTTTACTCCCAATTCTGGAAGGTGCTTGAGCCAGAGTTGCTGAATGTCCTGCAAGAGGCCTTTCAAGCTCAGCATGGCTTTTGCTTGCCACCCTCCATGACTCAAGGGGTCATCACTTTGTTGTACAAGGGCAGGGGCTCCAAGGCCCTGTTGGACAGCTACCGCCCCATCACCCTCCTCAACAGGCTACCCGCTTTGGGCCTGCCCTTCAGCATATGGTGGACCCCACTCAGACTGATTTTGTGCCAGGTCGGTGGATTGGCGACAATATGTTGTTCCATTTACAGGAAGTGGAGTACCTGCAGCAAACAGGTCAGCCTGGCTGCATGGCTCTTTTGGTTTTCAGCAAGGCATAAAGCCTAAGCCGCCCCTGGGTGCTAGAGTGCATGTCCAACATGGGGTTTGGCGAGCGCGCTTGCAAATGGGTCAGCATCATGCTTAAGAACACCGCAGCTACAGCTGCTTTCAATGGTTGGCAGTCATACAACTTTCGTGAGCGATCAGGGGTACAACAAGGTAGCCCACTGTCACCCCTCTTGTATGTCTTGGCAGCCCAACCTTTGGCCAGTCACCTCAGGGACCAAGCCCAGCAAGGTGTCATCAGGTCAACTACCATGTCAGATGGCCAGCCAGCGCCTGTCAGCCACCAACATGCTGATGACACTTTGCACATGCCTCAGCCCTCAGATGCTCAGGCGGCTCTTGACAGCAGCATGGCTCTATTTTGCGCGGCCACCTGCAGGCAACTCAATGTCAGCTAGTGTTTTCTGGTTCAAGCACAGACCCTGGCCTCAGCCTCAGTGCCTGCCCTCCACAGCATCAGCTTCATTACAGGCCAACAAACCATCAAGCATCCCGGGGTTCTCTTGGGGTACGACATGCAGGCAGCGTCTCATTAACAATTCACAGGCCTTTATCATGCCATCAGCGCCAAGGTCAGGCACTGGGCAGCTCGGGGCCTGTCATTTCTGGGCAGGGCGCATGTGCCCAAGCAAGTCCTAGCTGCCTCGTAGCTGTGGTATCATGCCAGCTTCCAACGGTCCTCAGAGCAGCTGCTGAAACAGCTAAGCCAACAGCTACTGAAGTTTATGGCACTAGCTCAGCAGCCCAGCCATAGCGATGAAGGGAACCAGCTACACAGGCCGTAAGAGACGGTAGGGACAGACCCGCATTGATCCTGATCCCGGTGACACACAAGTGTCATGACATGACCAGCCTTGCCATCATGGCTGGTCGTCTTGGCGCCAAAACATTTTGCTTGCCCCTTGCGGGGACTGCTTGCCATGGACTGATCGCTTAGGAACGCGTTTTCTAGGCCGTTGTTCGGGCTCAAACCAGGTTCGTTCGGTACCTTCATCATCTGACGGAGGGTGGAGAATTCCCCTGTGACCCACCAAAAAAAAAAAAAAAAAGAAAAAAAAAAAGCTGCTGCCGTATGGCGCAACTCATCCAGGGCATGATGACTGCCTGGAGCTGCCACATAGGCCGCTCGAGCCTCACTGGGTCGTAACCTGAGCGCTCTGAGTTGCCCTGTACGCTGAGCATGGAATGTGGAGCAATGACTCCTTGCAACATCTTGAATTTCCAGTTTGAGCTTATCCCATCTGGCTGCGCGTCGAGAGTTGTGGTCACTGGATTAGCTTGAAGCAAGGTCTGGATCTGAGCTTTTGGAGGCAGGTCGGGAAACAATGGCAGGAGGCATTGACCAAAGCCCTGGGCCGCGGGAGGTGCATTGGCAGGTGATACTGTGACTGCCACTCCATTATGGTCTGACAAGATGAGGTCTGTGAATGAAGCTGCACTGGCATTTGGAAGCAAGCTGTGGCTGACGAGCCATCTGTCGATTTGTTTTTATTTTTCGTTTTTGGGTCACAGGGGAATTGCCTATCCTCCGTGTGATGATGAAGGTACCGTACGAACCTGGTCTGAGCTCGGACAACGGCCTAGAAAACGTGCTCCTAAGCGATTAGTCCATGGCAAGCAAGATGTCCAGTCTATGCTAACTGACGCTAACAAAGATACCCAACAATTCAATTCTGGCTGAGGATGCATTGGTAGTAGCTGTATGCGTGAACTCCCTCGCTTTCGGATGCAAGCACCTGAAGGCATCTTGCAAGCCATGCTGGCGGGTGCCTGGCCGGCCCCAACTAGGTCCAGATCGATCTCATATTCTCTGCCACGCAGTTCCAGTCAACCCCCAGGAGTAAGGGAGTGTCTATTGGCATGGTAGGAAGGAGGTTTTGCTGGAAGAAAGGTGCTCGCTCCTGCCTCTCGATAGGAGCATACACTGACGCCATGGTGACATGGCTGCCACTCAAGTTGCCTTGAGCAGCAATACATCTGCCACAGGGGTCTGCAGCATAAGCTGAGACCCCTGGCAGAAGGGGACAAGCCTTGAATAACAAATCCACGGCGCGGCTGGTTGATCAGCCAGCAGCCCACAATGAAGGGCCATCCCATAGGGCGGTAGGGCCTGCCCCCTCTTTACACCATTGGGCAGCCTCTGCCTGTTGGGCATGATGTGTCTCTTGCAGAGCAATGACATGCCATGGCCCAGCTTGCAGGTCTGCAAACAAGGTCGCCCGCTTCTGCCTCTCTCGTTGATCTTACACCCGGTTGCAGCCACAATCACTGTCTTTTTTGGGGGAAGGGGTACAGGGGAAGACAATCACTGATTGGCTATTCCCCCTTTGGCAAGCTATGACAGGATATCTGCCTGTGGTCTCAGTCACTCAGTTTGTTAGCGGCAGACACACCATCTGAGCAGCTGCCGTCAGATGGGCTTCTTCAGACCTGGCACAGACTCAGGCTATCAGTGCTGCACAGTATCTGGGCAGTGTCTCATAGTGCCCAGGCAAGCCGGCCAACACAAGCTTCAACACAGCCGGACATGCCTCAGTGCCTTCGTCACAGCAAGCTTCACTATTGTCAACATCATGTATCTCTCACCAAGGTCACTTGGCGAGACAGCTCGCGCTGAAGACTGTCAAGGCCATGTTTTACAATGACTGGACGAAAGGCAATGACAACATCAGACAGTTTTTTTCCCCTGTGTTTTGGGAACAAATGTTCATTACACGAAGCAACGATAACAATCTCAGAGAAACGTGAAGTCCACTGCATCCTGCGAAGCTGAAGCTAACAACACCTCTTGGTTGAAAGAGATGATCACCATCCATACAGCATCATTTGTGTCAGAGCCGTCACAAAGAAAGCCGTGTAAGCAGCAACAACACCTGCAAGCCTGCCAACTTGCACAAAGCATATCCCAGCCAAGTGCCACACCAACGAGCTAAACAAGATAGGCATTGCCAACACAAAGGCACCCAGAATGACAAGACCTTAAACACACCATAAAGTCAGATCAAAATGTACAATCAGGAGAGCAACGTACAGGCTCAGTATGCTCAGTGTACGTGCCAAACAGGTCAAAGCCAGTCATGTGAATCAGTGACATATACCACAAGCAAAGCCACTGATGGCCAAACAACCACCGGCTAGTCGTTGAAAATGGTGGAAAGAAGGCATTGAGCAACCACTTCAGAAAGCCAGGCTGCAGGCCCCTTGCTGTTCAAAACGGATGACATGTTTCCGTGGTGAAGGCCAACGGGGTTTTTTTATTTTTAAAAGCTTGTGAATGCTGCCTTCTGACCGCTGCAACATGCTGTTGCGTTGAGTGCACAGTAGATTTGGGCATAATAGCCATTCATGCCTTTTTTCTTTTTTTGCCTTTTTTTTTGGGAGGGAGAGATATTCATTACACGAAGCAACGATAACAACCTCAAAGAAATGTGATGTCCATCACATACCATTAAGCTGAAGCTAACAACACATCTTGATAGAGAAGGATGATCAACATGCCTTTTTCTGGATCTCTTGACCGTTTTGTGGTAGCAGAAGGTGTTTAGGGCTTGCTGCCTTCTGCTGTCGCTGCTAGCATACCACTTCGCCTCTGTTGCGCTTTATTAGAGGAGCGTGCTGACTGGAGTTGCCTTCCAATCATACGCCTTCTTCATCCAACAAGCGAAATCATGAGCAGCAGAGTTCTGCTGTTTCTGATGACGAGGACAATGAAGCGCGAGCTGAAGCATGCTTGTCTAAGGACGCTGACCAGGCTCTTGCCACAGCCACATTTCAGCTGACAAAAGTCTGGGAGATGAAAATTCTGGACAAGGATGTGGTCTTAACTGTATACACTACATTCTAAAAGGGTGAGCAAATCGGTATGCAACAGTCCTGATGACGCTTCTCGATTGTTGCATGGTGCAGATTTCCATTACATGCTGACCACTGTTTGGTTCTATTCAGCAGCAGTGTACAAAAGCGCTATGGATTTGCAGGCAAAGAGACCGCAGCGGCAACTGACAACAATGCCCATACTGCAAACCAGGGATGCTGCTGCTGTTGGTGGTGGCGCGAAGGTCAATCCCAACCAAGCAGCTGACCAAATTGGTAATTTACATATAATGCATGCTGTGGACTCCATTTTTCAGAGAGCTCACTGTAAATATGCATGCAGAGAGATATACGTATATTTATTTTTTCCCATAAAGTGCCACATTCAGATTCAACAACAAGAGACTCAGCACGGTAACACTACTAGCAAACACAGTTAGCATTTTCTTGCGTGCTAGTACGCCAGCACAATGCTAGTATTCACCGAGCTAGCAAGAAGTGCTGTAGCAAATGTTCCCACGGCGTAAATGTTAGCACGGCTTTTGACAGTGGTAGCATGCGTGCTAATCGATGCTAATTTCATGCCAAGTGGGCACTAGCACTAAGTGCCAAGTTAGTGCTAGTGCTATAGCAGGTACTTGCACTGCCAACTGTGCGATTAGCACGATGATGCCTTACAATTCGCTGTGTTGACCGACATGAATTACCGCACCCAGGCGCTTTTCACACCAGTGTTCGACCATTGCAGCACATCTCCCCCCTTTTGCATGAGGATTTGACCACGGATATCCGATAGGCATATCCCCCCCAGTGGGCACATAAGTTGTACACACTCACATGCTGACCACCCGTCACACTCCATCACCGTTCCACACACTAGCCCATTTCGCCCCTCCGCATCAGTCTACTTGGGCTCTACAGTCCTACCACTCTCTCTGGCAGCAGAGGTTTACACCCAATGTCTAGAGATCACGTAATCCGGGATGCAGTAATGATGCAAGCTAAAAGAGCAGCCATCAAAGCAACTCTGGCAGGCTAGCTCAAGCAAGACTTCCATTCCAGGCTTCTTTTCTTGTCGTGCCCAGTCATGGCGCATGCGTTTATTGAATGAATGTCCAGCTCAAAGAAGCTGTTGCAAGCTTTGTTTAAACCACAAGCTTGTGGTCGTCTTAAGACCACCCCACACTGGGCAGCAACGGCAAGACCTTTCGTCACATCCAGCAAACATCACAAGTTGATTCAACGCTAGGCACAACTGCACTGCAGAGTAAGCCGTTCTATAAGTCCGTCTGAGGCCAACAGCAGCAAGACACCTGCTGATTGCATTCACATAAAACCACACCATTGACCCCAAACATAGGCCATGGCATGAGTGCCAAGAGTCATCTGCCCCACGGGGCTTGCCCTGCTGCCTTCAGCTGCAACTCTTGCGCCGAGTTTTGACTTGAGGTATACGAGTAGCCTGCAAACAATGCTCACTAAGCACAGGCAACAGGTTGTGTAAGATGATGACATGCTTCAGCTTAGTACTAAACCACAGAACAAAACACATGGTGCCGTGTGCAGCGTTGCGCTAAGTTAATGATGGACATCTTGCCTTTGACAAGACAAAAGCAGAACACAAGGTGTTTTCCAATTGTGGTCAGCTTACAATGAGTGCTTCTGCAGATTGCTTGTACACAAGAATGTCACAGTAAACAATGTCACAATGAACAGAGACATGCACGCTGCTGTTCACAAAGATGGTATGATGGTGTGGCAATGAGTGAACCAGTAAATGCCAGGTGGGTAAGGGATACCCTGGTGTTTAAAGCAATAAGTGAGCAGCAACCCACACTATGGAACTCAAGTAATTGTTTGATAGTGAGTCAATTGTGGAATCGGAGTTAAAGGTGTTGATTCGTCAGCAACACAATCCAGAAGAACACAGTTCCCATGTCCAGAGAAACATGCTATGCAATTTGTTCTGAAAACCCAAGCAAAATTGCCATGCTGCGCTTTCCTACGTGACTGGCGACTAGAGGAACGATTTTGACACGCATGCTTGTCACAAGCAACTAGTGTCAACACACAGGATCAACTTACAACTACATTGACCTGAATACATGTTTGCCGACAGCTAAGCCTCATCATGTGCACTACTTAATCAACTTGGGCATACATCCTAGTCAGTCACAGCATCATGGCAGCTGACATCTTGCAGAACTATGACTTTAAACCCTGGACTTTGCTTGCAACGGTGGGCACAAGCGCTGCCGCTTGCAGCCGCTGACACCGCCGGCGTGTGCATAGCTGACCTTGCTGCAAGTTGCTGTGAGCCTCTGCTGATTAGCATATTGCAGCCTTACATTCATCAGGCCTACGTTCATGTGGGCTTCGATGCGACCGAAAGATGTTTAGTGCTTAAACGCGAGTCTTTGACGGAATTGTCTGTGTGATCGCAGCAGTCCCTTGCAGGCCGTGCCGGAGACGTACGATGTTGACGCAACTGACACAACCACTGTTCAGATATCGCGTGCCTTCGTCATGCGTGCGTTGCTGAATTGGTCCAAAGCTCGACCTAGCGCAGCATGCTGCGCAGCTCTGCTGACTCCCTGCTGATGCGTTGACCTTGACCTGGACCTTGACCAGACCAATCTTGCTTTGACCTAAAACGTCACGCAAACATGCGTTGTGATGTGTCGATGGCATCGCAATGCGCATTGATTGGCGTAGTGCTGCGCTAGGAAGCTTTGTGTTATCGCTGCCAGAATGTAGGTCTGTACGCGTGATGCTGCGGTTCAGCAAGCGTTACATATCACGCGTTGCCCTGCGCCTCTCAGCGTTGCGATAAGCATGCCAGCTGTTATTTTGGGTAGTCTTCCTGGCACATGGTGCAACATCCGAGCAGGTGACTGACCGTCACACGCGCATTGTTAGAGAAACCGCATGTGCGACCGGACTCACCTGCCGTTGTCGCCTTTAAAGTAGTCAGGAGCTTCTACCGCATTTGTAGGAGCATTTCCAAGAAGGACCAAATCCTATCCTGTCAGAATCAGACACGCTTGTGCATTCCTATGGGCAGCTGGCAACACCGCCAGTTTAGATCTCTCTAAATTCACAGCAGATATACAAGCTACATGGCCAGCTTGGTATCAAAATGCATGCAGGAGGTTGTCACAGGTACATCAAGCTTCACCAAGGTCACACGCACCACATGAAAGATTGAGAAAAATAGTGTTTTGATGATGTATAGGCAGGTGCAGGCCAAATCATGCATGGCCCAACTCCAGCTGAGGCTACTGTTCTGCTTCACGGCATTGCAATGCAATGCCAGAGACTCTCAGCTTCTGCCAGATACTCCCTGGTGTGCTGTCCTGACTTTGCATATTGACAGACTCAAAAGTCTAGCTGATACATTCTGAAATGACAAACATCTGGTGCCTGATGCGCTGGCTGTGCCATCTTGCTGCTGCATCCCATTGCAATGTCTTGACAGCTACATGTAGAGCTGAAGGCCAGCATAGACACTATTGCACATGACTTCTGTGCAATATGCAGACAAGGGAAAGGGAGGTGAAGGGGCTGGTAGAGGCTCTGCAGGTCACCCCCCCTCGCCCCTGCTCTGCTGACTATCTTGGCGTGTATTCAACTGCTGCCCAGTATCCCTCATTGGCAGCCTTGGAGTGCCTCTCAGCAGGGGCTATCAGTGATTGCATCTGGGCTCTGGCAGTTCTGGGAGGCGGAGCAGTGTATGAAAGCGAAACAGATGCGCTGATTCAGGTCAATACCCCAGGCAGGTCATGCACACAGCTTGCCACATACAATCTCTTGCGGGTAGTTCATAGGACAGTTTCTTTCGGGTTTAACAATATGCAGCCAGGCGAGGTATGACTGTGGCTCCCGTCGCAAGGATTCGTCGGTCACAGGCAATGGACCCATCAAGCTCTGCATGGTTGCCACCAGGGTTTCAGGTTCTGTTGCAACATGTTGTGGAGGCTCACTGAGGCTTGTGTACATGGGCAGCAGATCCCAGATGCTGCTGTCCTCAGTGGCAGCCCGGCACAGCAGGCGGACCCAAGATTTCACTCGCGCCCCTTCCATGTTGGCGAAGTGCATCTGGTGTTCAAGCTGCAGCCTGATCCAGCGTCGAGTCCTGGTAAAGAAGTTGGTAGCGATATGGTTGTCAAAGTTGACCCTGGCCATCTGTGCAGCCGCATTCAGGATCTGCAGCAAGTAGTTGTTTCAGTAATAGTTAGCTTGTGCAACATGCGTGACAATATAGCTCTTACAAATTTCAGGAAGGTTTTTACGGTGCGAAACTCACGTCTTTTAGAAAGGTGGGCCTCTCTGGTCTCTGGTGATTTGCTGGCAAGTTCTGACTGTACAGGGTATCGTGAGTGGTTGCCAGACTTGGAGCAGATGCCTTGTTGAACTGCTGTGCCTGATTACCAGTGCCAAATGAGACAGCATAAAAGCATATGTTGAAGAAAGTCTGGTCCAGTTTTGGGATAGCTTCTTCAGCCTCTATACACCTCAGAACATGTAGATTGGCCAGCAGGTTGCCCCCTACCAAGAGTGGGATGACCAGCTGCACAGCTTGCTGAATCTGTTGCAACAACACTTCGTCTGTAAAGAAGCTGTTGACGCCAGACTTGACATTGTAGAAACGCCCTGCTTTGTTAGCTTCCCTGCGCTGCTGCTGGGTCGACATTGGAGTTGCCAAAGACTGTGCAGTCTGGAGCACCTGCACACGTGCTGCTTTATAAGAAGCAGAGCGGCAACAAG
>JAABUY010006816.1_pt1 | contig 11056 bp, 15 predicted proteins | sample 5560271 | NCBI WGS metagenome assembly JAABUY01 (sample SAMN10711886, study PRJNA513374) | rock metagenome | isolation source: Antarctica rocks | place: Antarctica: Victoria Land, University Valley
CCGCCGCCGGACCCTGCTGTGGAGGGCGCCGCAGGGCTCGCCCCGCGCGCGCCGCCTCCCGCCTTGGGCGCGGTGCCCGCCGTCAGCGGCGGCGTGGCCGGCGCCTGCGGCGCCGGCTTGGCGGCCGCGTAGGTCCCCGCGCGGCCCTGCGGCGCAGCCGCGGCCGGCGGCGTCGGCTCGGCGCGCGGCGTGCCCGCGGGCCGCGGCGCGGGCGAGCCGCCATTGGCGCTCGCGCCGTGCTGCGCGCGGGTGACCGCCTCGCCTGGGCCGTGCTGCGCGCATGGGCACACGTTGGTAGCTGCAAGACGTGGCGCCCAGGCCGTCGCCTCAGTAGCAGCGGCTGCGGCTACTGGCGGCGCAGCGGCCGGCAGGTGCTCCAGCACAGGAGCGGCACTTCCTGCCAGAGGCCGGGTCTGCACAGCGCAGGCCGTCGCATGGACGGCACAGAGGCGCACCGCAGACGCGCCGTTGCCGGAGGCGGCGACCATGCCGCTGTCGCGGCCCGCGCCCGCGCCGCCTGAGCGCGGACGCATCACGCCATTGGCCGTCGCGGCGGCCGGCGCAGGGCTGCGCGCGTCGCCGGCACCCCACGCAGCGAAGTGCCGGGTGAAGGCGGGGTCCTCGAACCCCTGCGCATGCGCCTACAGATCTAGCACAGCAGCCATGCACCGGGGCGGCAAAGCTTGCTGGGCTCGGCAGGCGAGTGCGGACAGAGGAGATGAGGCTCTAGTGCTTGGGCAGGCGGGCAGAAGAAGTAAAGCGCGTCGCACAACCCCGTCTCAGAGCTTGAGCGTCCCCAGTTCAGCACCATAAATCGCACAGCGAAAGTCACGATGCGGGACATTGCGCTGCTCAGACAGGGCGCACGGCCATGCCAGGCGACGGGCGCCCGGCCAGCAAGGCGCGCAGCAGAAAGTGCTTCCAGCTGGCAGCGTTGCAGACAGACGCCCAGCTGACGCACATCGATGGAAGTCACAGCCCTTGGAGGTTGCCTGCTGTCAGTCCACTCTGGAGGACATTGGGGCCCCTGCGCGACGCGGGCGCGCGCCTGCTTGACCAGGCAGACAGGCGTGCTGGGCGGCAGGCCGAGCGCCGGCAGCAGCTCGTGCGCGGACGCGAGCGCCGCGCCGCGCGCGCCGCCGCCCGCCTCCGCGCCCTGCCAGATCTGCACCGCGCTGCCTGCGCGCGGTCGCAGGGCTTCGGCGCGTGCCGCCCGCTCCCGCAGGTACCAGCCCACGCATGTGCAGCATGCAGGGCAGGGTACCATGGCGATGCAGCTCCGACGCCAACCCTCCCGGCGTTCAAGTCCAGATCAAACCCATACACCCACGCTCAGAAAGCGCAGAGGCTGCAGGGTGCCATGCCCCGCTCAGGGGAGGTAACAACACCACAGACGAAAAGAGTGCTGGCGCGCACCGGAGACCAGCACAAACACGCCGCGCGCGTCCAGCAGCGCCTGGCTGAGCGGGCGCTGCGGCACCTCCTGCGGCGCGGCGCCCTCGCGGACCTGCCGCGCGCGTATGCAGGTTAGGGTAGGGTTAGGGCAGGGCCACGAGCGCAGACGCACGGTCGCGAGCGCGCGGCTGAGCTCGCCAACCCCCCCGGCGCGGGCGCGCACCCGGTACAGCCGCGCGGCGGCCGCCGCGGCCGCCGCGGCGGCGGCCGCGTCGCTGCCGGCGGCGGCGGCGGGCGCGATGCGGACTGCGCCAGTGTCCTGGACGCCCAGCGCCAGGAAGAACTCCGCCACGTCCGCGCTCCTCTCGCCCTCGGCCACGTGCACCACCTGCGGGCGGGTGCGCGGGTTCCTGGGGGTCGCAGAGTGCGGGTGCGCGGCGCGCTGGTGCGGGCACATGCAGTGGTAGGAGGCGTCCTGCCTTGCAGAGCAGAACTTTGAGTCAGGCCAGTGGAAGACCTGCACAGCCGTTGCACTGCAGGCCCGCACTCTGGGCGATGCTTGGCGTGTCATTGGTGAGCGTTTACTGCTTTCCACTGCTTTCAAACATCCACATCCATGCAGCACACGCAACGGCAATCAGATAGCAGCAAGCCTGACCTTGCCTGGTTGCCCCCGTACGCTGTAATCACACACAAAATCTTACAGCAGACAGGTCGCGGCGGGCAGGCGGGGCGCGCCTCGGCCTGGTAGCCGCGGGCGGCGCGGCGCGCCTCGACCACCTCCAGCGCCTTCACCTTCTCGTCCGGGTTGGACGCCGCGCCGGACCATACGAACAGGCGGGCGCCCAGGTCCGCGACAAACACGTCGCCGCCGTTGAGTGAGGCCGCCGCGAGCGGCACCTCCGTCACGCGCACCGCGCCCTTGCCCTGCGGGGCGCTCCACCGCTTGAGGGCCTGCTTGAGGGCCTGCAGTGCCGCAGGCGGCTACGGGCCGAAGCGTGGACAGCTGCAAGGCGCGGGCGAGTGGGTGTCACGCGCTGTGGCTGTGCAAGGTGTTGCACCGTACAGAGGAATCACAGCGAGCATGCCTGAGGCGGAAGGCCAGCCAGCAGTGCCAGGGGACGCTCGCAGTACAGCAACAGGCGGGACTCTCTTCGGAGGTGTACGCGACTCAAGTGAGACTCAAATGAGACAAGTCTTGTGAGTCTGAAGTTTTTAGGACACTTGCTGGCCTTTGACACATGCAGGGACGTCCCCAAGGCGGACGCGGGCCCACAAGCCAGAGCTGACTGCAACACACACCAGGTGCGTGCACGCCAGCACACCGCACCGTGGCACACCTTTACGTGCAGGAGCACAGGCTCGTGGCGCTCCGGCGTGACGTGGTGAAAGCCGCTGGCCACGCCGCCTTGCAAGTAGTGCAGGGCCTCCCCGAAGAGCTACGCGCGCATGAAACAAAGATCATCCCCACTCCGACGATCGGCGTCGTGACGCAGTGCAGCATGCAGAAGGAGAGCGTCCAGACAGCTGGGGAGCGCGCACGTTCGTGAACTCCGCGCTCTCGCTGCCCTGCAGCTCCCGCCACTGCTTTGCCTTCCCTCCCAGCGCGTCGTCGAGCTCTGTCGCCAGGATCGCCGCAGCGCCAGCCTCGTCCTGCAGCACAGTTGGGAACCCAAGGAAGTCAGGCTGCCAGCTGCTGCGTGGGTGGGCATTGCTGCCAACATTGGAAAATGCAACCTGTCTTTACACTTGCAATACCCACCTGGGTGCTCTTGGCGCCGAGCCAGAAGTGCACATTGTAGGTGCTAGAGCCCGCAGCGCTGGAAACGGTGTGGAGCACAACATAGGAATCGCCTGCCACGCGAGGCGGGGAGGAGCAGTTAGTTGGGAAGCAGCTGACCGCAGCAATTGCCAGCACACACGCGTCGAGCGCACCCGTGAAGAACTTTCCCAGCTGCTTTGGGTCCTTCTGCAGCACAGGCCGGAAGTTCTCCACGCGCCACACCTGCACGCCCTGGCGCGCGCCCGCACCCTCCCAGGGACCCGAGCAAGCCATTGCGCACCTGCTGCTTCAAGTGCTTGCAGGAGCTATTCCCATGGAGCAGATTAGACTGTTACACCCTGCCAGATGGAAGGGGCTCCTTGTAGGTTCAGGGCAGCTCTCGATTCAGCAGTTTGTGAATCGCGCACCAACTTGCACCTTGTCTCTGTATCGCAGGGGACCCAGAGGCATCTGAGGCGCCCATCTGCAGAACACACTCAAAGGCGCCGCACGCGACCGCTGCCTGGGGTCCTGCAAGACGGCAGGCCGCGGCGCGCAGCAGCGTGCCGTCATGAAGTACTCGGTGGGCACCGCCCGCTCAGAGCCTGTGTATATGCTATAATTTGCCCTCATGCAAATGCGTCAATGTCTGTCAGCATGGTGCCGCACAGAGTGGACTGCAGCGCTCCAGCTTCCCCCTTGACGGCTGCATGGCTGTGCGGCAGCACTACATGACGGCGCTGGACCAGGACGCCCCGCCCGAGTGGCAGGGCAAGTTCCTAAACTACAAACTGCTGAAGAAGCTGCTGAAGACGTGCCAGTGCGCCACTCCCTGTCAGCCTGGCTAGGCTGCGCAGTTATGCGTGCGCACAGAGAGCAATACGAAGCTGGCCTCGCTGCTGCAGACTCCCGCTCACCACCTGCCTTTGAGCGCAGGAAGGCCAGCCCTGCTGGGAAAGCCGCCGAGGACGGCGGCTTCTGCGGCTGCCAGGAGACGGCGTTCTTCCGGCGCCTGGAGGCCGAAGTCAACCACATTAACAAGTGAGCCAGCTGACACGCTGCAGTCAAGCCCTACCCGCTCATCCTTGCCGCACAGGGCAAGCCACTTGCAGAACCTGGGCTTGCGGGTGTGATGCACTGCGGGTAGGTCGCGTGCTTGCCATGTGCCCAGCTGTGTCCCGCGCTGGCCGGCAGGTAGCCCCCGCACGGCCACTGAAGCTTGGTATGAGCACTGTGTGCCACGTTTAGCAGCTCGGCAGGCGAGCACGGGTGGACAGCTTCATCGGGGTGCGCTAGCAGGCGAGTGCGGGTGGGAGAGCTAAACCGGGGGTTACGTGTTGAGTGCCCCAACAGCCTCAGACTTGGATGTGGACCGTCCCCCCGCTCTGCACCAGCTCTGTTTCATGCTCAGCGGCGTCTGGCGCGGGCGGGCAGGGAGTTCACGCGCGTGGCCAAGAAGGTCATCCGGGAGTACGAGCGCCACGAGCGCACCTGCCTGCCCTGCTGCGGCCTGCTGCTGCGCCTGCTGCAGAAGCCGCTGGACGTGCGCCGCACAGCTGCCCACAGCCATAGCGCGGCATGTAGGAGGGACTCTGTTGGTGCTTACTTCAGACACCATGTGGCAAAGGAGAGCAGACATTATGTGGCAAAGGAGAGCGCAACAGGCGCGTGTGCTGAGTTGAGATGACAAGCTCACCTGTGTCTGCATCTGCCTTCCCCGCATGAGGGGCAGAGCTACGGCACGGGCGTGTCGCAGGCATGGCAGGCGCGAGCGCTGGCGCACGCGGCCCGCGTTGGCTGGCGCTCAGGCGTGGCGGGGCGCGCAGGTGGAGCGGCTGGCGCAGGAGGCGGAGTGGTGCCGGCGCTACGCGGCCATCAACTCCGTGGGCCTGCGCAAGATCATCAAGAAGCACGACAAGCGCTGCGCCAACCGGCTCGGCTACGACTTCCTGCAGGCGCGCGCGCGCTCGGGGTGCTCTGAGGCGGGGGCGGCCGCGGGGTGCTGCCGGCGCATGCGCCCGTGCGGCGGCTGCGCGGGCGGCGCCTGCAGGTGCATCTGCTTTGTGTTGGGGGCCGTGGCATGGTCGCGACGTCAAGCCTCTGTGATAGTCAGGACAGGAGAACTTTGGTGTGCTGGGAGGAGGGAGCGTTGACAGTGTCATTGCCGAGTCTGGTTGCAGACCTCCATCTTCACAGGCCGCATGACCTGCCCAGGGCCTGTGCTCCTTGCCCCTGTGCTGCTCCATGCAGGTATGCACAGATGCCAACCTATCTGCCCCTGCGCGGAGACAGCGGTATGGCGCACGCGAGCGCCTGCGCGCGCGCGCGCGCCCCGGCGCCGCGCTCATGCAGCGCCGCCTGCGAGGCGAGGCGGGGGCGCGCCGCGTGCGGCAGGACGTGTGGCATGGAGGCCGCGCGAACGAGGGCGAGTTCCTGCACTCCCCGCTGCTGGAGGAGCTCAAGTCGCTCGAGCTCAACCTGGGCGCCCCCGGGGTGTGACACAACCCTTGTTGGTCGAAGAGGGTTGTGTCAACCCTCACCCCACGGAAAGGAAGGGAGGCGAGCGGCTCCGAGCCAGAGTTAGAGCCGGAGTCAGAGGCTCTGACGCGCACGCGCTTTGCGGCCGTGTGTGGGCGGTCCAGGGCGTCTGGACCTGGGCAGCGGCGGCCCTGCCACCTACAGCTGCGCAATGGGCCTGCGCAGCTGCGCTTGATCCAGGACGCGAGTTTCAGACGTCGGTGGGCTCTGTCCTGGCGAGCGCGCGGCTCTAAGAGGGCATCTGACACTGCCCGCGGCGCTGCGCGAGCTCCCGGCCGCGTGTGACGGGGGCCTGCCACACGCGCAGGCTTCGGCGACGGTGCTGGTGGAGATGCAGCGGTACCCGGACGGGCGCACCGACTCGGAAGAGCTGCCCATGCTGCCCTCACTGGAGCGCAGGTGCGCGCGGTGCTGCACTGTGTGTGCCACAAGAAGCCGTCTACGTGTCGCTGCTTCTCAACGTCCCACCGCGCCCTTGCTTGATACCCTGCCTTCTGCTTTCCACCCCCTGTTCGGCAAGCGCCCACGCGGAGCCTCCCGCATGCTGGTCGTCCCCTTGGTGGACATGCATATGGCTAGCACTGTAGCCACGTGCTCGGAGGGGCGATTGCACATCCGCGCAGCACCTTGTGGCGGTGTGCTCACAGCGCCTGCAGAGGTGACTTCTCACCCTGCAACGGCGCGCGCCCGCTGCGCGCAGCTGCGTCGTGTCGGAGCATGTGGAGGCCGGCGAGCAGCCCGCCGAGCCGCCCGCCGGCGCCGACGCGCCCCTCGCCTCAGACCCTCCCGCCGCCGCCGCCGCCGCTGCCGCCGGCCGCGATGCGCACACGCCCGGCGCCGCCACCGCCGCAGCCGCCGCCGGCGCTGACCAGGGCGCCGCGGCGGGTGCACCGCCCGCGGGGCACGCCGGCGGCGCCCACGAGCCCGGCGCGCCGAACGGCCTGCCGGCGGTGCGGCCACCGCTGCACCCTCCGGCGCCGGCGCCGGCCGCGGCGGCTGCGGGCGCGGCACGGGGGGACGCCGGCGCCGAGCGCAGCGAGGGGTCAGGGCGGAGCTGGCGGCAGGCGCTGGCGCCGCGCGGCAGGAGCGGCAGCAACCCGGCGCACCTGAGCCAGCTGTCCATGGCGTCGTCGGGCATGGGCGACGAGGACGTGGACCCCGAGTACGTCTGCGCGATCTGCCTGGTGCGCTGGCGTGGAAACTGATCCTCAGACCGATAATCACACGCAGCTCCCACCACAGGCAGCGCGCTGTTTTTGCGCTTGCTCTGTAAGGGCCCGTGCTTGCATCGCATACCATGTTCCAGCTCCGCAGGGTTGATACATGCTCCATGGCCTGGTGCGGCGGCGCTGCTGATGCTGGCAAGAGCATGGCCTGGTGAGGCGGCGCTGCTGATGCTGGCAAGAGCACGGACCAGGCCGGGAGGAGTGCCGCAAAGGAGGTGCTGCGCGGGCGCAGGAGGCCATGTACCAGCCGATCGGCCTGTCCTGTGGGCACAAGTTTTGTGCGGACTGCGCGTTCAGGTGCGCACACCGCCCAGCTCAGTCACTCTGGCCATACCTGAGACCACTACATTGTGTGCAGCCATGGTGGCATGATGCAGACGAAGGCGCGAGAGAGCCTGAGCATGAGAGCGTGTCTGCGTTGGATGGTACCGGTTGGGCGCGGGCGTAATTGTCGGCTGCCATGCCGTATATGGCGACCAAGGCCTTGCCTGCAGCGCTACATGCACGCCCCTCTGAGTGCCGCCATGCACTCGGCACGTTGGATGCAAGAGGGTGAGCAAGCCTGCAGACACCCTGGGGCGTCACACCGCGGCCGCCGCGCCGCAGCTCCGTCGGCATGGGCAACGCGCTGGGCACGGTGAAGGCGCTGCTGCAGCACGCGCCGCACGACGCGCCGTGCCCCGAGTGCCGCACGGCCGGCGTGTTCCGCCACGCGCGCGAGCTCAAGGAGACCGACAAGCTCATCCGCCAGCGGTGCGGCCCCGGCGCGCCGCCGATCTTTCGCGCATGCGAGGAGCCGCAGGAAACGCGGTGGCCTGACACATGCACTGTCTTTTTATTGCGCTTCCCTGGGCTCCCCTGGGCTGGGCGGGTGTGCGCAGCCTGCGTGGCAGGAAGCTCTGGTCCTTGGAGTCTTGTGGGGCTTGCTGCGGTTTCTGTGGCGCGGCTCCTGCTGCGAGGAGCCTGAGGGGAGCCTCAGGGGAATGAGTGGGGGCGTAACAGGTACCCAGCAGCGTACCAGGAGCGTGCGGCGGACGCCAAAGCAAAGGAGGCGCGGCTGCGCGCGATCCTAACGGTGCAGCGCAGGAGCATTGCGGCCGGCCAGGGCCTGCGCGTGATGCCCTTCTAGGGCTCTGCATGCTTGCGCTGGCCAGCAGCGCCGCAGCTTGCAACTCTGGCCTGCCCGTGGTGCCCACGCTCCATTGGCTGTCCGCGCATGCTGCCATCATGCGGCCTTGGATCTTGGGTTTCTGATGGGTCTTTTCGACTAATTGGTCTTTTCGGCAGCATGTGAACTGCATAAGGCTCAGGTGTGTCAGGTCTTTTCTCCCTGCACAAAAGTCCCTACTGCGTCAATTCTGCGCACAGGCGCCCTTGACACCCCTCGCCATTTGGTCCAGTGGAGTATTTGCCACGTCCGTTCCGTCCCTTGCGTGATGTCGCAGCTTGCTGCCGCTCTGGAGGTGATGACTGTCTTGCCTTGTCAGGTCGAGTGTGACAATTGTCCCTTGGGAGTCAAATAAGTGCATTCACGTGATAGTTTCTGAGTCGCAGTGGATGGCGTTGCGGCGTGGACGTGATACAGTCTTATAAATGTTGTGCTATGCGACAAACGGGCCTGGGCATGTGTACATGTCAGCTGGTTGCTGCACTGGCCTGTTTCTTGCCTAGCACATGTTCTTCCGCCTCCGTGTTTGACAGTGCTGCATGGAGCAGACCTGCATGGGTGCCGGCATACATCGGGCATGGTACCCATGACGACAGTGACAGCTGCTGTTGCTCCTAGTTTGGGTGTCTGGCCTGACACGTTGCCCTGGCACAAAATACATGAAAGAGTTTGAGCAGACCCTGTGCATGCCGTGCTGCTCGGGTCGGGCAGCGCGCTCGCGTCTTGCTTGTCTGCTCTCTACAGTAGTGTGTGTGACCGTCTGTGTGTCTGCAGCAGCATGCTGCGCGCCAGTGACAGGGCTGGGTGCAGTATCCTTTGCACTGTAAGTATGACAGTTGGCTTCTGCGTCACAATCGGCATGTAGTCGCCACACTTCCCTCCACTTGACCTCTCGAGTACCCTACGTCTCAACCAGAGCGAGCCTGCTTTCTAGAACAGAAGTGCTGGTAAGCAAAACCTTGGGCAATGCAGACCGCATGCCCGCCTGTCCTGATCTGGCTCTCCGCCCTTTCATGTAGCCGGACACAAGGCCGATGTCGTCGGCCACGAAATAGGCACTGATCAGGCGCTCATGCGAGCAGCAGTCCCGGCTGACAATCTAGTGGGCATCACAGGGTCAGAGCTTCGGCTACAAGCATGCACATGCCAAGCCCCTTCGCCCTTGTCCGACAGTCTGTATACACAAGCGACGGAAACAGGATGCGCCAACAGCAGTCGCAAAACAGTCGCCGACTCACCGCTCGATGCCGTGGTCTGGCAAGTCATAGAAGCGCCACTCCGTGCGCGTGCGGTAGATGCCGCCCGGGTGCAGGATACAGGCAGGGAATGCGGGCTCGTTGATGCCGTTGGGGAAGTTCTGCGCGCAGCCGACGCGAGACATGTAGTCAGGTGAAAACAGAGACTTGACACAAGCGGGTGCGTGCGTCCTGACGGCGCCTCTGTGACACACTGCCGCTGCACCCTGCTGCATGCATGCAAGCCATCGAAGATACACTGATTGTTCGAGTGCAGGCACTTGCAGCATGCCCGTCCATGCATGCGTCGCATTAACTGTGCCTCATCCGCAGCATGCCGCATGGACAGGCAGCCTCTGTGTCCAGCCCGCGCTTTGGCTTTCAAGGTGCAGCGCGGATGCAGTGTGTGGTGCAGCGCTGGCAGCGTCTCGCGGCGGTGGTGCACGGTCGCACGCGGCGGGCACCATGCATGGCCATGGAGGGGAATCTGCCACAAGCCACTACTCCTGTGCAGCAAAAGGCTGACGCCGTGATAATGCGCGTTCAGGAAGCCGCACGCAGCGCGCCTGAGCGATGGCCGTGATGCCCGCATGCGGCCCGTACGCCGTGCCGTTCTTGTCAGGCGCGCCGTCCAGGCGCTGGCCCATGTAGAGCCTCAGGCCGGGCGTGGTGGTGAGGATGTCGAGCGCGCGGCCCGAACGCGGCGACGCAATCGTGGCCCCGCGATGAGGCCTGCCCAGGGCGCGCACGGGCGTGTCAGCGACATGGTGCGGCGCCCTGAAGAGCAGCCTGCCAGACTGCTGACGCCTAAAGGGCGGCGGCCGCTTTGCCCCTGGACGGCAGTATGCGCAGTCTGCATCATTACTGCCAGCCCGCTGCCTGGTGGAGGCGGCACGGCCAGAGCATCAGCCTGTCTTGCGGCCAGCGGGCGCGGCCCGCATGGCGCCCGATTGCCAGCTGCGGCGACACGACCCGCGGCCAGGGGGCCGGGCCGCCGCGGGCACGCACAGCTCGGAGAGCGAGCAGTTGCGCGTGTGCGCGCGCGCGTCGGCCTCGCTCATGCCGTGCAGGATGAAGTAGGTGTCCAGGCCCGCCCACGCGCCGCCGCCGGGCAGCGGCGCGCCCAAGTGCGCGCCCAGCGCGATGGGCACGCGCCGGTCGTGCGGCGTGCCCTGCACCGACAGCGAGTTCGTGGGGCTGCCGTCCTCGCGCACGCCCACGAAGAAGCTCCTGCGCGCGTGCGCAGGCCCGTCGTCGCGCCACAGCACGTCACACCTGGACTGAGCGTGTAGCAAGCTGGGCTCGATCCTCCAGTCAGCCCCGCCAAGCAGAGCCTTGCCCGTGCAGGCGCCCGGGCCAGCCCTCGCACCCACCGAGCAGCACCGCCTCGCTCCGAAGAGCGGCAGCGCCCGCAGCGACAGGCACGCTGACCTTGGCGTGCAGGGCGCGCGCGCAGGCGCGCGGGCGCGCACGCTTGCACTTGTATCCTGTGCTCGAGCACGTCGCCGGCGCCCGCGCCATCCAGGTTGAACGCGGGCGCGGGCGCGACGTCGAGCGGCGTCGGCGCGTCGGCCACGGCCTCGACATCCACAATCACGGCGTTCCCCGGCGTCAGTGTGTACGTCACGCGCGCGTCCAGCGCCCCGGGGAAGCCCTGGCCGCGCAGCAGCGCAGGGTAGGTGTAGGGTTATGTGCGCTTTTGGCAGCGCGGCGGGCATCGCGTTGCGTGGTC